>Ga0164308_10001198_pt1 | contig 13764 bp, 9 predicted proteins | sample Whisoiple_246_MG_FD_109983 | JGI IMG/M metagenome (GOLD analysis project Ga0164308, IMG submission 109983) | Soil microbial communities amended with fresh organic matter from upstate New York, USA - Whitman soil sample_246_MG | ecosystem: Environmental > Terrestrial > Soil > Unclassified >...
CGCACCGGACCGGCGCGAGGAGGGCGTGGTGAGCGACACCGGGTACGGCGACTTCGAGTTCGAGCGCCGGTTCTTCGTGCGGACGCCGCCGATGGAGCTGCTGTCCGAGCCCGACCCGGTGCTCATCGTGCAGTCCTACTTCCTCGCGCAGGACGGCTACGCGCTGCGGCTCCGGGTGCAGGCGTCCGGGCTGCGGCTGCCGCTGGGCCCCGACGCCGACCCGCTGGACGTGCTGGACGAGGTCGGCGACCGGTTCGAGTTCTGCGCGGTCACGCTCAAGGGCCCGATGAACGTCGGCACCCGGTACGAGGCGGAGCGGGAGATCGACGTCGTGGTCGGCACCGAGATGATCCGCCGCGGCGGGCACCGGATCGTGAAGAACCGGTACTCCGTGTGGCTCGGCGCCGCCGGCTGGGTGGTGGACGTCTTCGGCGGGCCGAACGCGCCGCTGGTCGTCGCCGAGTGCGAGCGCGCCGGACCCGTGACCGACCTGCAGATCCCGGCGTTCTGCGAGTCCGAGGTCACCGACGACGCCCGGTTCGCGAACGACGGCCTGGCCCGGGTGCCGTACCGGGAGTGGGCGGGGGACTACGAGGCGGAGCTGCGCGAGCGCGGCCCGCGGTTCCTCACCGACTTCGGCCGCAACGACCTGCAGCGCCGGGGCTGACGGCGCGGGTCCCGGGCACGGCCGGAGGGCGGTCGTGCGGCTCGCGCGCGCCCGGACGCCGACGCGTGTCTCGACAACCGTTGAAGGCTCAACTATCGTTATCCGCATGACCACCGCCGACCCGCGCCCCGCCCTCGACCGCCTCGCCGCCGACACCGCCATGGGCCCCGTGACCCTGCTGGTCGGCGACCTCGACCTGCAGCTGCGGTACTACCGCGACGTGCTCGGCCTGCAGGTCGTCGAGCGCCCGGACGAGCGGATCGAGGGCGTCGGCCGCCCCGACGTCGTCGTTCTGGGGCGGGGGACGCAGCCGCTCGTGGTGCTGCGGCACACGCCGGACCTGCCGCCGACCAGCCGCGGCCAGGCCGGCCTGTTCCACACCGCGATCCTGTTCGACACCCAGGAGGCGCTGGCCGCGACGCTCGCGTCGGTCGCCGCCCGCGCGCCGCAGACCTTCGTCGGCAGCGCCGACCACCTCGTGTCCGAGGCCTTCTACCTGACCGACCCGGAGGGCAACGGCGTCGAGCTGTACTGGGACCGGTCGCGTGACCTGTGGGGCTACGACGAGCACGGGCGGGTGCTGATGGACTCGCTGCGGCTCGACCCGAACGCGTTCATCCAGGGACACGTCACCGACGCGGCGCTCGCGGCGCCCGCGGGTAAGCCGGTCGTCGGGCACGTGCACCTGCAGGTCGGCGACGTCGCCGGGGCGCGGGCGTTCTACGTCGACGCGCTCGGGTTCGACGTGATGGCCGAGTGGCACGGCGCGCTGTTCGTGTCGGCCGGCGGGTACCACCACCACATGGCGATGAACACCTGGAACTCCGCCGGCGCCGGCCCGCGGGCGAGCAGCCTGGGCCTGGGCGAGGTCACGCTGGTGGTGCCCGGGACGGACGACGTGGGCGCCCTGCGCGAGCGCCTGGCGTCGCACGGCGTCCCGGTGCGCGACGACGGCGCGACGGTCACGTTCGACGACCCGTGGCGCAACGTGGTGCGGGTGCGGCCCGCCGCGGCGTAGTCACCGGCGCGGGGGCGCACCGGCCCGCCGCCGGTCGCCCGCGAGGTCGTCACAACCGCGCGAGGTCGTCACTCGTTTCCGACGACCTCGCCGCGTTGTGACGACCTCGCGGTCGTGCGGGGTCAGCCCGCCATCGCCTCCGCGGTGTGGGCGGGGTCGACCTGCTCGCCCTCGCGGACCGGGTCGGGCGGGGTGCCGTCGCCGAAGGGGCGGCCGCCCAGGGCCTCGCGGCCGTGCGGCGTCAGCCAGCCGCGCAGGTCCGGGCCGGCCGGGACGATCTGCGTCGGGTTGATGTCCTCGTGGACGACGTAGTAGTGCCGCTTGATGTGGTCGAAGTCGACCGTGTCGCCGAACCCCGGGGTCTGGAACAGGTCCCGCGCGTACGCCCAGAGCACCGGCATCTCGGTCAGCTTCGAGCGGTTGCACTTGAAGTGCCCGTGGTAGACCGCGTCGAACCGGACCAGCGTGGTGAACAGCCGGACGTCGGCCTCGGTGATCGTGTCGCCGACCAGGTAGCGCTGGGTCGACAGCCGCTCGGACAGCTGGTCGAGGCGCGAGAACAGCCGCCGGTACGCGCGCTCGTAGGCCGCCTGCGAGCCGGCGAACCCGCACCGGTACACGCCGTTGTTGACGTCGGTGAACACCGCGCGGGCCACCTGGTCGATCTCGTCCCGCAGGTGCTCGGGGTACAGGTCGGGCGCGCCCGCGCGGTGGTGGGCCGTCCACTCGGTCGACAGGTCGAGCGTCAGCTGCGCGTAGTCGTTCGTGACCACCGCCCCGGTCGGGACGTCGACGATCGCCGGGACCGTGATGCCCTTCGGGTAGTCCGGGAACCGCCGGAAGTACGCGTCCTGGATGCGCGGGATGCCGAGCACGGGGTCGACGCCGCCCGGGTCGAGGTCGAACGTCCACGAGCGCGCGTCGTGCGTCGGCCCGCACACGCCCAGGGAGATCGCGTCCTCGAGGCCCAGGAGCCGGCGGACGATGATCGCGCGGTTCGCCCACGGGCACGCCCGCGACACCACGAGCCGGTACCGCCCGGCCTCGACCGGGTAGCCGTCCCGGCCGTCGGCGGTGATCCGCGTGGTGATGTAGCTCTGGTCGCGGACGAACTCCTCGCCGCTGGCGACGTACGCGCCGGCGGTGCTGAACTCCTGCTGCGTGGGCTCGGGGGTCATGCCCCGATCATCCCCGACCGGGCGCGCCCCCGCCGCCCCGGCCGGCCGCTGCGTGGTCCCGGCCTCGCCGGGCGTCGGCGGCGGTGCCTACAGTGGCGGGGTCCCCGTGTCCCCGGCCCCGGAGAGCCGTGCCTGCCGCAGCCGCCCGCCCGACCCGTCCGACCCGACCGCTCCCGTCCCGCGCGGGCCGCCCGCTCCGCGCCGCCACCGCCCTCGCCGCGGCCCTCGGCCTGCTGGCCGCCTGCACCGGCGGGGCGGACGACGGGGCCACCCCGGACCCGACGCCGTCCGCCGTGACGCTGCGGTCCGCCGTGACGCTGCCGGACGCGCCGACGACGGTCGTGCCCGACGGCACCGCCGCCGGCACCGCCCTCGCCGTGAGCGCCGCGCTGTTCGCCGAGGCCCCCGTCGCGGTGCTGGTCGCGGACGAGGACCCCGCCGTCGTGGCGCCCGCGGCGACCGCGGCCGTCGCGCTCGGCTCGCCGGTGCTGGTCGCGGGCGCCGGCGTCGCCGACGAGCTCGAGCGCCTCGGCACCACCGACGTGGTCGTCGTCGACGACGACCCGGACGGGCGGGCGGCGCTGACCGCGGACCTGCCGGACGGGCTGCGGACGTACGGGGTCGACGCCGCGGCGCCGGCGCTCGCGGACCTGGGGCTGGCCGTGGGGGAGGAGCGGCAGGTCGACGCCGCCGGGCTCGTCGCGGCCGTCGCGGGGCTGGCCGGCCCGGAGCCGGCGCTGCTGGTGGGACCCGGGGCCGCGGTCGCGCAGGACGGGGACGACGCCGGCGCCTCGCCGAGCGGGGCACCGAGCACGCCGCCGGCCGCGACAGCGGCGGGACGCCCGACCGCGCTGCCGTCGCGCGACGCCCGGGGCACGTCCGCCACCGCGTCCGGGGAGGCGACCCGCGCCGCGGGTGACGCGTCGACCCCGGGGCGGCCCGACGTGCTCGGCCTGCCCACCACCACCATCGAGCCCCCGGCCGCGCCCGACGCCGCCGCGCTCCTGGTCGACTCGCACGCCGCCCCCGCGGGCACCGCGGTCGCCGCCGCCACGGCCCGGGCCGCCGGCCTGCCCGTGGTCGACGTCCCCGGCGCGGACCCGCGCGCCACCTCCGCCGCCGTGCAGGCGCTGACCGGCGTCGCGACGGTCGTCGCGGTCGGCTCGTCGTTCGGCGACGCCGCCCGGCTCGGCCCGCGCGTCGCCAGCGCCTCGACCGGCGTCGAGCTGCCCGGCGGCGGCCAGCTGGTGTTCCCGGACCCGGCGTCGGCGCCCGGCGTCGACGGCAAGCGGTACGTCGCGCTGTACGGCACGCCCGGCACCCCGGCGCTCGGCGTGCTGGGGGAGCAGGACGTGCCGGCGACCATCGCCCGCGCCGCGCAGACCGCCGAGCCGTACCGGGGGCTCACCGCCGACACCGTGGTGCCGACGCTCGAGATCATCGCGACCATCGCGTCGTCCGGGCCCGAGGCGGACGGCTCCTACTCGCGCCCGCGATCGGTCGACGAGCTGCGCCCGCTGGTCGAGGCGGCCCAGGCCGCGGGGCAGGCCGTCGTCATCGACCTGCAGCCCGGCCGCACCGACTTCCTGACCCAGGCGCAGCAGTACGCCGAGCTGCTGGCGTACCCGCACGTCGGCCTCGCGCTCGACCCGGAGTGGCGGCTCGCGCCCGACCAGGTGCACCTGCGGCAGATCGGCTCGGTGGGCATCGACGAGGTCAACGCCACCGCCGACTGGCTGGCGACCTTCACCCGCGACCGGCAGCTGCCGCAGAAGATGTTCCTGCTGCACCAGTTCTCGCTGCGGATGATCACCGACCGCGAGCGGCTGCACACCGGTCACGACGAGCTGGCGATGATCATCCACGCCGACGGCCAGGGCTCCCAGCCCGCCAAGGCCGGCACCTGGACGGCGCTGCACCAGGGCGCGCCGGACGTGCACTGGGGCTGGAAGAACTTCTACGACGAGGACACGCCGATGCTGGACCCGGCGCAGACCTACGCGGTGCAGCCGGTGCCGGACCTGGTGACGTACCAGTAGCCGGCGGCGCCGCCCCGCGCGGGGCGGCGCCGCCGCGGCGCGGTCAGGCGACTGCGGTCGCCGCGGCCTCGGTGCGCTCGTACAGCCGCTGGTGCCCGGTGATGGCCGCGAGCCGGAACGGGCCGCGGGTCAGGTGCTCCACGTCGTGGTCGCCGCCGTCGACCGGGTTCACCGGCGCGACGATCCGCAGGTACTCGGCGTGCGACACCTCGTCGCGCTCGTCGAGCAGCCGGCGGTGCGCGGCGGCACGCAGGTGCGCCCGGTAGCCGGGCTGGACCACGCCGGTGAAGAACTCGCCGACCGCGCCGGAGCCGTAGGAGAAGAACCCGATGCGGGAGCCGCCCAGGTCGTCGGCCGCGTGGTCGAGCAGCGACGCCAGGCCGATGTACATCGACGCGGTGTAGGAGTTCCCGATCTCGCGGTTGTACCGGAGGGTGTCGGCGATCTGCGCGTCCATCACCTCGGCGTCGCGCGGGGCGCCGGCCAGGCGGGTCAGGTGCGCGTGCGCCTTCACCGCCATCTTGGTGAACGGCTGGTGGTAGACGAACGCGTCGATCTCGCCGAACTCGGCGCCGCCCTGGGCGCGGAAGTCCTGCCAGGCGCCGGTGAGGGAGTCGGTGTACGCGCGCAGCGACAGCCGGCCGTCGACGACCGCGGTCGTCCGGTAGTTGGGCCGCCAGAAGTCCATGATGTCGGTGGTGTGCAGGCCGGACACCGGCTCGATCGCCACCAGGCGCGGGTTCGCGGTGACCAGCATCGCGACGGCGCCGCAGCCCTGGGTCGGCTCGCCGGAGGACCCGACGTCGTACCGGGCGACGTCGGAGCAGATGACGAGCACCTTCTGCTCGGGGTTCCGGGCGACGAGCGCCAGCGCCATCTGCAGCGCGGAGGTGCCGGAGTAGCAGGCCTGCTTGAGCTCCACGACGCGCGCGGCCGGGTTGAGGCCGAGCAGCCGGTGCACGTAGACGCCGGCCGACTTCGACTGGTCGATGCCGCTCTCGGTCGCGAGCAGGACGGTGCGGATCGCGGCCCGCTCGTCCTCGGGCAGGTCCTCCACGAGCGGCAGCGCGGCCGCGGCGGCGAGCGTCACGACGTCCTCGTCGGGGGCGCACACGCTCATCCGGTCCTGGCCGAGGCCCACCGTGTACTTCGCCGGCTCGACGCCGTGCACGGGCGCCAGGTTCGCCAGGTCGAGGTACCGGCCCGCGGTCGCGAAGGCCAGGTCGTCGATGCCGAGCTGCATGTCGGGGTGGGATCCTCTCCGGCTGGGCGTCGTCCGCGGGGGTGACCCGCGTCGCGACGGGCCCGGCGGTGCGGCCCGCCGTCGTCGGCGGTCACGCTGGGCCCGGACGACTGTAGCCCCGCGTGCGAGCACCGACCAGCGAGCGTCGGGACTCTTCACCTGCTCCTCACGGAACGCCGACGGCGCCCGGATTCATCCCGTTCGTGAACGTGGTCACGATCACGGGCGGCTCAGCCCTTCGCCGGCGCGCCCCGCTCGAGCGTGAGGTGCGCGGCCATGAGCTCGCCGGGGTTGGTCTGCGCCGCCAGGAGCGACAGCTCGCCGCACAGCACGGTCGCGGCGCAGAGCACCGCGAGCCGGCGGGCGTTGTCGCCGGGCTCGCGCTCCTCGCGGCAGCCGAGCCGGACCAGGTTCTCCTCGACGAACCCGAGCCCCTTGCCGTTGCCGACGGTGCCGACGATCAGGTTCGGCAGCGTGCAGGAGAAGTAGAGGTCGCCGTCGCGGACCTCGGCGTGGGTGAGGCCCTGCGAGCCCTCGACGATGTTGGCCGCGTCCTGGCCGGTGGCCAGGTAGAAGGCCAGCAGCATGTTCGCGTAGTGCGCGTTCGCCGACCGCAGGCCGCCCGCGAGCATCGTGCCGATCAGGTTCTTGCGGATGTTGAGCTGCACGACCGCCTCGGGCGTGGTGTGCAGGAACCGCTCGACGTGCCGGCGGGGGAGCACGATCTCGGTGACGACGTTCTTGCCGCGGCCGAGGATGCCGTTGACCGCGGTCGCCTTCTTGTCCGAGCAGAAGTTGCCGGAGATCGACCCGTACCGAACGCCCGGGACCGTCGCCAGCACGTGGTCCATCAGCTTGTCGGCCGCGTTGGTCACCATGTTGTGGCCGGAGGCGTCGCCGGTGGTGAGCTCGAACCGCACGAACAGCAGGTTCGCGGCGATCTGCACGTGCAGGTCGATCAGCCGGGCGAACCGGCTGCTCGTCGCCACGACCGCGGCGAGCTCGTCCCGGCGCGCGGACAGGTGCTGCCAGGCGGCGAGCGCCGCCTCGGCGTCGTCGGCCTCCAGCAGCACCGAGCGGGACATCCGCTCGTCGACCAGGGTGGCCTTGATCCCGCCCTCGACCATCGTCGACAGCCGGGCGCCGCGGCGGACGGACGGCCACAGCGGCGACTCGTAGGTCGCCAGCGGCACCTCGGTCTCGCCGGTCATCACGTTGCCGCTGATCCGCAGGGGTCCGACCCAGCGCAGGGGGATCGGCGCGGACGTGTCGGCGGCGGGCATGGGGACCTCCGGGGATCGCGGGTGGGGCGTCGGCCAGCGTAGACGCCGGCCGCGCGGCGGTCCGCGCGGACGTCCGGGCGTCGGCGCGGCGGAGGCGGCTACCGGGGACTCGTCCAGTCCTCGGGCGGCTGGCCCCACCGTGCGCCGGGGGGCTCGTCCTCGCCGCGGGCCGCCGACGGCGTGAAGATCGGCGGGCGGTCGACGGTGATGCTGCCGGGGACGACGGCGGACGCGTCCGAGTCGAGGGTGAAGCCGACGACGACGCCCTCCATGATCTCCAGGGTGAGCTCGGACGACGAGCCGCTCGTCGTGGTGACGGTGATCCCGCTCAGCGTCCCGCACGGTCCGTCGGCGGAGGCGAGCCGCGCGTACACCGGGCCGAGCCGGAGCGCCCGGTAGGGGCGGGCGGTGGACCAGGTCCCCGGTGCCGCACCGGGGATCGCCATCCGGTTGATCCCGTGCCCGCGCTCGGCGACGCCGGCGTCCAGCTGCCCGGTCAGGTCGTCGTAGGGCGCGGGGAGCAGCGCGCACACCCGCCGGAGGAGCGCGAGGTCCTGCTCGGCGCGCACGCGCTTGCGCGAGGTGAACACCTCCTGACCCTAGCCGTGCCGCCGGGCGGCCCGGGCGGACGTACGGTGCACGCATGACGCGACCGCTCCGCATCGGAGTCCAGATCCAGCCCCAGCACGCCGACTACGCCCAGATCCGGGACGCGGTGCGCCGCGCCGAGGACCTCGGCGTGGACGTGATCTTCAACTGGGACCACTTCTTCCCGCTCTACGGCGACCCCGACGGCAAGCACTTCGAGTGCTGGACGATGCTCGGCGCCTGGGCGGAGCAGACGAGCCGGGTGCAGATCGGCGCCCTGGTGACCTGCAACTCGTACCGCAACCCCGAGCTGCTGGCCGACATGGCCCGCACCGTCGACCACATCAGCGGCGGCCGGCTGATCCTCGGCGTCGGGGCCGGCTGGTTCGAGAAGGACTACGACCAGTTCGGCTACGAGTTCGGCACCCCGGGCACGCGCATCGCCGAGCTGGCGTCGGCCCTGCCGCGGATCAGGGCCCGGCTGGCCGCGGGCAACCCGGCGCCGACCCGCGACATCCCGATCCTGATCGGCGGCGGCGGCGAGAAGAAGACGCTCCGCGTCGTCGCCGAGCACGCCGACGTGTGGCACTCGTTCGGGGACCTCGACACCCTCACCCGCAAGAGCGCGATCCTCGACGAGCACGGCGCCGCCGTCGGGCGGGACACCGCCGCGCTGGTCGAGCGCAGCGTCGGCGTGAGCGCGCCGCCGGCCGAGGTGGCCGCGCCGCTGGTCGACGCGGGCGTGACCCTGTTCACCGTCGGCGTCGGCGGCCCGGACTACGACCTGTCCCTGGTCGAGCAGTGGGTGGCCTGGCGCGACGCGCAGGGCTGAGGCCGGCCGCGAGCCGGCCCGGCCCAGCTCTGGGCCGAGATCGGTGCTCCGGCTCGAGATCGGTGGTTGGACCCACCGATCTCGGCCCGGACCACCGATCTCGATGTGGTCGGCGCCGGTGGGTGCCCGCCGCGGGGCCCTAACCTGGTCGGCGTGAGCGAGACCAGCGACCTGACCCCCGTGGCCCAGGACTACCTCAAGGTCGTCTGGACGGCGAAGGAGTGGTCCTCGGCCCCGGTGACCACCAAGATGCTCGCCGAGCGGCTGGGCGTCGGCGCGTCGACCGTGTCGGAGACGGTGCGCCGGCTGGCGGACCAGGGCCTGGTCGAGCACGCGCCGTACGCCGCGATCACCCTCACCGAGGAGGGCGTGCGGCACGCGGTGCAGGTCGTCCGCCGGCACCGGCTGATCGAGACGTTCCTGGTCAGCGAGCTGGGTTACGCCTGGGACGAGGTGCACGACGAGGCCGAGGTGCTCGAGCACGCCGTGTCGGACCTCATGGTCGAGCGGATCGACGCCCGCCTGGGCCACCCGACCCGCGACCCGCACGGCGACCCGATCCCCGCGCCCGACGGCACCGTGCCGACGCCGGCCGCGGACATGCTGTGGGAGCTCACCACCGGGTCGGGGCGGATCGCGCGCATCTCCGACGCCGACCCCGGTCTGCTGCGGTACCTCGCCTCGGTGGGCGTGGTGCTGGACGCGCGGGTCGAGGTGGTCGAGCGCCGCGACTTCGCCGGGATGACGGCTGTGCGGGTGCTGCCGCCGCTCGACGGCGGGTCCGTCGCGGACGCGGCGGCCGAGGCCGTCGGGGCCGTCGCCGAGCCGCGGCCCGTGGAGCTGGGCGAGGTCGCCGCGCGCGCGATCTGGGTGCTGCTCGACACGCCCTGACCCGCCCGCTGCCCCGGCCCCGCCCCGCGCCCCGGGTGGGCCCCGACCGGCCGGTAGGCTGGCGGCACCGGACTCCTCGCCGACGCGGTCCCCGGGACGGGCCGCCGCACCCGTCGGCGCGTGCCGCCGGGCTCCACGCGGAACGACGACGACCGCGGGGAGCCGCACATGCACACGAGCACGCCGGGCACCGGGCCCGCCGTGGACACCGACGTGGTCCTGGACCCGCACCTGGTGCGCCGCCGCGCGCGGCTGCCGCTGCTGGCCCTCGCCCTCGGCGGGTTCTCGATCGGCACCACCGAGTTCGCGACGATGGGGCTGCTGCCGCTCATCGCCGAGAACCTGGACGGCACGATCCCCGAGGCCGGCCACGCGATCACCGCGTACGCGCTCGGCGTGGTCGTCGGCGCCCCGCTGCTGACGACGATCGCCGCCCGGATGGACCGCCGGAAGCTGCTCCTGCTGCTCATGGCCGCGTTCACCGTCGGGAACGTGCTGTCGGCGCTCGCGCCGTCGCTCGGCTGGCTGGTGGCGGCGCGGTTCGTCGCGGGCCTGCCGCACGGCGCGTTCTTCGGCGTCGGCGCGGTCATGGGCGCGCACGTGGCCGGGCCCGGGCGCCGCGGCCAGGCCGTCGCCACGATGATGGCGGGCCTGACGATCGCGAACGTCGTGGGCGTCCCGCTGTCGACCGTGCTGGGCCACGCGTTCGGCTGGCGGGTGGCGTTCGTCGCCGTGGGCGTGCTCGGCGCGCTGACCCTGCTGGCCCTGGTCAAGTTCCTGCCCGGCCTGCCGGTGCGGGACGGCGCGACGGTCCGGGCGGAGCTCGGGGCGCTGCGCAACGGGCGGCTGTGGGTCGCGTGCGCCGCGGGCTCGATCGGGTTCGGCGGCATGTTCGCCGTCTACTCCTACGTGTCGCCGCTGCTCACGGAGGTCACCGGGATCACCGAGGCGAGCGTGCCGATCGTGCTCGCGCTGTTCGGCGTCGGCATGACGGTCGGCACGCTGCTCGGCGGGAAGCTCGCGGACCGGTCGGTGGCCCGCACGGTGCTGCTCGGGTTCGCGTCGACGATCGTGGCGCTGGTGCTGATCGCGGTGCTCGCGCAGTGGGTGGTCCCGGGCGTGCTGGCGATCGTGCTGCTGGGCGTGACGACGCAGGTGCTGGGGCTCTCGCTGCAGGCCTGGCTGATGGACCTGTCGCCGACCGCGCCGTCGCTCGGCGCGGCGCTCTGCCACTCGGCGCTGAACGCCGGCAACGCGTTCGGCGCCTGGGTGGGCGGCCTCGTGATCGCGGGCGGGCTCGGGTACGTCGCGCCGGCCTGGGTCGGTGCGGGGCTGACCGTGATCGGCCTGGTCATCTCGGCGGTCGTGCTCGGCGGGGCCGCGCGGCGGCGGACCGCCTGACGCCGCCCGGCGCGCGTCCGGTGGCGCCCCCGCGCGTCGATAGACTTCCCCGGTGACGTCGCCCGCCAGCACCCAGCCCGATCCCGCCTCCGCCCCGGCCACCGCCGGCGGCCAGGACGTGCCGTTCCGGTACACCGCCGAGCTCGCCCAGCAGATCGAGCTCCGGTGGCAGGACGAGTGGGTCGAGCGCGGCACGTTCTTCGCGGCCAACCCGGCCGGCAGCGCGCTGACCGACGGCGACGGGGCCTCCGCCCGCGAGGGCGCCCGGCCGTTCTTCGTGATGGACATGTTCCCGTACCCCTCGGGCGCGGGCCTGCACGTCGGCCACCCGCTGGGCTACATCGCCACCGACGTCGTCGCGCGGTTCCGCCGGATGCAGGGCGACAACGTGCTGCACGCGCTGGGCTACGACGCGTTCGGCCTGCCCGCCGAGCAGTACGCCGTGCAGACGGGCCAGCACCCGCGCACGACGACCGAGGCGAACATCGAGATCATGGCGCGCCAGCTCAAGCGCCTGGGCGTCGCGCACGACCCGCGCCGGTCGTTCGCCACGATCGACCCGGACTACGTGCGCTGGACCCAGTGGATCTTCCTGCAGATCTTCGAGTCCTGGTACGACGAGGACGCCGTGCGGCCCGACGGCGGCACAGGCGCGGCCCGGCCGGTGTCGACGCTGGTCGAGGCCTACGAGGCGGGGCGCGCGGTGCCGGACGGGATCGACGGGGTGCCCGCGGGCGCCGCGTGGGCCGACCTGGACGCCGTGCAGCGCCGCCGCGTGGTCGACGCGCAGCGCCTGGCCTACGTCTCCGAGACGCCGGTGAACTGGTGCCCCGGCCTGGGGACCGTGCTGGCCAACGAGGAGGTCACCTCCGACGGCCGGTCCGAGCGCGGCAACTTCCCGGTGTTCCAGCGCACGCTGCGGCAGTGGAACATGCGGATCACCGCCTACGCCGACCGCCTGGCCGACGACCTGTCGCTGATCGACTGGCCCGAGAAGGTCACCGCGATGCAGCGGAACTGGATCGGCCGGTCCGAGGGCGCGCACGTCGACTTCGAGGTCACCGACGCCGACGAGCCGCTGACCGTCTTCACCACCCGCCCCGACACGCTGTTCGGTGCGACGTACGTCGTGCTGGCGCCGGAGCACCCGCTGGTCGACGCGATCGTCGCCGAGTCCGAGCCGGCCTGGGACGAGGACGTGCCGGAGTCCTGGCGCGGGGGCGCGTCGTCGCCCGCCGAGGCCGTCGCCGCCTACCGCCGCGAGGCCGCCGCCAAGACCGCCGTCGAGCGGCAGGCCGACGCCGGCCGCAAGACCGGCGTGTTCACCGGGGGCTACGCGCTGAACCCGGTCAACGGCGCCCAGCTGCCCGTGTTCATCGCCGACTACGTCCTCATGGGCTACGGCACCGGCGCGATCATGGCCGTCCCGGGCGGCGACACCCGCGACTTCGCGTTCGCCGAGGCGTTCGGCCTGCCGGTCGTGCACACCGTGCAGCCGCCGGAGGGCCACGAGGGCGCGTGGACCGGCGACGGCGCGATCATCAACTCGTCGAACGACGAGATCAGCCTGGACGGCCTGTCCGTCGCGGAGGCCAAGACGCGCATCGTCGACTGGCTGGCTGGGCGGGGCGCCGGGTCCCGCACCACCACCTACCGGCTGCGCGACTGGCTGTTCAGCCGCCAGCGGTACTGGGGCGAGCCGTTCCCGATCGTCTACGACGAGAACGACCTGCCGATCGCCATCCCCGAGCAGTCTCTGCCCGTCGACCTGCCGGACGTGCCGGACTACGCGCCGCGCACGTTCGACGCCGACGACGCGGAGTCCTCGCCGGAGGCGCCGCTGAGCCGCAACGACGACTGGGTCAACGTCACGCTGGACCTCGGCGACGGCCCGAAGGTCTACCGCCGCGACACCAACACCATGCCGAACTGGGCCGGGTCGTGCTGGTACTACCTGCACTACCTGGACCCGACCCACGCCACCGACCAGGTCGTCGACCCCGCCCTCGAGCAGTACTGGATGGGCCCGGGCCACAACCCCGGCGACACCCACGGCGCCGGCGGCGTCGACCTGTACGTCGGCGGCGTCGAGCACGCCGTGCTGCACCTGCTGTACGCCCGGTTCTGGCACAAGGTGCTGTACGACCTGGGCCACGTGTCCAGCCGCGAGCCGTTCTACAAGCTGTTCAACCAGGGCTACATCCAGGCGTACGCCTACACCGACGTGCGCGGCGTCTACGTCCCGGCCGCCGAGGTGGTCGAGGACGACTCCGTCGAGTCCGGGTTCACCTGGAACGGCGAGCCGGTGTTCCGCGAGTACGGCAAGATCGGCAAGTCGCTGAAGAACGCCGTCTCGCCGGACGAGATGTACGCCGAGTACGGCGCCGACACGCTGCGCGTCTACGAGATGTCGATGGGCCCGCTGGACCTGTCCCGCCCCTGGGAGACCCGGGCCGTCGTCGGCGCGCAGCGGTTCCTGCAGCGCGTGTGGCGCAACGTCGTCTCCGAGGAGACCGGCGCGGTCACGGTTGTCGACGAGGAGCCGACGGTCGAGACGCTGCGCGTGCTGCACCGCACGATCGCCGAGGTCGGCGAGGACATGCAGGCGATGCGGATCAACACCG
>Ga0164308_10001199_pt1 | contig 13761 bp, 12 predicted proteins | sample Whisoiple_246_MG_FD_109983 | JGI IMG/M metagenome (GOLD analysis project Ga0164308, IMG submission 109983) | Soil microbial communities amended with fresh organic matter from upstate New York, USA - Whitman soil sample_246_MG | ecosystem: Environmental > Terrestrial > Soil > Unclassified >...
ATTAGGGAAGACCTGTTCCATGGTCCAACCCGGTTGAAGGGTCACGTTGTAGTAGCCCTCCTCGAGCGACACGCTGATGTTGGTTGCGCTGAGATTCGTCTCGCTACTGACGATGATCGCCCCGTCGCTCGTGGTGCCCCCCGCTCCGGCTTCGCCGTAGCTGGGGTTGAAGTATTGATACTGATTTTGGATGACGAACGTGGCGTGCCGTAAGCGATACGTCGACTCACCAGGGCCGGGCGTGCTGAGCGGCAAAGCGATTTGACCCGTTTCCTTGACCTGGCCTTCACTCCCTCCCGAGCCCGCGCAACCCACCAGGGCGACCGCGCTCACCCCCGCAGCCAACAGCAATCCCGCCATAACACGTCGTGATGTTCTGTTCATGATTTGTACTCCCCTAAATGCGCCGCGAGGCTAGCACGCTTGCGTGCTCCGCTTCGGGCAACGGCAAGAGAACACGCAAACGCGTTGAACGCGCCCAGCAAAAACGCTCCCCAACAAACTGAAGGGCTTCGCCGTCCTGTGTCGAACGCCGGCTCACTCCCAGAGGTCTTCCCGAACCCGAGGTCGATAGTTCGATGGTTCCGAGTTATGACGTCTGCAAGACCTTCAACGAGAGCGGCGGGTCGGGCAGACTCGGAACAACTCAGCTTGAGCGTTGCATCTTGCCCATGGCGATTGTGAAGGAGCAAAGGCTGCTGGCCGGCGCTCGGGGCTTCGAAGCCAAGTGTTGGCCGAGCGCCGCGGACATGAAAGCGCTACCGGCTTTCGGGCAGCCCTGCAGGCAAGTTGCGCTTCGAGAGGCGCCGTGCGCGGCGGTTCCACGCCGGAACGATCGTCAAGTGACACAAGCAGCAGTAAGCGATGGTCAGCACTAGAGGGAACAGATACACCGGCGGCACCGCGCGATGTGCCGAACGCGCGAGGAGCGCGAGGAAGATGCTGCCGGGCAGGCCAAAGGCGCCGCCGATGAGAATCGAAAGCGCAGCTGCGCGCGCGCTGCCGAAGCGCTGCCAGGGCGCTGGGCGTACGAACAAGAACGGCCCCCATTGCGCGTCCGAGTCTGCGGCGCGAATGAAGAATTCATCTGAGTGCGACTGAGTTTCCTTGCTCATGGTTTTCCTCATGAAGGCTAGGGATCTCGAGCCGCGCGGCAAGAGGAATTGTGACGGTTTTGCTGTCACAGTATCAGCGAGAAAACTGGGCACAGCACTGGCTTCCAAGTTTCAGCTCGCACTGAGGGGGCTGGGCTTATGCGTGGCCCGTTGTCGGCCGTTCGGCGCTGCTCAACGCCGGCATTTCTGCGTGAGCAGCCACGGAGTGGTGAGCCGATGATCATCGCCGGGCGGAAGATGCTCACGACCTCCCGACCAGTCGCTTTCACCGCCTCGTCGGCCTCGCCTTTTACGCGCGCGTAGCGCGCCATGCCGGCAGCGCCCGATCCGGTCGACGCTGCAGTGAGATCAGGCCGTCAATGGTAAGTGAATCCGAGCAAGAGTACGGGCGACAACACGCTCGTGCTTCCTCCCGAGTCCGAAACTGATGCCCAGTGCAGGCGTGCCACGGGGCCTACGCTCCACTCGTTGCCAATCCACCACTCGTAGCCCAGGCCGCCGAAGAGACCGAAACCCGAAGCCGGCTTCGCGGTTTCGCCCTCGTCTGGCGCAAACTGTAACACCGAGTAATTGATGCCGCCCATGAAGTGCAGCCCCCGGGTCGGCGCAGGGTAGTAGTCAGCGAATAGGCCGAAGATTGAATAGGTCAGCGTGCCGTGCGCATCCCCCGAGACTGGCCCCGCGCCGCCCGAGTCTGCTGCGCTGATCTCAGCGTGCGGATTCGCGGCGGACACCCCGTTGAAAGTTACGCCGATCGCCAGCCCAGGCATCGGGCTGCCGCCGATCCAAATGTCTGGCGCGACGCCCCAACCGCGGATCGTGGAGTCGTTCTTCGTGGTCCCCGAGATATAGCCGACGCCCAAACCGAGGCGCGCGTAGAAGCCGTCGTGCAGGTGTGCGCCACGTGGCGGCGAGGCATTGTCGCCGCTTGCTCCCTCGTTGTCGGAGGCGGTGCTCGCGGCTGCGGCGGGCGGCGCTGCTGGCGGCGCTGCTGGCGGCGGGGACGCGGGTGGAGGCGCCTCGGCCCTGTCAAAGGACACTTCGGGAGCGCTCGATGGCTCGGCATTCGGCGGCGTGCTCGGAACTGGCGCGAAGGTTGCGCTGGGCGCTTCGTTTTTCTTGGCGGACCCTTGAGCTTGGGCGACGGGTGCCAGGAGTAGGATCACGAGCGGGAGTAGCTTTCCACCAATATTCACGTTCTGGTCCTCGAAAATGAGTGATTGAGTTCACCCGACTAGCTATCACGGCCGCGTCCCCTACTTTTGTAACTGCTTGCTGCCTTATTCGGCTCCTCGGCTGGAGCGATTGACAAAGGGCTAGTTTGCCCTTGAATCATCAAAGGCGTCGCGGCGCAGAATTGATGCGCGCTAGATTGGCATGCGGCCTGCGGTGCTCTACGCTTCCGCGTCGACCACCACGCGGTTCACGAAGGCGCCGGCTGGCTCGTCGCCGAAGCAGATGCCCAACTCACGGCCGGTGTTCACGGGGTCGGAGTCCAGCTCGACGCTCCGTGTGCCGCCCACGACCTGTTCGAAGGGCACCAGTGTGATCTTGCCCGAGACTTGCGCCACCATGCCGCTCTGCGTGCCTTCTGCAATGTAGCGCACGGCCGCACAACCCATGCGCTGCGCGAGCAGCCGGTCGAACGCCACGGGTGAACCACCGCGCTGCAGGTGGCCCAGCACCACCGAGCGCGCCTCATATCCGGTCGCTTCCTCGATCTGGCGCGCGAGGCGTTCGGCAATGCCGCCGAGCACGGCGTGCTCTTTGAATTCGTCTTTCCCGAGCTTGTACGTGGCGTCGGCGCCGATTTGCTTGGCACCCTCCGAGACCACGACGATCGCGAACTCCGAGCCCGTGCGGTAGCGCTGCTGAATCTTCTCGCAAACGCGCTCGAGATTGTAAGGGATCTCCGGCATCAGGATGACGTCGGCACTCCCCGCAATCCCGGCGAAGAGAGCAATCCAGCCCGCGTGGCGGCCCATGACTTCCACGACCATGACGCGTCGATGCGCCTGCGCCGTCGAGTGCAGCTTGTCGAGCGCGTCAGTCGTGGTCGTGACGGCGGTGGCGAACCCGAACGTGACGTTCGTGCCCTTGAGATCATTGTCGATCGTCTTCGGCACGCCGATCACGCGCTTCAGTCCGCGGTCCATGAGCTTGCGCGCGATGCTCATCGAACCGTCGCCTCCGAGTGCCACGAGGGCCTCGATCCCGAGTTCTTCGAAGCGCTTCACGATGCGGTCGGACACATCAGTCGGCACCATTTTGCCATCGCGCAGCACGGGATAGGTGAACGGATCGCCACGATTGGTCGTGCCCAGGATGGTTCCGCCGAGGTGGGCAATGCCTCGCACCCGCGCGCGATCGAGCGAGATGATGGCCTCGGGATCGCTCTCGAGCATGCCTTGGTAGCCGCGCCGCACGCCGACCACCTCCCAGCCCCGATTGAGCGCGCTGACCGCGACGGAACGAATGACGGCGTTGAGGCCCGGGGCGTCGCCGCCCCCAGTATTGATTGCAATCCGGCGCACCATGATGGCCGCGGACATTGCCCGAGGATGCGCGCATTCGCCAGCGAAAGGATCTGGAGCAGCAAATGCTCCGTTGCTGCCCGAGGTCAGCGCGCCGCGCTGTCAGCCCTGGTCCGGTTTTCCGGTCTTCGGGTAGTGCTCGAAGCGCAGTTTGGCAGGTCGGCCCGAGACGTGCTCGGGCGGCGCAGCCGTTGCTCCGAGCAACCGGCACTTGGAACGACTGGTCCGCGGTGCTCTGCAGCAGTCCCTGCCAGCTACGGTGGGCTCCCGCACCGTTTGCGCCGTCTCGATGCAACGCTTGCGCACGCAGTTATCTCGAATGCTCCATTTCGCGCAACAATGAGCGCGCGATCACCGGTACAGCTTTTGCCTACCGTGTGTCTCATGTTGACGCTCGGTCAATCAGTGAGGTTTGCGCTGCAATTGGCTCTCTGCCTCGGTCCGCGCGTCGCGCACGCCGAGGCGGACCGCCCGAGCGAATCGCGCCCTGCGGCGCGGATCAATGAAGCGGCGCCGCTTCGGCACGCGCTCGGAATCAACCCCATCTTTGCGCCGCTTGGAACGGTGACCGGTGAGTACGAGGTTCGTCTGTTCTCTCCAGCCACTTCGTTGGGTCTCTCCGCGTGGTACGAATACAAGGACGTGCGCGCGCGCTGGGTGTACGTGAAGGCGCTGGTTTATCCGTGGGGCGTTGCCTTGCGCGGCTTGGGTGTGGGTCTGACCGTGGGCGCGCTCCGCGCCTACCGCGAGCCTGAGCAGCTTACCCAAATGGCCACCGACTCAGCCGCTACCCTCGGCATCATCGCTCAATACAACTTCGTCTTCGGTCCCAACGATCTGCTCTTGGTCGGTCTCGGTCTAGGTGGTCGAACCCCATTGAAGTCCATTCCTGATAATTCCCCGCTGAGCCGCGTAGACGGCGATGGTCGCATCATCGCCGGGGTAGCCTTTTAGTCGCCTTCTCGTGCATCACGGAGGCGGCGCGTAGTTGAAGCAATAGCCGGGCGTGGGTTCGCATCGGCCAGACACGCAGTAGCCACAGGCGCAATCAGCAGAGCTCTTGCAAGTCCGCTGGACGCAGCCATGTGCATCGGCGTTGGGTCCGAACGCGCAATCCCACGTTGCCGGGCAGGTGACGCCCGCGGTGCAAAGGATCGCGCGGCAAGCTGCCTCTCCGCCATTCACACTCTGGCATTCTGTGCCTGCGCCGCAGGGCAGGGCGCCGACTGCGTTGCACGCTTTTGGTGTGCAACGCCCATCGGTGCAGTCTTCGAACTCAGCGCAGCCTTTGGTCGGACATGCGTCTTCGCATCGGGCGTTGCCACAGCTGCTCTCTTTGCAGATCCGTCCGTTGCCGCACTCTGGATCCGTAGAGCATTCGCGAAAAGGCGCGGCACCTCCGCACTCGTACTTCGGAGGACTGACTTGACAGAGCGCGTTGGACAGCTGCGGATTGGCGTTGATGCAGTCGTCGGCCGTGCTGCATTGCGCGGTGTTTGCGCGCGCCGGATCCAGCGAGGAGCCAGGACACAGTTGCGCGGCAGCGCCGGTTCCTTGCGCGCCCGTTCCTTGACTCAGTCCCGCGGCACCGCCGCTTGGCTCGCGCGCTCCCGCCGCCGCGTTGCTGCCCGAGACGCCGCCGTTCGGGCGCCCTCCACCGGCAGTGTTTCCTGCACTGTCTGCGTTTGCGTCAGTCGTCGCGCCAGCGTTGCTCGGTGCGTGCTCGTTGGTCGATGTCCCGCCGCATGCCCAGAGCACCGCCGCCAGAGTCCATGCAAAGCCCGCGGGAGCGAGCCCTCGATCAAACACCTGCATGGACAGAGTTGTGCAAACGCCGTGCCGCTTAGGACTAGCTAAAATGCCCGCGAAAGCAGGGGTAGTGTGCCAATCGAGTCGCGCACGACTGGCACAAGCTGGAGTACAACTGCGGGTATGAGCGACAATCAGCCGGATACGCGACGAGCATTCCTCGTGTTGGCGGGAACGGGCGCCATGCTCAGCGCTTGTCGTCAAGAGACCCGAGCATACCCGGAGCCTGCACCTCAGACGGTGAAGGGGCCCGCGCCCAGACCCGCTGCGAGCGCGAAGCCGGAAGAGGGTGAAACCGAAGAGCTGAGCGCGACCGAAGATCTGATGCGCGAGCACGGAGTCATTCGCCGCATCTTGGTCGTCTATCGTCTATCGGCTGTGCGCCTGCGAACCAAGCCGAACTCGCTCCAGCTCGATGCGTTGCAGCGCGCAGCCAAATTGATGCGCACCTTCGGTGAAGAGTACCATGAGCGACAGCTCGAAGAAGCGCACTTGTTCCCAGCCCTCACGGCCGCTGGTGGCAACGCAGCCGCCGAGATCCCCACCCTGCTAGCTCAGCATCAACGCGGCCGCGAGATCACCGAGTACCTCTTGGCTCTCACGCAGAAGACCATCGGCAACGCCGCCGATCCCGCAGCGCGCACGCTGGAAGCCTTCGCGCTGATGTACGAAGAGCACGCGGCCCGCGAAGACACGATCGTGTTTCCCGCTTGGAAGAAGGCACTGCCAAAAAAGCAGCTCGATGAGATGGGTGAGTTGTTCGAAGACATCGAGCACAAGACCTTTGGCAAGGATGGTTTCGACGATGCCGTGGAGCAGATCGCCGCCATCGAGCGCACTTTGGCCTTCGACCCAGCCTCGCTCACGGCACCCCCGCCGCCGAAGATCGGCTAGCGCGCCGGGAAACCACGCGGACACTCGACCGACGCCGGCCAAGTGTCCGCGTGGAACCGGTGCATGCGGACGCGTCCGCGCGCAGAAAACGCCGAACCGCGCCGGGATTCGCGCCGGCACGCCGATTGCTCTCCCCGCAGTTCATGACGCAATCCTGCTCGCAAACGTCCGCTCGTTTGGTCTTGGCCCCGGTTCTGATCGCCGCGCTCTCGCTCTGCTCATTGGCAAACGCCCAGGAGTCAGCTCCAGCTCCACCCAGCGGAGCCGCGCCCACGCCGAGCGCAACGCCAGCGCCGGCCGTTGCGGTGGTACAGCCCGTAGCGCCGACGCCCGCAGCGCCCGCACCCGTAACGCCCACGCCCGCAGCGCCCGCGGCGACTCAATCCGCATCGGCTCCTGCGCTCGCCTGGGATCAATCCGCGCCCGAGGCTCCGAAGCTGCGTATGCCCCGCGTGCACGAAGGCTTCTATCTGCGCTTCACTAGCGGTCCGAGTTTTCTGACGCTCCGTGGCCACGGTCCCGCACGCGCATCTGCGTCGATTACCGACTCCAGTGCCGGCGGCTCAATCGCGATCGGCGGCGCGCTTGCTCCGGGATTGGTACTGGCGGGTACGCTCTCGGGCAGCGCGTTCAACGCCGAATTCGAAGGCGGGCCGCTCGAGCACGCAACCGTGACCGCCAAGGGCAGAACCCGAGCGGCCTCGAACAACGCCCAAGGTGGCTTCGGCATGATTGGCGTGCTGATTGACTGGTATCCGAAACCAACTGGCGGTTGGCACACGGGTTTCGCAACCGGCCTGGGCGCAATCGCCTTGAGCAACTCGGCTGATGACAGCGAACTCGCCGGTGTGAACTTTGCTGGCAGCGTCTTCGGTGGCTATGACTGGGCGCTCGGGCGAAACTGGGCGCTTGGCTTGCAGCTCACGGCCAGTGGTGGCACCTCCTCCAAGCTGCAGACCGACTTGGACTCTGACCACACACACGACAGCGGCTATCGACTCGCACCGTTCTCGATTGGTGTGCAAGCATCCCTGCTATACTTTTGAGCGCCGCGGATCGCTGGGCTCGCGTTCGGTGATTGGGCGATCGCGATCCCGCAACGCACCTCACTGCGCGCCGCGTTCCTTTCGCGGAAGTCGGCACGCGGCAGCGCGCGGAATGGCGATGAAGCGCTGAACGGCGAGCGACCCTGCGCGGCCTGAGCGAGCCCGCAGACGCGGGATTTCGGCCCAGGCGCTCGACAATTCGTTGCTATGGGCGAAATTGCAGTATCAGCGGACGGGTTTTGCAGCCGTAGCATTTGAGCTCAGCGGTCTTAGGGATTACGTGTTGCCCCCGATGACCGAGCCCAAAGCCACCTCGTTCCCCAAGGACCGCATCAAAGTTCTCTTGCTCGAGAACATTCACACCAGCGCGCAGCAGATTTTTGCGGCCGAGCATTTCCAGGTCGAAGCGCTCAAGCACGCGCTCAAAGAAGAAGAGCTCATCCAAAAGATCGCCGATGTGCACGTGCTGGGCATTCGCAGCAAGACGCACGTGACGGAGCGAGCTTTGGCTGCGGGCAAGCGGTTGCTCAGTGTCGGTTGCTTTTGCATCGGCACCAACCAGGTGGACTTGGCGGCAGCCAACCGTCAGGGCGTGCCGGTTTTCAACGCCCCGTTTTCCAACACGCGCAGCGTCGCGGAGCTCATCATCAGCGAGATCATCGCCTTGGCCCGCAAGGTGACCGAGCGCTCGCGCGAAGTGCACGCAGGCATCTGGAACAAGGCCTCGGTGGACTGCAATGAGGTCAGGAACAAGACGCTCGGCATCATCGGCTATGGCCACATCGGTCGACAGCTGGGCGTGCTCGCGGAGGCGATGGGCATCCGCGTGATCTTCTTCGACATCTCCGCCAAGTTGCCGATGGGCAACAACCGCTCCGTCGACACGCTCGACGAGCTCCTCGGCGAAGCCGACTTCGTCTCGTTGCATGTCCCGGCCACGCCCCAGACCAAGAACATGATCGGTGCTCGCGAGCTATCGGTGATGCGCAAGGGCACGTACCTGCTCAACGCGAGTCGCGGTACCGTGGTCGACATCCCCGCGCTCGCCCAAGCGCTGCAGAGCGGTCACCTCGGCGGCGCTGCGATCGACGTGTTTCCGCAAGAACCAGAGTCGAATGACGACCCGTTCAAGAGCGAGCTCCAAGGCTTGAAGAACGTGATCCTGACGCCGCACGTCGGAGGCTCGACCAGTGAGGCACAGGAGTCGATCGGACGTGAAGTCGGCAACGCGCTCACCCGCTTCGTGAATGGTGGCGCGACCACTGGTGCCGTGAACTTCCCGCAGATCGAGCTGCCTGCTCACCCCGGCACGCACCGCATCCTCAACGTGCACCGCAACGTTCCCGGCGTGCTCGGTGAAATCAACGGCATCGTGAGCCGGCTGAAGGCCAACATCCAAAGCCAGATGCTCGCCACCGATCCGGAGACGGGTTACCTGATCATGGATTTGAACCAGGACGTGTCGAACGAAGTTCGACAGGCCATCGGCGAGCTGCCCACCAACGTACGCACTCGCATTCTGTATTGAGCACTCCAGGAACCAGCGCGCGGATGCCGCTCAGCGCGCTGGTTTAGCGCAAGCGAGACGCTCTCAGCCAACTGCTGCAGAGCGTGTCGTTTCCACGCTTGCTTCGAGCTCGGGCTCCGCTCTGATTGGGAGCAGCTTGGTCGGTCCAAAGTGGCTAGCTCGAGCTTGCGAGCGATTGCTGGCGCGGGGCGGCGATGACCGGCGAGGGCGCGCAAGCCGCGCACCGGTTCTCTTCGGAAGCTCGGCCACCGACTCGCGCGGGGCCTGCAATGCCGCCTTCTTCTCCGATGCACACCCGAGAGCTCGACGTCGCGACGTCGAGAGTGGGCCGGACTTGGCCGGGCGCTCGACGCTGACCGGGCGCGCGACGAATCACCGATTCACATCGTCTTTGCAAAGCGCGATGCGGGCAACTCCTCCGCCTTCCGTGCACTGCTGCGCTGGTATTGCTCGAGGCGCTCCCCCGCGTTTCTGCGCTGGAATGCTCCTCCACACACTGAGCGGAAGCATGCCGTGCGGCTCTCAATGGTCTTAACGCTAGCGGATGATCGGCGACACGCTGAGGCGATGCGAGGACTCACCCTCGACTCACAACCCGAGCGCTCCACGCCTACTCGAACGGCGAAAGGAGCGGCGCTCGGTGTCTCTTACGCGGCGGACGATGCTGCGGATTCGGAGATCGCGAACCACCCCCCGCAGATCGAGCGCTGCCAAGCGAGAAACTCAGCTGTGACCTGACCGCGACGCGCACGATGCCGAAGCCTTGCCGAGAGCTCATCCGCGGCGGGCGTGAACTCGTCAGCTTTTGCCGAGCGTGCGGCTGACTCGCACGCTGCCATCAAGGGTTGAGCGGACTCGAGATCAGCGGGGAGTACTGCAACCGCCGAGTGCCAACCTCCGGTTTACAGATCCGCTCGAGTGACCAACCAAGAGCGCTCAAATCGGCACTCTCATGCGAAATCGCGAAATGCTCGATTATCGATCACCCGTTTTGACAATGGCTTACACTGATCTTCGCGGATGCTACGCGCCCTGCCTCTTCGCAGCGCTCCGCCTTCGCCTGGTCCTCGGGCGGAGGATGAGCTTTTGCCGCTCGCGCGTGCCGCGATCGACGGCGATGTCGTCGCGTTGCGCACGCTCCTGACCACCGTCGCGCCCAACATTTTACGTGTGGTGCGCCGAGTGATTGGCGGCTCTCACCCGGATGTGGAAGACGTGGCGCAGGAGTGCGCGGTCGAATTCGTGAGCGCGCTGCCGCGTTTCCGCGGTGAGTCTTCGATTCGGCATTTTGCAGCGCGCGTGGCTCTGCGCTCGGCGATGAACGCGCGCCGCCGACAACGTGCGGCCAAGCGCAATTACGGCATCGCAAACGAGCTGGAGGCCGACGAAACCCCGGGAGAAGGCGCCGCTCCGGACTCGCTAGCAGCGTCCCGCGCGAGTGCTCAATTGGCGCGCAACCTGTGTGATGCCTTGCCTCCGGCACAGGCTGAAGCGCTCGCCCTGCATTGCGTACTCGGCTACACCATGAGTGAAGTGGCGTCGATTTGCGGCGCTCCGCTCGAGACGGTACGCAGCCGTTTGCGCACGGCCAAGGCAGCCTTGGTGGCGCACGCGTTGGCCGATCCCAGGCTACGCGATCTAGTGGAGGAGATGGCATGAGCCAGCTCGATGCCACGGATCTGCTGTGTCGCAGCCGGCGTGAGCCACTGACGGCCGAGGAGCAACGCCGGCTGAAGGAGTGCCTCGAATGGTCCCCCGAGGTCAAGCTGATGAACACGATCCTCATCGCGCTCGACGAGGAGAGCCGTATCCGTCCCGGAGATGACCTGCTGCTCGCTCGCATCAACACGCGCGCGCTAGCAGAGCTTGGCGGGCGCCCTGCTTCAGTGAGGGCGCCGGTCAAGCGCCGCACGTTCTCATTGCTGGTGGCCGCAGCATTGCTGCTGGTGGCCGGCCTCGCTGGAGCCTGGCTCGGAAATGCGCGAAAGCGTCCGCCGTCGACGCCCACTTCGGAGCCCGCCAAGCCAAGGCCAGGCGCAAAGCCGAAGCCGCTCGCCAAGCCGCTGCCCGTCGCTCCGATCGCTCCGATCGCTCCGAGTTCGCCGATCGAAGCCATTCCGGTCGCTAGCGCGTCTGTTCCGAGTCGCACCGGGCATGAAGCGAGAGCTGCGGCACCCGCTTCGGCGAGTGAACTGTTCGCGCGTGCGAACCTGCTTCGCCGTCGAGGTCAGGCGGCTGAGGCCGCGGTCTTGTACGAGCAGCTGCTCGAAGCGTATCCGAACTCCCGAGAAGTGGGGCCCACACGCCTGGCCCTGGGCAAGTATCTGCAGGCAAAGCAGCCCGAGCGAGCGCTCAGCCAGTATCGAGCGGTAGCCGGCGCGGGTGGGGCGCTTCGCGCAGAAGCATTGTGGGGCATCGCGGAGGTTGCGATCGGCTTGGGCGAGCGCTCGCTTGCCGAGCAAGCACTCGCCGACTTAATGCGTGAGTTTCCGGACTCGCCGTACGCCGAGGTCGCCCGCACGCGAGCCCCCCAATGATTGAGCGAGGTCGCGCGGTCGTGTTCTGCTGTGGCGTGGCTGCTCTGTGTGCTTGGCCGCGACCCTCGCCCGCTGCGCCTGCTTCGAGCATGAACGAAACTGAAAGAGGTCAGTCGTTGGCTCGAATCGAAATTGCGATGGTCGGGGAGGTCGCACGAGACCCGCTTTTGTTCGAGCGCATTCGCAGCCTCTTCCCGGCCGAGACCGCTGCGCTGCGCCGTGACGATCAACAGCTGGATCAGCGCGCCGTGCTCCTGCCGCAACGCTCGGACACCGTGTACATTTGGATTACCGTCAGTGACGGCGGCCAGGCGCGTGTCTACTTGGCGCTGGCTGAAACGGGCGGAAAGCCTCGCTACCTGTTACGCGAAGTCAGGCTCGATTCCGGGCTCGACGAAGTGGGCGGCGAAACGCTTGCAGAAGTAGCGCACTCGTCTGCCCAAGCGCTGTGGTCGCGTGAACAGCAATCATCGCGACAGACCGTGGTGGAAGCTTTGGAACGCGAGGCCGAAGCGCCCGCGCCGACGGAACCGCTGCCTACTCTTCCGCCGGGGTCGTCGGTGCGAGGCGCCTCCGTAGCATCGCCAACGGCCGATGATTCGCCTGCCTCGACGCAGGCTATTGCATCCGGTCCCAGGAACCGCACGCTGCGTTTGGGGTTCGGCGCCAGCGGCACGACGCACAGCGCGGGCGCCGAGGGTTGGCTGCAGGAGGTGGGCGGGTTCTTCACGTTCGAGTACCGCAGCCGTCTTTCGTTGCGGGCCGCCCTGCGCTACCTGATTCCGACCCACTTCGATCTAGCGCCCACTCGGGTGCAGTTGAACGGCGCATCCGGCGAACTTCGCGCCGGATGGCTCTCGAGTGATGCGACGCACATGCGGTTTCGAATCGAAGCCGGGCTGGGTGTGCTGCTGGCACACGCACGGGCGGGCATCGTCGACGCGCAACCGAAAGCACACGCTTTGGCAGCGCAAGATTTCGAGCGCACCTATGCGCTCGCCGCGGCTGGGTTCGAGTGGCCAATCGGTCCGGCCTGGCTTGCAGTTGGCGCCGACTTGCGAGTGCCACTACGAACGACATCGTATGAAGTGGCCGGTGCCGGTGAGAGCGGGGCAAGCACCACCAATCCCCTCTGCCCCGGTGGAAGTCTCGAGATCGGTATCGGCTTCGATCCTCTGCTGCGGTGAGGTAGCATGCAATATTCGGCTTTGCTGTTCGGATCCCTGGCACTCATTGGGTGTTCGCTCGACCATGTCGTGCTTGCCGAGCTGGACCAAGCCGGCGCCGCAGGTGCGCTCGCCGGCGCCGCCACGAGCTCGCCAATCGCTGTTGGGGGCTCAGCCAACACGAGCGTGAGTGCCGGCACGGGCGGCCTGATGATGGCGGCGATCCAAGCCGCAGGTGAAGCTGGCCAGCTGCAGTTCGCCTCGGGCGGCGCAGTCCAAAACGGCGCAGCTCGAAGCTCGGCAGGGGAGGCCGGCGCTTTTTCCGAGCTACGCTGTTCGTGCTTGGGGGGGCAGCAAGGGCAATTGTGCGGCAGTGATGGCATCACATACCCTGCGGAGTGCAGCGACGCTGGCCCGTGTATTCCGCCGGCGGTGGCTTGTTGGCATGCGTGCCCTTGTCTCGCAACTGACGCTGAAGGCGTGGGCACGACCACGTGGTTTCCTCCGGACTGCGTGGCCGCGACCGAATGCCGTGATGGCGTCGTGTGCATGATGTTCACCGATATCTCGCCAGACTCACCGTCGGCTTGCAGTACGGCCAATTGACCTAGCGAGAGGGTGCTCCGCGGTTTCGTGGCGCTGTCCCTCTCGCCGAGTCGTCGGCGCTTCAAAAGGAGATCCAAATCCCGGTGCCGCCAACGCCGCCAATGTTCCATGGCGTTCCGCTGTCTGGGCTAGGTTTGAAACCGTCGCTGCCCGTGCCACCGGCGCCGTCGATTCGAAGCACGGTGCCCGAGCCTGCGAAGCCAGAAAACCCCAAGCTGAAGCTGTCACCGCCGCTCGCAACGCCCGCGACCCCGGTAAGCCCGCCCACGCCCGCAGACCCGCCGCCTGGGACGATGGACATTGTCCCTGCCGTCGCTAGGGCGACTGCTGCGGCACCTGCCGTCGCGGCTCCGCCGTGTCCCGCGGCTCCCCCGACACTCGCGGTGCCTGCGCCACCCGCGAGCCCGCCAAACACCGGCTTTCCGCCGGAAACGCCGGAAACGCCGGAAGCGCCGGCCGGCTGCGGAGTCTCTTCGCCGCCGTCGCTGCCAGAGCAGCCGAGCAAGCTCAAGGTGCCGAGGGTCGA
>Ga0164308_10001200_pt1 | contig 13758 bp, 8 predicted proteins | sample Whisoiple_246_MG_FD_109983 | JGI IMG/M metagenome (GOLD analysis project Ga0164308, IMG submission 109983) | Soil microbial communities amended with fresh organic matter from upstate New York, USA - Whitman soil sample_246_MG | ecosystem: Environmental > Terrestrial > Soil > Unclassified >...
GTCGACCTCAACGTCTCGACCTTCGCCGAGCAGACCGCCTACTGGACCGACCGCGGTTGGTCGGCCCAGGCTCCGATCAAGACCTCCTCCCGGATCGACGTGCCCAAGAGCTTCGAGCAGGTCTCGAAGGGCACTGTCGCGATCGCCGGTGTGGCTTGGGCCCAGCACCGCGGGATCCAGGGCGTGCAGGTACAGGTCGACGACGGTGACTGGCAGGACGCCACCCTGTCGGGTGAGGTCAGCGCCGACACCTGGCGGCAATGGATGTACCGGTGGGACGCCACCGAGACCGGCCAGCACACGATTCGGTGCCGTGCGATCGACGGCACCGGAGCGGTGCAGATCGAGCAGATCCAGGGGGTGATGCCGGACGGATCGACGGGGTGGGATTCACGTTCTGTGACCGTCACCGCGTAACGCAACCACTCCTCCGGGCGCATCCATACGGCCCGGCCACCCGGTAGTCACCAGTACCAGCCCGCATCGCTTCCGGTGCACCGACTTTCGAGCTTCCGCTCACCCTTCCCGGCGCCGCTTCCCGGCACCGACCCTTTCAAGGAGCAGAAATGATGATGAAACGCGCCCTCACCCTGGTCGCCGGGGCGGCCCTGGCCCTCACCCTGGCCGCCTGTGGCTCGAGCTCCACCACCGCCACCAGCAGCACCTCGGCCGCCGCCGGCGGTTCCTCGGCCGCGATGACGTCCGAGGCCATGACCTCCGAAGCGATGACCTCCGAAGCCATGACGTCCGGTGCCATGACCTCCGACGCCATGGAGTCCGGTGCGATGGGCTCCGAGTCCATGGCTTCCGGCGCCATGGAGCCGGCCACCCTGGTCGGCGCCGGCTGTGCCGACTACGCCGCTGCCGTGCCGACCGGCGCTGGCTCGGTCGAGGGCATGGCCCTCGATCCGGTCGCCACTGCCGCCTCCAACAACCCGCTGCTGACCACCCTGGTCGCCGCGGTCTCCGGCAAGGTCAACCCCGGCGTCGACCTGGTGAACACCCTGAACAACGGCGAGTTCACCGTCTTCGCACCGGTCGACACGGCCTTCGCCAAGATCGATGCCGCCACGATGACCACCCTGACCACCGACGCGCCGCTGCTGAGCGGGATCCTCACCTACCACGTGGTGCCCGGCCAGCTGTCGCCGACCGCGGTCGTCGGCGTTCACCCGACCGCCAATGGAGCCACCCTCGAGGTCACCGGATCCGGTGACAACCTCAAGGTCAACGGCGCGACCGTGATCTGCGGCGGCGTCAAGACCAAGAACGCCACCGTGTACCTGATCGACACCGTGCTGATGCCGCCGGCTGCCTGATCACCGGCGCACTACCGGCACCAACGACCCGGGCCGTCGACGGAACCTTCCGTCGGCGGCCCGGCCGCGTTTCCCAGGTGCGAGAACTGCTCTGCCTCAGCGGGTTCCCGCCCCGGTCGATTCCCCGGTCCGGACGCCGCCGGTCGCCACCGAACCCGATGCCGGTGCAGCCTTTCGCCCGGCGAACAGGAAACGGGATTGGACGGCGTACCCCACCACGAACAGGGTCACCTCGGTGATCACCTTCGCCGGCAGTAGCCCTACCTGGAGAGTCGTCAGCAACAACAGCGACAGGTAGTTCACCGCCACCAGGATGATCACCAGGGTGAAGTACCCGAGGGCTGCGACACCCACCGGCCGGTCCCGTCCGTGCACGAACACCGCCCTGCGATTGACCAGAAAATTCGTACCCGAACTGAGCACCCTGGCCCCGATGACGGAGAACAACAACGACCCGGTGATGCCGGTCAGCACCAGCAGCGCGACGGCGTCGATGACGAACGCGGCCAAGGACGACAGGATGAACTTCAGCAGCGGCGCGTAGATCCGCACCGAGTCGGCCAGCGGACGGAAATGCGAGGAGGCATTCGCCGCCAGGTAGATGGTCGCGATCTCCTCGGTCTCGATCGCCCGACCGGTCTGGCAGGCCTCCAGCAGGATGTTCAGCTCGTACTCGTACCGGTTACCACCGATCGTCCCGAGCCAACCGAGCATCGATGACGGGTAGCCGCGTAGCCCGGTCTGCGTGTCGTCGATCCGCCGGCCGGTACTCAGCCGGAACAACCACCGGGTCATCGTGTTGCCGAATCTGCTGCGCGCCGGGACTTGACCGGTGAAGCTCCTGGTCCCCAACACCATTGCCGCGCCGCCGGTCCGCACCCGCTGCACCACCCGGAGAATGTCGCCGACGGCGTGCTGACCGTCGCAGTCGGCGCAGACCACGTCCTGGCCCGGGAAATCCCGCGCGATGAGCGCGAAGCCGGTCTTGAGCGCAAAACCCTTGCCCTGGTTGGTGTCGTAGCCGACAACTCGATGTCCCCGACGGTGCACCGCCGCGAAGACGGATCGGTAGTCGGGCCCGCTGCCGTCGTCGACGACCAGCACGACCACCCCGGGGGCGGCGGCGTCGATCGAGGACACCAGGTCGATCAGCTTGCGGTCCGGCTGGTAGGCCGGTATCAGGATGATCATGAATGCGCCGTCATGCGCCGACGTAGAGGATGTCGGAGGTACCGCGTTCCTCGCCCTTACCCAGCGGGTTGTTGACCACTTCGCCGTTGAAATACATCGTCGACGAGCCGCCGCCGTCGATGTTGTACGCGGTGGTCGCGCCCAGCCCCTGCATGATCTCGGCCAGTCCGCTCATCGTCACGCCCGCGCTGTAGCCGGGGCTGCGCCCGTCGACGACCACGAACACGTCATGGTTCGCAGCGATGATGCCGACCGCGGTGCGCGGTTGCTCGCCCTGTATCGAGTGATTGCCGAAGTTCGTGTCGACCTCGACATCGTCGATGCCGGAGACGATCTCGCCGTTCTCCAGCAACGCCGGCCCGAACGACAGGGTGTTCCACACCCCGTCGGCGACCAATTGGTCTGCAGTGGTTGCAGTCTCGTCGTAAACCTCGACCGTGCCGTCCCGATAGAACGCGAGCCCCTGCCGGGCGCCCACGTCGCGGAACACCACGCCGTTGCGGATGACGATCCCGGTGTCCCGGAAACCGTAGTAATCGCCGTTGATGGCCAGCACCGCATCGTTGTCGGCTGCGATATCCGAGGTGTTCTCGATGATGTTCTCGCCGAAGCTGTCCTCCGCGAACGCCGACCGGACCTGGGTGGCGTCACTGACCACGACATCGGCGACGTAGTAGGTCACGGTGGAATCCCCGCTGCCGGTGACCACCGTCGAGATCGTGATCCCGGTGTCCTGCGACGTGTAGGAGGTGTCCGTGACGACGGCGGCGATGTCGGATGCAGCGGCGGGGGTTTCGCCGGTCGCGCTCCCGGACGAGGACGACGTGCCCGACGTCGTCGACGTCGAGGAACCGGTGACACCCGCCTCATAGGCCGAGACATCGGCGATCTCGACATGGTCGATGACGAAACGGTCAAGCGCCCAAGCGGTGCCGCCGCCCGCGGTGACGGTCAGCGCGAGCGCAGAGGCGATGATCGCCCGCCGGACCCGGCGCTTCTTGGGGCACTTCTGAGGTGGTGAGACATCCATGCGTCGTGTCTATGGACCGAAGCTATGTCCCGACTGAGCATGGCCAGTGCCGCCGCCGTGATCACGGCGCCGGCCGTCACCCGCCGCGGCCTTCACCAGAGCCGGGCATTGGCGGTTGCGCCGCCGAGCCACGCCCGTGTCCACCCCTCAACGGCCACGGCGTCGGCTCCCCCGGGCGACGAACGACCGATTTCCCACCACCAAGGGGGCGGTCGGCTCTCGGGTCGCACGTCGCAGTAGTTCACCCCCGGTGGGCCGCGCGCATCAGGGATGGACCCTGGTCAGCACTCACCCCGGATGCCGACCCGACGTTCGGCTGTCGCCGATATCCGACGTTCACAGCGCCGGCGGCTACCCGGGCTCAGCCGTTCGGCGTCAGACCCGCCTGCAGGCGCTCACCGAGCGCGTTCGCGAGCTCGGCACGGGAGCTCAATCCGAGGCGTCGGTAGATGGCGCTGAGGTGGAATTCCACTGTCTTCGGACTGAGGAAAAGACTGTTCGCCACTTCCTTGTTCGTGGCGCCCCCGGTGACCGCCATCGCGACCTGGAATTCCTGCGGTGTCAACAGATCGACGGCATGCGACACGGGTCCCGGCGCTGTGCCGCCGAGAGCTGCGATCTCCTGGGATGCTCGCAGCGCCCAGGTGGCGGCACCGAGGCCGGCAAATCTCTCCCACGCCTGGGTGAGGTGCTGCCGGGCGTCCTTGCGCCTGCGCTGCCGGCGGAGTCGCTCGCCGAAACAGAGCTCTGTCCTGGCGATCTCGAACGGGCGCATGTTGCGTCCGGCGTGCAACTCGATGGCGCGGCGGAAGTGCTCCTCCCAGCCGGCATCCGTCGAGACCATTCCTTCGCACCGCGCGAGCACCGCCTGGTCGAGCCGGGTCGTCCCACCGTGGGCGGCGCCGCGCATCACCTCCAGCGTCGAGGACGTCGCGGCACGACGGCCGCACCGCACCTGCGCCTCGATGAGTTCGGCCGCCCACTGCAGGTGGCCCAACTCGAACACGCCGAACTGCCGGGACAGCCGCCCGCACGATTCCAGGGGTTCCACCGCGGCTGCGGGGTTGCCGGTGCCGAGTTCCAGCAGGCCCAGCATGCTCAGGCCCTGTGCCTCGATGAAGGTGGCGCCCATGGCCCTGGCCTCGCGAATCACCGTCAGGGCGTGGGAACGTCCTTGTTCGCAGCCGCGGGCCGCATCGATCTGGGCCAGCATCACCTGGGAATTCGGTCGAATGGGTGCCTGACCGATGTCGTCGGCCAGGATGGTGGCCTCCGAAGCCTGTGCGTATCCCTGCTCCCATGCTCCGAGCCGGTAGTTCGTTGCCGCCGACATCGCGAGCGCGAAGGGCAACGCACCGACGGCGCCGCACTGCCTGGCGGCGGCGACCGTCCGGTCCAGCACCGTCCGTGCCTCGTCCAGCGAGTTGATCATCAGGTAGGCGGTGCCGAGGTACACCAGCTGTTGGAGCAGCTCGACCGACGGATCGGGCTGGTCGACGGCTGCGCGGAAGGCCTCCAGCCGGGGGCGCGCGTCCTCACCGGCCCCGCTCATCGCCTGCACCGTCCCGACCATCAGGTCGCCCGCCGCAACGGCACCCGGTCCGAGCGTCCGCCCGATGCTCGCCACCAACTGTGCGGCATCGGCCGCCCGATCCATGTCGCCGGCCAGCACGGTGGCGAACGCGGCGTCGAGCGAGATCTGGATGGCCAGGGCCGGGTTGCTGTCCCGGATTCGCTCGGCTTCGCGCTGGAGCACCACCGCTGCCCCGGGCGGGTCGCCGGCGGCGCTCTGCAACCTTCCCCGGAGGTGGACGATCGCCGCCGAGCAGTCATCTGACGTCGAATCGTCACCCTCGAGCAGACCGAGCAGTTTCTGGCTCTGATGCGGTAGCCCGGCGGCGAGCCCGGCCTCGGCCGCGGCCAGCAGCCGCCGGGTCCGGGCCGGACCGGTCGGGCTGAGTTCGGCCGCCCGCTGGTTGATCAGACATGATGCGCCGTAACCGGTTCGCGCCATGGCGGATCGTGCGTGGGCCTCCAGCAACTCGGCGATCGATTCGTCGGTGCCGACGGCGGCGTCGGCGAGATGCCAGACCCTGGCCTCGTCGTCGACGGTTCGGGTTGATTCGCGAAGACCCTCCGCGCAGGCCAGATGCGCCGCGCGCCTGGCCTTGGCGGACGCCGATTGGATCACGGCGGACCTGGCCAACGGATGGCGCATCCTTGCCAGACCGTTGTCCAGGTTCACCAATCCGGCCTCCTCGGCCGCTTCCAGGGCCGAGAGGGTGAGCCCGACGGACCGCAGCGCCCGCGCCACGACGGCCACGCCACTCTCGTCCAGCATCGCGGTGATCAACAACGCGTCCTTGGCTGTCGACGCCATGTCGGCCACGGCCCTGATGTAGGCCGCCGAGAGGGCCGGCCCCACGGGTGCCGGTTCGGAGCGGATGGCCAACACGGCCAGCTCCTCGGCCGGGAGGTAGGTGGGCAGATCCAGCAGGGCCAGCGGGTTGCCGCCGGTCGCCCGGACGAGCCAGCCCAGCACTTCGTCGTTGACCCGGAGACCGCGCTGCTCCACCAGTTCCGCCGCCGACCCGAGCTCCAAGCCCGGTAGTGCGAGGGTCGGCAGATCGCCGCCGACCGGCACCGGCGGCTGCGCGCCGTCGGTGCGGGAGGCGAGCAGGAAGAGCACCCGTTCGTGCTGAAGTCGCCGCTGCGCGAACAGCAGTGCCCGCATCGAGGCGGTGTCCAGCCATTGGCAGTCGTCGACGAGGACGACGATCGGACCGACAGCGGCTGCGGCGACGAACAGCCCCAGGGTGCCGGCGTACACCGGGAAGGAATCCGCACCGACCGCCGGACCGATGGCCAGCGCCGCTTCGATCGCGGCGGCCTGGGTGGCGACCAACGACGGCAGGAACTCCAGCAGTGGCGTCATCACCTGGGACAACCCGGCGTAGGTGAGTCCCGCCTCGTCCGGGGCACCCTTCGCGCGGATCACCCGCATCCCCTCGCCGCGATCTGCGGCGTAGTCCAGCAGGATCGATTTACCGATTCCGGCCGGACCGGACAACATCAGCGCGCCACCCTCGCCGCGCCGGAGGTCGGACGTCAGCGCATCGATGCGCCCACACGCCTCCGCCCGTCCGACGATCATTCCCGTAACTTAGTCGTCTGCGACCTAGTCGTCAGACCTTGACAACACCCTCAGCCGGCGGCGCCGACGCCGGCCGCCGGAGAACCGCCCGACTGTCCGGTCGTGACCCGACCACGAAACATCCGGCGTGTAGCTTCGGTGCATCCAGGGGCCGTGCCGTACGGCCGGACCACGGCGGTCACATCGAGTTCCGGGAGGCCGAGGCCAAGTGTGCGGACTGAGCGGTGAGTTCAGATTCGACGGTCACGCCGCCGACGTGGCAGCAGTCGACCGGATCTCGGCGGTGATGGAGCCTCGCGGGCCTGACGGCCACGGCCTCTGGCACGAGGGTCCAGTGGCACTGGCCCACCGTCGGCTCGCCATCATCGATCTCTCCGAGACCGGCGCGCAGCCGATGGTGGATGCGCAGTTGCGGTTGGTGACGGTCTTCAACGGCTGCATTTACAACTACCAGCAGTTGCGGGTGGAGCTGCAGGGTTACGGCTACCGGTTCTTCTCCACCTCCGACACCGAGGTCATCGCCAAGTCCTACCACCGCTGGGGTGTGCACTGCGTCGATCATTTCTTCGGGATGTTCGCCTTCGCGCTGCTGGAGCAGGACACCGGGCGACTGGTACTGGGCCGTGACCGACTGGGCATCAAACCGCTGTACCTGACCCAGACCACGGACCGGCTGCGCTTCGCCTCGTCGTTGCCCGCCTTGCTGGCCGGTGGCGGTGTCGACACCTCGATCGACCCGATCGCGCTGAACCACTACATGAGCTTCCACGCGGTGGTACCGGCGCCGATGACGATCCTGTCCGGTGTACGGAAACTGCCGCCGGCGACAGTTCGGACGATCGAACCGGACGGCCGGTTCACCGACCTGACCTACTGGGCGCCGCCGCACACCCGGCAGGAGAAGTATGCGGGCCTGACCGAGAACGACTGGGAGGACCTGATTCTCGACACGCTTCAGACGGCGGTCGAGCGTCGCATGGTGGCCGACGTCCCGGTCGGCGTGCTGCTCTCCGGCGGGATCGACTCGAGCGTGATCGTCGCGCTGCTGGCCAAGGCCGGCCAGCACGGGCTGCAGACCTTCAGCATCGGTTTCGAGCGGGTCGGCGACCGGGAGGGTGACGAGTTCGAATTCTCCGACCTGATCGCCAAGGAGTTCGACACCGATCATCACCAGCTGATGATGCCGTCGACCACCGTCCTGGACGGACTGGACGGCGCGGTGCAGGCGATGAGCGAGCCGATGGTCAGCCATGACTGCATTGCCTTCTACCTGCTGTCCGAAGCGGTCTCCCAGCACGTCACCGTTGTCCAGTCGGGACAGGGCGCCGACGAACTGCTCGCCGGTTACGACTGGTACCCGCCACTGGCCGATGCCTCCGCGGACCAGGCGCTGGACGTCTACGCGGCGCATTTCTTCGACCGCAATCATCAGGTACTCGGCAAGATCCTGCAGCCGCAGTGGATGACGCAGGACGATCCCAGCCGGGATTTCGTCCGCGCGCACTTCGGGCGGCCCGACGCCACGGCAGCCCTGGACAAGGCACTGCGCCTCGACTCGCAGATCATGCTGGTCGACGACCCGGTCAAGCGGGTGGACAACATGACGATGGCCTGGGGGCTGGAGGCGAGGACGCCGTTCCTCGACCACGAGTTCGCCGAACTCGCCGCCGCCTGCCCGCCGGAACTGAAACTCGCCCAGAACGGCAAGGGTGTGCTGAAAGAGGCCTCGCGCAAGGTCCTCCCGGCGGCCGTCATCGACCGGAAGAAGGGCAGTTTTCCGGTCCCGGCGATCATCAACCTGGAGGGTTTGTATCTCGACCGGGTGCGAGAGGCCCTGCATTCGCCCGCCGCCAGGAACCGGGATCTGTTCCGTCCGGAGTACGTCGAGATGCTGTTCGAGGATCCCAACAAGAACCGCACCACCCTCGGCTCCAACCAGCTGTGGCAGCTCGGCCTGCTGGAAATGTGGTTGCAGGGTCACGGGATCGGCTGACCCGACGATGCACGGTGGCGCAGGAGAGGTGACCCGGACGGCCGCAGGTCGTTCCGACTCCCACCACCCGGGACCTGCCGACGCCCGGGTACTGGCGCCGGAGGTCATCGAGGCCATCGACCGGATCGCGGGGGTGGTGGGCGCCTGGTGCCCCTCGCTCTCGCCCGACGGTCGCCGGATCGCGTACATCACCGACCGTTCGGGCCTGCCGCGCCTGGAGGTCGCGCACCTGACCGCCGCCGGCGACCGGGCCGACGTGGTGCCGGCCACGGTGTCGCCGGCCGATCAGGAGGTCGTTTCCGTCGCCTGGTCACCCGACGGACTGTGGCTCGCCTATCTGGTGTCACCGAACGGGCTGATCCGGGCCGAGCTGCACGTCGTTCGTCCCGACGGCACCGAGGCCCACGCACTGGCCGGGACCGACGACCTGACAACGATTCTGGCCGGCTGCTGGACGGCGCTGCCGCAGACCTACGCCTTCACCCTGGCCGATGGGCGGGGTCCGGATGCCGACGTCTGCCTGGTCGACGTCGGCACCGGCCTGGTGCGGCATGTCGCCACCGGCGGATTCCTGGCGGTGACCTCGGTGTCCCGGGACGGTCGCCGGCTGATCGCCAGGCGCGGATCACGCGGCCGCCGGCATCTGGTCATCGCCGAGATCCCGGACGACCCGACAGCTCCGCCGGCAACGCCGCGTCGGCTATTGGCCGCTGACTTCCCCGACGAGGGCACCGATCTCGCGGAGGACGGCCGATTCACCCCGGACGGGGGCGCGGTCTACCTGCGGACGGTCGCCGGCCGCGAGAGGTACGCCCTCGGGTTGGTGCAGCTGGACGACCACGGCACGCCGGGACGACTCCGGCTGCTGGCCGCCCGACCGGACGCCGATCTGGAGTCGTACGCCATCCTGGCCGGCGGCCAGAGCGCTCTGCTGGTGTGGAACGTCGACGGGATCAGCACCATCGAGGTGCGTGACCTGTCCAGCGGGAACGGCTACACCATCGACATCGGGACACGGGTGATGCCGGGCTGGTCGGTGCACGCCGACGGCCGGTCGGGGATCCTGGAACTCACCGAACCCGTTGCCCCGCGCAGCCTTTACCACGTCGATCTGGTCGATCCGCATGTGCCCGGCCAGGAATCGGCACCTCCGCGGCGGATCCGGGGTTTGCCGGTTCCCGAGCTGCCGCAGGATCGGCTCACCGTCCCGCAGACCGTCTCGTACCCGTCGCCGGACGGGATCGAGCTGTCCGGTCTGTGGTACCGGCCGCACGGCACCACGGGGCCGGTGCCGACCGTGATGTTGTTGCACGGTGGCCCGGAAAGCCAGGAGCGGCCCGCCTTCTCGATCCTGATCCAGTCGCTGACGACGGCCGGGATCGGCGTGTTCGCCCCCAACGTCCGGGGCTCGACCGGGTACGGCCTCACCTTCATGCGGATGGACGACCTGGGTCGGCGGGAGTCCTCCTTCCAGGACGTTCCGGCGACGGTGCGCTTCCTGATCGAATCAGGCCGTTCCGAATCCGGGCGGATCGGTGTGCATGGTTGGTCCTACGGTGGGTACCTGGCCCTAGTGGCTCTCACCCGCTGGCCGGAGATGTTCGCATCCGGATCCAGCCACGCCGGGATGTCCGACCTCGGACACTTCTTCGCCGAGACCGAGACCTGGATGGCCGCCGCGTCGGTCACCGAGTACGGCGATCCGGTGAGCGATAGTGCTCTGCTGCAGTCTCTTTCGCCGCTCGGACAACTGGGCAGGGTGCTCGCGCCGACCCTGCTGGTGCACGGTGAGATGGATACCAACGTCCCGGTCGGCGAGTCGGTCAGGGCGTACGCGGCGATGCGGGCCGCGGGCGTCGGCACGGAGATCCTGCTGCTGCCCGGCGAGGGCCACACCATCGTCGGCCACGACGGCCGGCTCGCCTCGACCCGGCTGATCGTCGACTGGCACGCCAGGTCACTGCTGTGACCGGGACGCAGCCGCCGACCGTGCTGGCCGGGTACCTGCCTGGTCCGCTGGACGAGGCCGTCGACCCGGACGGCCGGGTGCGGCCCGGCTACACCAACATCATCGCCCGGCTCGAGGCCACCGGCATCGACGGATTGCGGGCGGCGGCCGCGAATCTCAACCAGGTACGAAAGACCGAGGGCATCACCTTCATCGCCGACATCGACGGCGAGTTGCAGGAGCAGCCGTTCCCGCTCGACCCCGTCCCCCGCGTCCTGTCCAGTGCCGACTGGACGGAAATCAGTGCCGGGTTGCGCCAACGCACCAGGGTGTTGAACGCCTTTCTCGACGACGTCTACGGGCCGGCCGAGATAGTGAGGGACGGCGTCATTCCGGCGTCGGTGATCCACAACTGCCCCGGTTTCCTCCCCGCTGCGCGGGATCTCGCGCCGGGCGGGCGGCCGCGTGCCACCGTCCTCGGCTTCGATCTGCTGCACGCTCCGTCCGGTCGGTGGGTGGTCCTCGAGGACAATCTTCGGGTGCCATCGGGCTTGGGATACGCCGTGTCCAACCGGCGCACCGCCGCCGCGGCGCTGCCGATGCTGCATCCCTGGCCCGGACTGCGCTCCCCGGAAAGTGTCGGGGCCGCACTGCTGTCGGCCCTGCAGCAGTCGACGCCGCCGAACTGCGCCCGTTCCACCCCGACGGTCGCGGTGCTCTCCGACGGTCCGGACAATTCCGCCTGGTACGAGCACCAGTTGCTCGCCGATGCGATGGACGTCCCAGTGGTGACACCCGACGATCTGCGCGGCGGCCCGGAAGGCGTGACGGCACAGATCGACGGCCGCTCTGTCCCGCTCGACGTGCTGTACCGGCGGCTCGGCGATGACGAGCTGATCGACGGCCCCGCCGTCTCGAAGTCGGCAAATGCGTTACTGGTGGCGGCGTCCCGCGCGGGCACCCTCGCGGTGGTCAACACCCCCGGCAACGGAGTGGCCGACGACAAGGCGATGTATGCGTTCGTCCACACGATGATCCACTACTACCTCGGTGAGGAACCGCTGATCGGTGATGTCGGAACCTGGGTGCTCGCTGATCCCGACCAGTACGAGGGCGTTCGGGACCGGCTGCACGAACTGGTGGTGAAACCGGTCGACGGGTCCGGGGGCGCCGGGGTGATGATCGGCCCTGACCTCGACGAGGCCGAGATCGCCGTGATGCGGGCCGAAGTCGAGGCCGCACCGCATCTGTTCATCGCGCAGGAGGTGATCCGGTTCTCCTCGCATCCGACCCTGACCGCGGAAGGGCTGGCACCCCGCCATGTCGACCTGCGGGTTTTTGCGCTGGCCGGCCGGGACGGGTCGGTCACCGTCCCCGACGTCGCACTGAGCAGGGTCGCCCTGGAATCCGACGGTCTGTTGGTGAACTCCTCGCGAGGCGGTGGCTCGAAGGACACCTGGCTCCACGACTGAGTACAGATGGCGCGGCTGAGACGGACATTCAGTCGTCGAGCATTTTCAGCACGGCCCGTTCCACCGTCGGTGCCCGGCCGATCGTGACCAGCGAGTCCCGGTCCAGTTGATCGGGTTCCTTGCCGCCGGCCCGGTCTCGTTGCAGCCGGGAAACCGCCCGATCGATGGTGACGCCCTCCCGGAACAGCTCGATCACCCGCGGATTGATGTAGGAGCCACGGCACACCGTGGGCGTGTTACCGAGATTCTCGGCGACCGCGACCACCGCACGCCGGATGGCCTTGTCCTGAGCCGTTTTGCTCCAAACGGTGTCCTTCGGATGCCGCAGCGACTCGTCGGCGACGGCGACGGCGCCGAGCACGGTGCCGTGCCAGGTGCGAAAGTCCTTGGCCGAGATCTGCAGTCCGAGGACGTCCTTCACGTACGCGTTGATCTCGGCACTGGTTGCCCGGTGCCACTGTTTCCCGTCCCGGTAGACGAGCAACTCGTCGACGTCGCCGCCCCGCCGCCGGCGCAGTGATGACACCACATCCAGCAGGATCTCGTCGTCGATCCGTTCCACCCTGGTCAGCCCGGACTTGGCAATGTACTCGAAAACCAACTCGTCGCCCTGTCGATGCACGTGCTCGCGACGCAGCGTGGACAGTCCGAACGAGCCGTTGGTCTCGGCGTACACCTCGCCGCCGATCCGGAAGTGTCCGCAATCCAGCAGCCTGAACGCCGTCGCCAGCACCCGCTCCCTGGTCAGACCGGACTGGTCCAGGTGCTCGGCCACCACGCTGCGCGCCTTGGGCAGCGCCGCCCCGAGTTGCAACACGCGTCCGTGCTTGAGATTGCCCTGGTTGCGTTGCCAGTCGAGGTGGTACATGTACTGCCGACGACCGGCCACATCGGTGCCCACCGCCTGCAGGTGGCCGTTCGCGTACGGCGTGATCCACACCTGTTGCCAGGCAGGCGGAATCACCAGATCATCGATGCGACTTCGGATCTCCGGATCGTCGACGACCCGGCCCTTGGCATCGTGATAGGTGAACCCGCGCCCGCGTCGACGACGGGTGATGCCGGGCTGACCGGGATTGGTGCGCCGAAGCCTCGGCATCGCCCAGGCCTCCCCGCTCGGTGCCGATCTGACTCGGTGCCGCTCTCGTTGTGCGCTCTGCGCGGCCCGCGTGCCCGCAATTCCGGGCAGACCTCATCCAGCGCCGACTCCTGTGAGCCGAGATACCCGGCGGAACGGGACGCGAAACTGGACAGTCCACAAGTTTTTGATTCAGAACCGGTCCACCGGTAACACCAAGTACGGGCGCACGCCCACGGTCCCGGGACGGCGCGGGTGCCCAAGGCCAAGCCGGTTGAGAACCCAGCCGGCCTGGCCGCCCGGCCCGGCACCGGGTGATCAGGTCTCGGTGGCCGCCTGCGGATGTCGAATCAGCGCGCCGAGGAACTCTTCCCACCGGCCGTAGACGCCATAGTGACCGACGCCGGGCCGCACCGACCCCGCCCTCCGCAAAGGCTGCATCGCACTCTGCCTCGAACATCGGCACCAGCGCCGGGTCGGTGAAGATCGGCCGATCGCCTGGCCAATTCTTCGCGCACCGCGCAACGAAGGACCGAAGGTGTTTGCGGTAGTACCGTGCCTCGATCTTGGCGA
>Ga0164308_10001202_pt1 | contig 13749 bp, 9 predicted proteins | sample Whisoiple_246_MG_FD_109983 | JGI IMG/M metagenome (GOLD analysis project Ga0164308, IMG submission 109983) | Soil microbial communities amended with fresh organic matter from upstate New York, USA - Whitman soil sample_246_MG | ecosystem: Environmental > Terrestrial > Soil > Unclassified >...
CCGCTAACCCCCCAATCATACCGCTCGACCATTTCCGCCTCTGCGCTCGCAGCATCGGCGTGCGCGCTGGCTGAGCTAGCGCTCAAAGCGGGCAGCAAATATTGAATCGAGCGGCCTCGACGAGTTGGACGGTGTCACATTTCCAGTTACTGTTCGCGCGCATCATGACTGCGGCCGTCTCGGTCTTGCAGCCGTATGCCTGCGGCTTGTCGGTGTATGCTCTCGCACAATCGACATCGTAGCCAGGTAAGCGTTCGCACGTCCCGAGGCTGCTCGCACTTCCGGCAGCTCCGCCGTTGCCGCCGATCCCGCCGCCACCAACGCTCTCACCACCGACCGCGCTACCACTGACTCCGCCGTCCCCAACGGTTTGGCCACCGACTGCGCTACCACCGACTGCGCCGCCTGCTGCGCTCCCCGAAAGTCCGCTCGCGCCGCCGCCGCCGACGCCACCACGATGATTGCCGAGTCCGGCGTCGCCTATGGGCGCGCCTGCAAGTCCACTCACCGTCGTTTCGGCGCCGCCAACGACGCCGAAGTTGCCTGCAACGCCAGCTCCGCCACCACCCAGCGGAGAACCCGATTCCACCGAGCTGCCGCCGCAACCGAACGCGGCCCTCGACAAAACTGCTCCAGCGACAAACCAAGCACTTCGTTGCAGCAAGCCACCCTCCACGGCTTGGAACTTTACACGAAACGCATTCGATCGCGATCAGGAAGGGTGGCTGCGATCACTGGCGGGTGCGCGCTGGCGATCACTCTCGGACGCGTGTGCCGCGCCGGCCGGACGCACGAGGATCCAAGCCGTTGGGAGCAAACGCGTAGTGACCGCGCAAAATTGAAAAGGGGGCATAGCGGCGTAGAGAAACTCTTAAAAAAAACCCCTTAAACGTCCATGGATCCCGGTGTCTCGCCGTGGCACAAGCAAGCTAACGCCATGCGCAACTCGCCCCGTCTTCTTGCCCAAATCCTACCAGGGCTGCTTTTCGGACTCGTCGCCGCCGCCTGCGGTTCTTCCGAGAACCTGCCCGACAACCGCCGCCTCGTCGATGAAGGGCGGGCCGGTACTTCGACGACAGGTCCGGGCGGCGGCGGAACGCCGTTCACCGGTTCTGGCGGAATGACCGGCTTGGGCGTCGTGGACACGCCGGACGATCTGCCCCCTCCTCCCGGTTGCGGTGATGGCACTCTGACCTCGGATGAGGCGTGCGACGACGGCAACAAAGCGTCCGGGGACGGCTGCAACGCGCAGTGCTTGCTCGTCGAAAAAGGCTTCAGCTGTCCCAATCCGGGCAAGGCGTGTCGAGAAATTGCACGCTGCGGCGACGGCGTCGTTGCTGCCAGTGAGCAGTGTGACGACGGCAACGTGGCACCCGGTGACGGCTGCTCCGACCGCTGCCGAGTGGAGCTCGGCAAGAAGTGCGAAGGCATGCCGAGCAAGTGTACCGATGCCAAGTGCGGCAACGGTGTCGTCGAAGGCGCCGAGAGCTGTGATGACGGCAACACGACGCCGTTCGACGGTTGCTCTGCGCTCTGCTTGCGCGAACCGAATTGCTCCGGTGAATCCTGCACTTCGGGCTGCGGTGACGGCCTGCTGATCAACGAAGATTGCGACGACGGCAACACGATCGACGGCGACGGTTGCTCCTCGCAATGCAAGATCGAGACGGGGTTCACCTGCAAGCAGGTGGCCCAGTGCGAGAAGATCAACGGTGGGTGCGTGCTGCGGGTTCCGGCCATCTTCCGCGATTTCTCCGACAACGATGCGGACTTCGGCTGGCCCACGTACCCCGACACCACCTGCGGTATCCCCGAGGGCAAGCCGATCGTCCCGGGCATCGCCAAGGATTTGCTCGATGCTGAAGGCCGCCCGGTGCTCGGCAAAGCGCCGCCGGAAGCGTGCATCGGATCCGCGACGACCTTTTCGCGTTGGTTCCGCGACAACCCCGGGGACGTGAAGGTCGTCGGCGATCTGGTGTTGTTCGATAACGGCAACGGCGGCTACGTCAACCGTTTCGGCAAGAACGGCGAAAAGCTGGTCACCACCCAAGCGCCAGCGACGGGTATGGGACAAGAGCAGCAGGTTCCGAACACCACCACTCAAGCAGGGTGCATGACGGGCTGCGCCACGCGCGTGCGCAGCTCACTCCAGTGCGACAATACGTGCCGTCCCCAACACGACAAGGTGCGCGCGGCCGGCGACACGCTGATGCAGCTGGAAAACCAGCTGATGCAGCTGCAGAACGCGGCAACCCCGGACGCGACGGCGATCGCCGCGGCCGAGGCCAAGATCACCGACCAACAGACGACCATCGACACCCTCACCGCGGCGGCCGACAAGTGCGACACGGACTGCCAGACGAACTTCGACGGGCAGGTCGCGACGTGCGTCGCTGACTGCAAACCGTGTAGCTACAACTCGGCGCAGTTCTGCACCGGCGGCAAAGTGGTGTCGTACGATGGGACACCGCTCTTCTTCCCTGTCGACAGCGTGATGGGCGCTACCCGCGACGCGGACTTTGCGCAGCTGCCGCTGCAGTACGGTTACACCGGTTGGCCCTCCGAGGACAAAGTGTTCCCGGGCGCCACGAAGCACAACTTCTCTTTCACGAGTGAAGTGCAGTACTGGTTCCGCTACGAGCAGGGCACCAACGCGCGTCTCGACTTCTCGGGCGACGACGACGTCTGGGTGTTCGTCAACGGTCACCTCGCGGTCGATCTCGGCGGCATCCACGTGCCGATGGATGGCTCGGTCACCATCAATGCGCAGTCCGCGGCCAAGTTCGATCTCAAGCTGGGCAACGTGTACAAGATCGTGGTCTTCCAAGCCGAGCGTAAACGGTTCGGCTCCTCGTTCCGCCTGACGCTATCGGGCTTCGAGGCGACGCCGAGTGACTGCAGCGCGGTCTGCGGTGATGGCATTCTGAGCTTCGGCGAAGAGTGCGACGACGGCATCAACGACGGCGGCTACGGCGAGTGCGACAAGGGCTGCAAGCTCGGGCCGTTCTGCGGCGATGGTGAAGTGCAGGAGCCTGAGCAGTGCGACAACGGCCCCGGCGGCGGTGCCGGTTGCCCGGGTTGTCGCCAGCTCATGCCGCCGAAGTGAGCTGACCTGAGAGTCTCCCCGCCGCGCCAGCAACGGCGCCGCGGGGAGAGATCGACGGGCTTGCGGATCCCAACCACGATTCGCAAGCCCGTTTGCTTTTTGTCGATTCCGGCCACGCAGAAAGGCCCTCGACACGGGTGCCGCGAACTCCCGATGAAGCCGACGCGCTTTTGCGTCTCACCAGAACAAACGTCGTTGACGAATAGACGGCACGCCGCTCGCATGTGTGAGGCAGGGGAACCCAAACCCCAACTCATCAGGGAGGCTCCGTTTTGAAGCGCTGCGCTGCATCGATACGACGAATTCTGCGGGTTACGCACCATCCGTCGGTTGGGACGAGGCGGCGCGAATTGCGGTCTTCCCGTTTGGCCTTGGGGTGGTGCTTGTGTAGCACCTTGCTATTGCAGGCGCATTCCGCCGCAGCCGAAGACGGGGGGGCAGCCGTCGTGAGTTGGAACACCGAACGACAAGTCATCCGGGGATTCGGGGCGTCGTCGGCATTCTTCGGAGCCTCAATCAGCGAGTCGGACGCCGATTGGTTCTTCTCGAAAGACATCGGCATCGGTCTATCGATGTTACGCGTCCAGATCGGGCTACCGTCGGACGTCAAGGCGGACGGCTCCGAACCCGCGGGTGCCACACCTGTCGCCACGTCACCGGAATTGGCGACCGCGAAGCAAGCCATCGCGCGAGGCGCACAAGTCTGGGCGTCGGCGTGGTCACCTCCGCCGATTTGGAAGAACACGAATAACAAGAACGGCTCCGGTCCCAACTTCGGTGGCAACTGGCTGCTGGCCGCGCATTACCAGAACTACGCCGACTATCTAGCCGACTTCGTGCAAGCGATGGCCGCCAAGGGCGTCCCGCTGATGGCACTCTCGCCGCAAAATGAACCGGACTACTCCGCTACTTGGGATGGCGCCCAGTGGAGTGGCAACGACATGATGACGTTCATCCGCGACAACCTCGGACCCACCTTCGCCAAACGTGGCATCGCCGCCTCCATCGTCGCTCCAGACTCCTCGAGTTGGGGTGCGTTGTCGACGTATGGGGATGCGCTGTTCGCCGATCCGACGGCCAAGGGCTACACGGGCGTCATCGCCGCACATCCCTATGGCGGCGGCGATCCCCAATATCCTGCCGCGCAGGACAACGGGAAGGAACTTTGGCAGACGGAAGTTTCACAGGAAAACACGGCGGGTGACACGCCAGATCCCGGCATGACTTCGGCGCTCAACATGGCGCTCATGGTGCAGGACAACCTCACGATCGCCAATGTGAACGCCTGGCACTGGTGGGCGCTGACGATCAGCAAGAACAACCTCACCGACAAACAGCGGATGAACCCCGCGTTGATGCAGGCGGGCGTGAAGTTCAAACGCGGCTATGCACTCGGGAACTTCTCGAAATTCGTTCGGCCTGGCTTCCGACGCATCGAGGCAACGGCCAACCCCAATGGCGCGGTATCGATCACGGCATTCAAGGATGCGACGCACCTAGTGATTGTCGCGATTAACGCTGGGGGCGCGCAAAAACAGACCTTTCACGTCGACGGTGCGACGCTCACCTCAGTGACCCCCTGGGTGACCTCGGACGCTTTCTCGCTGGCGGCGCAACCAGCAACGGTCGTCTCGGGAGGGACTTTCAGCTACACCTTGCCCGACCGCAGTGTCACCACGTTCATCGGCAACGCCACGCCGATTGTTGGCGGAGGCTCAGGCGGCTCGGGCAGCGGCGGCGCGTTGGGGAGCGCGGGCGCCAGTGAGACCGGCGGCACAATCGGGAGCTCAGGAGCGGCGGGCAGCGCTGGAGCGATCGCCAGCGGAGGCACGTTCGGGAGCTCCGGTGCCACGGGCGATGCTGGCTCAATCGGCAGCGGCGGCACGTTGGGGAGCTCTGGAGCAACGAACGGCGCGGGCTCGATCGAGAGCGGAGGCACGACGCCGAGCGCAGGAGCGAGTGGAAGCGCTGGCTCTGGCATCTCGGGTAACGCTGGGTCGCCCGCAAACGGCGGCACGAGTTCGAGCTCAGGCGCGACATCAACGGCAGGCCAGAGCTGGAACAGCCTAGGAGGTGCAGCAACGACGACAACCGCAGGCGCGAGTTGGAACAGCTCAGGAGGCGCTGCAACGACGGCAACGGCCGGCCAGAGCTCGAACGCATCAGGAGGCACCGACGCCATCGGCGGCGGAGGCACGAACTCGGTTGCGACGAGCGGCGGATCCGCGATTCCGACGACGGACGGAGTCCCCAGCGACGCGGGTCAAGGTGGCGCGAGCGGAGCTGCAGAGAGCCCGGGCGACAGCGGCACCGGCGGCGCCTCGGATCCCGGCAACGATCGTGGCGACAGCAGTGTCAGCGGCAGCGCAGGCCACCTAATGGCGAACCCGGCGGTCACTTCGGCAGCTGGATCTGGAACCGCCGGAGCCAACGGCGCGAGCGCGACGGACCCCAACGCTGTCGACACGGGGTGCAGCTGCAGAATCGAGTCGTCAACGAACGCGCGCAAGCCCGGCATGACGGCTCACCTACTACTCAGCGCGCTCGGCTTCGCTGTCATGCTCGGGCGGCGCCGTCGCTCGGGGGTGAATCGCGGCACGCCGAGAAATTTCCAGCCGTGATAAGAGCGACGCGGGTTGTCGAAGCACTGACACCCTGCGATTGGGGCGCAATTCCACGCAATATCCGTAGTGGATTACGGTATTGTTAGTTTCGACAGCGCGGCGGAAGACTCGCCGCGCCGTCTGAGCTCAAACGGCGTCGCACCTGGCACGTGATCTTCGGCCCGCGACGCAAAAGGTCGCTCCATGAAATTCACGCGTCTATTCGATCGCTCTCTGATGTGCTGCGCCACCTTGCTCATGTTCGGTGCTTGCGGCAGCGACGCACCGGTTACGGGGGGCAGCCACAACATTGCTGGGGCTCCTGCCAGCGCGGGCGCTAGCGCCGGCGCGCCGACCGGCAGCGCCGGAGCGAAGTCTGCCACTGCAGGGTCCGGCGGCAGCACCACCTCGAGCGGAGTCAGCGGCGCAAGCAACGTCGCAGGCTCCAACGCTCCATCGGGCGGAGGCGGAAGCAGCGCGGGCGGAGCACTCGGCGTCAGCGGCGCTCCCGTGACGACCGGGGGAAGCGGAGGCGGCGGCGGAGGCAGCACGTCGACCGGCGACTGCCCTCGTGATTTCTTGAAGGCTACCCTCGCGGCTTATTTCACGGCCCTTGCCGCGCATTCGCCCAGCGGTTTGCCGCTCGCGGATTCGGTAAAAGTGACGGAAAACGGCAAAGCGATCATGGTCGGTATGGACGGCCTTTGGAAGACCGCTGGTACGGTCAAGTACAACAAGAGCGCGCTCGATACGGAAGGCTGCAATACCGCGACCGAGGCGGTGGTTCCGGAAGGCACCACGGATCTGCCGGTTGCGCTTCGTTTGAAGTTCGTGGCTCGAAAGATTACCGAAATTGAGACCATTGCGGTCAGACCCGGCGATTACAAAGTCTCGGGCTCGAATTACCCGTCGAAGCCCGATGCGATCATCATGAGCGACACGAGCGTGATGTGGGAAACGCCGGTGCCAGAGGCAATGCGCAATACGCCCAAGGAAATGAACGCTTGGATGAGCAAGTACTTCAAGGCGTTCCCGGCCGGCGTGTGCAACGCGGACACGAACTGCAAGCGCCTCGAAAACGGGAATTCTCCTGGGGGCTGCAATCTGGGCGCCAGCTGCCAGTCGGGCGATCCCACGGGCAATGTCATCAAGTCGCACTCGATCTTCGCCGATGCCGAGACCGGGATCGGCGTCGGCTTCGACTTCTTCATGGGCAACGCCGATATGCACATGTTCAAGATGTACGGAGGCAAGGTGTACGCAGTCCACGCGATCCTCGGCGCTGCGACGAGCACCGGCTGGGACGACATGTAACACGCTTACTTCTGCGGGACGCGGCCGATCGAGCCGGCATCGAGCCGGCTCGATCTCCGCGCGTCACGGCTCAGCCACTGACGCTGGGGCGGCCGGTCTCCAAGTGGCCCGTCAAGCGCTGCGACCAGCTCGCGTCACTGCTGACACTGACGGTAAGGTCGTACCAGCCATCCGCATGCCCGCAGGCGTCGAGCTCCCAGGTCTCTCGGTCGTGCGCTGAAACCCGGACGGACTCGCGCGCCTTGGATGAGTAGTTGTTGAAGGTGATCGTGAAAGTGACGCTCTTCTTCGCGTCGTTGTGAAGCGAGAGTTTGAGCTTTGGCTGCCCTTTGCAATCGTGGCCGTGTGGATCCGCGTCATAGTAGGTTGCGACGACCCGCGCGTCTGCACCTGCGCTGTTGGCGTTGCCGACGTAACGGCGAAGAAAGCGGTTCGGACCGACGACGGTGATGTCGTACGCGGTGTCGCCGGGGCTCGCGCCGACAGCGCCCGTGCCGACACGCACTTCGCCCGCGCCAATCGTGTATTGCCCTGGAAATGCCGCCGGATATGCGGCTAGTGACGGCACGCTGGCGCGGTTGTTGTAAACCGCGAAGTGGCTGGCCTTGGTGACGAACGGGGCCACGTTGCTCAACTCCAGATATGCCACGAGCGCGCCGTTCGCGTCGGGGCTGAGATCGACCAGGTTGGCGTTGGGCTGAAACGGCAATGGACGGGCCGGCTTCTTGCCGGATTCCTGCGTCGGCATCACGTTGCTGTCGGGCAGAGGCGTGTATTCAACCTCCGGGATCAGCGCGCCAGGGTCGGGCAGATTCGGCAAACCATAAACGGGCGAGCCGAAGTCGAAGGCATTCACCAAGTCGCCGGCCACTTGGCGCCGCCACGCGCTGATGTTCTTGCAGATCGCCGGCTTGCCCAGCGCACTCGTCCACTTCTCGAGAAACTGCAGCACCGAGGTGTGATCCGACACTTCCGAGGTGACCCAGCCGCCGCGCGTCCACGGCGAGATGAGGATCAGCGGCACACGGAAGCCAAAACCGACCGGCAACGGCACATTCACGCCGTACGCGCGCAGCGTGCCCGAATCGACGAATTCGTCGTACTCGCCTTGCGGAGGAACCGGCGGCGGAACGTGGTCGAACTGCCCGTCGTTTTCGTCGTAGTTGACGATGACGAGGGTGGAGTTGAAGACGTCCGGGTCGGCGTTGAGAGCATTCAGTAGTGCCTTCAAGAAGTAGGCGCCGTTCGAGGGCGCGGTCACCGGGTGCTCGGAGAAGTATTGGTTGTTCACCACCCAGCTGACCTGCGCGAGCTTTCCGCTGAGCACGTCGGCGCGAATCGCGTCCGCCAGGTCGTCGGCGTTCGTCGTCTCGATGCGTTGGTCCGTCGGAACGTTGGCGACACCGTGATCGTAGAAAGGGTTCCCCGGAGCCGGCGTGCCGCCTTGATCTGGATCGAACACGGCGAAAGTCTTGAAATACTCCATGCCGTTGTCGCCGTAGTCGTCGGCGCACTGGTACACGTGCCACGTCAATCCGGCCTTTTGCAGCGTTTCGCCGTACGCTTCCCAGGGTAAAAAGCGACCCATTTCGTCGCCGCCGCCATACGCGATGAACGCGCCGTGCTGCTGGCTGGCGTTGATCGTGCCACCCCAATGATAAGTGCGGTTCGGACCAGTCGCGCTCATCACCGAGCAGTGATAAGCGTCGCCAATGGTGTATGCGTCGGCGAGCGCGTAGTGATACGGCAGATCCCGACGATTCAAAAAACCGAGCGTGGTGGGTCCGCCTTTGGCGAACACCCAACCATTCATCAACCCGCCGTACCAGGCTCCGTGTTGATCTTCCCAGCTGTGGCTCGTGCCCGGGTAGTTCGCGGCGCCGAGTTGGGGCGAGGGCGGCACATTCCCGCTGTAGCTCTTCGTTCCGCTCAGCAGCCACGGGTATTGCGTCGGAGCGCCGGCAACGGGCGCTTGCGGCTGCTCCCAGACCGTCTTGCCTCCGGGCAACGAGATGGTCGCGCGGTCGCCAAAACCGCGGACACCCTTCATCGCTCCGAAGTAGTGATCGAAGCTGCGATTTTCTTGCATCACCACCACGACATGCTTGATGTCCCGGAGGTCCCCGAAGGGCCTGGATTTGTGCTTGGCTCGAGCAGGAAGCGCGGTGGTCGCGGCGACAGCAGCGCCGGTACCGAGAAACTTTCGGCGTGATACGGACATGTGTTTTGACCCTCCGGTCGTAGCGATGGATGATTGCCCGGGTTGGGCGGCCGCGACGCTAGATGCCGAGCGTGGCTTGACCATGACCGTCCGGTGAAACCATCGCGGAGCGTTGAAGTGGCGAGTGACGGACAGCAGAGCTCGCAACAACGAGGTGACGAGGCTCGACCGACATCCAGGTCGCGCGACGAAATCGGGTCATTTCAGCCTCACGCCGAAACTCGTCCGGATCGACTGCGAGCAAGCGCGCGCTCGAGCCGTCGGCTTCAAATTTCTCGGCAGCCACCGAAAAACGAGCAAGCGACGTGTCGCGTCGCAATGGTAGACTGCCGGCCATGTCTTCCAGGCTGTGGACGTGGTCGCCCAAGCTTGCGACCACGTCCTGCGTCGTTCTCGCTGTCGTTTTGGCCTGTAGCAGCAGCGACGGATCTGACGTCGCGGGAGCGCGCGCAGGTTCAGGCACGGCCCCGGCGGGCGGTCGCCCCGGGTCAGCCGGAAGTTCAACGAGCGGCGGCGCGAGCAGTGCGGGCGCCGGAACTGCGGGCGAAAACGCGAGCTCCGGCGCTGCAACTGGCGGAGCCGTTGTGGCGGCTGGAGCCGCGGGTGCAACCGTTGGCGCCGGAGGCAGCGCGGGTTCGAGCGTACCGAGCGCAGGTGGCCGCGCAGGAGCCAGCGCGTCGGCCGGCAACGCCAGCGTCGCGGGCTCGAGCGGCGGCACCGATGCGATCGGCTGGGCCCCGACGACCGACACCTTCGACGGCACGAGTCTGGATTCGTCTTGGACCGTGTTTCGCCCGGATCTTGCGGACATCACCGTTGCCGACGGTTCGCTCTCGATCGCGCCGCATTCTGGCGCGCTCTGGTACCAAGCGAGCCAAGCGGACCTAGTTTACAAACCGGTCACCGGGAATTTCAAGGCCACGACCACCGTGCATGCGCGCAAGGCGTCGAACCGAACGCAGACTCCATCGCAGTTCGCCGACGTGGGCGGCATCATGGCCCGCGATCCGAGCGGGTCATCCGAGAACTACATCTTAGGTGTCGTCGGCTACGCGGAGATGAATCAACTGGCCGTCGAACACAAGAGCACCACGAACGGCAAGAGCGTCTACGGCGAAGTTGCATTCACGCCGGACGCGGAGTTCCGAATGTGTCGGGTCGGGTCGACATTCACGATTTACTATCGCCATCCTGGTGACACGACTTGGGGCCCCGCGTTTGCGCCGTTCGAGCGGCCTGATTTGCCTGCGACGGTGCAGGTCGGCGCCATCGCCTACACGGGCGCGAGTTCGCCCGACTTCGTGGCCATCTTCGACGACTTCACTATCGAGCCGCTGGGCGCTGGCTGCACGCAATAGCGGCGCGCGCCTTCAGTGGGTCACGACCAAGGTGGCGGTAGTAAAATCGATTGTCCCGCTGTTATTCTGCCCTTCGACGCTGAAGCGCGCCTCCTCCATCTTGCCCATCTCGAGGCCCAAGCTCTTCCACTGATCGAAGTGCTTGGAGATGGAGATGTGCCCACACTGGCGTGGTGTGGTGCGCACACTCCAATATTGAATGAAAGTTGCGTTGGTACCGGTGATGTTGGGCTGATTCGTCTGCTTGTTGGTCATCACGTCATAAGTGCCCTCGCCGTCGATGGTGAAGGAGCCGACTTTCGTGAAGTTTGGCGCTTTGCCGAGCCAGTTTTCTTCGATGTAGAACTCGTGCAGAGGGTTCACGGTCCAGCCATACACGCCGACGTTGCCGAAGCCGCCCGGTGTGACGCCGCTAATCGTATAGGCGAAGTCCGAGGAGAAGGTGCCAATTTGATCGTAGGTCTTGCTCTTGTCGAATGACAGTCCAACGCGAGCGATCCAATCCCCGACATTCATCCAATTGGCTTTGAACGCCGCATCGACGCCATACACGGTCATGCAGCCCGAGCCTTTTCCGTCCGACCACAGGTCGTAGCTGTAGCCGCCGCCCGCGTTGCCATTCGCCGGCGGAGAGCAATATTGCTTGCCGCCCGATCGCGGCGTGGCCGCCGGACAGGGCGGATCCAGCGTCGAAGCACCAGCAACGCCCGCCATGCCTGCGCTGCTTGCCCCAGCGGCTCCTCCCGCCCCACTGTTGCCTCCGCTGCCCGAAGTTCCGCTCGCGCCACCGCTCGATCCACTCGACCCGCCGCTCGCAACGAGCGCTGCTCCTCCGCTCCCAGCGGCAGCGTTGTTCTCGGCGCACGCGGTGCTCCCGGCGCTCGAACCGCCCACGCCGCCCAGGCCTCCTCCTGCGCGCGCAGCCGCTCCCGCGACGTTCCCGCCAGCGCCGACCGTTCCAGAAGCGCCACCGCCCCGCCCGGCGGTCACGCCATTACCAGCACCCGAGCTCGCATCCTGCGTCGGCTGGTGGTCAGAGCCACACCCGCCGATCGTGAACGCAATGCCCCAAATTAGTATTTGTAGCGAGTCATTGCGCATGACCTTTTGTACCTCGATTCCCCGCAGAGTGGTTTTTGCATCCCATCTTGCGCGATGGTTGGCGTTGGTTGAGGATGCCGCAAAAGTGACGGGAACCCCACCGATATCTACAGTTACCTACATGGTGTGCAGCGCAAATCCTCAGCGATGTCCGTGTATGCCGATGGCACGTTCGAGGCGTGTTAGGTTCAGCTGATGGGCGCGACGCTTCGTTCGTGCGTCAGAGCCGCGGTGCTCGCGGCAATGACGAGCGCGGTCGTGAGCTCGCTGTTGCCGGGCTGTCAGTTTCCTGAATACCGGATGGCAAACGCTGGCGGCGGCCCCGCGGGCAGTGCCGGGATGGACGTCACTGGAGGCACCTCGGGCGAGACCGGAGGCACTGCGACCGATGCGGGAGAGGGCGGCAGTGAAGCGGGAGCGGCTGCGGCTGCGGGCACGGCAGGCGCCGCGGGAATGGCAGAGCCTCCCGTGCCCTGTGAGCAGGAATGCATCGCGCGCGCGCCAGCTGGGTGGCAAGGGCCAATGGCACTTTGGGAGGGCAGCGGGTCGAGCACGGTGCCAGGTTGCCCCCCCGGCTATGCTGACCCAACCGATCTGCATAGCGAGCTGATTGCACCAGACGGCGCGTGCACGTGCACGTGCAGCGCGGAGGGTCAGGTGTGCGACGCAGAGCTACGTATCTTCGATGACTTGGCCTGCACGCATGCTTGCGCGAACGTGCCGACGACACTGACGTGCGCCGCCGTGTCGGGTTGCGTCGGTAGCCAAGGCTCGGTGAGCGTCGACTCGGTGACGATTTCAGGCGGGACCTGCGTCCCGAAGGTCAGTGATATCCCGCCCCCGACCTGGAAGTACAACGAGCGGCTTTGCCAAACCAACGACAGTGGTAGTTGTGATGATCCTGGCAAGGTTTGCGCGCCGACGCCCCGGGTTCCGTACGGCGCCCAATTGTGCGTCAAGCGTGACGTGTTCGTCGGGCAAGATCCCCCCCCTTGCCCGACCGCGTACTCTCACCCTTTCAAGTCGCTCCACAGCGAGTATATGGATCATCGCGAGTGCTCCCCCTGCACGTGCGGGAGCGTCAGTGGCGGCAGCTGCTCGGGCAGTTTCTCGATGAGCAGCAAGAACGCTTGCGCCGCCGATTTCACCTTCGGCGTCGACGACGATTGTCCCAAGTTCAACCTCGGGCAAGGGACGGTTCACCCGACGAGCATCAAGAACAATCTCACCGTCCACCCTGGCTCGTGCGGGGTCGCGACACCGTCGAAGCCGAGTGGCGAGGCCATCGAAAGCGGAACTGTCACGATCGTGTGCTGCCAGTGAGAGCACCGAGTCACTTGTAGAGATAAAGATCGTCGAGCTCGAAATCGATCTTGGTTGCGGAAGTTCCGCTGAGATTTCGATCGATACGAAAGCGGATGGAATAGATCTCCTTCACGCTCAGCGCGTTCTGGCGCGTACACATCCACCCGCACGCCTTACCCACGGAAGCAAACGGCATCTGGTACTTGGTCCAGGTTCCTGACGACACCGTATACGGGTCGGTTGGCACGACGTAGTATTCTGACTCACGACCACAGTCGAGTTGACTGCCGTTGCAGCTCGTGGACCCGACGTGTGACGGCCCGTCGTCGAACGCGACGCGAAGGATCGCGCCGGTATTGGCGACGCGATTGACGTAGAAGGAGAGCCCTTTGTAGGCCGAGAGATCGACCGCGGCTCCGTTGTTCAAAGTGACGATCAGCTCGACGTCGTTGTTGGTGACCGCACAACTGCCTGAGGCGGGACAATTCGCGGCGACACGCAGCGACATGTCGCTCGCGCTATCGGCACGCTTGTGGAACATCGAGGCGACGTCCGTGGTTTCCCACACCATATCCCCCATCGCCACGCGGCTCCACGTCCCAACGAAGGGCGCATTCGCGTAGGTCGCAGACGTGTGCTGCATGTTGTCGACGAGCGCGTCACCCACGGACGCGCTGCCGGCGCTGCCCGCAGATGAGCCACCGCACCCCGCAGATGAGCCACCGCTCCCCGCAGATGAGC
>Ga0164308_10001203_pt1 | contig 13739 bp, 13 predicted proteins | sample Whisoiple_246_MG_FD_109983 | JGI IMG/M metagenome (GOLD analysis project Ga0164308, IMG submission 109983) | Soil microbial communities amended with fresh organic matter from upstate New York, USA - Whitman soil sample_246_MG | ecosystem: Environmental > Terrestrial > Soil > Unclassified >...
AATGGCAGAAATACAATCAATAAAAAATAGATTTGGAATTATAGGTAATTCACCGGCGCTTAATTATGCGATACAGGTAGCTATGCAGGTTTCTGCTACGGACCTCAGCGTTTTAATTGTGGGTGAAAGTGGTGTAGGTAAAGAATCGTTCTCACAAATAATACATGCATTATCGGCAAGAAAGCACAATGCGTTTATCGCGGTTAACTGCGGCGCCATTCCGGAAGGAACGATAGATTCAGAATTGTTCGGGCATGAAAAAGGCTCATTCACCGGGGCGGTTGACAGCCGCAAAGGTTATTTTGAAACCGTAAGTGGCGGAACAATTTTTTTAGACGAAATAGGTGAAATGCCTATCGGTACCCAGGCGCGTTTACTACGTGTACTTGAAACCGGCGAATTCATTCGCGTTGGCTCATCGAAAGTACAGAAAACAGATGTGCGGGTAATTGCAGCTACCAACAGGGATCTTTATACCGCAACCCAAAACGGAAAATTCAGGGAAGACCTGTACTATCGTTTAAGTACAGTGCCTATCCGCGTTCCTGCTTTAAGAGACAGAAAAGAAGATATTGGTTTACTGTTCAGAAAGTTTGTGGTTGATTTTGCAGAGCGTTATAAAACTACACCCGTGCAATTAGATGATGACGCAAAAAACATGTTAATAAGTTATAGCTGGCCGGGCAATGTGCGGGAATTAAAGAATATTGCGGAGCAGTTAAGCGTATTAAGCACGAACCAGGTAATAACAGCAACAGACCTGCAGCGTTTTTTACCGGAAAAAAATATAAACCGTTTGCCGGTGCTTGCGGCTTCGCAACACAGCAATGGCGAGTTTAATAACGAACGTGAAATTTTATACAAGCTGTTCTTTGATATGAAAAAGGATGTTACAGAATTAAAAAAGATGTTCCTGGAGATCCTGAAAAATCCCTCCCTGGCAAGTAATACAGCAGAATCTTTACAAAGGGATTTTGCGTTGAATGGCAATGAATATGCAGCACCCGTGTTATCAAACATGCAGCAGACAGCAACATTGCCCGTAAATATGCAGCAGGGAAATCAGCCGGTCATTCTTCCCCATAAAGAAGATATACATGAGCATGAAGAAGTGGAAGAATCGTTGAATATAATGGATAAAGAAAGGGAGCTTATCATCAAAGCCCTTAAAAAACACCGTGGTAAAAGAAAAGATGCCGCATCTGATTTAGGTATTAGCGAAAGAACATTATACAGAAAGCTGAAAGAATATGATATCGATGAGTAGATCAAAATTCAAAATTCAAAATTCAAAATTTAAAATGAAAGGTGGTTTACTTAAGAATAAGAAGCTTTGGCTCTGCTTTTTTACTTTTTACTTTTTACTTTTTGCGCCTTCCTGCGGCGTTTATACTTTCAGGGATGTATCTATAGATTACAATAAAGTTAAAACCGTAAAAGTTGGGTTTTTAGAAAATAAAGCCCGCTATGTTAATCCGCAATTAAGCCCCAGGCTTACAGATAACCTGAAACAAAAAATAAATAATTATACAAAGCTCACCATTGTAAACAGCGATGATGCCAATTATATAATCACGGGTTATATAAGCCGGTATGATGTTTCACTTGCGGCCATCAGCAATAATCAAAGTGCAGCAAACAGGCTAACAGTAGCCGCCACCATAACCTTTGTAAATATGGTGGATAATAAAACAGACAATTTTACCGTCAGTAAGGATTTTGATTTCTCTGCACAACTCTCGCTGCAACAGGCGGAAGGCCAGCTTGCAAGTGACATAATCACCCAAATGACAGATCTCATTTTCAGTCATATTTTTTCAAACTGGTAGAAATAGTACTTTCACCTCTGTAAATATTAATTGCATGGCTTTACCCGGAATGAATACGCTGCCGGCATTTGCTGAAGTTTCTGCAGACCAGCTCAGGCAAATTACAGAGGAACATCCTTATTTTGGCGCCGCGCATTTTCTGCTGGCAAAAAAATTATATACAAACAGCCCACACGATAATAATAGTGCAATTCAGCGGGCTGCATTACATTTTTCAAATGACCTCTGGCTGAATTATAACCTGCTGGCTGGGGAAACAGCCGGTGTTGCAGAAAAGGCATCTATCCAAAGCAACATTACAAAAGCTGAATACCAGGAAACGCCTGTTGACCTTACAGCAACTGAAATAGATGAAGTGGAAGAGGATGAGTATACGGATGATGAGGTTGAAGATCCTGCCGTTTCTGAAAAAATAAGCAATTTGTTACAACAGCAGGCAGCACTATTGGAAAAACCTGTTGAACCGGAAGCAGAAATTCCCCTGGAAAACATTGCGCCGCACCGGATAGATTATTTTGAATCGCAAGGCATAAAGCTGGATGAAGATAAAACCGATAAACTGGGCACCCAGTTAAAACGGTTTACAGACTGGCTAAAGCAAATGAAAAGCATAAGCCCGAACCAGGTTGAATTAAAAAGCGATGAGGCCGGAGAAAGCCAGGTACAAAATATTGCGCAGCATTCTAATGAGGCTCAGGAAGTTGTAACCGAAACAATGGCTGAAGTACTGGTAAAACAAGGCAAGCTGGAACATGCAATAGAAATTTATGAAAAATTAAGTTTTAATAATCCCTCCAAATCTGTTTACTTTGCGGCAAAAATTGAGGATTTAAAAGGCTAGTAATGACACTTATTCTATTTATACTTATCGCGATTGTTTGCATTATTTTGGGATTGATCATACTTATTCAAAACCCAAAAGGCGGTGGCTTGAGCGGCACATTAGCCGGCTTTAATAACCAGTTCATGGGTGTAAAACAAACTACAGATGTACTGGAAAAAGGTACATGGATCTTCGGATCTGCATTAGCAATATTATGCATCATTTCCGTTTTATTTATTTCTAATGCCAGCGCCGGTAACGAGAATAAAGTGTTACAGGATGTAAACACTTCAACGGTGCCTACACAACAGGCAGCGCCAAATACACAGCAACAGGCGCCTTCTACTTTGCAATTACCAGCAGATAGCACTAAATAATAATTCTTTAATTGCCCGATAGTATAAGGGTAGTACATCAGTTTTTGGTTCTGAGTGTCTTGGTTCGAATCCAGGTCGGGCAACAAACGCCTCGCACAAATTGCGGGGCTTTTTATTTTATAGCAGGGCAAGCTTCTCTTGCAATAAAGGCATCCGCATGGCTTTGTTATTTTAGGTCTACATTAGCAACAAACAATTTTTATGGACAGCAATTACATTGTAACTGTAAAAGAAATTATTCCCAGGACGCATAATGTAAAAACATTCAGGGTTACAAAGCCAGCGGGTTTTGAATTTTTACCGGGCCAGGCTACTGACCTAAGCTTAAATGAAGAAGGCTGGAAAGAGAACAAACATCCTTTTACATTCACCTGTTTACCCGCCGATGATTACCTGGAATTCACCATAAAAATTTATACAAACCCGGAAGGTTTAACGCACAGGCTCGATACGGTACAACCGGGCGATGAATTTGAAATAAGCAGTGCCTGGGGTGCCATTGAATATAAAGGCGAAGGGGTTTTTATAGCAGGCGGAGCCGGTGTTACGCCCTTTATTTCCATATTCCGGTACTTAAAACAACAAGATAAAATAGGTAATAATGTATTGATCTTTTCCAATAAAACAGAAGCCGATATTATTTTAAAAGATGAGTTTGCAGCGATGCTGGGCAAAAACTTTATCAACGTTATCACCGGTGAACCGGGCACCCAATATTATAGTAAGCGCATTGATAAAAAATTCCTGGAAGAAAATATAAAAGATTTCAGCAGGCATTTTTATGTATGCGGTCCGGATGAATTCACCAAAAGCATATTGGACGCTTTGAAAGAACTGGGTGCTGATGCTGAAACTTTAGTATTTGAAAAATAATGTTTACCTAAACCTGTTTACAGCAGGAATACTTAAAAGAATAATTTAATCGCAACTCCTATTATCGCCGATAAAAGAATGATATAAGGCTCCTGCAGTTTTTTAACATAGATCAAACACAGGATAGCTGCTATTGCAATCAAGGCTGTAGTAATATCAACAATGCTGCGGGTTGCCATCACAATCACAGAGCCTACCAAAGCGCCAATGACTGCTGCCGTTATTCCATCCACAAAGGCTTTGATCGATTTATTCTTCGCGATCTTTTTAAAATACGGCGCAGGAATAACCGTAAATAAATAACAAGGTAAAAATGTAGCCAGCGCCGCAACGCAGGCACCCGGGAAGCCTGCAACAAGATACCCGATAAAACCAACGGTAATAACAACTGGGCCCGGCGTTATCATAGCCACGGCTACCGCATCTACAAACTGGTGTTCATCCAGCCAGTGATATTCTGTTACTACACCGCCGTGTAAAAAAGGCACGATGGCCAGGCCACTTCCAAAAACAAATGCACCGGCTTTTGTAAAAAATATAGCGATCTTTTCAAGTGTGCCTGTTTCATAATTCCAGAAACCAATACCTGCCAGTAAAACGATACTTGCAGCGGTAGGTTTTTTCATCCATTTGGGCGGCGCTTTTACGATCATGTATAACAATCCTGCAACAATAAACAACAATACTTCTTCTGTTTGCGTAATGATAGTAATTATTGCCGCGCTAACATAAAACAGCCAGAGCAGCCAGTTTTGCTTTATAGCCTGTACATTAAACTTACTCACCGATTTTGCAGTTAGTTTATAAGAACTCATGGCGATGATGCCAATTACGGCCGAGCCAACGCCATAAAATATTGCCTGCATAAAAGGCAAACCACCATAGATCTTATAAGCCATACCCAGCAATACAACCATAACGAATGAAGGCAGCACAAACGCCAGCCCGGCAAGCGTTGCACCTAAAACACCATAATGTACAAAACCAAGGTAAATACCAAGCTGGGCAGCCAGCGGGCCTGGTGCTAATTGTGCCAAAGCAAGACCTTCTTTATATTCTTCTTCTGATATCCATTTATATTTTTCAACAAGGTCGCGGTGCATATAGCCAACCAATGCAACGGGCCCGCCAAAACCTGCATAGCCAAGCTTTAAAAAATATAAGACCAGTTGCTTTAAAGTATAGGATGGCTTTATTGATCCAGGCTGTATGGTATCCACTTCGTTCATTTAAGCAAACATAATTAGTGATACATTTTTAAAATAGAAGATATTTAACCATTTGGATGCGGTTTACCTTTCTTCAATTCTTTTTTATAGGCAGATGGATTTTTACCGGTGTGTAATTTAAATATCCGTGTAAAATGGCTTTGATCAGAGAAGCCTGTTAAATACGCAATCTCCGTAAGCGTGCAAGTTGAGCTGCTTAAAAGTTCGATGGCTTTTTCAATACGCAATTTTCTTATACAATCACCAAAAGAAAGGTTATCAAAATATTTCGAAAATTCTCTTGATAAATAAGCAGGATGTATATCAAGGCTCCTGGAAATTTCTTTGAGGCTCAGGTTGGTATCAACATGATCCTGCAAAATATATTTAAGCTCTTTTACCCACGCCGGTGTTTTTTTATACCCCGACCTGTTTTTTATTAATCCGGATATTGCATTCGCAAGTTCCTGTTCAAAAGGTTGCTGCATATGCTTTTGATCTTTTAAATATTTTGCCCAGCTGTATAGTGCATCATAGATCACCATTCCTTTTTCAAGCAGTGCTGCGTCGTTTTTAAAATTGTAAGCCAGGCCGGCGGAGATCGCCCATAACCCGGAAGCCTGTTTTGCAAGCTCATGTTTATCGGTATCAGCGCCCCGCACAATAAGCGCTATTATTTTCAAAGCTTCATCATGTAGGCCATGCTTCTTTATAAAATAATCAAATGTGCATTCCTCACCATAATGCGTGTATTCAACCCCGGCAATATCAAAAGGTATTGCATTTAATTCCTTTGATCTTGTTATTACATCATCGGCCGGTACATATATAATTTCAGCGTCTTTATCAATAAAGCGTTTTATCAGCCACGGGCATGCAATCCGGTCTATTTTAGGATGTTCACGCGTTATCCATTTCATCTGATCATTGCATTTATTAATTATAAAACCATTTAATAAACAATATATTTCTAAAGTAACTGCTGCAAAGTTTAGTGCATTATTCCTAATACCGTGAACTGATATACAATAACCCTTCACCAAAAAAATCCTTTGTAGTTTTGCTACACTACAAACCCGCGCTATCGTTCCGATAATATTGGAAAGGAAAGTCCGGACAGCACAGGGCAGCCCACCATGTGTTAAGCATGGCATCCCGGTTTACCGGGAAAGAGAAAGTGCCACAGAAAATAACTGTTTCGCAGTTTGCGGAACGAGGGTGAAAATGTGAGGTAAGAGCTCACGTTCTGTTGCAGCAATGTAACAGAAGGGTAAACCTTGGGCGCTGCAATGCCACGTATATCCCGCGTTGCATTTACAGCTAACACTGTTTATGCAGGTAAGCTGCCCGCTTATTATTCCGCGGGAAGGGTAGGCAGCACAGATAAATGATAGCATAAAACAGAATCCGGCTTACGGGGTTTGTAGTTTTTAAATTAAAAAGTCAAAAGTAAAAATCAAAAAGCCTTGCTACTGGTTTTAATTTTGGCTCTAACTTTTGAATTTGCCATATGAAGTCGTTCAAATCCATATTCCCATTCGATCAAACAGAAATTGCAGCGTATACAATAATGAATGATGCCGCAATTGATACGGCATTATCAACAGCAGAGAAAGCTTTTCCCTACTGGAGTCAATCTTCTTTTAAAGAACGTGGGGATATTTTAAAGCATGTTGCAAATCTATTGCTGGAAAGAAAAGAAGTACTGGCAAAACTCATCACTGATGAAATGGGTAAGGTGTTAAAAGAAGCCATTGCTGAAGTAGAAAAATGTGCGGCGGGTTGTAATTTTTATGCTGAAAATGCTGAGCAGTTTTTAGAAGACGAGATCATTAAAACAGGTTATAAAAAAAGCTTTGTTGCCTTTCAGCCGATTGGTGCTGTGTTCGCGATAATGCCCTGGAATTTTCCGCTATGGCAGGTATTCCGTTTTGCGGCGCCTACTTTAATGGCAGGCAATGTAGCGTTGTTAAAACATGCACCTAATGTTTGTGGCTGTTCGTTGGCCATACAAAAATTATTTGAAGACGCCGGCGCTGATGCAGGCGTTTTTCAATCATTGATTGTAGATACTGATGTAACCGAAAAAATCCTCAGCAGTAATATTGTACAGGGCGTTTCTTTAACCGGCAGTGAAAAAGCTGGCAGCAGTGTTGCCGGCATTGCTTCCACACAAATAAAAAAATCAGTATTGGAATTAGGCGGTTCAGATGCATTTATAGTATTGGATGATGCCGATATTGAAAAAGCCGCAACGTTTGCCGTTAATTCACGCATGCAGAATGCCGGCCAGAGTTGTATTGCCGCTAAACGTTTCCTTGTTGTTGAAAAGATACTGGATGATTTTACGGATGCGGTTAAAGCAAATATTAAAAAATTAAAACAGGGCAATCCATTGCAGGATGATATTACTACAGGCCCAATGGCAAGATTAGACCTTGCTGAAAAATTACATGCACAGGTTAAACAATCTGTTGCAAAAGGTGCTGAAATAATAATGGGCGGAAATGTAGATGGCTGTAATTACGAGCCCACATTATTAATGAATGTGCAACCCGGCATGCCTGCATTTGATGAAGAAACTTTTGGGCCGGTTTTCAGCATGATCAAAGTAAAAAATGAAGAAGAAGCGATTAATTTGGCGAACGCTTCGCGGTATGGTTTGGGCGGCAATATCTGGACGAACGATATAGACAAAGGAATTACATTAGCTAAAAAGATAAACAGCGGTTCTGTATTTATTAATTCTATGGTTAAATCTGAACCGGCATTGCCATTTGGTGGTGTAAAAAAATCCGGATATGGAAGAGAATTAAGCAGGCATGGCATACTGGAATTTGTGAACGTGAAAACAATTACGGTGACTGAAGTATAAGCCTAAGCAGCCATTGATTATATAGTACAAGGGAGTGACACACCGAAGATGCCATGCAATACCGTTGCCGGCAACAAAATAATAGAAATAATTTATTTGGTTTCATCAAAATTATTCTGCCACTCGCCGGATAGGCCTTTTGCTTTTTCCAATACAGCGTTTTCAAGATCCGCTTTATATTTTTTTAATTTTTCTGCAACATTTTTATCTGCTGTGCCGATAATCTGTGCCGCAATGATACCCGCATTTTTTGCGGCATTTAAGGCAACGGTGGCAACAGGCACACCGTTCGGCATCTGCAAAATAGACAATACAGAATCCCATCCATCAATTGAGTTGGATGACTTAACCGGCACGCCAATTACGGGCAATATGGTAAGGCTTGCCACCATCCCGGGCAAATGTGCGGCGCCGCCTGCGCCGGCAATAATAGCTTTTAAACCACGCGCGGACGCCTTTGTTGCATATTCAACCATGCGCATAGGTGTACGGTGCGCCGACACGATCGTTAACTCAAAAGGAATATCAAATTCTTTTAAAACAGCAGCAGCATCCTGCATGATTTTAAGATCGCTGTCGCTGCCCATGATAATACCGACAAGCGGTTGATTAGTTGACATATTGATATGTTGAAAGGAAAGATAATAAATAAATCAGCTTATAACTTTTAAACACTGCTTAACGCGTTGCACTTTTTGAAGCAGGTCATTTTTATCAGCACTCATTATGGTAACATGCCCCATTTTTCTGCCGGGCTTTGTTTGGGCCTTTCCGTATAAATGCACAAAGGCATTATCCATGCTTAACACTTCATGCATTCCTTGATATGTTGCAGGGCCGCTATAACCTTCTTCTCCTAATACATTTACAATAGCTGAAGGCAGGATAGCCGCTGTGTTGCCCAATGGATATCCAAGCATGATGCGCCATAACATATCATACTGGCTGCAATAACTGGCCTCAATAGTATGATGGCCGCTGTTGTGGACCCGTGGCGCGGTTTCATTAACCAGCACTTTATCATCATCATCAACAAACATTTCAATGGCAAATAAACCAGGGCTGCCAAAACCCTTTACTAACTGCAATGCAATATTCTCTGCATCTTTTAAAATATTTCCAGGTAAATCTGCCGGTGAAATTTGATAGTCGAGCAGGTTCAATTCAGGATCAAATACCATCTCTGCTGCCGGGTAAACTGCGGTTTCTTTTTTATCATTCATAGCAACAATTACAGCGATCTCCTTTTGTATGTTCACCATCTTTTCCAGTACGGAAGGTGCATCAAAACCTTGCCTTAAGCCTGCTGCATCTCTTATTACCTGCACGCCTTTGCCATCATAACCGCCCTCTCCTATTTTATGTACCGCCGGTAAAAAATTGTCATTATTTTTTAAATCACCCAGGTTGTTTGTAATGATAAACTCCGGTGATGGAATCTCATTGGCTTTATAAAATTCTTTCTGACGGATCTTATTTTTGATTGTTCTTATTGCGGATGGTTTTGGATAAACCTTTACACCTTCATTTTCTAATTGTTCAAGCGCCTCGACGTTCACGGCTTCAATTTCTATGGTGATGGCATCCAGGTTTTTCCCGAAATTATATACCGTATCAAAATCTTTGATATCGCCCTTTATAAAATGATGGCATAAATGTGCGGCCGGTGCATTATCATCATTTTCCAATACAAAAGTTTCCACTACATAATTGGCTGCGGCTTGTAATAACATGCGGCCCAATTGCCCGCCACCCAGGATACCAACCCTGGGCGAAACCGAAGGGTTTTTTGTAACGGAGGGCAATTGCGAAGAAGATAAAGATTGATCGGAGTCGAAATCCTTGTATTTACTATGGCTCATATTCCGGCATTAAGATAAAAGCTGCAATTTGTGAAAATTCTGTTCAATTAATGATATTCCTGCTGCATATCAAATAAAAAAAAACTTTGGTCTGCTCAATAATTAATGCCTGTTGCTTCGCTAGAACAACATATCTTAAACCCCGATCTATCTTAACATCCTTTCAAAAAGATTTATGTGTTATTTTGCTTCAAATTAATACACTATAAGTTTTCGTAATGATTGAACCATTAGTGAAGGGATTAATTTTGGGCTTGCTATTGGGCGTATCGGTAGGTCCTGTTATTTTTTCCATCCTTAAACAAAGTCTTAATAACGGTCATCGTGGAGGTTATGCATTTATTGCAGGCGTTTGTGCAAGTGATGTATTGCTGGTGCTTTTATGTAATATGTTTACGCGCCTTTTTGATGCGTTTATGGCACATGAATTAATTATTGGTATTGCGGGTAGTAGTTTATTAGTGGCACTAGGCATTTATAATTTTTTTTTCCGAAAGGTGCAAACTGCAGAAAATGGCATGCTTAAGGAAAACAATCTTCGCAAACGGGATATGGCAGGCATTTTCTTTTCCGGTTTTTTTATGAATACGCTAAACCCGGGTTCATTGCTTTTCTGGTTTGCTTCTACAGCCACGATAACGGCAGATTCAAAACTGGTTGAACATCCTGATCAATACCGGTTCATTGTTTTTCTTACAGCGTTGATCTTTAACCTGGTATCAGACACTACCAAGGTATTGCTGGCAAATAAGATACGGCTGAAATTAACACCGCATAATATCCATATCATCAACCGCATTTCAGGTTTTATATTAATTGGTTTTGGGATCGCGATTGTTGTTACCATCCTTATCCGCAATGTAAATGCCGGTACATTGTAATGATAAATGGATAGTAGATGGCTAATTAACTCGAAGAAAGATTATACGGTAGCCATAACGAAAAATCCCGCTACAAGCGGGATTCTGCTCCTGAAGCTGGACTTGAACCAGCGACCCTCTGATTAACAGTCAGATGCTCTAACCAGCTGAGCTATTCAGGAATATTTTTTTGTTCAGGGGCAGCAAAAATAAAGGTTTTTATATATTGAACAACTGATTTTTTTAAAGCACTTGTTAAAACAAATATTCTGTTTTATACGGGTATCTTTTTTTATATAATTCTCTTACCTGCTGAAGCATAAAAGCACGCAATTCATTTATATTTTTTCTTTCAATGGCGGAAATAAAAATCGCGTTGTTACCCGTAATTGTTTGCCATCTTTCTTCCTGTTGCCTTAAAATTTCCTGCCTTGTTTCAGGCTCCAGCCATTCGTCAAACATTTGCGCTTCATACACATCAATTTTATTAAAAACAGTGATCACAGGCTTATCAGAAGCGGATAATTCCTGCAAGGTTTTATTTACTGTTTCCATTTGTTCTTCATATTTGGGGTGCGAAATATCAACAACATGCAATAGCAGGTCTGCCTCACGCACTTCATCCAGCGTACTTTTAAAGCTTTCTATTAAATGATGGGGCAGTTTACGTATAAAACCAACGGTATCGCTTAAAAGAAAAGGCGTGTTTTCAAAAACAAGTTTCCGGGTGGTTGTATCCAGCGTTGCGAACAATTTATTTTCAGCAAAAACATCACTCTTGCTTAGCAAATTCATTATAGTGCTTTTGCCCACATTGGTATAACCTACCAGCGAAACACGTATAAATTCGCCGCGTTCTTTTCTTTGGGTAAAAGCCTGTTTATCAATTTCCTGCAGCCGTTTACGCAATAAAGTAATTTTATCCCGCACAATACGCCTGTCTGTTTCAATTTCAGTTTCACCCGGACCGCGTGTTCCAATACCGCCACCCAATCTTTCAAGGTGTTTCCACATACCGCGAAGACGAGGCAAAATGTATTGATACTGCGCTAATTCAACCTGGGCTTTTGCGCGGGCTGTTTTGGCACGCCTGGCAAATATGTCAAGAATAAGATCGCTGCGGTCAATTGTTTTTATCCCAACAGCCTTTTCAATATTACCGATCTGGGAGCCGCTTAATTCATCATCAAAAATGAGGATATCTGCCGGATGCGTTTTTATATAAGCCGCTACTTCTTCCAATTTACCCTTACCAATAAAGGTTCTGCTATCGGGTTGTTGCAGCTTTTGTACAAATCTTTTTATTTCTATAGCGCCGGCGGTTTCTGCAAGAAAGGCAAGTTCATCCAGGTTTTCCATTACTTCCTGTTCCTGCTGGCTTTTTTGAATTACACCAACCAGTATGGCTCTTTCTTCGGCATTAATTCTTTGCTTAATATCAATCAAGGGAAAATGGCTTTTATGGCAAGGTACAATAACAAATTAAAAGCCGTGCAATTAAAGACCGCTTAGGGTTAACCCTATTGCAACCGGATGAATAACAGGGCCTGTACCCGGTTTCAAAAATTCAGTTACCTGGTAGGAAGCATCTATGGAGAAATGGCCAAACCCGATACGACCGGTAAGCGCAAAGCGCGTATTATTAATGAATTTTTTATCAGATTCTTTCTGAATATAGTTTTTGTCGTAGACGGCATTACCGCTTGAATCTACATATCTCTTTCCCTTGGTATGTGCACCTACAAGATATCCACCCTTCATGCCAAGCGCCATTTTAAATCCTTTATCGGGCTGTATAGCGTTGCCTACATAGCGTAATTCAAGTGGTACTTCCAGGTAACCTGTTACTAACTTGAATTTATCGAAATGATTAGCCGAAGTTACGTTTGTAAAAGGCAGTTTTAATGTATTTGATTTCAGGTTTACATAGGTATTTGAAAAGAAAATATTACTTGTACCTACGCCAATGCCAATGCCTATGCTAAAATTAGGAGATGACTTAAAAGGCTTATCCAACATGATATACATATTAAAATGCCTGGAGAAACCAGATGTATTAATGCTGTCTGGTACATTCGGCCAGGCATCAGCACCAAACTGGAGCATAAAGTGGTCATTAGCTCTTGTAGTGAGATCAAGTTTACTCCAATCTTTTTTATCAGATTTTGTATCCGGGGAAGAATAAGAAGAATCAACCTGCGATTTTGCAATAACGGACACAGCTATTAAAAGAGCAAAAAGAAAAAGTTTTTTCATCGAATGCATTTTGTTTTAAGTGTTATTGCGCGCAGATATCCTGGTACTATTCAATTTTAGTGCGGACAAAAATAAATGAATTCGAACTACTTAGTCGGTTAAAATAACGCAAAATAAATAGCTGCCAGCAGTATGTTTTATAAAAAATGCGTATAAACTGCCTGTTTTTAAATAATTTTTTTAAATGATAAAAACAGGTGGCTTAAAAATTGGAACAGCTGATGTATGAAAGAATTATTAATTGCAGGATTATTATTAGCCACTGCTACGTGCAAAAATCAACATGCCGGCCATACAACTGCAGGCCAGGAAAGCACCATTCAAAAGCAGGATACAACTATAGCGGGGACCTGGCACCTGGTGCCGGTGCTTGCATCTGACACCGCAGCGGGTAAAATTCCATATTTGAATTTTAATCTTTCTGAAAAAAGGTTTTCAGGAAATACCGGTTGTAACAATATGAGTGGCAGCTTTGAAATCAACCATGATGCGCTAAGCTTTGGCGCAAACATGATCTCCACTAAAATGGCCTGCCCGGGTTATAATGAAAAGCCATTTATGGACAACCTGCTAAAAACAAATGGATATGAAATTAAAGATGGCGTGCTTCAGCTGATGTATAATACAACTATTCTATCTAAATGGACCAGAAATACGGATACCTCCTCTACAAAGAAGATATAACTTGATTGGTTGAAAAAAACGTCTGGCATTAAAGGCTCGGGCCATAAAAAACAAAAAGTGTTCAATAATTGAACACTTTTTGGATATACTGC
>Ga0164308_10001206_pt1 | contig 13732 bp, 9 predicted proteins | sample Whisoiple_246_MG_FD_109983 | JGI IMG/M metagenome (GOLD analysis project Ga0164308, IMG submission 109983) | Soil microbial communities amended with fresh organic matter from upstate New York, USA - Whitman soil sample_246_MG | ecosystem: Environmental > Terrestrial > Soil > Unclassified >...
GGTGTTCGTCGTCAATACGCCGGAAGCGTTTCAGGAGCAGCTGATCGCAATGGCTCCGGACTCGGCGACCAAGAAGCCGAATCCAGAACGAGTCGCGGCATTTCTAGCCAAACATCCGGAAACCGCGCGCGCGATCGCAGCGATCAAAGCGCAGCCTGCGACGTCGGGCTTCGAAGACAGCACCTACAAGAGCCTGAATGCATTCGTACTCAGCGACGAGGCGGGCCGAACCACGACCGTCCGCTGGTCGATGGAGTCGATGCAACCGGTCGGGCACGCACCAGCCGTCGCGAACGCGCCCGCGCTCGGCGCGAATTTCTTGTTCGACGCGCTGGTTGCTCGCCTCGCGGTGCAACCATTGCGCTGGCGTTTGGTGTTGACGATCGCGCAAGCGGGCGACTCGACGCGTGACGCGACCCAGGCTTGGCCCGAGAGTCGCGAACGGGTCGATGTCGGAACACTCACGATCGATCACGTCGAGGGTGAAGCGACGGGCCCTGCTCGCACCATCAACTTCGACCCGTTGGTACTGCCGAATGGCATTGCTGGATCCGATGATCCGCTGCTGAGCGCGCGCTCGGCAGCTTATTCGCAATCCTTCACGCGGCGTGTGAGCGAGCCGGTGTCGGTGAGCGCCGTCGTGGTGCCGGCGAGCGAAGGAGCAAACGAACGATGAGCAACGTGCCGCAATTTGCCTGGTCGTCGCGCGTGCTCCACTGGCTGATGGCTGTGGCCTTGCTCGCCATGTTGGCGATCGGCATGACTATGGTCGTTTCCCTCGAACACTACCGACGATTGGTGGCGATTCATCGCCCGCTGGGCGTGTTGATCTTGCTGCTCGCGGTGATTCGTCTCGTGAACCGACGACTAAAGCCGCTTCCGCCATTTCTGGCGACGATGTCGGCGCGCGAGCGAGTGATTGCGACCGCGTCCGAGCGGCTGCTGTACGGGTTGATGTTGCTGCTCCCTCTGGTCGGCTGGGGCATGCTCTCCGCCGCGCAGATCCCGGTTCGAGTCGGGCCGATGGTGCTGCCCCCGATCTTGCCTCACAGCCTTTCACTCTACACCCTACTGCGGCGCGCCCATACCGTCCTCGCGTACCTGCTCTTCATTTCGTTCATGGCCCACCTCAGCGCGGTGTTGTTTCACACGGTCGTCCTGAGGGATGGGCTATTGAGTCGAATGCTGCCCTGGCGCCCGCGTGACGTAGACGGCGCGCCGCCTCGTCAGCGCTAGTCGCGGTCCGCCGCGAGGCTGGCGTCATGCCCGTGGCTCGCGACCATCCGCCCAATCCAGTCACTCACACGCAGGTACCTCGACCTGCACGGTTGAGCTGTGAGGCGGAGCAGAGCATGCTGCTCCCTGATGACCGCAACACGAAGCGAGTACCCCCTCGAGCTGGACGACGCAGGCAAAGCCAAGGCTCCGCGAACGCCGGAGCAGGTCGCTGCGGCTGAAGAACACGTGCGCGGCATCTTGGCGTTTCTGGGTGAGGACCCGGCGCGTGAAGGCTTGCTGGATACGCCGGCGCGCGTCGTGCGCGCGTACGCCGAGCACTTCGCCGGCTACGCGCAGGACCCAGCCGAGTACCTCGCGAAGACCTTCGAAGAAGTGGAAGGCTACGACGAGCTCGTGCTGGTGAGCGACATCGAACTATTCAGTCATTGCGAGCACCACATGGTGCCGTTCGTGGGTAAGGCGCACGTCGCCTACATTCCGAATGGTCGCGTGGTCGGCTTGAGCAAGGTCGCCCGCGTGGTGGATGTGTTTGCCAAGCGATTGCAAGTGCAAGAAAAGCTGACCAAGCAGATCAGCGACGCGATTCAGACGCATTTGCAGCCACAAGGTGTGGCCGTCATTCTCCAGTGTCAGCACTTTTGCATGTGCTACCGCGGCGTGAAAAAGCCTGGCTCGTGGACCACGACCAGCAAGCTGCACGGCATCTTCTTGAATGATGCGGCGGCCCGCATGGAGCTCTTCACGTTGATTGGGCTGAAGCGTCAGATCGGCGGGCAGGGCTTTTGAGCGCCGTTGCGGCGATCGATATCGGCACGAACTCGGTGCGCTTGCTGCTGACCGACTCGGAAGGCAACGAGCTCGAGCGGTTGATGCGCATGACGCGTTTGGGGCAAGGCGTGGACGTGACGGGTGAGCTTGCACCCGAGGCGATCGCGCGCACGACCCAGGTGCTCGCGGAGTATTCGACGCGCATTCGCGCGCTCGGCGCCACGCGCATTCGCGCGGTGGCGACCAGCGCCGCGCGTGACGCGCGCAACGGCGCGGACTTCTTCGACGCAGCAGAGCGCGCGCTCGGGGTGCGACCGGAGTTACTGAGTGGCGACGCTGAAGCGCGGCTCTCTTTTTCGGGCGCAACGCTCGGCCTCGCGCGCGATGACGCGCCGTTTCTGGTCGTCGATCTCGGTGGTGGCTCGACCGAATTCGTCTTGGGTACGAACCAGCCTGAAGCGGCGATTTCCCTGCAAATGGGCTGTGTGCGCATGAGCGAGCGGCACTTGCGGAGCGACCCACCCACGAGCGCCGAGCTCACCGCGTGCCAGAGCGATGTGCGTCGCGGGCTCGCTCGAGTGCGTGAAGTGATGGACGTGACCAAGGCCCGCACGGTGATCGGCTTGGCCGGCACCGTGACGGCGCTTTCTGCGATGCAGCTCGGCCTCGCGCACTATGACGCGACTCGTACCCATCACAGTCGGTTGACCGCCGAACAAGTCGCGAATTTGTGTGCACGCTTGGCCCGCGCGACGGTCAGCGAACGACGCCTGCTACTGGTGGAGCCGGCGCGCGCCGAGGTGATCGTCGGAGGCGCGGTCGTGCTCGCGACGCTGATGAGCGAGCTCGAATTGAGCGAACTGCTCGTCAGCGAACGCGATATTCTGGACGGACTTGCCGGCTCAGTGCGCTGACGCAGGCGCTGCGGGTTTCTTCGCAATCTAGAAACGTGGTTGTTGCCTGCGGTGTTCGTCGCCTGGTGATTGTCGCTTGGCGGCGATGGGGCGCGGTGCCATGGTCAGTGTCGACCAATGCCCGTCACGATCAGCTTCGACAATAGCTATGCCCGACTTCCTGAGCGCTTCTTCGCGCGTGTTTCGCCGGCAAAGGTTCGCGAACCGCGCATCGTCAAGGTGAATCATGCGCTCGCGGAACGACTCGGGCTGGACCCGGCACAGCTCGACTCCGCAGACGGAGCTCAGGTCTTGTCCGGCAACGTGGTGCCGGAAGGGGCCGCGTCGATCGCGCTTGCCTATGCGGGGCATCAATTCGGCGGTTTCTCGCCGCAGCTGGGTGATGGCCGCGCGATTTTGCTGGGCGAGGTGATCGGCCCTGACGGCGCGCGTCGCGATCTTCAGCTGAAGGGCGCGGGGCGGACGCCGTTTTCTCGTCAAGGTGACGGTCGCGCGGCGCTCGGACCCGTGCTGCGCGAGTACATCGTGAGCGAGGCGATGGCAGCCTTTGGCGTGCCGACGACGCGCGCGTTGGCCGCGGTGACCACGGGTGAAACCGTGATTCGCGAACAACGACTGCCGGGTGCGGTGCTCACGCGCGTGGCGGCAAGTCACATTCGCGTCGGCACCTTCGAGTTCTTCGCCGCGCGCCACGACCGCGAGGCCATCGCGGAATTGACGAAGTACACGCTCGCGCGTCACTACCCGGCGGCGGCCGCCGAGTCACTCACGGTTGCGAGCGAGGCCTTGCGCTTGCTCGACTGCGTGATTGAAGCGCAGGCGTCATTGGTCGCACGCTGGCTCGGTCTCGGCTTCATTCACGGCGTGATGAACACCGATAATACTGCGATTTCTGGCGAAACCATCGACTACGGACCGTGCGCGTTCCTCGATGAATACGACCCCAGCAAAGCGTTTAGCTCGATCGATCACGGGGGGCGCTACGCGTACGGCAATCAACCGCGGATCGCGCTCTGGAACCTGGCGCGCTTCGCGGAGACCTTGCTGCCCCTCGTCGCCGAAAAGGAAGCGGACGCGGTGCGTCTGGCGAGCGAACGATTGGAGCGCTTCGCCGAGCAGTTCGAAACCGCGCATGCACGGGTGATGAGGAATAAGCTTGGGTTGTTCACGGAGGACGCGGGTGACTCGTCGTTAATCGACGATCTGCTCGAGCGGCTCGCGCAAAATCAAGTCGACTTCACGATCTTCTTTCGCGCGCTGTGTGATGCCGCGGAAGACTCCGCGCTGGATCGGCGCGTCGCCGCTCTGTTTGCAGACCCCACGGCGTTTCACGGCTTTGCCGAGCGCTGGCGGAAGCGGTTCGAACTCGAACGGCTGGCCCCCGAAACACGTCCGAGCAACATGCGGCGCGTGAACCCGGCCTTCATCCCGCGCAATCACCGCATCGAACAAGCAATCGCCGCCGGGGTGAGTGGTGATTTCGAGCCCTTCGAGACCCTCGTGCGGGTCCTCGGACGGCCATACGAGGACCAACCGGAGGCTGCGCACTTGGCCGAGCCACCGCTCGTGCATGAGCGGGTGCAGGCCACTTTCTGTGGCACCTGATAACTGGTAACTAGTTACCGGTTACGGGTAACTCAGGTAATCCTGGGTCGGGCGCTGAGCGAGAAAGCTGCCTATTCTCGAGTGGCATGATTGCTGCTCAGTCTGGTGGTCGGAGGCGTTCAATGCTGTTAACTTGCGGTCTGAATTCGAGGGGGGCGTGGCCACTGCGCGCGGGTCTATGGGCCGGTGCGTGGGGGCTGTTGGTTACCAGTTGTGGACCGAGCGTTGAACGCCTGGCGGCAGCGGGGGGTCAGTCCGGAGTTGGCAGGGCCGGTGCGGGGACCGGGGGCACGGGTCACGGCCAGTTGCGAGCCGTCGCACCCAGTGGCGGGCAATTGCCCGTGACGGGCGCAACCGAGACTGACCTCCCCGCTGCGGGCCGAGGGGCGGAAGGCGGAGCGAGTGGAGCAGGAGAAAGCGGAGGAATCGGCGCTGTGGCCGGCAGCGTCGACAGCGAACCGAAGCGCTATCCCGGTCGAGGCTTCGTCGTGCACGAATGGGGGACCGACACGATCGTGGTTGGCTCGGACGGATCGCTGCAACGCGGGCTTCACCACGAAGAAGAAGATCTGCCTAGCTTCGTTTATGATCGAATCAAGGCGGGGACGTTGCTCGGTTCGACTCCGTCGCCATCGGTGACCATCAAGATGGAAACGCCAGTAACGTACTTCTATTCGCCCACTTCGCTCACGGTCAGTGCGCGCGTCGAGTTTCCGAAGGGCGTGCTCACTCAGTGGTACCCGAACGTGACTTCGTTTCAGCCATCTCTGGCGGCAGCGGGCTCGGTTGGGTCCAACATGCCGGCAGCGCTGTCCGATCCTGCGCTGGATCCGAGCTTTCCGTTCTTGAGCGAGTCGTGTCGCGTCAAGCATGGCTCGGTTTCGGGAGGGCGCTTGGATTGGGGAAGTTTTTCCGTGCAAGCGCGTGATGCCGCGCCGAAAGAACCAGCGCCCGACGCGCCACTCGAGCAATTCGCTTGGAGCTACGCGCGCGTGGTGGACGCCAATTGGCTGCAAATGGCGAGCGGCGAAAGTGAGCGGTTCCTGTTTTACCGCGGTCTCGGTGAGTTCGACTTGCCGGTGAAAGTGCAGGCCAAGAACGCTGCACAGGTCACGCTCAGCAACGGCTATGCCGAACCAGTGGGGCATGTCTTCTTGCTGAATGTGAGCCACGAGCACGGGGCATTCGTCGCGCGTCCCGAGGGCATCGCACCCGGCGTGAGTCTCGATGAGACGGTTCCCAGTTTGGAAGGAGCGGCCTCGCTCGACGAGTACGCGCAGCGTCTGTCCGATGCGGTGACGAGTGCGCTGGACGCGACCGGGCTCTATCACGACGAAGCCGTCGCCATGGTCAACACTTGGCGCCGGCAATGGTTTCGCACCCCCGGGGTTCGCGCGCTGTATGTGTTGCCGCAGTCTTGGACCGAGCAATCGATCCCGCTCACCATCACACCCAAGCCCGACGCAACGGTGCGCGTGATGTTGATTCGTGTCGAGGTGATTACCCAAGAGCAGGAGTCGGCCGACGTATCCGCACTGTCCACGTTCGCCACGGACGCCGCGCTCGGTGCGGCCTATTTTTCGGCGCTGGGTCGCTTTGCCGAACCGCGGCTGCGGCGCGCGTTGCAGCTCTCGTCGAGTGCGGCGGGGGAAAAGTATTTGGCGCAAATTGCCGGCGCCCAGAGCAGCATCTCGAGCGGCGAGTGAACACCACCGCGGAGCCATTGCTGGCGCATCCGCGCTACGAGCCCGGGGCGATCCTGGGCCGTGGCGGGCAGGGGATCGTGTTGCGTGTGCGTGACCGCGAGGCCCCCGAACGTCCTTTGGTGGCCAAGATCTGGCTCTCGGGCGCATTCGATCGAGAGCAATTGGCGGCGGAGTTCGCGCTGCTTCGGCGGATCGATATTCCGGGGCTGGTGCGCGCCTACGATTTCGAATGCGATCAACGGACCGGGGCACCATTTTTGGTCGAGGACTTCGTCGCGGGAGAGGCGGCGCAAGCGTTCGTCCAGCGATTCCCCGAGCGCCGCGGGGCGCGACTTGCGTACCTGATCTCGGAGGTTGCGGCGACCCTGGCGGCGTTGCACGACGCGGCATTCATTCACGGAGATCTCAAGCCCGAGCACGTGCGCGTCACCGCCGACGAACGTGTATTCGTGCTCGACCTAGGCTCCGCATTGGCGCATTCCGGCGACAAGTTCGCAGAGCGAGCCGCGGCGCTGACCCCCGCATTTGCTGCGCCCGAAGTTCGCGCTGGCGCACGGCCGAGCCGCGCATCGGAGCTGTATTCGCTGGGCGCGCTCGCTTGGACGCTGGTTGTCGGCGCTCCGCCGAGTGTGCCGGCTCGAAAATTGCGGCGCGTGGCGGATTGGGTTCCGCCGAGCCTCGCCGATCTCGTCGATGACTTGCTCGCGCTGCACCCGCGTGATCGCCCGGAAAATGCGGAAGAAGTACTCGAACGATTGGGGCACGCGGGTCTGCCGTCGGCACGCCGCGCAGCACCGCCGCCGATCGGTCGCGCGACTCCGCTTGCCGCCTTACTCGAGCCTCGCGCCGGCGTGCGCTATCTGCTCGGACCGAGCGGTTCGGGCAAGACGCATTTGCTGCGCGAGGTGGTGACTCGCGCGCTGCTGTCCGGGCGCAGAGCGCGACGCGTTTCTTTTCCACACGCGGACGCAGCGTTCGTCGCACAGTTGGTCAGCTTCCTCCGCGGCTCGGAAGCCGCATGCCCATTTACCACGCGTGGCACGGTCGAAAGCCCAATGCTCGTCACGATCGATGGGCTGCACGAGGCGCCCAGCGAGCTGGTTCTCGCGCTCGACGCCTATCGCTGCCGCGGCTTGGGAATGCGTGATCTCGATCTGCTGGTGGCCACGCGCGAAGCTCCGGCCGGCGCGCAGTGCGTTGCTCTCGAACCCTTGGGCGCGGCCGCGTTCGAAGAGCTCTGCCGCGCTCTGGGTGTGATCGACGAGGCGCAGATCGCCGAGTATTCGCGGATGACGGGGCGCAATCCGGGCTGGCTCGTCGCGGCGCGTGGCCGTGTGCCGCTCACGTGCGACATGGTCTTGGAGCGTGCGCGCGCGCTCACTCCCGGAGCGTCGCGTGTGCTTGCGCAGCTCGCTTTGCTCGGCGGGGTAGCGAGCGACGAACAGTTGCGCTCGCTGCGCGCGGGCACCGAGCTCGAGCGCGCGGGTGACTTGTCCGAGCTGCTTTCAGCGGCGCTGGTGGTTCGCCGCACGACCGGTGCGGAACGGAATTATGCCCTTCAAGACCTGGAGCTCGCGCCGGCCATTGCTTCTGCGCTCGGCTCGTTCGACATCGTCGAGCGGCTGGCGACAGCGCTGATTGGCGACGAGCACGCTCGGGCGCGTGCACTGATTCAGCTGGCCGGCGCGCCCTTCTTGCCGACGACGCGCAACGCTTTGCTCGAACGCGCGGCCCTCCTAGCGCGACGCGCCGGCGCGCAAAGCGACGAAACGGACGCGCTCTTTGCGCTGCTCGCGTCGAGGGACGAACGCACGAGCCCACGCCTGCTGCGACTAGAACGCCTGACGCGGCACGCCGGTGGCAACCACCCGGAAGTGCTCGCCTGGCTGATCGAAGCCGCGCACAACGAACCTTCGCTCGTCCCGTTGGTGGCGCGTCGTCAGGCCGAGCAGGCCGCGCGCTCAGGTGATTTTGCGCTCGCCGAGTCACACGTTGCACGCGCGGAGCGGGCTGCGTTCGAACTCGGCGATCGCGCCGGCTCGGCGCTCTCGCTCGGGACGCGCGGTGCGGTTGCCTTGTATCGCGCGGACGTGGCGGGCGCCGAGCGCGCACTGCGCGGAGCATTGGCTCAGATCGCCAGTCTAGAGATTGATGACGCCGAAGAGATCGCCCGCATCGAGCACAACTCGGGAGTGGTGGCGTTGTACGGCGACCGCGTGGCGGAGGCAGCAAGCGCTTTCGAACGCTCACTGTCGATCAAGCGCAGACTGGGTGATCGGGCCGGAGTTCGCTCGTGCTTGCTCAATTTGGGGCTCGCGCTTGCACGGTCGGCGGATTACACGCGCGGCGCAGTGGTGCTCGAAGAGGCCGTGATGCTCGCGGTCTCGCTCGGACAAGCTGCGGGACGGGCGTGGTGCCTCGCAGCGCGCGCGGACCTGGAAATCCGCCGCGGTGATGCGCGCGCCGCCGAGCGCTTCATCGCCGAGGCCGCGGCAATCGCCGAAGCCCCGCCGATGGTTCGAGCGGATTTGACGCTGCTCCGTGCTCAGAGCGCGCTCCTGGACGGCGATGGTGCCCGCGCGCTCCGTGCCATCTCTGAACTCGATCCGGCACTGCGCGCAGACGACGCATTACTCGATGCCCGCGCGCTCGTGATCGTTGGCGGCGCGCAGCTGGCGTCGCTCCCTGCCGCACCGCGCGCGGCGGCACGCACGGCCGTGCGCGCGATACGCGCGGCGCGCGCGGCGCGTCTGTTCGAAGTGGAGGCGCAAGCTCTCGAACTGCTGCGTCGTTCGAGAAAGCGAGTGAACCCCTTGCCTGCGCTGCGCTATGCTGACCCGATGTCCGAACGCGAGGCGAGGCTCTGGAGCTGGCTGAACGAAGCCGCGTCCGGCCTGCCACGCGCGGATGCCATCGTCCGTTTACTCAAACAGCTCTGCGCGCTCTCGGGCGCGGAGCGCGCTCTCCTGGCCAGCAGTGACCCAGACGGCAAGCCAATTCGAGCTTGGGCCGTGGATCTAGACGGATTTCCGCTGGATTCGGCGCTGTCTCGCTTGGATCACGAGTTTCATCAGCGAGTCGTAGCAGCGGGCGACGCACTCTATCAGCGAGATCTCCAGACTGTCGGCGGTCGCGGCTCGCGGCTGGCCGTAGCAACACCCGCAGCGGTCGGTGAGCCGCGCGCGGTGTTGCTCTTCGAGCACCGCTTCCAGGTGGGTGCCTTCGACGGTGTGTCCGCCGAAGAAACCGCACATTGGGCGATTCTCGCCGGATTGGCCACGCGCCTCGGTTCGGCTTCCGCGGCGGAACACGCGAGCGATGTCGCCGACCAGGCGAGCGCTCATCCATTCGATACCAGTCCCGTGCTGCTCGAAGCAGCGGATACGACCGCGTTCCCCACGCTCGGACCGCGCCGCGAATTCGCCCAGCTGATCGGTCAGAGTCGCGTTCTGCGCGCCGCGCTCGGCAAGCTCGAAACCGCGCTGGGGAGTGATTTGCCCGTGTTGATCCTGGGCGAAACCGGCACCGGGAAGGAGCTGTTCGCGCGCGCACTGCATGAACATGGCAGGCGCGCGCGTGCCCCGTTCGTGGCGCTCAATTGCGCGGCCATCCCCGAGCCGTTGTTCGAGTCCGAGCTGTTCGGCCACGCGCGCGGCGCGTTCACCAGTGCCGAGCGAGCGCGCCCGGGTTTGATCGCGCGCGCAGAGGGTGGCATGCTGTTCCTCGATGAGCTGGCGGAACTTCCGCTAGTTCGCCAAGCGGCGCTGCTGCGCGTGCTCGAATCGCGCAGCTATCGCCCAGTCGGTAGCGACGAAGAACGACCGTTCGACGTGCGCATCATCGCGGCCAGCAATCGCCCCTTGGACACTGAAGTCGCGCGCGGCAAGTTCCGGCAAGATTTGCTATTTCGCATCAACGTGCTCGAGTTGCGCGTGCCGCCACTGCGGGAGCGCGCAGAGGATATTCCTTTGCTCGTTCGCGCATTTCTGAATCGCTCCGCGACTCCGGTGGTGATCTCGGCGGATGCCATGAGCGCGCTCGAGCGCTACACTTGGCCCGGCAACGTGCGGGAATTGGAGCATCAGATCCAACGTTTACTTTCGCTCGGCACGGAGCGGATCGAGCTTGCGCATTTGCCGCGCGCCTTTCGCACGAGCCCCAAGCGACGAGCACCCGCGGAAAAGGCGGCGAGCCCGAGCACGAACGCCCACTTGGCGCCGCGAGCCGTCGTTCCATTGGACCTGCGTGCTGAAGTCGAGCGCGCGCTGGCGCTGGCTGGCGGCAACATCACGCACGCCGCGCTGGCGCTCGGCTTGACACGCCACGGCCTCAAGAAGCGCATGCTGCGCCTCGGACTGCGCACGCCGCAAAAGCTGGGGGATAGTCAGTGACTCGCGTGGCGTCTTGCTCGAAGGCGTCTTTCGCGGCGCTCGCGCTTGCGTTGTCGTCTTGTGGAAGTGAGCCGCTCTCGCGGCCCGCGGCCAGTGCAGCCGGCGCTGCTGGGACTTCGCAGGCTGGAAGTGGTGGCATGGAGGCGGCCTCGGGCGGCCCAGTCGCGTCGATTGGCGGCGCCGCTGCCGCAGGCCGTGCAGGGCAGGGCGGCGCGGCGTCGAACGCTGGAGGCTCCGCAACCGCGGGGCTCGCCGAGAACGCGGGTGCCGCGGGTGCCGCGGGTGCCAACAATGATGCCTGCGACGCCGCGAGTATCGGTGAGTTGGAGGTGTACCTGCGCTCGACGTGGGATCCGCTCGGTTATCCACCGTACGCCTTCGATGAGTGCACCTTGGTGTATGTGGCCGCAGGCAGCGATCAAGGTGCACTGCACATCCGCAACTTGGCCACCGGCGAGGATAAAGTGCTGGAAACCGCCGCGACCAAACCGCGCCGTCCGACCGTTTCTGGAAACGTCATCGCGTGGGAGGCGGATGGCAGCGCGGGCAGTGAAGTGCGCGTGCGCATCGACGGCAAAGTCGAAACGATGTCCGGCGCGTTCACACGGGCAGAAGAACCGCGCGCGACACGCGACGCGATCGTCTTCACCGCATTCCTCGGCGCGGGGGCGAACGACGACAGCGACGTCTACTTGTTCGACGCGCAGACTCACACGCTCTCGCCGATCGCGGCTGGCCCGGGCCAACAGCGCTTCGCTGACGTGTCGCCGACGCACGTCGCGTTCACTGATTTTTCAGAGGACCCACAGGGGTACTTCAACGAATCTGGCTCGATCTCCGATATTGCCTCGATCGAGCGTGCGAGCGGCGCGCGCATGAACCGCAGCGCGCCGGGAAAGCAGGCCTTCCCATTGCTCGGAACCGACGGCGTGTTCGCTTATCTCGAGTGGGCGGCCGTGCACCCCGAGCCAAAGTTGGGCCAATTTTGGCTGAAAGCAGGCCGCCTGGACCGCCCCGTGAGTGAGGACTTCAACGTCAAAACCACCGGCCAAGTCTCGACCAATCCAGCCTACGTGCGCCCCTCGTTGCGCGGCCTGAACCTCGACTTCATCGATCAAGGCGCCGACGGCGTTGCGCTTTTTCGCGCCGCACTGGGCACCCCTGGCCCGCTCGCCTCGTTGAAGTTCCAGGGCTCGCTGCAACTATTCGGCCCCGTCGCTGGCGATCGATTCACCTTGCTCGCCAACCAACGCAGCAGCCAAAGCTTCGCTCTGCTCGCCGTCCCGCGCTGATCGGCTTGGCGGTGCCGCGGGGCCAGGGTAGAACGTGGCTGAAAGGGGAATGCGGGATGCTTGGTTCACAGACACTCGTCGCCTTCGTCGCGACTACTGATTCGGCTCGTGCGCGCACCTTTTACGAGCACACGCTCGGTTTGTCTTTGATTTCGGATGAGCCGTTTGCGCTCGTGTTCAATGCCAATGGCACCACGATTCGGATCCAAAAAGTGCCGTCGCTCGAGCCGCATCCGTTCACCGCTTTGGGCTGGAAAGTCGACGACATCGGCGTTGTCGTCGCGGCGTTGGAGCATCAGGGGGTGGGTTGCGAGCGCTTTCCTGGCATGAATCAGGATGCTCGCGGGATTTGGTCGTCACCGAGCGGCGCACGCGTGGCATGGTTCAAGGACCCGGACGGCAACGTGCTCTCGCTTACGGAATTTTGAAAGCATGACGGTTCGGTCGCGCAGCAGGGTGCACGCCGTCGAGTCACTCAACGCCAGTTTCCGGTGGTTTGAGAATGCCATTCCGGGCGCGTCGCGTGCGGAGCGTGTAGATTAGCGCCATGCAATCGCGGCTACTGGCGGTGCTCAGGCTGAGCACCGCGATCTTTGCGGGGTCCTTCGGCTGTTCATCAGTCGATCATGGTGCCGCCGCAGCGGGCGGCGGGGAAGCGGGGACGGGCGCTGGCACTGCGAGTTTTGCAGGGGAAAGCGGCGTGGGCGGTGCTGGCGGAGTCGGCACGGCTGGCGGAGTCGGCATGGCTGGCGGAGTCGGCGGAAGTCCGACGGACAGCGCATGTGCCGAGCACCCGACCCCGCTGCGAACGCAAGGCACCGTCCTGTCGCTCGCGCTTGCACCCGTTTTGGCGGCTAAGTCGTTCGCTTTCGGCCAGCCCAACGCGATGGCTGACGGCGGCTCGTTGGTCCCGTTGAACTTCCGCTTCTACGTCTCCGATGTCCAACTGCTGGCGAGCAGCGGGGAGCCGCTCGCCGTCGACCTTGTCACTCCAATGGGCGAGCCCGAGCCGTACGGGGTGCACCTGTTCAATGCCGAGGATGATGAAACGAGCGAATTGCGCGTGCTCGCTCCACCCGGTGATTACACCGGGCTCCGCTTTGCGCTGGGTATCAAGCTCGGCTGCAATCAGCAATCACCCGCGAAGCTCAGCGAGCCGCTCACCGATATTTCGCAGATGACCTGGCCGCACACGGGCGGGTTTTTGTTTCTCCGCTATGAGGGGCGCTACACCGCTGCCGATGGTAGCTCGACGACGCCGTCGGATGTGCCCCCCGTGGTCCACATGGGCGGCAACATCGGCCAAGAACTCGTGCCGCACGTAACGATTTCCGGCCAATTCTCGCTTCCCGAGAGCGGCGTGCTCGAGAAAAAGCTGAGCGTCGTCATGGATGAAGTGTTCAAGGGCGCTACCGCCAACATCGACGTGAGTGACGTTGCCGTGGGCTTCTTGTCGACCCCCGAAGCGGTTGCGGGTGAGCGCTTGCGTCGTGGGCTCTCCGACTTGCACGTATTCGTGCTCGAACCTTGAGGACCGAACCTCGATGATCAGGGCCTCACTCGCTCGAGCCGTCATTCTCTGTTCGCTCGGCGCGCTCGCTGCCTGCTCGAGCGACGCGGACGATTCCCCGCACACCGGCGCGCCATCATTGATCACTTCCACGATTCCGGAAGGGTTTCCGAAGGGCACGAACGTCGACCAAGCTCCAGCCGACAACGCGCTCACGGTGGAGCGGGCAACACTGGGCAAGCGACTGTTTTACGATCCCGAGCTCTCGCGCACGAGTGAAGTGTCGTGTGCGTCGTGCCATCAGCAA
>Ga0164308_10001209_pt1 | contig 13716 bp, 16 predicted proteins | sample Whisoiple_246_MG_FD_109983 | JGI IMG/M metagenome (GOLD analysis project Ga0164308, IMG submission 109983) | Soil microbial communities amended with fresh organic matter from upstate New York, USA - Whitman soil sample_246_MG | ecosystem: Environmental > Terrestrial > Soil > Unclassified >...
TGCAAAGCCTGCAAAATTTCCCCGGGCAACCGGGTTATTAAATTGCTTTAATAAAAAACGGGCTGAATAAACATAATCAAAACTGTAGTTGGCCAGCAAGAAATTATTACCTGTTGTATCAGTACATAAAGCTTCAAACGGGATAACAATATTTTCGGAACAAATTATTGTTCTTCCTTTTAGTAATGCTAACGGTTCAAATATTTTTTTATAGATTGAATTAGATAATGAAGCAAAAGATTCGTAATGATGGTTGAGCATCTCTTTATTTGCGCAGAATTGTAAAAATTCACTAAGCTGTTCTTTATTAAATTGGTTTTGTGAAAGCTTGATAAGTTTTGTATTTTTTGCAGTAATCGCAAAAATATAGGTTGCAGTATCACCCCAGAAATAATGCACAAAACTTTGATTGTTTTTGGCAAGATATTGCTGAAGATCTTTTAAAGCAGGAACACTGTCTGCATATTTATACTGATAATACGCAGGGTAAGTTTTTTCAAGAGATTTTATAAATTGCTGAAATTCATTTTTAATTCTTATCCACTGAAGTTGTATGGTTTGGTATTCTTTTGATGTCTCGGGAAAAAGCGATAATTTTTGCTGCAGTTCAATAATTTTAATCTCATAATTTTCCTGTTTAATAGCATCTTTAGAAGACAAAAGAGATGAAGCATTCAGTTCATTTAGTTTATCATTTAACAATACGGCACGACTTTTTTCCATAAAGAAAAAAACAAGTTCCGGCTTACCGGCCAGGTAACTTGCTTTAATGGCATTATCATAAAAGTTTCTTGTATAATCTCTCCAATACAATTTACTTTCATTACCTAACTGCGTAAAACGCATTTTAGTAATTAATGTATCTGTAACCAGGCTGGCTTTGATACAGGCAGATAAATTTGTTTCATTTTTAGTTTTTTCATACAATTCTAATAATGTTTGTGCTTTATTGCTCATTATAACAAGCCCCAGTTCTTTAAAGCTAACCGCATTTAACTCGTCAGCAGTTGGATTCTGTATAATATTTTCATCTACATTAATATTTAAATAACTGAGCGCTTTATTATTATAGAAGGAGGATTGCTTATAGTCTTTTTGTTTTAAATAGATTTCGCCTATATTAGTATTCGCCTTGGAAAGTAAAAGGGAATCACTTAGTTTTTCGCCATAAGAAATGGTTTGGAGGTAACAACGTTTAGCATTCTTGTAATCATGTAAGCTATCAAGATAGAAATTACCAAAATCAATAAAATCATTTGCTACCTGTTCATACTTTTTAGTAAAAACTCTTTCCTCAATTGCTTTTTTAAAAAATAATTCCGCAGAAGAATATTTTTGTTGTTTTTGAAAAATAAACGCTTTTATTTTTAAAGCTGACGCAAATTGATAACTATAATTTTGCAGTTCCTGCGGTGACGCAAAATCATTAATATTTTTTTTTCGTTCAAGGGCGCTTATTACTATGCTAACATCAGAAAGGGATCGTGTAATTTCGTTTTCATAAAAAAAAGATTGCGCTCTTTGAACCAAAAAGCCAAAAAGAAACAGTGAATCATTTTTTTGTAAAGAAGAATTTATTCCCTCAATATTCTCTTCAATGGCTTTTTGATAATCGCCGATCTGAAAAAAAATGTTTGCTTTTGCTGTTATTGAACTAAAAACAAATATAGCGGCGTTAGGGATAGCACTTCCGGCAGCGATCGTGCTATCAAAATAATTCAAGGCTTTTTCCGACAGACCTACTTGATCAAAATAATGCCCCAAAGCATAAAAACTCCTTACAGCAATATATGCTGAGCTTCCTTTTTTGCCAGGCGCATTTATTCTTGAAGATAACTTCAGGTAATTGAATCCGGTGTTATAATTTTTGTTTGCTTCTATTTCATTGACTCCTATCTTCAGAAGAAGCTTGGAGTAAACAGAATCAGCTTCAAGATTGCATTTATCAGCTATATTTTTAAGGGCATAAAAATATTTTAATTTTTGAATGAGTGAAAAATCTTCATTAGCGGAGATTGCATCTGTGCTGTCCCAAATGATTTGCTTACTTAAACATTGAGCATTTAATTTGGTATCTAAAATAAATAATAGGCATAGTATGCAAAAAATAGAACTCACATATCCTGTTGCGGAATGGTGAAGCATAATGCTACGCTAATATTAAAATGCTATGATAAAATTTCTCTTAAAGAGTTTTTATTATCCAGGTGTTACTGTTTCGCCTTTGGTTCCGCCTTTAACTGTACTGTCGATACTTATAACTGTCCTTAATATTCTAACAAGTACGCCTGCAATGAACACTAATGTAATAAGGATTCCTCCCTCAATTATCGTTTGTGTTGTAATGTTGTCCATAAAAACTGGTTTTTTATTTTAAAAAAGACTAAAATTGCGATTAGCTTTCCTTTAAAAAATATTTACAACTTTTTCAACCATTCAGCCGCTTCCTCACTTCCGTCAAGTTTTTCATCCCCCACTATGTTCAATATTTTCCTTGCTTCTTCCTTGTCACCGGGGTTATTTCTCTCAAGTAAGGTTACTGCCTTTAAAATATTGCCCGAATTAATGCGCAAATCCATTGCAGCGAGCGCATCAAATTCTTTCAGGGCATTATCGTAATCTTTTTGCTGAAGGTAACAAAGACCTGCATATTTTTTTGCATCATCATTATCAGGATTTCTTGTTTCAATACCTTTAAAATATATTAGGGCGCTATCATAGTGTTTAGCGTTGTAGGCTGCAATACCCGTTTGAATGCTGTCTTGTCCACCACTCATCGACTGATACAGCCTTTCATATTTTGTGTTTATATAATTTGCGGCAAGTTTTTCAGAGGCACTCCTGGTTTCAAATAAGAACATGGAAATAATTAATATTAAACAAGCGGCCGCAGCGTATGACACCCATCTTATTATACCAGGTTTTTTCCTCATAGATATAACCTGCGCGCTTTCTTCTGCAATTACCGGCGCATTTTTCACCTCATCGTTGTCTTCAGTTTTCCATGCTTTTACCTTTTGCATCAGTAACTCTTCACGCATCGCCTGGCGGGTAGCTATGTAAAAGGCAACTTCTTCTGCAAACACTTCATCTGTTGTACATCTTAATTCAAAGGCAGCTCTTTCTTCACTGCTGAGTGTTTGCTGAAAATAAGATTCAATAAATTCTACTGTTCCCGGCATAAAATTTTTTTTAAGTGGTTTTGACTAATTAAACGTAAATGGCCGAAGCTTCAACATTACTTAAACCCAGCATAATTGTAATATCAACCAGTAACCTTTTCCCGTAATTTATCCAAACATCTTAACCGTGTAGTTTTCACTACTGCAGCATTGTTATAAGATAGTATCTCTGCAATTTCTTTGTCGGTCAATCCGTCTTCGAACATTAATAAAAGCTCTTTGCATTTTTGCCCAATGGCTTCAAGCTGGGATTTTATCCGGGCTTTTAATTCATTGGTAACAAGCTTTTCTATAACGTTTTTAGCGTTATCAGGTAACTGGTTCATCGCATCGGCAACAGGCATTGTTTTGTGAACCTGCTGTTTATTAGTCGTGTGTTTTCGTATAAGGTCAATACATTTATTAGAAAAAATTTGATATAGATAGGTTTTTAGAGAAGAGCGGCCATCAAACCGGTCATTTAATATATTATGTATCGCTGATAAGATTGTATCGCTGTATGCGCTAAAGCTATCATCAAAGTCAAGATTATACTTTCTGCAACCCTCATCGGTAAAATAATAATATTGCTGGTATAGAATTTTTTCATACCGGGTGCGTTCGGCATAGGAGCGCTTTAATCCATCGAGTATTTGTTGATCTTGTTCCAAATAAACAGAAGTTTTAATTTATAATAACAAATATTCCCAGTTTATATCACTATATAAATTTCGAGAATAATTGTTAAACATAATCATAACGCATTGAATTAAATAAAAAAAAATTCCTTCCTGTTTCCCTATTAAATCAACAAGCGATTAATTGTATACACAAGGCAGCACAACTGTTGCCGATAACAAAAAAACGTTTTATAAATACTAAAACTTAAAAAAATGAAAACACTAATTCTTGCAACTACCCTTATTGTTGCGCTTACCACATCAGCTTTTGCAGATGGAAAAAAATCAAATGAAAAAATGCTTAATGATCTTAAAACATCCTTAAAAGCTGTTAATGAATCTGCATGGATAACCACAACCTCCTACAAAAAAGCATCGTTCTCTTTGAACGGCAAAAGCATAAATGCTTATTTAAATGTAGAAAGTGGCGACCTGATTGGATTCGGTATTCCAATTGAAATGTCTGCGTTACCAGAAGGGACAATAGAAAATCTCGACAAAAAGTACCAGGGCTGGCAACCAATTAACCCAATTATGTTTATTGACGCTGAAGGCAACACTTCCTATTTTATCCAGGTAAATAAAGGAAAGAACAGCCTGGCGTTAAGGGTATCGCCCAAAGGAAAACTGGGTATCTATAACAGGATCGCTCCTTAAAAGCTAAGGTTTGCATCCATTAAATAATGGTTATGAAAAAGATTATTTTGGCCATTGCATTGATCACCGGTTTAGTTTCGGTAGCATCTGCAGAAAATGATAGTGTTCATGCACATATCAACAATACCTTGCACCTGCTTTTTAAAATGACCGATACTACTTATTTAGTGAATGCAGGCAATTACCGGCAAACAAATATTGTGTATAGAGGAATGCCCGTAACGGTGTTTAAAAATAAAACATCCGGCTGGTGTGGCTGCTTCAAACATTTATCACCTGAAAACCTGCCTGAAAAGGCAGTTTCAATGATAAAAAGCAAATACAAAAATTGTGAAATAAAAAATGTTACTGTATTTTAACGATGAATCAACACTTACTTATTTTGCAGAAATTACTGTAAACAACAGGTTTATGGTATTAAAAATACCACCAGCGGGTCGTGTAAAAGTTTTTAGCTGAAATAATTATACCAGGCAATTTAAGTTCAGGCGCTATCGCCTGAACTTTTTTATTTAAGCTCAGAGATAATATTTCTGATCAAGATAATATAAGCCATCGTCTTTTTTCCAATACCAGAATTTCTTCTTATAGATGTAATAACTTCCTTTTAAAGAAGTTAAGCTCAATTTACCAGGCACATATAAAACCCGCGGTGGCACTGTATTATAACGTGCCTGCAGGTTTGCTCTTTGTTGTACAGTAAACCCTTTTGAAAGTTGTAAACTGTTGTACTTTATGCCGCTGCTATCCGGCAAATTCTCCGGTGGTGTTAACAGTTTTCCATAACCATCTGCAACTATCATAACATTACTTACAGCAGCTATCGTTGAGGAATCTGCAGGCACCATAACTGCTGTTGTGTCTGTTATAACAGGACTATTAGCGGTAGGATTTGCCGTGTTATTTTCAAGAACGGCATTTGGTTTTGCAGGAACCGTTTTTTTTGAACAACTTATAAAAATGCAAATGCAGCAGCAGGCGATTAAAAGATTTTTCATTTATATATCACTTTAAAATATTGTGCCATTTATATTAATCATAAAAATAATAAGGCAACTTATGCAAAGATTGATATTAATTTTATTGTGCAAATTTAAACACATTGAAACCGGTACTTATTATTGATGATGACGTGCGCAACACGTTTGCTTTATCTGCAGTATTAAAAGCAAAAGGATATAAAACCATTATTGCCAATAATATGGTTGAAGCTTTTGCCATACTGGAAGCTGAAAAACAAATTGGCATTATTCTTTTAGACATGATGATGCCGGGCATGGATGGGTATGATGCAATTCCGGTTTTAAAATCAACGGAAGCCTATAAACACTTACCCATTATTGCGGTTACTGCGCAAGCTATGCCGGGTGACAGAGAGAAATGTATTGAAGCAGGAGCCGATGACTATGCCGCAAAACCGGTTGATCCGGACTTGCTATTTGATCTTTTAAATAAAAATATTAAATAGTTATTGTGGAAGGAAATATGCTTAAAGACGAGGAAATTGAATTGTTTATAAATGAACTGGCGCAACGGTATGGCTATGATTTTACCAATTATGCCAGGGCTTCTTTACGCAGGCGCATAGGGCGTTTAATAACCGTTGACAGAATGCCGAGCTTTGCTGAACTATATCATCGCATGCAAAACGATCCCGGGTACCTGATGCATGCTATTGAAGAACTTACTGTTAACGTAACAGAAATGTTTCGCGATCCTTCTGTTTTTAAAGTAATAAAAGAAGAAGTTTTGCCTGTGCTTGCTACACACCCTTTTATACGCATCTGGCATGCCGGTTGCTCAACAGGCGAAGAAGTATATTCAATGGCTATTTTGCTTGATGAAGCTAACCTTTTACACAAATCTTTATTATATGCCACTGATCTTAATCCTTCGGTTATTGAAAATATCAAGAAAGGCATTTTCCCTTTAAACCGCATGCAACAATATTCTGAGAACTATATTGCCGCAGGTGGCAAAAAAGATTTTTCAACATATTACACTGCGCAATATGGCTGGGCAAAGTTTAATCAGAAATTAAGGCTTAAAATGATAGCCGCCATGCATAACCTTGTTTCAGACAGGTCGTTCAACGAATTTCAATTAATATTCTGCCGTAATGTGCTTATTTATTTTGATAAACCGTTGCAGGATAACGCACTTAAACTTTTTGATGAAAGCCTGGAAAAGTTAGGGTTCCTGGTGCTTGGATCAAAGGAAAATATTCGTTTTTCTCCTATAGCAAAAAAATTTTCACAGGTACAGAAAGAAAAAATATGGCGGAAGATCCAGTAAACAAATATAAAATACTGGCCGTAGGAGGATCCGCCGGGAGCCTTGATGCGGTGTTAAAAATTGTTACAGCCTTGCCGGCCAACACGCATTTATCCGTAGTAATTATTGTGCATCGCAAAAGCGATGGCGAATCCATACTTACAGACCTGCTTTCAACACGTACCAATTTAAACGTAAAAGAAATTGAAGATAAAGAACCCATTATGCCGGCAACCGTTTATATAGCACCGGCGGATTATCATTTATTAATTGAAAATGAAGATTTGTTCTCGCTCGACATATCAGAAAAAATTCACTACAGCCGCCCGAGTATTGACGTGGGTTTTGAATCTATTGCCCAGGTCTTCGGCAAAGCAGCTATTGGCATTTTATTGTCCGGTGCTAATGCAGATGGTGCTGAAGGTTTAAACCAGATAAAGCAGGCAGGCGGTTTCACCATTGTACAGGATCCAAAATCTGCAGATGTTGCTTTTATGCCGCAGCAGGCACTTGAAATTATGCAACCTGACAAGGTTTTAAGCAGCAGCGATATTGCAATTTTTATTAAAGCTCTTTTGACCAAACAAGCATAATAATGTTTTCATCCGCTATACTGCATTTTCTTTTTAACCTCAGGCTTCCTTTTACATTGCCAAAAGATGTTGAAGTATTGGATGCGCATCAGCGCAAAGATGTTCAGCAGATCTGCACCCGGTTTTATAACCAGTACTATAGCGATAATAACCATCGGCATTTATTGATCGGCATAAACCCCGGCAGGTTCGGTGGTGGTGTCACCGGCATTCCTTTCACAGATCCTGTACGATTGGAGAAGGCCTGCCATATCGAAAATGATTTTCCAAAAAAACAGGAGCTCTCTTCCGTATTTATCTATGAAATGATCGATGCATTTGGCGGGACTGAAAAATTTTATAGTCAATTTTATTTTTCAGCGGTGAGCCCGCTTGGCTTTATAAAGCAGGGAAAAAATTTGAATTATTATGATGATAAAGATCTGTTGCAGCTAATTCAACCTTTTATTATTGATTGCATGCAACAACAACTGCAATTTGGCTTAAACACCAATGTTTGCTTTTGTATTGGTGAAGGTGAAAACCTGAAATACCTTCAAAAATTGAATAACAACTATAAATGGTTCAAAAAGATAGAATCGCTGCCGCATCCAAGATTTATAATGCAATACAGGGTTAAAAGAAAAGGGGAATTTATTGAGCAGTACATCACTAAACTAAACAACGCTTAATGTATCAGTTCCATTAAGAACAAAAGCGTCATTACAAAGATCACGATCAACCCTGCAAGAAAACTATAGTCAGCAAGGGTTTCATACAAATCAGCGCGTTTGGTTTTGCTTCTTATAGAAAGAAATGCACATAAACAACTGAACATAAACAGCACAAAGCAAATTGCAGTTATCTCGTCTATAATAGTAGTATCGGATAATTTAAAAAACCTGATAGAAGTTAGTACAACAAAACAAAAACCCAGCAAATTAGAAGCTGAGTTTAATATTTGAGGTGATTTATTGTCCTGTTCATTCATTGCTGCAATGAAGTGAGGCTTTATAAATTATTAAGATCATTTAATGCTCAGGGTTTTTATCTCCCTTACATGTGCAAACTGTTTTATTTTCGGCTGGTACACCTCAGTTTCAACATACGTAAGCGATACATTTTTATTTTTCAGTTGTATAGCTGCATTCTTTATCCACTCGTCTGAACCGGGCACGTAAGTATAATAAATAAAATTAAGTTCACGGCCTGCCGTTGTTTTAACCGTTATATAAGTAAAATCTTTTTCTTCAATTTTCGTTACGATGCCTTCGGCACTTTCCGTTTTTACAGTTTGTACCTGTTGTGGCAATTCCATTTCAAAACCATTACTGCCACCCGCTGCCATTGCACCGGCTATCTTTGTAAATGCGGCGCAATTGCTCTTCATCATTTCCAACACCAGTTGTGTTCCTATTTCCTGGGCTGCTGTTTCATAATCTTGTCCACTTGAAGCAATTTTCGACATAAAGCCCGGGGCCGACATTAAGCAGGTAATAAATGCCTGTTGCATTTCCTGTTCTGAACTTTTGTCTGAAATATTAGCCTTGGTTAAGCAGTCGCAAACTGCAGTGGCGGTTGCATGCATAGATGTATCCTGCGCATGTGTAGTTGCAGCCGTGAACAGGGTTATGGTAACTAAGAAGGTTATAATTTTTTTCATGTCGGTAAATTGCCGCTAAAGTAATTCTTTGTTTTAAATGAAATGTTACCGCCAGCATAATAATCTCTGCTGAACCTTGTATTGAAATGCAAAGAAGAATGCTTTCTTAATTTCACCTGCCTGAAAAATTTATCCGATTTTTGCTGCCTAATTTTTTTTCATGATCAGTAAGTTGTGCAATACAATATTTTTCCAGGCCATAGATAATTACCATACGGATAATAACATCGATGCAACGGAAGAAAACCCTTATCGCTCTCCTTCTATTGAGCATTTGCTGTATAAAAAAAACTGGATAGATACTGTTCAATGGCATCTTGAAGATATCATCCGCGAACCATCTATCGATCCTGTGCATGCGCTTACGATCAAAAGGCGTATTGATGCTTCTAACCAGGAAAGAACAGACCTTGTAGAATATATCGATAGTTATTTTCTGGAGAAATTTAAAGATGTAAAAGTGCAGGCTGGTGCCACGTTCAATACAGAAAGCCCGGCATGGGCGATCGACAGGCTTTCTATACTTGCTTTAAAAATCTACCACATGCGCCAGGAGGCAGAACGGCGGGATGCAACCGAACAACACCGCCTTGCCTGCAATAATAAACTGATCATTCTGCTGCAGCAACAACAGGATCTTTCCACTGCTATTGATGAATTGCTGCAGGAAATAGAAACAGGAAAAAAATATATGAAAGTGTATAAACAAATGAAAATGTATAACGACCCGTCGCTAAACCCGGTTTTATACGCAAATAAAAATTAAATGGAGCATAATACCGGCACCCGGCATTTATTGGTTTTGCGTTTTTCTTCAATGGGCGATGTGGCCATGACAGTTCCGGTAATAAAGCAATTGCTTGTACAGAATCCTCATCTTACCATTACTTTCGTTTCAGATAAAAAGTTCAGTGCATTATTTGAAAACATTCCAAACCTTCAATTTTACGGTGCCGATCTTAAAAATAACCACAAGGGTTTTCCCGGGTTGCTGCGTCTTTTCAATCAACTAAAAAAAACAAAAAATATTGCGGCCATTGCTGACCTGCATAATGTATTGCGCACAAAAGTTTTATGCACCTTATTCCGGGCCTCGGGTAAAAAAACGGAAAGCATTGATAAAGGAAGAAAAGAAAAAAAAGCTTTAACAAGAAAGCATAATAAAAAACTTATCCAGCTGCCTTCCACTTTTCAGCGCTATGCTGATGTATTTAGGCGCCTGGGTTATCCTGTTACATTAACTGCATCCGCAGAACGCACAAAACTGCCATTGGCAGAAGCGATTAAAAAGTTAACCGGTAATAATAATATAATCCGCATAGGCATTGCCCCGTTCGCCAAACACAGGGAAAAAACGTATCCGCCGGAAGAAATGCAGAAAGTTGTTGCAGAGCTTGCAGCAAAAGGTTACCGGTTATTTTTGTTTGGTGGCGGCGATGAAACAATTCAATTGCAGGCCTGGGCAGAGCAGTTTAATGCAGTAAACATTGCCGGTAAATTATCCTTTAAAGAAGAATTAATGCTGATCAGCAATCTTAATATTATGATAAGCATGGATTCTGCGAACATGCACCTTGCCTCTTTATATGGCGTGCCTGTTGTAAGTATCTGGGGCGCCACACATCCTTTTGCAGGATTTTATGGCTATGGACAAAACCCGTTAAATGCGGTGCAGGGCGATATATATTGCCGCCCTTGTTCTGTTTTTGGTAATATACCTTGTTACCGGGGCGATTGGGCCTGCATGCATTTATTTACCCCAACGGACATTATAGCAAAAGTTGAAATGGTGCTGCAGAATATGCAGGTTTAAATACCTGCAGTATATAAAAGCAATAATTTATTCTTCGTCTGAGCTTCCTTCTTCCTGTTCTTCGGCTTCTTCGGCAACATTATCAGGATCGATGTCTGCGCTGCCTTCGCCTTCTGTGCCAAAACCCTCATTGTGAACAGGCAGGTCGTATTTTTCTTCAATATCAACGAACTTTTTACCGAGCAAACTGCGGGTGCCATATTGTTGCGGGCCAATGCCTTCAACCCTTGAGGTAGCGGGATAGGTTATTTTACTGCTTTCTTCCTTTGTTACATTAATAAGCTCCACGTGAAAGGTCCAGTTTTTTACAAAATCATATACGTATACAAACTTCTGGTTCGTATCTCTTATTTCGCTGCCAATGGTGGTATTCGCCATGATAAGTGGCTCTGCTTTATAAGCCTTGTCATATTTTTCCAGGGTTATTTCCCTGCCGCGTTGCCAGTTATCGTTACTACGGTAAAAAGTACCCTGGAGTTTATTATCAAATTCATAGGATTTTAGTATCGCATTATGCAAATCAAAAAATGTTTGCGAATGCCTGATCACAATATCCCTGTACACCGCGTCATCTTCTTCGAAATATGCTCTGAATTTTAAAATTGCCATAGGCGGGATAAGTTTTATATAATTTCTATCTGGATATTTAGCCTGTTTAACAGGAGTTTGTTCTAACAAAAATCATACTTTTTATTCTATGTATATATACAATAAGTGTTTACCTGCTTATTTCTAATACGGGCGGCAACATACATAAAAGTTTATTATGTGATAAATTTAAATTGCCTGGATGTTGAGCGCCGCAGCTTTCTCCAGCATCAGCCTATACGCCGCGGCATAATCATTCGGAATTTCTCCATCCAGTATAGCTTCTCTTATCGCATCTTTAATAATACCAACTTCCCGGCTGGGCCGTAATCCAAAAACCTCCATAATGATTTCACCGGTTATTGGTGGCTGCCAGTTGCGCATCTTGTCTTTTTCTTCCACCTCAAAAAGCCGGTTGCGCACCAGTTCAAAATTATCCATATAGCGTTTAACCTTTGCTTTATTCTTGCTGGTTATATCTGCATTACACAACATCATCAACGCATCAATGTCTTCACCTGCATCAAACAACAAACGGCGTATGGCACTGTCTGTAATATTTTCTTTGGTTAAACTGATCGGCCTTAAATGAAGCGCAACTAATTTTTGCACCAGCCGCATTTTTTCATTTTGAGGAAGTTTCAGTCTGGCAAATATCCTGGGAACCATTTTCGCTCCAACTACTTCGTGGCCATGAAAGGTCCATCCTTCTTCTTTGCTAAAACGTTTTGTGGCAGGCTTTGCAATATCATGCAATAACGCAGCCCAGCGTAACCAAAGGTCATCTGTATGCATGGCTATGTTATCAAGCACCTGCAGTGTATGTGTAAAATTATCTTTATGGCCTATCCCGTCAATGTATTCAGCGCCTTGTAATTCCAGTAACTGCGGAAAGATGAGTTGCAGTAAACCGGTTTCCCGCAACAAATACCAGCCTGTTGATGGCTTTGGCGCCAGCATTATTTTATTTAGTTCATCTGTAATCCGTTCCTGCGAAACAATTTTTATACGCTCCGTCATTTCCTTTATGGCATCAAACGTATTTTTTTCGATGGTAAATCCAAGCTGTGCTGAAAAACGAACCGCACGCATCATCCGCAAAGGGTCATCACTAAAAGTCTGCGCAGGTTCAAGCGGCGTTTTTATTATTTTTTCTTTCAGATGTGCAATGCCTTTAAAAGGATCCAGCAGTTGCCCGAAATCTTTTTTATTTAAACTTATTGCAAGGGCGTTGATGGTAAAATCGCGCCGGTTAAGGTCATCTTCAAGTGTTCCGGTTTCAACAGCAGGCTTGCGGGAATGTTCCGCATAACTTTCCTTCCTGGCCCCTACAAATTCAATCTCTAATCCAGGTATTTTTATCTGGGCTGTTCCAAAATTTTTAAAATAAGCAACGATAGGCTTAGGATTAAACATTTCTGCCACAGCGTGAGCCAGTTCTATTCCATCTCCTAAACAAACGATATCTGCATCTTTTGTTGCACGGCTGAGTAATTTATCCCGTACAAACCCACCAATAAGATAGCAAGGCATAGACAATGTCTCTGCTGCCTTTGCTACCTTGTTCAAAACAAATAGTTCCCTGCCTGTACATTCTATATCCATACCGGGCAAAGATAGGGGTGAAAAAAGGAGCTTTCCCTTATTCAAATTCAAGTTCACGACTGAAAAATTCCCAGTCGAATAGAATATAATCAGGATGTAAAAAATGTTGAAGAATATATTTTTTTTCAGCAGGCTTAACCGTGAAGTTGCCGCGGTGTTTCACTTTATTTGAAAAAGATGTTTTTTTTTGAGTTGGTTTCAGTATTCTGTTCATAACCACTTTTTGATAAATTAACAGCTTCAAAAACCATGCAATGCAAAACAATTTAAGGACGAATAATTTCGGCGCTGCCATTTCGCCAACGGATGAGTGAAGAGGCAGCGTGAAAGCTGTCATCGTTCTGTTTATATTGCACAATATAATCCACACCTTTTTTTATTAAGGGTGAAATTTGCGCAAAATTTCCCGCCGGTGGCTCGCCGCTTATATTGGCAGAAGTACTAACAATGGGTTTGCGGAAACGCCTGATCAAATGCCTGCAAAATTCATCGTTGCAAATACGTATGGCGATTGAACCATCAGCATTGCAAACATTTTCAGCAAGGCCTAAAGCATGTTCATAAATAACGGTGGTTGGCTTTATTACGGTTTGCAGGTACTCAAACACCGAAAGATCGGGAGCGGCGGTGTATTGTAAAATATCTTTTTCTGAAGCCACTAATACCACGAAACTTTTTTGCTGCGGGCGCTGTTTTAGCTGCA
>Ga0164308_10001211_pt1 | contig 13700 bp, 15 predicted proteins | sample Whisoiple_246_MG_FD_109983 | JGI IMG/M metagenome (GOLD analysis project Ga0164308, IMG submission 109983) | Soil microbial communities amended with fresh organic matter from upstate New York, USA - Whitman soil sample_246_MG | ecosystem: Environmental > Terrestrial > Soil > Unclassified >...
CCTCCAAAATGGCCTCCAAGCTGGCGTCGAGCAAGGGCAAGGACTTCACGCTCGACGACTTCCTGGCGCAGATGGAGCAGGTCCGCAAGATGGGCTCCATCTCCAAGCTGCTCGGGATGCTGCCCGGCATGGGGCAGATCAAGGACCAGATCAACAACATCGACGAGCGCGACGTGGACCGCACGGCCGCGATCATCAAGTCGATGACCCCCAAGGAGCGCGCCGAGCCGACGATCATCAACGGCTCGCGCCGGGCCCGTATCGCCAAGGGCTCCGGTGTCGAGGTCTCCGCGGTGAAGAACCTCGTGGAGCGCTTCTTCGAGGCCCGCAAGATGATGTCGAAGATGGCCCAGGGCGGAGGCATGCCCGGGATGCCGGGGATGCCCGGCATGGGTGGCGGCCCCGGCCGTCAGAAGAAGCAGGTCAAGCAGGCCAAGGGCAAGCGCAAGAGCGGCAACCCGATGAAGCGCAAGGCCGAGGAAGCGGCCGAGGCGGCCCGCCGGGAGCAGGCGGCCCAGGGCGGCGCGTTCAACCTGCCCGCGCAGGAGGACAAGAACTTCGAGCTGCCGGACGAGTTCAAGAAGTTCATGGGCTGACCGGTCCGCCGCACGCGTGAAGGGGCGCCCCGCCCGGCGGGGCGCCCCTTCACGTTCCCGTCAGGTCACGCACACCAGGTAGCGGAAGACGTTCGGCATCCACACCGTGCCGTCGGGCCGCAGATGCGGATGCAGGGCCTCCGCGACCTCCTTCTCCACCTGGGTACGGTCCGTTGCCCGGACCGCCGCGTCGAAGAGACCGGTCGACAGCAGGCCGCGTACCGCGCTGTCCACGTCCGCGTAACCGAACGGGCAGGACACCCGGCCCGAACCGTCCGGCTTGAGCCCGGCCCGCGCGGCGACCTCCTCCAGGTCGTCCCGCAGGGTCGGCCGCCAGCCGCTCCCGGAGCGCGGCGCACGCGTCGACTCGGTGAGCCTCGCCGCGACCCTCAGCACGGGCGCGGTGGCGCAGCGCTCCGGCGGTCCCCAGCCTGCCAGCACCACCGTGGCTCCGCGCACCGCCAGCGGCACGGCGGACGCCAGCGCGGGCGCGAGCCCCTCGGAGTCCCCGGCCGCACAGCCGATCGGCTGGAACGCGGTCAGCAGGTTGTACGGGGCCTCCCCGTCGGGGGCGGCTGCCGGAACACTGTCCAGGAGCCTCGCCCGGTGCTCCACGGGCCCGGGGCCGGCCTCGCGCCCCGTGTCGGAGGCGAGGCGCTCACGGGCCAGCGCGAGGCGCTCGCGGTCGGTGTCGACGCCGGTGACGCGTGCCCCGCGCGAGGCCGCGATCAGCAGGGCGAGCCCGGAACCGCAGCCGAGGGAGAGCATCCGCGTACCGGCCCCGACCTCGAGGCGCTCGTACACCGCCTCGTACAGCGGTGCCAGCATGCGCTCCTGGATCTCGGCCCAGTCACGGGCGCGGGTACCGGCGTCCACGGGGGCGGACGAATCCGCGTACCTGTGGTGCCGGACGAGCGTAGGTGTCATGGAATGCGCCCCAATCCGCCGTGAGGTCGGTCGTGCCCGAGTGAGGTCCCCCATGTCTATGTGCTGTGCATGTGTGCCCACAGCCCCCGTATGCCAGAGAACTCCGCATCGGCGGTCCCGTCCAGAGGGAGGACGGGGTGGGATGACAGTGCGTGCGTGCTCCGGTCGTGCGCCCCCGGCGCCACGTGTCCGGCGCGGGCGCCGAAAACGGCGCGCCCGCTGCCCGCTCCCACACAGTGTGACCCGACACACGGTGCGCAGCACGTCGAGCGCCGTCACCCACGACCGCGGCCGGTGCGCGACCACCGTTCCGTGCCGGGTAGTGTCGCCCGCGGGGCGTCCGTCCACGCCGGTGCGTACGCGTTGCTACGTACCACCTTGGTGCGAGCTGTGAGACTTCTCCGCTGATCTGCGCACCCGCCCTCGTCCGGACGCATCAAGGGCAACTGACTGGTACGTGCAAATTATTTGGGATGGCCCGGAATAGGAACACCGGAGCACTCAGGCTCGTTGTCACGACGTGAGCACGACACCACCTGTACTTGCCGCAGAGCTGGCACAGGCGTGGGCCGACATTCAGCGGTACCACCCCGAGCTGCCCGATCTTGCCGCGCCAGAGTCCCTGATCGGAGAGTCCTCGTCCGCCTGTGGCGCCGAGCTCTCCTTCGAACGGCTGCTCCATGAGGCAGTCCACGGCATCGCTGCCGCGAGAGGTGTCCGGGACACCTCCCGCGCCGGCCGCTACCACAACCGACGCTTCCTCGCGATCGCCGAGGAGCTGGGCCTCGACCATGCCGAGGAGCCCCACCCCAGCAGCGGATTCTCGTTGGTGACGCTGAATCCCGAGGCCAAACGCAGGTACCGCCCGACGGCGGAACGCCTCCAGCGCGCGCTCAAGGCGCACACCGTCGCCACCGCCGCGGACACCAAGCGCTCGTTCCGCGGTCCCGCCGCACGGCACGGCTCGTCCGGGGGAGGGGTGCGGGTCAAGGCCGTCTGCGACTGCGGGCGCAACGTCCGCGTCGTCCCGTCGGTCCTCGCCCAGGCCCCGATCGTCTGCGGCGGCTGCGGCAAGCCCTTCCGCATCCCGGAAGGGGCGGTCGCGGTGGGGTGACCCCATCCGGTGTGGCACAATGGTCAGCTGTACTCGACAGTCGCATAGGACCCCTCTCTCCTCCGGCTGACGCGTCCATCGGGCACCCGAGTACCGCAACCCCACGTGGCATCTTTTGTGCCCAACCACGTCAGAGACCAGGAGACACCACTTCCGTGGCAGTCAAGATCAAGCTGAAGCGTCTGGGCAAGATCCGTTCGCCTCACTACCGCATCGTCGTCGCCGACTCCCGTACCCGCCGTGACGGCCGGGCCATCGAGGAGATCGGCCTGTACCACCCGGTGCAGAACCCTTCCCGCATCGAGGTCAACGCGGAGCGCGCGCAGTACTGGCTCTCCGTCGGCGCCCAGCCGACCGAGCCGGTTCTCGCGATCCTGAAGCTCACCGGTGACTGGCAGGCCCACAAGGGCCTCCCGGCCCCCGCGCCGCTGCTGCAGCCGGAGCCCAAGGCTGACAAGCGCGCCCTGTTCGAGGCCCTGTCCACGGACGGTGACGAGGCCAAGGGTGAGGCCATCACCCAGAAGGCCAAGAAGTCGGACAAGAAGGCGGACGAGGCGGCTGACGCTGCTGCGTCCACCGAGTCGACCGAGGCCTGAGCGTGCTCGAGGAGGCTCTTGAGCACCTCGTGAAGGGCATCGTCGACAACCCCGACGATGTGCAGGTCGCCTCGCGTGACCTGCGCCGTGGACGCGTGCTCGAGGTCCGGGTTCACCCCGACGACCTCGGCAAGGTGATCGGCCGCAACGGCCGCACCGCGCGCGCCCTGCGTACCGTCGTGGGTGCCATCGGCGGACGTGGTATCCGTGTCGACCTCGTCGATGTGGACCAGGTTCGCTGAAAGAGTTGAACACCGGCCGGGGCCGGGGAGGGCTTTCGAGCCGTCCCCGGCCTTTGTCGTCCGTACATGACCGCCTCCTCAGCAGAAGATCATCGGGAGAAGTAGCGTGCAGTTGGTAGTTGCGCGGATCGGTCGCGCCCACGGCATCAAGGGCGAGGTCACCGTCGAGGTGCGCACCGACGAGCCCGAGCTGCGGCTCGGACCCGGGGCCGTACTGGCCACGGAGCCCGCCGGGACCGGGCCGCTGACGATCGAGACCGGCCGGGTGCACAGCGGCAGGCTGCTGCTGCGGTTCGAGGGCGTGCGTGACCGCAGCGCCGCCGAGGCGTTGCGCAACACCCTGCTGATCGCCGAGGTGGACCCGGCGGAACTCCCCGACGACCCCGAGGAGTTCTACGACCACCAGCTGATGGACCTCGACGTGGTCCTCGGTGACGGCACGGAGATCGGCCGGATCACCGAGATCTCGCACCTGCCGTCCCAGGACCTGTTCATCGTGGAACGGCCGGACGGCAGCGAGGTGATGATCCCGTTCGTCGAGGAGATCGTCACCGAGATCGACCTGGAGGAGCAGCGCATCGTCATCGCGCCGCCGCCGGGCCTGATCGACGAGAGCGAGGCCGAGGTCGCGTCCGCACGGGACGCGGAAGGGGCCGAGGAGGACGCGGACCCCGCCGGGACGGGCGAGGACGGCGCACGGAAGGACGCGTCGGACCACGTGAAGAAGGGTGACGCGTGATGCGGCTCGACGTCGTCACGATCTTCCCCGAGTACCTGGAACCGCTGAACGTCTCGCTCGTGGGCAAGGCGCGGGCCCGCGGCAGCCTCGACGTACACGTCCACGACCTCCGGGACTGGACCCACGACCGGCACAACACCGTGGACGACACCCCGTACGGCGGGGGCCCCGGCATGGTCATGAAGACCGAACCCTGGGGCGAGGCGCTGGACGACGCGCTGGCCGGCGGGTACGAGGCCGGGGCGCACTCCCCGGTGCTCGTGGTCCCGACCCCCAGCGGCAGGCCCTTCACGCAGGAGCTGGCCGTCGAGCTCTCCGAACGGCCGTGGCTGATCTTCACCCCCGCCCGATACGAGGGCATCGACCGCCGCGTGACGGACGAGTACGCCACCCGGATGCCGGTCGTCGAGGTGTCCATCGGCGACTACGTCCTGGCGGGCGGGGAAGCGGCCGTCCTGGTGATCACCGAGGCGGTCGCCCGGCTGCTGCCCGGGGTGCTCGGCAACGCCGAGTCGCACCGTGACGACTCCTTCGCGCCCGGGGCCATGGCCGACCTGCTCGAGGGCCCGGTCTACACGAAGCCGCCCCGGTGGCGTGGCCGCGGCATCCCCGAGGTGCTGCTCAGCGGCCATCACGGCCGGATCGCACGCTGGCGACGGGACGAGGCGTTCCGCCGTACCGCCCTGCACCGGCCCGATCTCATCGAGCGCTGCGAGGCCTCCGGCTTCGACAAGAAGGACCGCGAGATGCTCTCCATCCTCGGCTGGTCCCCCTCGCCCGACGGGCGATTTTGGCGCAGGCCCGAGGCCGTGGAAGAATAGCTCCGCCGTACGTCCGGTGTGCGCCCCTGCCACAGGGGGACAGACGCCCGCCCGATGTGAACGGCATCCGAACCTCACTCTCTCCCGTCGATGACCTGTGGCATCGGCGAAGAAAGCAGACAACATGACTTCCCTGCTCGATGGCGTCAACGCCGCCTCGCTCCGTACCGACCTCCCGGCCTTCCGCCCCGGTGACACCGTCAACGTCCACGTGCGCGTGATCGAGGGCAGCCGCTCCCGTATCCAGCAGTTCAAGGGCGTCGTCATCCGCCGCCAGGGCTCGGGCGTCAGCGAGACCTTCACGGTCCGCAAGGTCTCCTTCAGCGTCGGCGTCGAGCGCACCTTCCCGGTGCACAGCCCGATCTTCGAGAAGATCGAGCTCGTCACCCGCGGTGACGTCCGTCGCGCCAAGCTGTACTTCCTCCGTGAGCTCCGCGGCAAGGCCGCGAAGATCAAGGAGAAGCGCGACCGCTGATTCACCTCCGGCGTCCACAGCGTGGCCCGATAGGATTCGGCCCCGATGGACACGGAAGCACAGCACATGGAGCGCGATCGTTCCTCCTGCCCCCCGGACGGGGCGGAGGAAGGGTCGCGCTCCACGCATGTCCCGGACCGGCCGGCCGCACCGATGTCATGGGGCCGGACCGTCTTCTGGGGCATGCTCTGCACGGTCGCCCTGCTGCTCTTCAGCACCTTCGTGCTGCAGCCCTTCCTGATTCCCAGTGGCTCGATGCAGCCCACGCTGAGGGTCGGGGACCGGGTCCTCGTGAACAAACTGGCGTACCGTTTCGGCTCGGAGCCCGGACGCGGTGACGTGGTGGTCTTCGACGGCACCGGATCCTTCATCCAGGAGACGGAGTCGGACGAGGGCGCCATCGGCGCGCTGCTGCGCGGGGCTGCCGCGTCCCTCGGGCTGGCCGAGCCCGCCGGGTCCGACTTCGTGAAGCGGGTGGTGGGCGTGGGGGGCGACCGTGTGGTCTGCTGCGACAAGCGGGGGAGGCTCGAGGTGAACGGCACCCCCGTGGACGAGCCCTATCTGCACCCCGGCGACCGGCCCTCCGACGTGGCCTTCGACATCGTGGTCCCCGACGGCACGCTCTGGGTGATGGGTGACCACCGCAGCAACTCACGGGACTCCCGTGACCACCTGGGGCAGCCCGGGGGCGGCATGGTGCCCGTCGAGCGCGTGATCGGACGGGTCGACTGGCTCGGCTGGCCGCTCGGCAGGCTGGGTTCCCTGGAGGGCACCGACGCCTTCACCGGGATACGGCCGTCGGGCGCGGACCATGGGTAACCGGGGCCGCGCGCGGGGGGCACCGGACACGGGCCCGCCGCTGCCCACCGGGTCGAGGCCGACCACCGCCCGCTCGCTGCCCACCAGGGCGGAGCGCCGCAAGCTGGCCCGCAAGGTGAAACGCCGCAGGCGCCGGTCCGCGATCAAGGAGATACCTCTCCTCGTCCTGGTGGCGCTCCTGATCGCGCTCTTCCTCAAGACCTTTCTCGTCCAGGCCTTCGTGATCCCGTCCGGGTCGATGGAGCAGACCATCCGGATCGGCGACCGGGTGCTGGTGGACAAGCTCACCCCCTGGTTCGGCTCCGAACCCCGGCGCGGCGACGTGGTGGTGTTCAAGGACCCGGGCGGCTGGCTCCAGCAGGAGCACACCCCCACCGAGGATCCGCCCGCCGGGATCAAACAGGTCAAGGAGCTGCTGACCTTCATCGGGCTGCTGCCCTCCGAGGACGAGCAGGACCTGATCAAGCGTGTGGTGGCCGTCGGGGGCGACACCGTCAAGTGCTGCGGCGCCGACGGCAGGCTCACGGTCAACGGCGTGGCGCTCGACGAGCCGTACCTGAACCCCGGCGACGTGCCGTCCACGCTCAAATTCGAGGTAAAGGTTCCCCAGGGCCGGATCTTCGTGATGGGGGACCACCGGTCGAATTCCGCCGACTCCCGCTTCCACCTCGACAAGCCGGGAAAGGGCACGGTGTCGGAGGACGAGGTCGTCGGACGCGCCGTGGTGATCGCGTGGCCGTTCGGGCACTGGCGCAGGCTGGAGGAGCCCGGAACCTACGCTTCCGTCCCTGACGGGAGCGCCGGAGCGACGGCCGCGACAGCCCCGTCGAATAGTGTGTCCTCCCAGGATCGCAACGGAATGGTCCTGCTCCCGACCCCTGCGGAACTCCCGCTCGTTATGGGAGTGGTGGGCCTGCGCCGGATCGGGCGCGGGCGTTGGCACGGAGTGAGGAGTGGATGTGGGGGATTTGGCGGTCGGCGCACGATCCGGACACGACGAACCCGAGGACCGTCCTTCGGGAAACGAGGTCCCGGCGGAGGCGGAGAGTGACGGCGAGTCCCCGGACGGTGGCAGTACGGCGGTGAAGAAGCCACGCTCGTTCTGGAAGGAACTGCCGCTCCTCATCGGGATCGCGCTCATCCTCGCGCTGCTGATCAAGACGTTCCTGGTGCAGGCGTTCTCGATCCCCTCCGACTCCATGCAGAACACCCTGCAGCGGGGTGACCGGGTGCTGGTCGACAAGCTGACGCCATGGTTCGGCTCCGAGCCGGAGCGTGGCGAGGTCGTGGTCTTCCACGACCCGGGCGGCTGGCTGGAGGACACGGCGACCCCCGAGCCCAACGCGGTGCAGAAGTTCCTGAGCTTCATCGGGCTGATGCCGTCCGCGGAGGAGAAGGACCTGATCAAGCGAGTCATCGCGGTCGGCGGGGACACCGTCGAGTGCAAGAAGAACGGACCGGTCACGGTCAACGGCAAGGCGCTGGACGACAAGTCGTTCATCTTCGCCGGCAACAGCGCCTGCGACGACGAGCCGTTCGGGCCGATCCATGTGCCCGAGGGCCGGATCTGGGTGATGGGCGACCACCGGCAGAACTCGCTGGACTCCCGCTACCACCAGGAGCTTCCCGGCCAGGGCACGGTGTCCACCGACGAGGTCGTCGGGCGTGCCGTCGTCGTGGCGTGGCCCGTCAACCGCTGGGCGACCCTGCCGGTCCCGAAGACCTTCGACCAGCCTGGGCTCAACGCGGCCGCCGCTGCCGCGGTGCCCGGGGCACTGGGAGTAGCCGGAGCGCTGCCCCTCGTGTTCTGGCGTCGCCGCAGGCTGACCCGCGGGCATACCGCCGGGTAGGGTGCCGACTCGGATCAGCGATTGTCGATCTCCGATGGGGAGCGCTGGGATGAGTGGATCAGGACGTCATGACGGCCGCGGCCGGCTCGGCAACACGTTGTCGAACCTGGCCGTGGCCGTCGGCTGTGTGCTCTTCCTCGGCGGTTTCGCCTGGGGGGCGGTGGTGTACAAGCCGTACACCGTGCCGACCGACTCGATGACGCCGACGGTGAACGCCGGCGACCGGGTCCTCGCGGAGCGGGTCGACGGCAGCGACGTACGGCGCGGGGACGTGGTCGTCTTCACCGACTCGGCATGGGGCGACGTGCCCATGGTGAAGAGGGTCGTCGGTGTGGGCGGCGACAAGGTCGCCTGCTGCGACAAGGACGGCCGGCTCACGGTGAACGGCAAGCCCGTCGAAGAACCGTATCTGCGTGCGGACGGCGCCTCGTCGCTCATCGGGGCGGACGGCAAGGGCGCCGCCTCCCCGCAGGACTTCACGGCCGAGGTCCCCGCAGGCCAGCTCTTCGTCCTCGGTGACGAGCGCAGCACCTCCATGGACTCCCGCGTCCACCTTCAGGACCCGGGGCAGGGCTCGGTGCCGCGCAGCGCCGTCGAGGCGCGCGTCGATGCCGTGGCCTGGCCCCTGAAGGGCATGATCGGCCGCCCCGAGGCCTTCGCGGCTCTGCCCGGGGGTGTGTCGTCCGAGGGACCGCTGCCGCTGCAGGCCGGTGCCCTCCTGGTCGGTGTGGTGCTCATCCTGGGCGGCGCGGCCTACGGACCTCTCTCGGCCCGGTCCGCGCGGAAGGGCGAGCGGCCGAAGGCGTCCTCCGGTGCCCGCTGAGACACGCAGGGTCGCCCGTGTGGTGCTGCTGGACCCGGACGACCGGATCCTGCTCCTGCACGGCTTCGAACCCGAGGAGCCGGCCAGGAGCTGGTGGTTCACGCCGGGCGGTGGCCTGGAGGGCGACGAGACCCGGGAAGAGGCCGCTCTGCGGGAACTGGCCGAGGAAACGGGGATCACGGACGTCTCCCTCGGTCCGCTGCTGTGGACGAGGATCTGCTCCTTCCCGTTCGACGGTCGGCGCTGGGACCAGGACGAGTGGTACTTCCTGGCCCGGACCGCGCAGACGGCCACCGACCCGAAAGGCCTCACCGAGCTGGAGCTGCGCAGTGTCGCGGGTCTGAGGTGGTGGACTTCCGCCGAACTTCTGGCCACGCGTGAGACGGTGTACCCGACCAGGCTCGCCGGGCTGCTGCGCACGCTGCTCGACGAGGGTCCTCCGAGTGCGCCGCTGGTTCTCGCCCCCGAAATCGTCTAATCGGCCAGGGGTGCGGAGGGCTGACGCACAATAGGGGGACGCACGGCTGAAGGGGAACATGCCATGAGTGCCGAGGACCTCGAGAAGTACGAGACCGAGATGGAGCTGAAGCTCTACCGGGAGTACCGCGACGTCGTCGGTCTGTTCAAATATGTGATCGAGACCGAGCGGCGCTTCTACCTCACCAATGACTACGAGATGCAGGTGCACTCGGTCCAGGGCGAGGTGTTTTTCGAGGTTTCCATGGCGGACGCGTGGGTCTGGGACATGTACAGGCCCGCCCGGTTCGTCAAGCAGGTGAGGGTGTTGACGTTCAAGGACGTGAATATCGAGGAGCTCAACAAGAGTGACCTCGAGCTCCCGGGCGGCTGATCCCGGCAGGGCCTCCCGGCGTCCCGGTTCACTCGTCCGAGTGGCCGGGATTTCCACATTCCACCGGTTTTCCACCAAGATCCAATAGTTCGGCCGGGCCGCGGCAGAGTCGGTGCCGGAGGTGGTGCCGACATGAACGCACGGGGGGCACTCGGGCGGTACGGCGAAGATCTGGCCGCACGACTGCTGGCGGAAGCCGGTATGACCGTGCTGGAGCGCAACTGGCGCTGTCGCGCGGGAGAGATCGACATCGTCGCCAGGGACGGCGACGCGGTGGTCGTCTGTGAGGTGAAGGCGCGCAGGGAGGGCTCCTTCGAACACCCGATGGAGGCCATCACACCTGCCAAGGCCGACCGGCTGCGCAGACTGGCCGACATCTGGCTCGACCGTCACGGCGGGCCGCCGCCGGGCGGCGCCCGGATCGATCTGGTCGGGGTCCTGGTGCCCCGGCGGGGCGCTCCGGTCGTGGAGCACGTGCGGGGTGTGGCCTGATGGGGTTCGCGCGGGCGTGCTCGGTGGCCCTGGTGGGCGTCGAGGGCGTGGTGGTGGAGGTCCAGGCCGATCTGGAGCCGGGCGTGGCGGCGTTCACGCTCGTCGGCCTCCCGGACAAGAGCCTGGTGGAGAGCCGGGACCGGGTCAGGGCCGCAGTCGTCAATTCCGGGGCCGAGTGGCCGCAGAAGAAGCTCACGGTGGGGTTGTCGCCCGCCTCTGTGCCGAAGTCCGGCTCGGGTTTCGATCTGGCCGTGGCGTGCGCGGTCCTCGGAGCGGCCGAGAGGATCGACCCCGCCGCCGTCGCCGATGTGGTGATGATCGGGGAGCTGGGCCTGGACGGCCGGGTGCGCCCGGTGCGCGGGGTGCTGCCCGCCGTACTCGCCGCGGCGGAGGCCGGGTACCGGCACGTCGTCGTCCCGGAGCAGACCGCGGGGGAGGCCGCGCTGGTCCCGGGCATCTCCGTGCTCGGCGTGCGGAGCCTGCGCCAGCTGATCGCCGTCCTCGGCGACGAACCCGTCCCCGAGGAGCCGGACCCCGACCGCGGACGTCCCGACACGATGCTCGCCGGACTCATGGTGCCGGGCGCGGGGCTCGGCACAGGACTGGCCCCCCTGGCGGACGGCACGGCGCACCGGCCCGACCTGGCCGACGTCGCGGGCCAGGGCCGGGCCCGCAAGGCCCTGGAGGTGGCGGCGGCGGGCGGACATCACCTGCTGCTGTCCGGGCCGCCGGGGGCGGGTAAGACCATGCTCGCCGAGCGGCTCACGGCGATCCTGCCGCCGCTGTCCCGGCAGGAGTCCCTCGAAGTGACCGCGGTGCACTCCGTGGCGGGCATCCTCCCGCCGGGCGAACCCCTGATCGGCGCGGCACCGTACTGCGCGCCGCACCACTCGGCGACGATGCAGTCGCTCGTCGGCGGGGGGAACGGTCTGCCGAGACCGGGAGCGGTGTCCCTGGCACACCGGGGCGTGCTCTTCCTGGACGAGGCGCCCGAGTTCTCCGTACGGGCACTGGACGCGTTGCGCCAGCCGCTGGAGTCCGGGCACGTGGTGGTCGCGAGGGCGGCCGGGGTCGTCCGGCTGCCGGCGCGCTTCCTGATGGTCCTGGCCGCGAATCCCTGTCCCTGCGGCAGGCACACGCTGGCCGGTGCGGGCTGCGAGTGCCCGCCGTCGGCGGTCCGCCGCTACCAGGCGCGGCTGTCGGGGCCCCTGCTCGACCGGGTGGACCTGCGGGTAGAGGTCGAGCCCGTCGGCAGGGCGGACCTCATGGGGAGCGGCGGGCGCGGGGAGTCCTCGGCCGACGTGGCCGCGAGGGTCCGGGAAGCCAGGGAGCGGGCCGCGGAGAGGCTCACCGGCACGCCCTGGACCACCAACAGCGAAGTGCCCGGACACGAGCTGCGTACACGGCTGGTCGCGGCGCCCGGCGCCCTGATGGCGGCGGAGCGGGACATGGAGCGGGGTGTGCTCACGGCCCGTGGCCTGGACCGCGTCCTGCGCGTGGCGTGGACCGTGGCGGACCTGAGGGGTGCCGACCGCCCGGACGCCACGGACGTCGCGGTCGCACTCGAACTGCGTACGGGCATCCAGCGAGGGGTCCCGATGCGAGCCGGTGCCCGGTGAACGCCCGGCTGCCCGACGGAGAGAGGGAGCGGCTGGCGCGCGCCGCGCTGACCCGCGTGTTCGAACCGGGGGACGAGCGGGGCGGCCGCTGGATCCGTGAGGCCGGGCCGGTCGAGCTGATACGGCGTCTCACCGGTCCGGACGGACCGGCGCGGGCCCTGGAGGGGATGACGGCGACCCGGCTCGCCGGATACCGGCTCCGGGCGGTGAGCGCCGACCCCGGGAGGGATCTGGCCTCGGTGGCCGCGGTCGGCGGGCGCTTCGTCTGCCCCGGTGACCGGGAGTGGCCGAGCCAGCTCGACGACCTGGGCGACGCGCGGCCCATCGGCCTCTGGGTGCGAGGGCGGTCCGACCTGCGTCTCTGGGCGCTGCGTTCGGTCGCCCTGGTCGGTGCGCGGGCCTGCACCCCCTACGGGGCGCACATGGCGGGGACCCTCGCCGCGGGGCTGGCCGAGCGTGGCTGGGTGGTCGTCTCCGGGGCGGCGTTCGGGGTGGACGGCGCCGCCCACCGGGGGGCGCTGGCCGCCGGCGGTGCGACCATGGCGGTGCTGGCCTGCGGGGTGGACGTGGCCTACCCCCGGGGGCACGCGGAGCTCATCGGACGCATCGCCGAACAGGGCGTGGTGATGGGCGAACTGCCGCCCTCCGACCATCCGACACGCACCAGGTTCATCCTGCGGAACCGGGTGATCGCGGCCCTGACCCGGGGCACCGTGGTCGTGGAGGCCGAATACCGCAGCGGCTCGCTGGTCACCGCGCGGAACGCACAGCGGCTGGGCCGGTTCACGATGGGGGTCCCGGGCCCCGCCACCAGCGGCCTGTCGGCCGGGGTACATGAACTCCTGCGCGGCGAGGGGGTCCTGGTCACCGACGCCGCCGAAATCGCCGAGCTCATCGGGGAGATCGGTGAACTCGCCCCTGCGAGGAGCGGCCGGGTCCTGCCCAGGGACGTCCTCGACGCCGACTCCGCGCGGGTACTGGACGCACTCCCGTGGGCCGGTGCGACGGGCAGCCGTGACGTGGCCCGCAGCGCAGGCGTGTCGACGGACGAAGCCCTCGGGCGGTTGTACGAACTGCACTCACTGGGGTTCGTCGAACGCGAGGGCGACGGCTGGCGGTTGACGCCCGGACGCACACGCGACGGCGACGTGCGGCGAGGCGGTACTTGACCCGGAGCATTCGGGTGAAAAGGTGATCCCGGTGACCTCGGCAGTGCCCGGTCAGGCCTTCGGGGACGGTGCGAGCAGTGGCCATTCCCGTCGTCGGACCTGCCAGGAAGGCAGGGGGACGACGGTGGGTTTGTGCCGCAATCGCACCGCACGGTCCCCCTGTCCTGCGCGCACCGCAACACCTCGGTCACGCTACGCTCACAAGGAATCCGCCCAAGAGACACGTCCCAGCACTCCACAGCAGAACGGCTCAAGGCATCACATGCCCCAGCACACCTCCGGGTCTGACCGCGCGGCAGCACCACCGGCTGCGCGTGGCACTGTGCGCCCTCCCGCCCCCTCCTCGCTCGAAGAGTTGTGGCGTTCGTACAAGACCACCGGCGACGGACGGCTGCGGGAGCAGCTGATCCTGCACTACTCACCCCTGGTGAAGTACGTCGCCGGCTGGGTCAGCGTGGGGCTGCCGCCCAACGTGGAACAGGCGGACTTCGTCTCGTCCGGCGTCTTCGGGCTGATCGACGCCATCGAGAAGTTCGACATCGAGCGGGCCATCAAGTTCGAGACCTAC
>Ga0164308_10001212_pt1 | contig 13700 bp, 12 predicted proteins | sample Whisoiple_246_MG_FD_109983 | JGI IMG/M metagenome (GOLD analysis project Ga0164308, IMG submission 109983) | Soil microbial communities amended with fresh organic matter from upstate New York, USA - Whitman soil sample_246_MG | ecosystem: Environmental > Terrestrial > Soil > Unclassified >...
GCGGAGCAGACCGTGAAGACCCATGTGAGCCGGATGCCGGTCAAACTGGGCCTGCGCGACCGGACGCAGGCCGCCGCGTACGCGTACGAGTCGGGGCTGGTGCGCCCGGCCGGCTACTGACCGCGGTTCACAGGGCGCCGTACACCGCGTCGACCAGAGCCATCTTGCGCGGGTCGTCGGCGATGGCCGGGCCCATGCGGTTCATGACGTAGCCGAGGGCGATCTTGGCCTCCGGATCGGCGAGACCGCAGGAGCCGCCCGCCCCGTCATGGCCCACAGCACGCGGGTTGGGGCCGTACGAGCCGTTCGGCCCGCTCAGCCAGAGGCCCAGTCCCAGCTCGGTCTCGTGGGTGAAGCCCGCTCCCAGCACCAGGTCCCGGCAGCTGCCCTGTCCCTCACGCACCCGCTCGGCGGCCTCCTCGGACAGGATCCGCCTTCCGTCGAGGGTGCCCCGCCCGGCGAGGATGCCGTAGAGGGCGGCGACCCCGCGGGCGGTGCCGTGGCCGTTGGCCGCGGGGATCTCGGCGGCCCGCCACTGCGGGGTGTTGGCCGCGGCCGTGCCGGTGCCCGGGTTCAGCAGGGAGGCGATGGCCACCGGCTCCATCCGGGCGAACAGGGCGGCCTGTGCACGGGAGACGTCCTTCGGCTGGACGAGTTCGGCGACCCGGTCGGCGTCCTTCTCCGGCAGGCCCACCGTGAAGTCGATCCCGAGCGGCCCGGTGACCTCCTGACGCAGGAACTCCCCGGGCAGCAGACCGCTGATCCGGCGTACGACCTCGCCGACGAGGAAGCCGTACGTGATCGCGTGGTACCCGGAGCGGGTGCCGGGCTCCCACCAGGGTTCGGTGGCCGCGAGCCGGGCGGTGGTGAGCTCCCAGTCGTAGAGCTCGGCCAGGGTGTGCGGGTCACGCAGGCCGGCGACGCCCGAGCGGTGCGAGAGCAGGTGGCGCACGCGCACGGACTCCTTGCCCTGGGCGGCGAATTCGGGCCAGTAGGCGGCGACCGGGGCGTCGAGGTCCAGGAGCCCGCGGTCGGCGAGGATGTGGGCGCAGAGCGCGGTCGGGCCCTTCGTCGTGGACCAGACGTTGACCACGGTGTCCCGTTCCCAGGGCCGGGTCCGCGCCCCGTCGGCCCAGCCGCCCCAGAGGTCCACCACCGGGTGCCCGTCGAGCAGGACGGTGACCGCCGCGCCCAGCTCGTCGCGCTCGGCGAAGTTCGCCGCGAAGGCGTCGCGCACCGCCCCGAACCGGTCGTCGCAGTGGCCTCGGATGTGCGGCACGGGCTCTCTCCTCGTCTCGGTGCCAGGCACCATACCGACTGGTCGGACCGGCGGGAAGGCGCCGCACGTCCCGTTCCTTCGACCGGGTGACCGGGTCAGCGCGGGACGGCTTCGAGGCTGAGGCTCCACCGGCCGGGCAGTCCGGTGATCGTCACGGCGGAGAGCGGCCGGACGTCGACGTTCCAGTACGTCGACGGCGGGGCCTTGAGGGCGTAGACCAGGGCCGCGCGGACGACGGCGGGTTCGGCGACGGCGACGACGGCGCCGTCCAGGACCGGCCTGGTGTCGAGCCAGCCGCCGACCCGGGCGATGAAGGCGAGCAGGGATTCGCCGCCGTGCGGGGCGGAGCGCGGATCGGCGAGCCAGGCGTCCACACCGGCCGGTTCGCGCGCGGCGACCTCGGAGAGGGTCAGCCCCCGCCAGCGGCCCATGTCGCAGTCGCGCAGCGCGGGCTGGACGAGCGGGGCGAAGCCGAGGGCGTCCCCGGTGGCGCGGCTGCGGGGCGTCGGTGAGCAGTAGCGCAACTCGGCGCCGCCGAGCCGGACCAGGGTGTGCGCGACGAGCTGGATCTCGCGCCAGCCCTCGTGGTCGAGCGGCCGGTCGTCGTCGAAACGCTCGGCGAGGAGGGCGGAGCTGCGTGCTGCGGCGACCAGGGACACCCGAACACTCATGGGCGCGATCGTGGGGCCGGCCGCCCCGCCGGTCAAGGGGGCGGGACGGAAAGCGCGTTCGTCCGGTCTCAGCCCGTCCGGAGGGACATCCACATGCCGGGGTCGGGGAGTGGCGTGAAACCGAGCTTCGCGTACACCCCGTGGGCGTCCTTGGTCGCGAGCAGGAACCTGCGTACGCCCAGCGGGGCCAGCCGGTCCCGGACGGTGGCGACGAGCCGGGTGCCGAGGCCGTGGCCGCGGGCCGCCGGGTCGACGTACACATCGCATATCCACGCGAACGACGCGTGGTCGGTCACGACGCGGGCGTAGGCGGCCTGCTCTCCCGAATCCACTTCGTAGGCACCGAAGTTGAGCGATCCCGCGATCATTCGCTCCTGGTGCTCCCGGGTGCGCCCCAGGGCCCAGTAGGCGTCCGTGGACAGCCAGCGGTGGACGCGGGCCACGTCCAGCCGCGCGGGGTCGTCGGAGATCTCGTGGTGGTGCCGGGCGGTCTCGTCGTCGTTCACCCGGGGAGGCTATCGCTCCGCCCGGGCAGGTCGTCGACCGCCGCGCGCAGTCTGCGCACTCCCTCGGCGATCTCGGCGGCTCCCGACACGGCCGCGAAGCTCAGCCTGACGTGCGCGGCGGGCGGCTCGGCGCAGTAGTAGGGGCGGCCGGGCGCGACGGCAACCCCGGCCCGCAGGGCGGCGGCGACGAGGGCGGGTTCGCCCGCCACCGGACCGGGAAGCCTGAGCCAGATGCTGCCGCCGCCCGACGGCACGTGCGGCAGGGCGAGTTCGGGAAGCCCGCTCCGCACCGCCGCCGTCATCGCGGTGCGACGGCTGCCGAGTTCCGCGGCCACGGTACGCAGATGACGCTCCCAGGACGGGGAGCCGACGAGTTCGAGCGCCGCCTCCTGGACCGGGCGCGGGACGAAGAAGCTGTCGACGACCTGGATGGCACGCAGCCGTTCGAGGACGGGGCCACGGGCGGCCAGGGCGCCGACACGCAGGCTCGGTGACGTGATCTTGGTGAGGGAGCGGACATGGACGACGACACCGTCCGGATCGTGGGCCGCCAGGGGCTCGGGCTGAGGGCCGGCGTCCGCGTGGACGAGACGGCGCGCGAAGTCGTCCTCGACGACGAAGGCGCCCGCCGCCCGGGCGGCCCGTACGACCCGCGCCCGTCGGTCAGGGGCGAGCACGGCGCCCGTGGGGTTCTGGAAGAGCGGCTGACAGACGAAGACCCTGGCCCCGGTGGCCCGGAAGGCTGCCTCCAGCAGGTCGGGGCGGACCCCGTCGGCGTCCACCGGCACGGGGACCGGTCGCAGACCCGTGGCGCGGGCGGCGGCGAGCATGCCCGGATAGGTGGGCGATTCCACGAGGACGGGGGCTCCCGGCGGGGCGAGCGCGCGCAGCGCGGTGGCCAGGGCGCTCTGGCCACCGGCGGTGATCAGGACGTCGGCCCCGGTGAGCGTGGAGCCGATCTCCCGGGCGAACCAGGCGCGCAGCTCGGGCAGCCCGTCGGTGGGCGGCCTCCCCCATGCCCCCGGCCGGCGTCCGGCCCGGGCCAGGGCGGCGGCCAGGGCGCGCTCGGGCTGGAGACCGGGATGGAGGTAGCCGCCGTTGAACTCGATCACCCCGGGCGGCGGCGCGGCGAGGGTGACCAGCACACCCGAGGCGTCGACGGTACGCGGCACGACCTCGGGGCCGCCGTCGCCGCTGAGCGAGACCTCCTGCCAGGAGGTGTCGCCCGGGGCGGGAACCGGGGCGTCCGTCTCGGCCCGGAAGGCTCCGGAACCGGGCCGGGTGACGACCAGGCCTTCGGAGGCGAGCTGCGAGACGGCCCGGGAGACGGTCACCGGGCTCACCTTGAAACGCTCGACGAGCGCGCGACTCGACGGCAGCTTCTCACCCGGAGAGTAGCGGTTCAGCTCACTCCGCAGGGATTTCACCAGTTCACCTACGCTGCTACGCTCATGCATGACAGCACAGAATAGCGCTACTGCGGGCACCGCGATAGCGGTCGACACCGGCCGGCCCTCAGCGCGGCGCCGCGGCCCCGGAAGCGGGGTCGTCCTCGCCGGGCTCGGCGTCCTCGCCTTCTCCCTGACCTTTCCCTCGACGGTGTGGGGCCTGGAGAGCTTCGGCCCCTGGTCGCTGGTCGCGCTGCGCAGCGTGCTCGCCGCGCTGATCGCGGGATGCGCCCTGCTCGCGGGCCGGGTGCCGGTGCCGGAGCGCCGCCACTGGGCCGGCCTGGCGGTCGTCGCCGGTGGCGTGGTGGTGGGCTTCCCCTTGCTGACCTCGCTGGCCCTGCAGACCTCCACGAGCTCGCACGCGGCCGTCGTGGTCGGACTGCTGCCGCTGACGACCGCCCTCCTCTCGGCGCTACGTACCGGATCGCGCCCGCCTCGCGCCTTCTGGGCCGCCGCCCTGGCGGGGGCGGCCGTCGTGATCGCCTTCACGGTCCAGCAGAGCGGAGGGGAGCTCTCCGGCGGCGATCTGTACCTCTTCGGGGCCCTGCTGGTCTGCGCGGCGGGATACACCGAGGGCGGCAGGCTCGCCGGGGTGATGCCCGGCTGGCAGGTGATCGGCTGGGCCCTCGTCCTCACCCTGCCGCTCGCGGTGGCCGGCGCGCTGGTGGCACTGCCGTTCGAGCCGGTGCGTCTCACGGCGCACGGGATCATCGGGCTGGTGTGGGTGGCCGCCGGATCGACCTTCCTGGGGCTGTACGTCTGGTACCGGGGCATGGCGGAGATCGGGGTCCCGCGGGCCAGCCAGCTCCAGCTGGCGCAGCCGCTGCTCACCCTGGTCTGGTCGTTCCTCGTCCTCGGCGAGGAGGTGTCCGGGGCGGCGCCGGTGGCGGCGGTGGCGGTCCTGGTGTGCATCGCCGTCACCCAGCGCGCGGGAAGCCGCGGCATCCGCCGCACGGGAGCCGATAGCCGCGTCGGGTCATAGACTTGTCGACATGGACCGCCACCCGTGAGGAGGTCACTCCCGATGGAGGCACACGCGGGCGACCGGCTGCTGACGCACGGCAGGACCGTGGGACGGCACGACGAGGTCGCAGAGATCGTCGAGGTGCTCGGTGACGGGGGCGAACCCCCGTACCGCCTGCGCTTCGAGGACGGGCACGAATCGATCAGGTCCCCGGGCCCCGACAGCGTCGTTCAGCACACGGCCCCCGAGGACCGGAACAGGTAGAGCGCGCGTGCGCCGGGGGCACGAGTGGCCCCCGGCACACGCGTCCGGCCCCGGACCGCCGCGGCCCGGGCATCGGGGCGGACCCGGTGCCCTGCGCGGACGGCCGGGCCGCAGGACGACCCGCGGACGAGCGGGTCAGCGGGGTGCTCGGGCGCGGACCTGGTAGTGGTCGGCCACGACCCGGGCCATGGCCCCGATCGGGTCGGCCTTGACCTGCTTCGCCGAGAAGTAGACGTGGCCGCCCACCTCCGGGTGGCCGGCGGCGAGGTCGAGGTGGCGGGACAGCTCGGCCGGATCCTGCCAGGCCGCGGGCTGGGCCGGGTCGCCCGCCTTGTACAGCGCCTCCCCTACGTACAGGCCGACGCCGGTCCCCCGGACCGCCGCGGCCCACCAGGACACCAGCTTCGCGTAGTCGGCCGCCGCGAAGCCGATGTGCCAGTAGATCTGTGGGCAGATGTAGTCGATCCACCCCTCCTTCACCCACTTCCGGGTGTCGGCGTGCAGGTCGTCGTACGTCTGCACGCCGGCGGCGGTGTCGGAGCCCAGCGGGTCGGTCGACGCGTTGCGCCACACCGCGAAGGGGCTGATCCCGAAGCGGACGCCGCTCCTGACCTCCTTGATCCGCTCGGCCGTCTCGCGCACCAGCCGGTCGGTGTTGTCCCGGCGCCAGGCCGCCCTGCTCGCGAAGTCCTGGCCGTACGTCTCGTACGCGTCGTCGTCGTCGAAGACCTGGCCCGCCACCGGATAGGGGTAGAAGTAGTCGTCCCAGTGCACCGCGTCGACGGGGTAGCGGCTCACCGCGTCGAGCATCGCGTCCTGGACGAACTTCCTGACCTCCGGCAGGCCCGGGTTGTAGTACAGCTTCCCGCCGTACGGCAGGACCCAGTCCGGGTGCAGCCGCGCGGGATGGGAGGCCACCAGCCGGGACGGGTCGGTGTGGTTCGCGACCCGGTACGGGTTGAACCACGCGTGCAGCTCCAGACCGCGCGCGTGCGCCTCGGCGACCGCCGTGCCCAGCGGGTCCCAGCCCGGGTCCTTGCCCTGCACGCCGGTGAGGCACTGGGCCCAGGGCTCGTACGACGAGGGCCACAGGGCGTCGGCGCTCGGCCGGACCTGGAGGACCACGGCGTTCAGCCGGAGCGCGACCGCGCGGTCCAGGTGGGCGATCAGCTCCGCCTTCTGCGCCGCGGCGCTCAGCCCCGGCGCAGACGGCCAGTCCAGGTTGGCGACCGTCGCGATCCACACGCCGCGCATCTCGCCCCCCTCGGCCCTGCCGCCCCGGTGCGGCCGGGCGGGGGGCCCGGGCGCCGCGACGGCCTCACCCGCCGTCATCATCGCGGCCACCGCGCCCGCCGCGCCCCACACCAATGACCTCCGGCCCATACGACGCATGTGTGTACCTTTCGTTTCCCGGTTCCCGTGTGTCACGTCGGCTGTGCGTGACGCAGATCATGCCCGCCCGCGGACCGCACGACCCGCAGCTCCGGTGAACCGGATCGCGGAGTAACGTCGTGGGGTCGAGGCGGGCACCGGAATCAAACGGGAACTGCCGCACGAAGATCAGCGAAAGGCACGAGGTGACGGACTCTATGGCCGACATTGCACGCGTCGGAGTGGTCGGCTGTGGCCAAATGGGCGCAGGCATCGCGGAGGTGTGCGCCCGCAGCGGCCTCGAGGTCAAGGTGGCCGAGACCACCGGCGAGGCTCTGGAGATAGGGCGTACGCGACTGCACAACTCCCTCTCCAAGGCCGCCGAGCGCGGCAAGATCACCGTGGAGGAGCGCGACGAGACCCTCGCCCGCCTCAGCTTCACCACCGACCTCGGTGAGTTCGCCGACCGCGATCTGGTGATCGAGGCCGTCGTGGAGAACGAGCAGGTCAAGACCGAGATCTTCCAGGTGCTCGACCAGGTCGTGACCCGCCCGGACGCGATCCTCGCCTCCAACACCTCCTCCATCCCGCTGGTGAAGCTGGCCGTCGCGACCTCCCGGCCCGACCAGGTCATCGGCATCCACTTCTTCAACCCGGCCCCGGTGCAGCGGCTCGTCGAGCTGATCCCGGCGCTGACGACGTCCGACGAGACCATAAAGCGCGCCGAAGCCGTCGTGCAGAACGTGCTGGACAAGCATGCGATCCGCGCCCAGGACCGTTCGGGCTTCGTCGTCAACGCCCTGCTGATCCCGTACCTCCTCTCGGCGATCCGGATGTTCGAGTCGGGCATCGCCAGCCGTGAGGACATCGACAACGGCATGGAGATGGGCTGCGCCCACCCGATGGGCCCGCTCAAGCTCGCCGACCTGATCGGCCTGGACACCGTGGCCTCGGTCGCCGACTCCATGTACGCGGAGTACAAGGAGCCCCTGTACGCCGCTCCCCCGCTGCTCCAGCGCATGGTCGACGCGGGCCGGCTCGGCCGCAAGACGGGCTCGGGCTTCTACCCGTACGCCTGACCTCCCGCCTGCGGGCCCGGCGCTCACGCCGCCGGGCCCGCAACGGCGATATCAGCCTCCCTCTCGTCGTCGCCACGGCTGCCTCCGCCATGGCCGCAGGTGATCTCCTCGCCCACCGGGAGCGCCGGCTCAGTCGAGGACATGCCGCAGATAGGAATGCGGGTCGGCGAGGTAACGGCGCCAGTGATCGACCAGAGCGAGGTCGCTCCAGGCCACGCGACGCATACCGTGCTCACCGATCTCCACGATGTCCGCGCCGGGAAGAGCGGTCAGGAGCGGCGAGTGGGTGGCACAGATGACCTGGCCGCCGTTCTTCACCAGTTGCTCGACATGACCGAGCAGTTCCAGGCACGAGGAGAACGACAGCGCGGCCTCCGGCTCGTCCATCACGTACAGCCCCGGCTGGAAGAACTTTCCCCGGAACGCGGCGAGGAAGCCCTCGCCGTGGCTGACGGAATGAGGTGCGAACCCCTCCCGGTCCAGAGCATCCAGCGCGGTCTCGGCACGCAGGAAGAACCCCTTACGGGCTGACCAGCTGCCCATCATGCGCCGCCCGTACGGGGTCGCGTCAAGGCGGATCCGCTCACCCAGCACCGACTTGGGCCGATGACTCGCGTAGCGCCAGTCATGCGAACCACCCCAGGAATCCAGACCGAAGCCCTCGGCGACGGCCTCCACCAGAGTCGACTTCCCCGTTCCGTTCTCGCCGACGAGGAACGTCACCGGCGCGGTGATCCGCAGCCCGTCCTCCAGCAGCCGGCTCACACAGGGCAAGGACCACGGCCACTCGGACCGGTCGTACGAGGCCATATCTGCGTACACACGTTCGATGATCACGGGGTGAGTCTCTCAGGGCGCGCGGAAACGTTCTCGGGAACACCGAGGTCCGTCGCCGGCGCGTGGTCGACGCGGGCCGGCTCGGCCGCAGGACGGGCTCGGGCTTCTACCCGACCCGTACGGGTGAACTTCTTCCGCTCGGCGGTGGGCGGGCCGGGAGCCCGGCCCGCCCGGCGCGGAGCGAGGAGCCGTCACCCCAGCCGCATGTGATGGAGCATCAGCAGGCCGGCGGCCATGTTGGCGGCCGGCACCTCACCGCGCGCGACCAGGTCGGGGACCAGCTTGAGCGGGACCCACTCGCGGCGTGAGGACTCGAAGTCGTCCGCGGGATGACCGGTGTACGTCGCCTCCGCGGACCAGAAGAGGTGATGCCGGGCGTCGACCAGTCCGTTGGCCGGTTCCACGGTCATCAGGGGCCGCAGTTCGCCGGGGCGCCAGCCCGTCTCCTCCTCCATCTCCCGTGCCGCCGCCGTGGCGATGTCCTCCCCGTCCTCGACCACCCCCGCGGCGAGTTCCCAGCCCCAGCTGTCGGTGATGAACCGGTGCCGCCACAGGAGCAGCACCTCGTTGGCCTCGTTGACGACCGTGGCCGCGGCGACGGGCCGGAGCCGGATGAGGTAGTGGTCCAGGTGACGGCCGTCGGGAAGCGCGACGTCCGCCAGGTTGACCCGGAACCAGGGATTCTCGTACACCGTCTGTTCGTTTAAGTTCGTCCACTGCACAGTTCTGCCACCTTCCGACTGGTTGATGGCAACATCGGAGCAGGACCGGCTTCGCAGCGGAACGAGTGGAGGGGCCTGGACCGAGGCTCACAGGGGCACGCGCAGCGCCCCTTCGATGAGGACGGCCGCCGCGGCGGCGTCGGCGCTTCCGCTCGCGGCCAGATGACTCCGCACGGAGCGCAGCCGGTCGCGGAGCCGCTGGGACTCCACGCCGCGGGCGCGTTCCGCCATTTCCGAGGCCGTGCGGGCCGCTCTGTCCGCCTCTCCCTGGAGCAGTTCGAGGCGGGTCAGCGTGGCGAGCCGGTGCACGGTCCCTCGATCGTGCGCCGGGGAGCGTACGGCCGCCGTCGCGTGCTCCCGGGCGGCGGCGAGGTCACCGAGGCACAACAGCGCCTCGGCCACCTGGATGTTGACGAGGCCCGGCTGGACGTACCCCGTCTCGTCCGGTTCGTCCCCGCTGCCGATGCGGCCGGCCTCGGCCTCGGCACGGCCGATGCACTCCAGGGCGCCCCGGTGGTCGCCGAGCTCCGCGTAGGCCTTCGCCTGCATCGCGTGCAGATCGGTGGCCAGCGCCGGGGTGATGTGGGGGCCGGCCGCCCGCAGCGCCGCCTCGGCGAAGGCCACGGACCGGCGGAATTCGCCCAGGTGCAGCGACTGGTTGACCAGCAGGGCGATCACATAGGCGCCGAGGCCCCGGTCCCCGCTGGCCTTGGCCAGGCGCAGGGCCTGGTGGAAGTAGCGCTGGGCGAGCCCGTGGGCGTCGGAGTCGTAGGCACAGATGCCCGCGACGGCCACCAGGCCGGCGGCCGCGCGGTGGAGCCGGCGGCCCGTGGCGTCGCTGTACCCGCCGCGCAGGAGCGGGGCGGTCTCGGCGTTGAGGAAGCCGACGATGCGGGACTTGGTCGCGATGCCGCCGGCCTTCCGGTACATCTGCTCGTAGTGCGCGCGGGCCGCGCGGAGCATCGCTATGTCGGCCATGCTCACGCGGGGAGGTCCGGGGCGGGAGACATCGGCGTCCTCGGGAGGGTTCTCCCACTCCCAGACCGGCATCACGGCCATGGTGCCGGAGACGGCGGGCGTGGTGGCGAGGTGGGGCCGCTGCTGTTCGTCCGAGCGCCACAGGGCGGTCGCGTGCTCGACGAACCCGGAGAGGCCGGCTTCCCGGGCCGGCGTGTGCGTCCCGGAGACGCCCATCCCGATGTCGTCCAGCGTGACGGGCCGGTCGAGCCGGCGGGCCAGGACCTCGCAGATCAGGTCGGGGACCTGGCCGCGCGGGCGCTGGCCCTTGAGCCAGCGGGCCACCGCCGTGTGCTCGTAGCGCAGGCACAGCCCGCGGGAGCGGCCGGCCTGGTTGACATGACCGGCGAGCCCGGCGCGGGACACACCCGCCTCGTCGATCAGGGATTCGAGCAGGACATTGGGCTCCATCGCCCCCCCATGTGCGCGTCGCAATGAGCCTAGTGGAGCACGATTCACACGGGGTGTGAACGGAATGCCCGAACCGTCCTGCTGTGCGCTCTGCCGCGCCGGTGCGCCGCTCGCTTGAATAAGTGCCTCGCAAGAGGCGGCCCGGTCGTCGGCTCCCCCTCGTACAGTTCGACGACCCGCCCCGCGCCGTTCGTCCTGCCGGCCTGCCCGACACTCCGTGGCAGGGCGGGCGGCGCCGGACCGCACGGCCCGCTGTCCCGACGGCAGCGGTGACCGTCCGCGGTCCCACGGCCGCCGGCGAGAACAGGAGGGGCGTGTCCGGTGGCCGGACACGCCCCTCCTCACTGCCCTCGGTGGTCAGGCGCCGCGCAGCACCGCGCCGGTGCGCTCGGCCGCCAGGGCGACCGCGGTGTCACGGGCCGCGGAGGCCTCCTCCACGGTCAGCGTGCGGTCCGGGGCACGGAACCGCAGCGCGTACGCCAGGGACTTCTTGCCTTCGCCGAGCTGCTCGCCGGTGAAGACGTCGAACAGCCGCAGCGATTCGAGCAGGTCTCCGGCCCCCTCGCGGAGCGCGTTCTCCACCGCGTCGGAGGGCACACCCGAGTCGACGACGAGTGCGACGTCCTGGGTGGCCACCGGGAAGGTGGAGATACGGGGCGCCTGGAGCGCGCCGTCGACGGCCTGCTCCAGGACGTCGAGCTCGACCTCCATGGCGCAGGTCCGCTCGGGCAGGTGGAGCTCCTTGACGACACGCGGGTGCAGTTCGCCCGCGTGTCCGAAGAGGGTCTCCACGCCGTCGACGGTGACGTACAGCGCGGCACAGCGGCCGGGGTGCCAGGGTGCGTGCCTGTCGGCGCGGACCGTGACCTCGACGCCCGCCTCACGGGCGATGACGCGCGCCGCCTCGACGGAGTCCGCCCAGTCGGCGGGGCGGCCCTTGCCCCACCAGCCGGCCTGCTCGCGGGCGCCCGCGAGGACGACGGCGGCGCGGCGCGGCTGACGCGGGAGCGCCGCGTCCAGCCCGGCGATCTCCTCGTCGGTGGGACGGCGGTCGACGGGCAGCCGTACGGCTTCGGTCTCCTGACCGGTGGGCCTGAAGACCAGCCCGGTCTCGAAGAGTGCCAGGTCGTGGCTGCCCCGGCCGTCGTTCCGCCGCAGTGCGCCGAGCAGGCCCGGCAGCAGCGTGGTGCGCAGCGCGGGCTCCTCGTCGGAGAGCGGGTTGACGAGGGTGACCGTGCGGCGTCGCGCGTCGTCCTTCTCCAGGCCGAGCTGGTCGAGCACGGCGTCACCGATGAACGGGTAGCTGAGCGCCTCCACGTAACCGGAGCCCGCCAGGGCCCGGCCGACGCGGCGGTGCAGCCGCTGGCGGTCGGTGAGTCCGCGTCCGGACGGCGGCGTCGGCAGGGTGGACGGGAGGTTCTCGTACCCCTCCAGCCGGATGACCTCTTCGGCGAGGTCGTTCGGCTCGGCGAGGTCGGGGCGCCAGGACGGCACCGTGACGATCAGCTCGTCCTGTCCGTAGACGTCGCAGCCGACCTGCTGGAGGCGGCGCACGACGGTCTCGCGGCCGTACGCGACACCGGCCACCCGGTCGGGGTGGTTCGCCGGCATCGCGATGGTGCGCGGTGCGGACGGGGCGGTGATCTCCGTGACGCCGGCCTCGGCCGTGCCGCCCGCGAGGAGGACCAGCAGGTCGACCGTGCGCTGCGCGGCAGCGGCGGCGGCCTGCGGGTCGACGCCGCGCTCGAAGCGCTTGGACGCCTCGGAGCTCAGCTTGTGCCGTCGAGCGGTCCGGGCGACGGCGATCGCGTCGAAGTGCGCGGCCTCGATGACGACCTCGGTCGTCCCCGTGCCCTCGGCGGCGTCCGCGATCTCGGTGTCGGCGCCGCCCATGACGCCCGCGAGGCCGATCGGCCCGCGGTCGTCGGTGATGACCAGGTCCTGGGCGTCCAGGACGCGCTTGGCACCGTCGAGCGTCGTGAGCTTCTCGCCCTGCTGGGCACGGCGCACGCCGATCGGACCCTGGACGCGGGTGCGGTCGTAGGCGTGCAGCGGCTGGCCGAGCTCGAGCATCACGTAGTTGGTGATGTCCACGGCCAGCGAGACCGTGCGCATCCCGGCCTTCTGCAGCCTGCGCTGCATCCAGATCGGGGAGCGCGCCTCGGGCTGCAGGCCGGTGACCGTACGCGCGGTGAAGTTCCCGCACCCGATCGGGTCGGAGACCTTCACCGGGTAGCCGTGGGCGTTGGGAGGGGGCACGTCGAGGAGCGCCGGGTCGCGCAGCGGCAGCCCGTAGGCGATGGCGGTCTCGCGTGCGACCCCGCGCATCGACAGGCAGTAGCCCCGGTCCGGGGTCACGGCGATGTCGAGGACCTCGTCGACGAGCTCCAGGAGCTCGATCGCGTCGGTGCCGGGCTCGTACTCGGGCGGCAGCACGATGATGCCGTGCGTGCCGTCGTCGCCCATGCCGAGCTCGTCGGTGGAGCAGATCATGCCGTGCGAGGTCTTGCCGTACGTCTTGCGCGCGGCGATCGCGAAGTCACCGGGCAGCACGGCGCCCGGGAGGACCACGACGACCTTGTCGCCGACGGCGAAGTTACGGGCGCCGCAGACGATCTCCTGCGGTTCGCCGGTGCCGTTGGCGGTGCCGACGTCGACGGTGCAGAAGCGGATGGGCTTCTTGAAGCCCTCCAGCTCCTCGATGGTCAGGACCTCACCGACGACCAGGGGGCCCTTGAGCCCGGCGCCGGTCTGCTCGACGGTCTCGACCTCGAGGCCGACGGAGACGAGCTTGGCCTGCACGTCGCGGCCGGTCTCCGTCTTCGGCAGGTCGACGTATTCCCGCAGCCAGGAAAGCGGGACGCGCATCAGATCTCCATCCCGAACGGCCGGGTGAACCGGACGTCACCCTCGACCATGTCTCGCATGTCCTCTACGTTGTGGCGGAACATCAGCATCCGCTCGATGCCGAACCCGAAGGCGAATCCGCTGTACTTCCGGGGGTCGACGCCGCAGGCGGTGAGCACCTTGGGGTTGACCATGCCGCAGCCGCCGAGCTCGATCCAGCCCTCGCTGCCGCAGGTGCGGCAGGGGCGGTCCGGGTTGCCGACGGACGCGCCGCGGCAGACGTA
>Ga0164308_10001215_pt1 | contig 13668 bp, 13 predicted proteins | sample Whisoiple_246_MG_FD_109983 | JGI IMG/M metagenome (GOLD analysis project Ga0164308, IMG submission 109983) | Soil microbial communities amended with fresh organic matter from upstate New York, USA - Whitman soil sample_246_MG | ecosystem: Environmental > Terrestrial > Soil > Unclassified >...
ATCGGCGAGCTCCCGGGCCTGGCCGCCGCCCGCGCTCTTGGCTGGCCCGGCGTGCACATCTCCGTCGCGCCGCTGCCGAGGCTGTCGGCGCGGGCGCTCGGCGCCGAGTACGACCTGCCCGGCATCGCGCGGCTCGGGGCGACCGCGCCTCTCCCGCCGGAGCCCGAGCCCGACGACGCCGCCGCGATCCTCTTCACGTCGGGCTCGACGGGCCCGGCCAAGGGCGTCGCCTACACGCACCGCCAGCTCTCGGCGCTCCGCGACCTGCTCGCGGCGCACTTCGATGTCGGCCCCGACACGGGCCTCGTGACGGGGTTCGCCCCGTTCGCGCTCCTCGGTCCCGCCCTCGGCACGCGGTCGGCGACGCCCGACATGGACGTCTCGGCGCCTCGCACCCTCACGGCGGCGGCGGTGGCCGCAGCCGTCCGCGCGTCGGACGCCCGCATCGTCTTCCTCTCGCCGGCCGCGATCCTCAATGTCGTCGCGACGGCCGACGCCCTCGCCGACACCGACCGGCGCGCGCTCGCGCAGGTGCGCACGTTCCTCTCCACCGGCGCACCCGTCGGCGAGCCGCTCCTGGCGGCGGCCGCCGCGCTCATGCCCCACGCCGAGCCGCACACGCCGTACGGCATGACCGAGTGCCTGCTCGCCACCGACATCACGCTCGCCGGGATCCGGGCGGTGGCGGATGCCGAGGACCGCGGCGTGTGCGTCGGCGCCCCCATCGCCGGCAACCGCGTGCTGATCGATCCGCTCGACGCGGAGGGGCGGCCGAGCGGCGCGCCGGGCACGGGCTCGGGTGTGCTGGGAGAGGTCGTGATCTCGGCCCCGCACCTGAAGACCGGGTACGACCGGCTGTGGCTCACCGACCGCACGGCCGTCGCCGACACTCCGGGCGAGGGCCGCTGGCACCGTACGGGCGACGTCGGCCACCTCGATGCCGACGGGCGTCTGTGGATCGAGGGACGTCTGCCGCACGTCTTCGTCACGACGACGGGCCCCGTCGCCCCCGTCGGGCCGGAGCAGCAGGCCGAGGGGGCGGACGGCGTGCGGCGGGCAGCCGTCGTCGGCATCGGCCCTCGCGGACTGCAGCAGCCTGTCGCGATCGTCGAGACGACGACGGCCGCCCGGCGCCCCGGCCTCGCGACGCCCGAGCTGACGGCCGCCGTGCGCGCGCGTGTCGAGCTGCCGCTCGCGGCGGTGCTCGTCGTGCCGCAGCTGCCCACCGACATCCGCCACAACTCCAAGATCGACCGCACCCGCCTCGCGTCGTGGGCCGAGCGCGTGCTCGCCGGCGGACGGATGGCGCGCCCGTGATCGTCGCCGTCACCGGCGCGTCCGGCTTCCTCGGCCGGGCCGTGGCGGCCGAGCTCGCTGCGGCGGGCCACGACGTGCGCACACTGCAGCGGCGGCCGAGCCGAGTCGACGGCGTCACCGACATCCTGGGTTCCGTGTCGGATCGGGATGCCGTGGCCCGCGCCGTCGAGGGGGCCGAGGGCGTCGTGCACCTCGCCGCGAAGGTGTCGCTCGCCGGCCGTCCCGCCGACTTCCACGCCGTCAACGTCGAGGGAACGCGCACGCTTCTCGACGAGGCGCGGCGTGCCGGGGCATCCCGATTCGTGCAGGTGTCCTCACCCTCGGTCGCACACACCGGCTCCGCGCTGTCGGGGGTCGGCGCCGAACCTGCCTCGCCCCGGCACGCACGCGGCGAGTACGCCCGCACGAAGGCCGAGGCGGAGCTTCTCGCCCTCGCCCGCGACAGCGAGGCCATGCCGGTCGTCGCGGTGCGCCCTCACCTCGTGTGGGGGCCCGGCGACACGCAGCTCGTCGGCAGGATCGTCGACCGCGCGCGGCGCGGCCGGCTCCCGCTCCTGGGCGGCGGCCTCGCGCTCATCGACTCCACCTACATCGACAATGCCGCGAGCGGCATCGTCGCCGCCCTCCACCGCGCCGAGCACGCGCACGGTCGCGCCTTCGTCATCACGAACGGCGAGCCGCGCCCCGTGGGCGACCTCCTCGCGGGCATCTGCCTCGCCTCGGGCGTGAAGCCCCCGCGCTGGAGCGTGCCCGCGGGCTTCGCGCGCGCGGCGGGCTCGGTCGTCGAACGGGTCTGGGCGGTGCGGCCGGGCGTCGACGAGCCGCCCATGACGCGCTTCCTCGCCGAGCAGCTGTCGACGGCGCACTGGTTCGACCAGCGCGAGACGCGCCGCGTGCTCGCATGGCAGCCGTCGGTGTCGATCGACGAGGGCCTCGAGCGCCTCGCGGCCGCCGGCACGACCTGACCCGGCAGGGCGCTCGGCGGCTCAGTACTGCTGCACGCCGTAGCGGTCGGGTTCGGGGCCGCGATCGAAGCTGCGACCCGACACGGTGTGCGGCACGATGCGCACATACGTGTATTTGAGCGTCGGCACCCACGGCTGGAGCGGCAGCGTGTCGGCCCGCTCCACCTCGGCGAACGTGTCGAGCGCTCGCGCGTGGCCGCGCACCACGACGCTCCACGCCGCCTCGTCGGTGTGGTCGTCGACCTCGAACAGCACCTCGTCGTTCGCGGTCAGCTCGAACAGCTTGCTGCCCTGCGCCGTGCGGAACAGCACGCTCTCGCCGTCGACGACGAAGTTGACGGGGAAGATGTCGACACGGTCGCCGATGCGGGTCACCAGCCGGCCGAGCTCCTGCGTGCGCAGGCGCTCCCAGCACTCGTCGTCGGACAGGACCGCCACGGGTTCGGATACTTCGGTCATGATCGTGAACCACCCCTTCGCTCCTCGACCTGAGGCCAGTATCCCGCGGTCCGAGAGCGCGTGGGAGCGGCCGTCCCACAGGCCGGGTGAGGGGCGCGACGCGCGGGCGCGACAGCGCGACGAGCGGCACGCAGGGGATGCACGGACTCGTCGCCTACTATTCGATGAGGTGCGTCCTCTGCGCCGAGGGTGGGAAGCCGATGACCGATGTGCTGCGGCGCAACAACGTGAGCTTCGTCGGGGACCCGACGAAGCCCGTGCTCATGTTCGCCCACGGCTTCGGCTGCAATCAGGAGACGTGGAATCTCGTCGCCCCGCACTTCGAGGCCGACCACGGTGTGATCCTGTTCGACCATGTCGGCGCCGGCGGCTCCGACGCCTCCGCCTACGACCGCGGCAAGTACGACTCGCTCGACGGGTACGCCTCCGACGTCCTCGAGATCATCGACGCGCTGGGCGTGTCGGACGTCATCTTCGTCGGCCACTCGGTGAGCGCGATGATCGGGGTGCTCGCGGCGAACCGCGATCCGTCGAAGTTCCGCGGGCTCGTGCTGGTAAGCCCCTCGCCGCGCTACACCGACCAGGGCTCGTACCGCGGCGGCTTCACGCAGCACGACATCGAGTCCCTCCTCGAGGCCCTGGATGCCAACTACCTCGGCTGGTCGCGCGACACCGCGCCGCTCATCATGGGGAACCCCGACCGGCCGGCCCTCGGCGGGCAGCTCACCGACAGCTTCTGCCGTATCGACCCCGAGATCGCGCGTCACTTCGCCCGCGTGACGTTCCTCTCCGACAACCGCGCCGACCTTCCGTTCGTGTCGGTGCCGACGCTTGTGCTGCAGTGCAGCTCCGACGTCATCGCGCCGCTCGCGGTCGGCCAGTACGTGCACGCCGAGATCGAGGGGAGCCGCTTCACGCTGCTCAACGCGACCGGCCACGTGCCGATCCTGTCCGCCCCCGACGAGGTCGTCGCCGAGATCCGGTCGTTCGTGGCATGAGCCCCGATGACACCGGCTGGTTCGGCCACGCGCCCTGCGGGCTCGTGGCCACGACGCTCGACGGCGTGATCGTCGAGGCGAACGACACCTTCCTCACCTGGACGGGATTCCGTTACGACGAGGTCGTGGGCCGGTCCCTCACGTCCCTCCTCGACCCCGGCGGCCGCATCTTCTTCGAGACGCGGCACACGCAGATCATGCATCTGCAGGGGATCGTCGAAGAGGTGGCTCTCACGTTCGTGTGCGCCGACGGGAGCGTCGTGCCGGCGCTCGTGAACGGCGTGCGCGACGACACGGTACAGCTGCTGCGATTCGCGGTGTTCAAGGCCACCGAGCGGGTGCAGTACGAGCGGGAGCTCCTGGCAGCGCGGCGCAACGCCGAGTTCTCCGAGCAGCGCGTGCGCGTGCTGCAGGAGATGTCGAGCCTGTTCGATGTCAGCGCGAGCGACGACGAGGTCGCGGCATCCTTCGCCGACGCGGCCCGCGAGGCGTTCGATGCCCGCGAGACCGCGGTCTTCCTCTTCCGCGACGACGGCGAGTTCGTGCTCGCGGCCGGGACGAATCCGCTGGAGGGTCTCATCGCGCCCGTGCCGACGCTGCGCACGACCCCGGACGTGCGGATCGTCAACGCCCTCGACGCCGACGACCTGTTCCCCGAGCTGGGGGCGGCGATGCGCATGACCCGGCTCTCGTCGCTCACGGTGACGCCGCTCCTGTCGGAAGGGCAGCGCGTCGGGCTCCTCGTGTGCTTCTTCTCGCGCCGGACCGAGTTCGACGAGCAGTACATCGATCTGCAGCAGGCGCTGGGGCGCCAGGCATCCCAGACCCTCACGCGCCTGCGGCTGCAGCGACGCCTCGCGTTCCTCGCGCTGCACGACCAGCTCACGGGCGTCGCCAACCGGCAGCTGCTGCAGGTCGAGCTCGACGCCGCGATCGAGACCGCCGACGAGCGGAACGAGCCGCTCGGCGTGCTGTTCCTCGACATCGACGACTTCAAGAGCGTCAACGACGCGTTCGGCCACGTGACCGGCGACGAGATCCTCATCGAGATCGCCACGCGCCTTCACGCCGGCGTCCGCCGCGGCGACATCGTCGGCCGCATCGGCGGCGACGAGTTCGTCGCGGTCTGCGCGAACGCGGATGCCGAGGCCGCGGGCCTCATCGCCGAGCGGATCCTCGCCGTCACGCGGGCCCCGATCGCGGTCGACGACGGCGTCGTCTCGGCGTCGGTGAGCGTCGGCGTCTCGGTCTATCGCCCGGGCACCGACGTTCGGCCCACCTCGACGCGGATGCTCGCGCGAGCGGATGCCGCGATGTACACGTCCAAGCGCTCGGGCAAGGACCGCGTCACGCTCGACTACTCCGTCTGACCTCTGCTCAGAGGTCGTCGGCCGGGTCGACCCGCTCGCCGTGCGGCGTGCGGAACGGCGTCTCGGTCACGGGCGGCTCGTCGACGTCGTCGGTGTCGTCGTCCGCCGGCCCGGGGAAGTAGTCCGGTTCGCTCTCGTCTGCGAGATTGAAGTCCGCGCGCTGGACCGGCGCGTCGTCGCGCCGCACGGCGTCGGGGCCCTGGATGGGCAGGAAGGGGTCTGACATGGACGTCATGGATCAAGGATGCCCCTTCCCGGTGACATCCGGGTGAACTGCGGCGATCCTCAGCCGCGGTCGGCATACACGACGACGCGGTCGTCGTCGAGCACGAACTGCAGCGCCGTTCCCACGGGGTACTCGGCGGTGAGGGTGTCGGGGAGGGTGGCGGTCACGGCGAGAGCAGCGGTCGGCGCGAACCCGCCGGCGCCGCAGCCGACGGTCGTGATCGCGGCGCCCCCCGCCGAGTGCAGCACGAAGAGGCACGGGACGTCGTCCTCGCGTCCCCACGGCTGCGGGACGATCGCGACGGTCAGGCCGAAGAAGTCCTCGAAGACGGTCGAGCCGTCCTGCCGATCGCCCAGGAAGTCCGGCCAGTCGGCGTCGGGCGCCGCGGCGAGGGTCGCGACGCTGCCGGGTCGCAGCTGCATGACGCCGTACGCGAGGGCGGCGCCGAGGAGCAGTGCGAGGCCGAGTGTCGCCGCGCGCACGACGAGCGTGCGTCGCCGGCGCGACGGCGGCGAGGGCGACGAGGGCGGCGGGACCGACTCCGCAGCGATCGCGGCAGCGTCTGTGCCCTCCGATACCTGGCCCGTGTCGCCGCCCTCCGATACCGGGCTCGCGTCGCCGCCGGCTCCGACCGTGCGGGACTCGCCCGCCTCCGCGGCGGTCGACGGGCGCAGCGGGTCGACGGGAACCCGCGACGCGATACGGCTCGTCTCGGCTGCCCTTTCCGCGTTGACGGGGGCCGACGGCGAATTCCCCGTCGTGGCGGCTTTCCCCGATGGGCTCGCGACGGATGCCTCCAATTCGAGGAGGCGTTCCAGTGCCGCGGGGTCGTCTTCGATATCGGCATCCGGCCCGTAGGCCCTTTCGCGCAGCGCGCGAAGTTCTTCCCCCATCGGATCCTGCATGCGCCCATTTTCGCATCGCGGGAAAGCCCTGGGTCGCGCCGCCTCTTCGTGACAGCACTGCGGCCGCTCTTCCGAGCGGCCGCAGTTCGTTCAGGACAGCGCGATCAGGACAGTGCGTTCAGGACAGCGCGTCGAGGGTCAGTGCGCGGCTTCGTAGGCCTCGATGACGGATGCCGGCACTCGGCCGCGCTCCGAGACCTGATAGCCGTTCGACTTCGCCCATTCGCGGACGGGGCCGAAATCCTGCTGACCCGTGCGACGACGCTTGCGCGCGCCACCGCCGGAGGAGGAATTCGACGAACGCGAACCGGACCGCGATACCGACCGGGCGGCGTCGACGTAGCGCGACAATGCGTCGCGCAGAGCAGCGGCATTCGTGTCGCTGAGATCGATCTCGAAGGCGTTGCCGTCGAGAGAGAACAGAACGGTCTCGCCTTCTCCGACTTCGAGGACGGTGCCGTCCAAGTCGTCGACGAGCTGATGCACAATTCTTCGGGCCATGGACAGGACATTACTCGTGCATTGTCTCGAATACATGAGAGATTTCTCAGGCTTATAATCCCGCCCGGGCGACCGGCCGCGCAAGCGTTTCGAATTCCGAGAGGCGAACCCCGGATCGGCCTTTGCGCGTGGTCGAATTCGAAAGTCCGGGGTCTTCCCGGTGGAATATCGCAACCCCGGCCGGGAATGCCATTCCGGCCGGGGCTGCCTCGCTGCGGGCGGCCTACACGCCCGCAGTCGTCATGCCGCGAGTGCCGCCAGGCGTCACGCCCGCAGGCCCGACGGGACCGCGACGCCGAGCGTCTCGCGTTCGAGGGCCAGGAGGTAGCGCTTCACCTCGGGATGACGGCCGTACTGGCCGAGCGAGCCGTCGGCGCGGACGACCCGGTGCACCGGCACGATGATCGAGAACGGCGTCGTCGCGCACGCGGTGCCGACCGCCCGTGCCGCGCCGGGACTCCCCGCGGCGATCGCGACCTCGCCGTAGCCCGCCGTCTCGGCGTACGGGATGTCGCGCACGGCCTCGAGGGCCTTGCGACGGAAGCCGTTGACGAGACGCCAGTCGAGCGTGACGTCGAACTCCTGCCGCTCGCCGGCGAAATACTCGTCGAGCTGTCGGTCGATATCGCCGCCGGCGCCGTGGTCGGGCGAGGGGAGGGCGTGCAGCGCCGCCGCGACGGGAGCGAGCTCGTCATCGAGCGGGCCCGAGAACGGGTGCAGCGTCACGATGCCGTCGGGGCTCGCGACGATGAGGATCTCCCCGACGGGAGAGGGGTGCACGCGGAACGTGATGTCGGTCATGGGAACATCCTCCCGCCGCGGCTCGGGCAGGGCCGTGGGAACGGGCGCGGAGGGGGAGAGGCATCCCGGATCCATGCCTGGGGAGGAACGGCTGATCACTCGGCGTGTCGTCCAATACCGCGAAACTCGGACCGGGATGCCCCGGGCGCACAGGTAGGGCGCATAACCTGGCTCGTGTGTGGCGAGCAGACAGAAGCGCCGTCGTCGGCGCGGAGGACCCCGTGCCCGCGGCACCCGTGACCCCCGGTGACCTCGGACTCTCCGAGCCGGGTGTCACTGTCGTGCACATCGCCGAGCCCGAGCGCGAACGGCTCCGTCGTGAGATCGCACAGCTGGGCGGGCGTTCGACGCTCCTGCACTACCAGGACTCCGCCGAAGCCGGCATCGAGATCACCAAGGCGCACCCCGGGAGCCTCCCGCAGTTCATCACGGGTCGCTCCACGCTGCTGTCGAACCTCTTCCGCGACGAGGTCGCCCTGCGCACCGCGCGCATCGCCGCCGAGCGGCTCACGGCCAAGAACGTCGAGCTGCGCACGGCGAGAGGACTCGACGTCGTGCGCCTCGGCGTGGGTCTTGCCACCTGGCGCATCGGCGGCATGGCCTGCATGGCGCCGATCCTCCTGCGCCCGCTCGCGATCAGGCGCCACCACACCGACTTCGAGCTCAAGCTGCACGGCTCGTTCACGGTCAATCCCGAGCTCGTCCGGGCGCTGCGCACCCACTTCGGCATCGACGTCGACGGCCGCGCCCTCGCGGGACTCGCGTACGACGGCGGCGTCTTCAAGCCGCAGCCCGTCATCGACCACATCCGGGCTCTCACGGCGACGATCGACACGTTCGTCGTCAAGCCGCGCCTCATCGTCTCTTCCTTCGCCGACGTCGGGGCGCCGATGGCGCGCGACGCCGCCGACCTCGACCACCTCTTCCTCAACGCCCTCGCCGGTCACCCCGACGACCGCGAGACCGTGACGATCCGCCGTGAGCCGGCACACGTCACGAGCCCGGACGACCGGGCCCCGGCATCCGACACCCTCCTGCTCGACGCCGACGCAGAACAGGAGGCGGTCCTCGCGCGCATCGCGGCGGGGCACTCGCTCGCCGTCCACACGCTGCCGGGCACGGGCGGCACGCAGACCGTCATCAACGCCGTCGGCCAGCTCGTCGAAGACGGCAAGCGCGTCCTCATCGTGAGCGCGCGGCGCTCGACGCTCGAGGGCGTCCGCCATCGCCTGGCAGGCATCGGCCTCGGCGGCCTCGCCGTCTCTCCCCGCGACCTGCAACGCGATCTCATCCGCGCGATCGGCCGCAACGAGAAGGCGGAGCAGCCCAAGGTCTCCGACATCGACGACGCGCTCGTGCGCCTGCGCGGGGTGCTCCGCGACTACCGCGGGGCCGTGACGCGCACGCATCCGGAGCTCGGCGTGTCGATGCTCGAGATCCTTCGCACCCTCGCGACGCTCACGACCGAGGGCCGCCTGCCCGAGACGGCGACGCGGTTCGACCAGACGACGCTGGAGCGTCTCGCGAAGGGGAGGGCGGATGCCGCGGCCAAGCTCGCGACCGCCGCCCGCCTGGGCGAGTTCCGCGTCGGCCCCGGAGAGTCGCCCTGGTACGGCGTGTCGTTCGCCACGACCGAGGAGGCGCGCGCCGCGCACGGCCTGGCGGCGACGCTGCACCGCAAGAACGTGCCCGCACTCCTCGAGCGCGGCTACGAGCTCATCGCGCAGACGCGCATGCGGCCGTTCCGCACCGTGACGGAGCTCGGCACCTACCTCCGGGTGCTGCAGGGCATCCGCGACTCCCTCGACAAGTTCAGCCCGACCGTCTTCGAGCGGCCGCTCGGCGAGCTCATCCAGGCGCACGGACCCCGTCGCGACTCGCCCGAGCTCACCAGCACGCGCCGCCGGCACCTCAAGCGCCTCTCGCGCGAGTACGTGCGCCCCGGCGTCCACATCGCCGACATGTACGAGGCGCTCCTGCGCGTGCAGCAGCAGCGCACGGAGTGGCAGAAGTTCGTCGATGTGGGGGTCGTCCCAGAGGTGCCGCTGGGCCTCGCCGACGTCCACGTCGCGTGGCAGCGCGTCGACGCCGAGCTCGGCGAGCTCGATGCCATCCTCGGCCGCGCCGGGGCCGAGCGCCTCGCAAGCCTTCCCGTGCAGACCCTCGTCCGTACGATCGGCGGTCTCGCGGCGGAGTCGGAGGTGTTCGACAACCTCGTCGAGCGCGCGAAGATCCGTGCGGAGCTCGCCGCCCTGGGTCTGGAGCCCCTCCTCATCGAGCTCTCCGTGCGCCACGTCCGCGAGGACCGCGTCGGCGACGAGCTCGAGTTCGCGTGGTGGCAGTCCGCGCTCGAGCATCTGCTGCGCGCCGACCGCGCGCTGCTCGGCGCCAACACGGCCGTCGTGGATCGTCTGGAGCGGGACTTCCGGCTCGTCGACGAAGCGCATGCCGCGGCATCCGGCCCTCTTCTCGCGGCCCAGCTCGCGACGCAGTGGCGCATCGGCATCGTCGATCACGCGCGCGAGGCGGCGGCCCTCAAGCAGGCGCTGAAGGAGGGGGTGACAGATGCCTCGCACCTCGGCGCCGTCGCACCGACGCTGCTTCGCACCCTCGCGCCGGTGTGGCTCGCGTCGCCCTACGAGGTGCCCGCGATCCCCGACGAGCCCGACTTCGACGTCGTGGTCATCGCCGATGCGGGCGCCATCTGCCTCGCCGAGGCGGCCCCGGCCCTGCGCCGTGCGCGCCAGGTCGTCGTCTTCGGCGACCCGGTGACGCAGAAGCCGACGCCGTTCCGGGTCATGACGGGCAATCCGACCGAGGAGGACGAGCCCGAGGACCCGTTCGACTCGACGAGCGTCTTCGAGCGCCTCGCCGATCTGCTGCCGGTCGAGACGCTGACGCGCAGCTACCGCGCCGGCGGCGAAGACCTCGCGCAGCTCGTGAACGACGCGTTCTACGGCGGCGAGCTCGTCTCGCTCCCGTGGGCGGGGTCGTACCTCGGGCGCGGCAGCCTGAGCGTCGACTACGTCTCGGGCGGCCACGGCGCGCCCGATCCCGTGACGGGCGCGGTCGAGAGCCCCGACGCCGAGGTCAACCGCGTCGTGACGCTCGTGCTCGAGCATGCCGTCAACCGCGGCACGGAGTCGCTCATGGTCGTGACCGCGAGCGTGCGGCACGCCGAGCGCGTGCGCGCCGCCGTCGCCGATGCCTTCGCGGGCCGCTCCGACGTCGCCGACTTCGTGTCGCGCGACACCGCCGAGCCGTTCGCCGTGCTGACCCTCGAGGAGTCGGTCGCCGAGAGCCGCGACCGCGTCATCTTCTCGCTCGGGTTCGGCCTCACGCGCCACGGCCGCGTGCTCAGCGACTTCGGAGACCTCTCCACCCCCGACGGCGATCGGCTTCTCACGGTCGGGATGACGCGTGCCCGACGCTCGATGGTCATCGTGTCGTCGATCCGCCCCTCGGCGTTCGACGAGGGGCGCCTCGAGCACGGCGCCGCGACGCTCATGAGCATCCTCGGCGGCATCGCCGCCCGCACCCGCGAGGCGCGGCTCGAGGATCTCGCCGATCCGCTCACTCGCTCGCTCGCTCGTGAGCTGCGCACGCTCGGCCTCTCGGTCGACGTGCACTACCGCGGCCTCCTGCCCCTCGTCGCGCAGTACGACGGCAAGGCCGTCGTGGCCGAGAGCGACCCCGAGACGATCGGCGAGTCGCTGCGCGAGTCGCTGCGGCTGCGTCCGCAGATCCTCCGTCGCCTCGGCTGGCACTACGTGCGCGTGCACGCCTTCGACCTCTACAGCGACCCCGCCGGCGTCGCGGCCCGGATCGCCGCGCTCCTGGGCGTCCCGCCGGAGGGGCCGACGAACGCGACCGACACCCAGCCGCTCGATGTCTTCGAGTGACCGTCAGCGGATCGAGCGCGTCGCCGGCTCCCGCCGCGCTCGGCTGACCCCTGCCCCCGGCACGGCCGGGGAGCCGGCTGCCGGCGAGCTCGGGGGTGAGGGCGACGCCGAGGGCGAGGCGTCCGTCCGCCCCGGCGAGGGCCCGAACGATGCGCGCATGAAGCGGGACGTTCCCCCGCACTGGTGAGCCGGCGGCCCTGCCGTGCGCGCGGTCCCCGTTCGCGAAGTGTCGCGGGAGGGCGGTCAGGACCGCACGCGGATCGGGGTCAGGGGCGCTCTGCGGGAGACTGCTTGTCGAGCAGGTCGCGGATCTGGATCAGCAGCTCCTGCTCGGTCGGCAGCGACGGCTCGCTCGGCTCGCCGATGCCGCGGCGGGCCTCCTCGCGCTCCTTCATGCGGTTCATCGGGTAGACGAAGGCGAAGTAGACCACGATCGCGACGGCGATGAAGTTGATGATGGCGCCGATGATGAGGCCCCACGAGAACGTCGTCGTGCCGCCCGTGAGCGTCGGGACCTCCCACGTGAGGTCGTTCAGGCTGTCGGCCTGGAAGATGAGGGCGATGAGCGGGTTGATGAGCCCCGTCACGATGGCATTGACGATGCCGGTGAACGCGGCGCCGATGACGACGGCGACCGCCAGGTCGATGACGTTGCCTCGGAGGATGAACTCCCGGAAACCCTTGATCATGTCTGCCCTCTCGCTGGTGCGCCGGCGGTCAGCCCGCGGCGGCGGGTGAGGCCTTCGCCTCGGACTTCGATCCTGTCGAAGACGAGGCGGAGCCGCCACCCGACGAGCCGGACGAGGAGGAACCGCTCGAGGAGGAACCGCTCGAGGAGGAACCGCTCGAGGAGGAACCGCTCGAGGACGACCCCGACGAGTCCTTCGGGGCGGCGCGCGAGTCGGTGCGGTAGAAGCCGGAGCCGTTGAAGGTGACGCCGATCGAGCCGTACTCCTTGCGCAGCGGTCCGCCGCATTCGGGACATTCGGTCAGGGCCGGGTCGGCGAAGGACTGCACCGCGTCGAAGCGGTGTCCGCACTGCTTGCAGGCGTAGGCGTAGGTGGGCATGGAGCTCTCTGGGGTCAGCGCCGCGAGGGCGCGAGGTCGAGGGTCTGGGTGGGGGTGACGATTCCGGTGACGGGCTGGTCGTGCACGTCGCGCGGCACCTCGTCGAGGATCTCGGAGTCGTAGACGACCGCGTAGACGGGAGGGCAGCGCTCCATCGAGCCGAGGGTCTTGTCGAAGAATCCGCGCCCCCAGCCCAAGCGCATGCCCGAGCGGTCGACGGCGGCGGCGGGGATGACGAGGAGGTCGACGTCGTTGACCGCGATGGGGCCGAGGAGCTCGCCGACGGGCTCGGGAAGGCCGAAGTTGCCCTCCGTGATCTCGCCGTCCGGCGTGGCGACCGCCCAGTCGAGGAGTCCGTCGTTGCGCGTGATGGGAAGGAGGACACGGATGCCGCGGCGCACCGCCTCCTCGACGAACTCGCGCGTGCCCGGCTCGGTCGTCGTCGAGAGGAAGCACGACAGCGAGCGGGCACCGAGGCGCTCCACGAGGAGGTCGAGCTGGCGCGCGATGCCGTGGGACGCGGCATCCCTCTGCGAATCCGTCAGAAGCTGCCGCCTCTCACGCAGCTCTGCGCGCAGGGCCCGCTTGGCATCGGCGATCGCGTCGGACATGCAGTCGATTCTAAGTGCGCACAGCACACGGGGATTTCGCAAGTACCCCGTGGTCGCACAGGCCCGCTCGATAAGATCGTGGGATGCCCCATAAGCCCTTCAAGGCCGTCATTCCGGCGGCTGGACTCGGTACGCGCTTCCTTCCGGCGACGAAGGCCATGCCCAAGGAGATGCTGCCGGTCGTCGACAAGCCCGCCATCCAGTACGTCGTCGAAGAAGCGACGCAGGCCGGGATCAGCGACATCCTCATCATCATCGGGCGCAACAAGAACGCCCTCTCGAACCACTTCGATTCGGTTCCGGAGCTCGAGCGGAACCTCGAGAAGAAGGGCGACAAGGACCGGCTGGCGAAGGTGCAGGAGTCCAGCGACCTCGCCGACATCCATTTCGTCCGCCAGGGCGAGCCGAAGGGCCTCGGCCACGCGGTGCTGCGTGCGCGCGCCCATGTCGGCGACCACCCCTTCGCCGTGCTGCTGGGCGACGACCTCATCGACGAGCGCGACCCGCTCCTGACGAAGATGCTCGAAGAGCACGAGCGCACCGGC
>Ga0164308_10001216_pt1 | contig 13668 bp, 11 predicted proteins | sample Whisoiple_246_MG_FD_109983 | JGI IMG/M metagenome (GOLD analysis project Ga0164308, IMG submission 109983) | Soil microbial communities amended with fresh organic matter from upstate New York, USA - Whitman soil sample_246_MG | ecosystem: Environmental > Terrestrial > Soil > Unclassified >...
CCTGACCCACCGCGAGCACTGGAGCGGCGGCCCCCTGCAGGACTAGCCTGAGTTGAAGGCGCAACTACCGCTCACCGACTCGTCTGCGGAGGTGTGGGCATGGACGACTGGAACGCCATGGCCCCGGCTGGCAAGAGCACGATCCTGCGAGTCGTGCGGCAGGAGGCGGAGCAGTTCTTCGACCTCGTCGACCAGGAGTCGGCTTGGACGGCGCCCACCGGCGCCGGGCACTGGCAGGTCCGCGACGTCGTCGGACACCTCGTCGACACGACGGAGGCGTACTTCGTGGCCTTCGACGCCGCGCGCCACCACCGCGAGGTGGAGCCGGCGTACGGGTTGCCCGGCATGGCCCAGCGCGTCGACACGATGGCCCGGGCGCTCCGGGACCTGCCACGCCAGGAGCTGGTGGCGCGGGCGGGCACCGACTTCGACACGATGATGAAGATCTTCGACGAGCTGACCGACGAGGACTGGACCGGTCTGCAGGTGGCCCACTTCTACATGGGCCCGCTGCCGTCGTTCTTCTACCCCGCCTTCCAGCTGATGGACTACGGCGTCCACTCCTGGGACATCCGCCAGGGCACCGGACGCGCACACGGCCTCTCGGGCGAGGCGGCCGACCTGCTCACGCCCTTCATGTTCGTGCTCTGGCAGTACACGACCAAGCCGGTCACCCCCGACGACGCGTGCGAGATCGGCATCAGGATCACGTCCGGTCCCCATGCCGGCGACACGCGCGTCTCCCTGACCGAAGCGGGGTTCTCGTACGCTCCCGGGGAGGCGACCGACCTCACCGTCCTCGAGTTCGACCCCGGCAGCTTCGTGCTCACGGCGTTCGGGCGCAGCAACGCGGGCACGATCAGGGGCGACCGCGCCGTGGCGGACCGCTTCCTCAACATCTTCTTCAGGATCTGAGGCACGCATGACCGAGATCGACCTTGCCGCCATCGACGCCGAGCGCGAGCGGATCCGTGGCGCCTACCTCCAGCCCGCCGAGCGCCGCCCGGTCTCGAGCGCGCGAGGCCTGCACCACTTCGCCGTCGTCGCCCGCGACGTCGAGGAGACCATCCGGTTCTACCAGGGCATTCTGGAGTTCCCGCTGACGGAGATCTTCGAGAACCGTGACTACAAGGGCTCGAACCACTTCTTCTTCGACATCGGCAACGGCAACCTGCTGGCGTTCTTCGACTTCCCTGGGCTCGACGTCGGGCCGTACGCGGAGGTGCTCGGAGGCCTGCACCACATCGCCATCTCGGTCGAACCGCAGACCTGGGCACGCCTGCGGGCCCGACTCGACGACGCCGGGGTCGAGTACCTCCAGGAGAGCGGCACGTCGATCTACTTCCGCGACCCCAACGGCGCCCGGCTCGAGCTCATCGCCGACCCGCTCGGCGAGATGTACGGCGCCACCGTCCTCTGACAGACGCGCAGACCGTCACCACGCGCTCGGCCCGGGACCGCTCGTCCTGCGGGCAGGGCGATGAGGGCCGCACGGCAAGGGTTGATCCGGTCGCGGGTCGGGGTCCATTCTGGTGGGGCGCGCGGCACGAGGGTGTCGCTCGAGGAGGCAGCGATGACGTCCCCGCCTCACGCGTCCGCTCGGGCGCTTCGGCCCCCAGGTGAGCCACCTCGGCGCACCGGGCCGCGCCCAGCATGCCCGCACGACTCGGTCTCGAATCACCTTGGCGCACAAGGGGATCGCCGACGTCTGACGCTGCCGTCATGACCGTCTCACTGCCTGAGCCCGTCCCGCCGCCGGCCGCGGCGCCGCCCCACGCGCGCAAGGGGCGCCATCGCGTCGTGCGTGAGCCCACCTGCCCGTAGGTCGATCACGAGTGCCAGCCGAGGAGGTCGTATGAGCACTCAGGAAGACGGATGGCGACGTGCGCCCGCCGGCTCGGCGAGCGGCCCCACGACGCAGGCGGACGTGCCGATCGGGTCGGCCGGGAGCGCGGAGGGTCCCGAACCTGCCGTCGCCAAGATGAGCGTGCCGACGCTGACCGCGATGGTGGTCGGCAGCATGGTGGGCGCCGGGGTGTTCTCGCTCCCGGCGCGGTTCGGCGTCGCGACGGGCATCCTCGGATCGCTCATCGCCTGGGCCATCGCGGGCACCGGCATGCTGATGCTGGCGTTCGTGTTCCAGAGCCTCGCGATCCGCAGGCCGCAGCTCGACTCCGGCGTCTTCATCTACGCCAAGGCGGGCTTCGGCGACTACGCCGGCTTCAACTCCGCGATCGGCTTCTGGGCCAGCACGGTCGCCGGCAACACGTTCTACTGGGTGTTCATCAGCGCCACGCTGGGCACCTTCGCCAGCGGCTTCGGCGACGGTGCAACGGTCCTGGCCGTGGGCCTCTCGAGCGCCGGCGTGTGGTTGTTCCACTACCTCATCGCGCGGGGCGTGCGTGATGCCGCGGTCATCAACCGCATCGTCACGGTGTTCAAGATCCTGCCGATCCTCGTGTTCATCGTCGTGCTGTTCGTCAACATCGACGCCGGCGTCTTCGCCGACAACTGGACGGCCTCTGCCTACGGCGACCTCGGCAACCTCAACGAGCAGGTCCGCAACACCATGCTCATCACGACGTTCGTCTTCATCGGCATCGAGGGGGCCAGCGTCTACTCCCGGTACGCCCGGCGCCGAGAGGACGTCGGGCGGGCCACGGTGCTCGGCTTCCTCAGCGTCCTGTCGGTCTTCGCGCTGGTGACGCTGTCGAGCTACTCGGTCCTGCCCCAGCCGCAGCTCGCCGCGACGCGTCAGCCGTCGATGATCGGCGTCTTCAGCTCGGTCGTGGGCGACTGGGGCGAGGTGTTCATCAGCGTCGCGGTCATCGTGTCCGTGCTCGGGGCCTACCTCGCCTGGACCCTGATGGCCGCCGAGGTCATGTTCATCCCCGCCCGTCAGGACGACTTTCCCCGCTTCCGCGGTCAGGAGAACGCGAAGGGCACCCCGATCACGGCGCTCGTCGTCACCTCGATCGGGGTGCAGTCCCTGCTCTCGTTGACCCTCTTCGTCGACGACGCCCTGAACTTCATGCTCGACCTCTCGACGAGCCTCGCCCTCCTTCCCTACCTCCTGGCCGCCGCCTACGCCCTGAAGCTGGGGCTCACGGGTGAGAGCTACGAGGACGTGGCGCCGAGGACCCGACGCAAGGAGACCGTCGTCGCCGGCGCCGCCACCGCGTACACGATCTTCCTGTTCGACGCCGCGGGGCTGAAGTTCGTCCTCCTCATGACCGTCATCCTCGCCCCGGCCTCCTTGCTCTACATCAAGGCTCGCAGCGAGCAGGGCCGACGGATGTTCACTCCCTCGGAGCTCGCGCTCTTCGTCCTCATCGTCCTCGGTGGCGTGGCCGGCGTCGTCGGCCTGGTCACCGGGCGCATCACCATCTGACCCCACCGAGAAGAGGCCACCGGATGACCAGCCCAGCGACGTACGGAGTGCACTCAGAGGTCGGCCGGCTCCACAAGGTGCTCGTGTGCGCCCCCGGTCTCGCGCACCGCCGCCTCACCCCCACCAACAGCGACGACCTGCTGTTCGACGACGTGATGTGGGTCGAGACCGCCCAGCGCGACCACGCCGACTTCGTCAACAAGCTCACCCAGCGCGGCGTCGAGGTGGTGGAGCTGCACGACCTCCTCGCCGAGACCATGAAGGACCCCACGGCGCGCGACTGGATCCTGGACCGCAAGATCGAGCCGAACCACGTGGGGATCGGGCTCATGGAGGGGACGCGCGCCTTCCTCGAGTCGCTCTCGCCACGCGAGCTGGCCGAGTTCCTCATCGGCGGGCTCGCCACCGACGACCTGCCCGAGGACTACCGCACCGGCTACATCGCCCTCGCCCGGGAGCACACCGGTGCACGCGAGTACCTGATGCCGCCCCTGCCGAACACCCTCTACACGCGCGACACCACCTGCTGGCTCTACGGCGGCCTCACCCTCAACCCCCTGTACTGGCCGGCGCGCCACGACGAGACGCTCATCTACAAGGCCATCTACGAGTTCCACCCCGACTACGCCGGGTCGACGGTCTGGTGGGGCGACCCCGAGAAGGACTGGCGTCAGGCCACCTTCGAGGGCGGCGACATCATGCCGGTCGGCAACGGGGTCGTCCTCATGGGCATGAGCGAACGCACCTCGCGCCAGGCGATCACGCAGGTGACCGCGGCACTGTTCGCCCAGGGCGCGGCCCAACGGGTCGTCGTCGCCGGCATGCCGAGGCTGAGGTCGGCGATGCACCTCGACACGGTGTTCACGTTCGTCGACCGTGACGTCGTCACGCTGTACCGCACGATCATGGACGCGGTGCACACCTTCACGCTGCTGCCGACGGACGCGGCGCCCGGGGTGGAGGTCGTCGACGAAGGGAGTGCCGCGTTCGTCGACGTCGTCGCCGGCGCTCTCGGTCTGCCCTCGATCCGCGTCATCGACACGGGCGGCGACGTCTACCAGGCCGAGCGGCAGCAGTGGGACAGCGGCAACAACGCGGTCGCCGTGGAGCCCGGGGTGGTGTTCACCTATGACCGCAACACCGTGACGAACACGCTGCTGCGCAAGGCGGGCATCGAGGTCATCACCATCGTGGGCGCCGAGCTCGGCCGGGGCCGCGGGGGTGGTCACTGCATGACCTGCCCGATCATCCGCGACCCCGTCGACTTCTGACCGACCCGGCCCACGGACCCCTCCAAGCAGGCATCGCACGGGAGATGAGCAGAGTGACACCACCAAGGCACCGAACCAGGTCCCCGCGCTCCGGCGCCCGGAACGCAGCCCGCCCCCGGCGGCGACGGCCGACGACGGCGTTCGTGGTGCTGGCGCTCGTTCCTGCGGCGCTGGTCACCGCGGCCTGCCAGAGCCAGCCCGACAGCACCCAGGCCCGCATCGACAACCCGGCGCGCGGCAACAGCGTCAACGCCCAGATCGGCGACATCCGCCTGCTCGCGACCCGCATCGACGCCCCGGAGGAGCGCAAGGTGCTGGCCGCGACGAGCACCGGGCTCTTCACGACGCTCGCCAATGACGGGAGCCAGGCCGACACGCTCGTGGCCGTGTCGACGAGCTACGCCACGCGCACGATCCTGCGCGACGGCACGAACGGCGCCGAGCGCCCCGTCGAGGTGCCGGTCCCCGCGCACGGCGTCGTCTCGCTGCAGTACCCGGGGCACACGCACCTCGAGCTCGTCGACCTCAAGGTCGACGTCCGTGCCGGCCGGCTGCTGCCGGTGCAGTTCCGCTTCGCCAAGGCCGGCACCGCCACCGTCAACGTGTTCGTCGACGGGTTCGGGCTGCCGACGGTGTCGCCGGTCACGTCCGCAACCAGCTAGTCGCGAACCGCTCGAGGTCTGGTCGCACGATCGCCCCGACCTGCAGGGGCAGGTCACGACGACGCCGACGAGAGCTGGCGGGGGGACTCGAACCCCCAACCACCTGTTTGTGTCTGGCCCTATTGGTGGCTCTTGCTGTCTGCGCGGAAGTCCTTGGCGCTGAGCACGTTCGGGTCCTCAGTTTTTGTCATCACCTATCGAGGGTTCTGGTCGCTTCGGCTCGAAAAAGGTGGGCAAACCGGTGGGTGGGCAGGGAGAGCCACCGACCCGATAGCGGAGCAGGACAGCGCGCCGGAGTGGCCGGGTCAAGGGTGGCCGGAGGCCATCACGGAGTGACGCGTAGCGCCCTTGACGCGGTCCGGAGGCGCGCGGACAGTGGAGCGTCGGGGCGGCGGCTCGGAGGTTACCGGCGCAGGGAGTGCGTGGGGCCCTATGTTGTGGGCATGCCCGAGTCGCTGCCCTTGCGCCAGTTCATCGGCAACGTCACGTTCGGCTGTGTCTTTCGGCTTGTGATCCTGGGGGGCGTGGCCTGGCTCTTGTGGCTGCTAGGGCTGACCACGACTCTGGGTACGACTGTTGGTTGGGTGCTGGGGGTGAGCTTCGCGCCGGTGCTCGTTGAGGTGTGGCGTCACCGCCGAAGTCGTTCGCTGGATCGTTAGCGCGGGGTGCGGTGGGGTGCGCGTAGGCGCGCCAGCGCCGAAGCGCGGGGTCCCCATCGCGGGGTCCCCGCGCTTCTTCGCGCCGGAGGCGCGCTTGAGCCAGTACAGAAACTACTCACCGACCCGAATCCTGATTGCTGTCCGACGCCGCTTGATGGGTTACACGTTGGCTCCACTTGATGGGTGACGCTGCCATCCCGGACCGTCGCACGTGGCGTTGTCGTCACGTGGAAGGTGGCCGGGCTGATGCTCGTGGAGTTGAGCGTTGTGGAGCAGCGGTACCACGCGGTGATGGAGGTCCTGTCCGGTGCGCAGGTGACGGCGGTCGCCGGGCGGTACGGGGTGTCACGAAAGACGGTGCACGCCTGGGTAGGCCGGTATCGGCAGGAGGGCCTGGCCGGGTTGGCCGACCGCACGCACCGACCCAACTCGCACCCGTGGCAGCTGGCCGCGCCGGTGGAGGCGTTGCTGGTGCAGCTGCGCACGGACCATCCACGGTGGGGTCCGCGCAGGCTGCTGCACGAGCTGGGCCGAGCCGGTGTGGACCCGGTGCCGTCCCGTTCGACGGTGTACCGGGTGCTGGTGCGTCACCATCTGGTCGCGGCCAGGGCGCGCAAGCGGCGCCGGGAGGACTTCGTGCGGTGGGAGCGGCCGGGTCCGATGCAGTTGTGGCAGATGGACGTGATGGGTTCGGTGCGCATGGTTGACGGGTCGGAAGCGAAGCTGATCTCGGGGATTGATGACCATTCGAGGTTCTCGGTCATCGGGGTGGTCGTGGCTCGGGCCACGGGCCGGGCGGTGTGCGCGGCGTTCACTGCGGCGATGGCCGAGTACGGGGTGCCGGAGCAGGTCCTGACGGACAACGGCAAGCAGTTCACCGGTAAGTACGGGCGTCCGCGCCCGTCGGAGGTGTTGTTCGACCGGATCTGTCGAATGAACGGGATCGAGCACTTGCTGACCAAGGTCCGTTCGCCCACCACGACCGGGAAGGTCGAGCGGTGGCACCAGTCGATCCAGCGGGAGCTACTCGATCAGGCGCCGCCGTTCGTGACGCTGGCCGCGGCGCAGGAGGCGGTCGACCGATGGCGTGCCGAGTACAACACGATCCGTCCGCACCAGTCGCTGGACATGGCGGTCCCGGCGGACCGGTTCGTGCCGGCCGCGCCGCGGGAGGGGTTCGCGCTATGGGTGCCGCCGGGCTTGACCGCCACCAGCGACGCGGCGGGTGCCGCCCGGATGCCCGCCCTGATCCCTGAACCCGTCGCCGTCGCCGGCGCCGTCGAACAGCCGGTGGCCGGGGCGGTCGAGCTGGAGCGGGGGGTGCCTGCGAGCGGGAACGTCGCGGTCGGTGGTCAACAGTTCTGGTTCGGTCCGCACCGCGCCGGTGAGGTGATCACGTTCTGGATCGACTCGACCACGGTGCACCTGTCCAGCAACGGTCGGTTCCTCAAGACGGTCCCGTCACGGCTGACCGAGCGCGATGTCGCCCGGCTACGCAGGGCCGGTGCCCGCCCCGCCGGGGCGCCCCCAGCACGACGGCTACCCGGGAAGCTCCTGGCTGGGGCACCGATTGAGGTTGACCGCACCGTGAACCCGCTCGGGATGGTGAGCCTGGGCAACACCCAGCTACGCGTCGGCAGTGTGCTCGCCGGGCAACGGGTCACCATCCGGCTGGAGCGGGACCTGGCCCACGTTGTGCTGGGCGAGGGGACCTTGTGGCGGACCGTCGCGTTCACGCTTACCCCAGCCAAGCGGGCCCGACTGCAGGGAGCGCGCCCAGCCGGCCCACCACCAACGCCACCGACCGGCCCGGTCCGCGTCGAGCGCAAGGTCTCCTCCCGAGGCGGTATCCAAGTCGTGAACCAGCGCGTCCAGGTCGGCCTCGCCCACGCCGGGACCACCGTGACCGTCGAGGTCGACGACACCACCCTGCGCGTCATGGACGACGGCGAGACAATCCTCAAGTCCGTCCCCCGCCTGAACAACCAGGGGGTGACACGGCACAAGGCCTACGGCCACCGAACTGTCAATCAAGCCTAGGAAGCGTTACCGATCAACTGAACCCCTCGCGTTACCCGTCAAGTGGACCTAGACATCAAACGTCGATCCCTGGTCTGCGCGCGCCACCGGCCACCCGCGGTTGGCCGCATGAACGCCTCCTCAGGCCGTGACGCGCCTGATGTACACCGCTCTTTCGAACGCGTCTTCGTGCTCGCTCCTCCAAGCGCGGAAATACGCGAAGTTGTCTGCGTCCAGACCCTCACGGCCTAGATCGACTCGGTACTCCTCGACTGGTTCGTAGGCAGCCCAAGCGGCTGGCGTGAGCAGGTAGATCCCGGGGACGCCACGCCCAGGTCCGTAGTGCCATGGGTGGCTCAGCACGTCGGCCAGTCGCGGGATACCTCGAGTCATTCGCTTGCGTGGCTCGAGCGGAAGGACGACGAGCCCTTCCACGCGCTCGGTTCGCAGCGTCAGGTCAGCCACGGCGGTGTTCATGCAGAACACCGCGGCCCGCGTGCCATGAGTTGGCTCGGCGCCGAGGAGGTCGTCTACGTCGATCTGAGCGAAACCGACGGAGTTGAGCTCGCCCGCCGCGGCCTTCAACCACTGGGCGACCGCATCACGCCACGCAGGCTCGTCATTGGCATCCACTTGGGGGCTCGCGTTCGTCATGAGCGGACCCTCGCACGACGAAGCTTGCAGGGCATCCGCTTTCCGCTCGGCGGCACGAGCGGACGTTCGGCAGTTCGTGGGTACGTCGACTTGGTTAACTGATCCGTCAGGCGCCCGACTGAAGCCAGCGGGCGCCGCCTTTCCGTCCTGCTGTGAGCTGAGATGCAATGCGCCTTGCCGCCGCCAGGCGCCGGGCGCCAAGCAGAACCGTTAGATGCGTCGCCGGCGGCGCCCCGGGGTGACGGCGGCCGCGACCACTGCCGTCTTCGCGACCGGCGACGGGCCGGGTGATACGGCCTTGGCCACAACTGCGGTCTTGGCCACGGGGTGGCCGATGACGCCGACTCGTCCTACTCGAGCTGCTCGAAGGGGCATGTCAGTCTCCTTCGCTCGTGCCATCGTCGGCTTCAATCGAGGCGATGATGGCCTGGATCGGGATGCGGCCGTCGGCGATGAGCTGGCCGCCCGAACGCCGGGCGGCGGATGCGAACGGCGCGGCCCACAGGTTCTCCCAGATGAGGACGCCGGCCGTGCTTCCCGGATCCATGGCTGCCGCGAGGTTCTCCACGTCGTCGGCCGCCAGGAGCTCGGCCAGCTCGGTCTCGAGCTTCTGGAGCTCTCCGAGGTCCCCGACGTCGGCGAGCTCATTGGCTTCGACCGATCCCTGCTCGTCCTTGGTCAGGATCAGGATGTCGATCACCCGGATCGTCCCGGCATCGACCAAGGCGATGAGCTCTTTGGCCATCTCACCGGTGAAGTTGCTTGCTCCTGCGGGGAACTCGACGACGACGTAGTCGACGGGGCCCAGTTCATCCAGCGATGTCTCTGTCATCGCAGTTCCTTCTGGTTGGCGGGCCGAACCGCGCCCGATGGTCAGGGGCGCTGTCGCGACCCGTCGCTCCTGCAGGTGGGTGTCGCTGTCCTCGGCCTGGTGTGCGGCCGGGGTGGCGGCGCCGGACTGGCCGGTGACCAGGTTGACCTGGTCTGCCGCCCGAGTGTCGTCTCCGCGGGTGGATCGTTGGCTGCCGCGGGGCTGGACGAGGGCCCGCTTAGCTGCTGAGCAGCGTGCCTGACCATCTCGCCTCCCGCGTCGTCAGGCAGACATCACACACTGTGATGTTGCGGAGAGAAGAGGTCGGTCGTGCAGGTGCGATGGCCTGATCCGCCCGATGGAGGGGACGACATCCCGCCCACCCATGGTCCGTCAGACTACCTCCGCCCAGAACGGGCGGGCAATGGTGTAGCGACGGTCGACGGAGTCGGTCCGGCCCTTCGGATCATTCCTCGAGGATGATGACGACCGACGTCCTGCCGGCCTAGCGTCTTCGGGTCTCGCGGTGCTCGTCCGGCCGGCGAGCTCGCACTGGGAGGGTTCCGATGAGCAGTGACCGTCACGCGCGAACGATGTTGCCGATACCCGATCGGTCGGCCCCGGGCCTGACCACCTACGACGCCAAGGACCCGGACACCGCGTTCCCGCCGATAGAACCACTGCTGCCTCCTGAGGGGGCCCCCAACGTCGTGGTGATCCTCCTCGACGACGTGGGCTTCGGGGCCTCGAGCGCCTTCGGCGGTCCGTGCAGCACCCCCGTGGCCGAACGGCTGGTTGAGGGTGGCCTTCGCTACAACCGGTTCCACACGACGGCCCTGTGTGCCCCTTCACGGGCGGCGTTGCTGACGGGCCGCAACCACCACTCGGTCGGGATGGGGAGCATCACCGAGACGGCCACGTCCGCTCCGGGCAACAGCTCGGTGCGTCCCAACACCAAGGCCCCGTTGGCGATGACCCTGAAGCTGAACGGGTACTCGACCGCGCAGTTCGGCAAGTGCCACGAGGTGCCCGTGTGGCAGTCCTCCCCGATGGGTCCGTTCGACGCCTGGCCCTCGGGAGGCGGGGGCTTCGAGACCTTCTACGGGTTCATCGGTGGAGAGAACAACCAGTGGGACCCGGCGCTCTACGACGGCACGACTCCCGTTGAACCGCCGGCCACCGCCGAGGAGGGCTACCACCTCACCGAGGACCTCGCGGACCGGGCGTGCAGCTGGGTGCGACAGCAGAAGGCCCTGATGCCTGATCGTCCGTTCTTCATCTACTTCGCGCCGGGTGCGACCCACGCACCGCACCACGTGCCGACGGAGTGGGCGGAGCGGTATGCCGGCCGGTTCGACGACGGCTGGGATGCCTTGCGAGAGAGCACCTTCGCGCGTCAGAAGGAGCTCGGGGTGATCCCCGCCGACGCCGAGCTCACACCCAGGCACGACGAGATCACCGCCTGGGACGACATGCCCGAGCAGCTCAAGCCGGTGCTCGCTCGTCAGATGGAGGTGTATGCGGGGTTCCTCGAGCACACCGACCACCACGTCGGTCGGTTGATCGACGCGATCGAGGACCTGGGTGTGCTCGAAGACACGCTCGTCTACTACATCATCGGTGACAACGGCGCGTCGGCCGAGGGCACCATGAACGGCGCCTTCAACGAGATGGCCAACTTCAACGGCATGGCCGCCCTGGAGACTCCTGAGTTCATGGTGAGCAAGATGGACGAGCTCGGGACCCCGGCGTCCTACAACCACTACTCGGTCGGCTGGGCGTGGGCGATGAACGCACCACTTCAGTGGACCAAGCAGGTCGCCTCGCACTGGGGTGGCACGCGCAACGGCACGATCGTGCACTGGCCCAACGGGATCAAGGATCCCGGGGGTCTCCGGACCCAGTTCACCCATGTCATCGACCTGGCGCCCACGATCCTCGAGGCCGCCGGCCTGCCCGAACCGGTCATGGTCAACGGCGTGCAGCAGTCGCCCATGGAGGGCACGAGCATGCTCTACAGCTTCAACGACGCCGACGCCCCCGAGCGCCACGACCTCCAGTACTTCGAGATGTTCGGCAACCGTGGCATCTACCACCGGGGATGGAGCGCTGTGACGAAGCACCGCACCCCGTGGGTCATGGTCGGCGCCGAGATCCCCGCGTTCGACGACGACATCTGGGAGCTCTACGACGGCAGCAGCGACTTCAGCCAGGCCCGGAACCTGGTCGCAGAGCATCCCGAGATGCTCGCCAAGCTGCAACGGCTCTGGCTCATCGAAGCCACGAAGTACAACGTGCTTCCCATCGACGACCGAGGGGCCGAACGACTCAACCCCGAGATCGCGGGACGTCCGACCCTCATCCGGGGAAGCTCCCAGCTCCTCTTCCCGGGGATGGGCCGGCTCTCGGAGAACAGCGTGGTGAGCGTCAAGAACAAGTCCTTCACCGTCACCGCCGAGGTCGACGTCCCCGAAGGCGGCGCCGATGGCGTCATCATCGCCCAGGGAGGCCGGTTTGGAGGGTGGGCTGTGTACGTCAAGGACGCGACGGCGAAGTTCGTCTACAACCTCCTCGGCATCCAGGAGTTCGCGGTCGAGGCCGAGACGCCGATCCCCGTGGGAACGCACCAGGTGCGAATGGAGTTCGCCTACGACGGAGGTGGACTGGCCAAGGGTGGGGCGGTGACCCTCTATTACGACGGTGCCGCGGTGGGGAACGGCCGCGTCGGGGCCACGCAGGCGATGATCTTCTCCGCTGACGAGACCACCGACATCGGCCATGAAACCGGTACCACCGTCACCTCCGACTACACGCCAGCCACGAGCCGTTTCACCGGGAAGATCCACTGGGTGCAGATCGACCTCGGCGACGACGACCACGACCACTTCATCGACCCGGAGGAGCGCCTCCGCATCGCCATGGCCAGGCAGTAGTCGCGGCGTCACCGAGATGTCGCCGACCGCCATCACCCGCGCCGGGATGGCCTACGTGCCCGGAGGCTCCTTCGCCATGGGCAGCGACCGCTTCTACCCGGAGGAAGGGCCTGTCACCCCCGTCACTGTCGGCGACCTCTGGGTCGACGAGCACCCCGTGACGAACGAGCAGTTCGCGAGGTTCGTGGCCGAGACGGGGCACGTGACCGTGCCCGAACGAGCGCCAACGCCGGACGACTTCCCCGGGGCCGACCCCGAGCTCCTCGTGCCCGGCTCGCAGGTGTTCACTCCGACCCATGGACCGGTGCCGCTCGACGACTGGACGCGTTGGTGGCGGTGGCAGCCCGACGCTGACTGGCGTCACCCCACCGGGCCCGGGAGCGGCATCGACGACCGGCTGGACCACCCCGTCGTCCACGTCGGCTGGGAGGACGCGGCAGCATACGCACGCTGGGCCGGCAAGAGCCTGCCGACGGAGGCCGAGTGGGAGCATGCCGCTCGGGGCGGCATCGAGGGCGCGACCTATCCGTGGGGTGAGGAGTTCTGTCCCGACGGGGTGTTCATGGCGAACACATGGGTGGGACGGTTCCCGTTCGAGAACGTGCACCCGCACGGCTTCCTCGGCACGTCGCCGGTCCGGAGCTTTCCGCCCAACGGGTTCGGCCTCTACGACGTCGCCGGCAACGTCTGGGAGTGGACGAGCAGCCCGTGGACCGAGCGGCCCGCGGCACCGAGCGAGCCCTCGTTCGCACCCGCCACGGAGGCGCCGGAGCTCGAGCACCACTCCTGTTGTGCCCCCGAGACCCCGGTGAGCCTGTCCGAGGCCGACCGACGCGTCACGAAGGGCGGGTCCCACCTGTGCGCGCCGTCCTACTGCCACCGCTACCGGCCAGCGGCCCGCCAGGGTCACGGGGTGCGCAGCACCACCGGTCACGTGGGATTCAGGTGCGTCGCTCGTCCGTAGGCAGACGAAGACGGCGCCGCCGGGCATAGGTGGAGCCGACCCTCGAAGGGTTTCTGTTGCTTGGCTGGCAGTGGCGCTCGCACAAGATCGCGGTGGTCTCGTGTGCATCCGCTCATCGGCATGTGGGTGAAACTTCGACCGCGCGACACGCGGCGTGTTTCTTCGTGGTTCGGCGCCCTGGGCGTGGATGGTGGAGAGTGCGGACACACCCACACAAAAGACCTGAACTGACAAAAACTGCGGGCTTGATGCCCTGGGGGTCGGCTCCCCACCCCGGCCAGAGGCCATCCACACGAATAGCCGC
>Ga0164308_10001219_pt1 | contig 13657 bp, 10 predicted proteins | sample Whisoiple_246_MG_FD_109983 | JGI IMG/M metagenome (GOLD analysis project Ga0164308, IMG submission 109983) | Soil microbial communities amended with fresh organic matter from upstate New York, USA - Whitman soil sample_246_MG | ecosystem: Environmental > Terrestrial > Soil > Unclassified >...
AGGAGGGCCGGGTCCTTGGCTTGTTCCCAACTCACCGCTGGCCCACGCAGGACGCTGGTCACGAAGCGGCGGTCCGTGCGGCGCTCGACACGGCCCTGCGAAACGGCGCGGTCAGCGACGTCCGGACCGGCGCACTGGTTGCCCTGTTGTCCGCGCTGAACGCGGTTCCTGAGGTGGTGGATCCGGAGGCGGTCGGGCTCTCGAAGCGGGAGTTGAACCTGACCGCTACCCGGATCGCCGAAGGCGACTGGGCAGCCGCGGCCGTCCGCTCGGCCATCGACAGCATGATGGCGGCCATCATCGCAGCAAGCACCTCAGCGGCCGTCGTCACCGGAAGCGGTTCCTGACCTGCGGCAGCGCTCTGGACCACGGATCGCGACAACTCTGCGCGCTTCGTCCTCGCCCGGAGCGGCCCGTCAGAGGGCGTCGAAGACCCGTGTCACGTCATGGTTGCCGATCGCCTCTCCCAGCTGCCGCGGGCTTCGGCCGGCGTGGTTGATCGCGTCGGGATCAGCCCCGTTGCGGAGCAGCAGCTCGATCGCCTCGCCGCGCCCTCGGGAGTTGAAGACCGCCACCCACAGTGGCGTGTTGCCGTAGAAGTTGCGCGCGTCCACGTCGGCCCCGGCCTGCAGGAGTTGGTCCATGACCTCGATGGCGTGCTCTTGGGCTGCGACGTGCAGCGCGGTGAATCCCTGCCGATTCGCGGCGTCCACCGGACATCCGTCGTCGATGGCTGCGCGCAGTCCGGACAGGTCCTGTTCCACGACGAGATCGATCAGATCCATGACAAGAGGGTGCCTGCTGCGGGAGGTCTTGTCTTCGAGATGCACTCAAGACGGTCCAGCCGCCTCCATGGCGCGCTCGATGCCGCTGGGGAACCGCGGTCTCAGCGCAGGTTGTAGAACTCGCGGTGGACGTTGGCCGGCTTGACGCCGGCCCGGAGGAGCTCGCGTTGGAGCGTGCTCACCATCTGCTCGGGTCCGCAGAGGAAGGCGGAGAGCTGGCGGGATTCCGTCCCCGCGGTCTCGAGGATGTGCTCGGCCGTCAGCCGGGGCGATGCCGCGGTGTCGATGAGATGGAGGCGGAGCTCGTCGTGATGAGCCGCGAGGTGGGCGACCTCGTCGGCGAGGGGAGCGGGCCCGCGGGCCGTGTAGAAGAAGTCGACCCGGTGCGGCAGCCTGCCGGGCGCGGCGGAGCGGAGCCAGCTGAGCATGGGCGAGACACCGATGCCCCCGGCGACCCACACCTGGTGCTCGGTGCCGCGGGTGTAGTCGAAGTGTCCTTGCGGGCTGCTGATGACGGCCGGCATACCGGGTTCGACGAGCTCGCCGATGCTCGAGGTGAAGTCGCCGAGGGCGCGCACGGTGACGCGAACCTCGTTCTCCTGCGGCCCGCTCGCGATGGTGAAGGGGTGGCGGTGCCAGCCGTCACGGGCCTCGAGGTTGACCAGCGCGAACTGTCCCGGGCGGAAGGCGAAGCGCTCCCCGAGGGGGCGCAGCCAGATCTCGAAGGACGCGTCGTCGATGGGCTCGACCGATGACACCTCGTAGTCGTGGGTGTGGGCGAAGTGCCGGGCCAGCAGCTCGCGGTACAGGTAGAAGGCGATCCCGACACCGCCCACCACGAGATAGGACGAGCGCAGCAGCTGCGAGCCGAAGACGGTGGAGTCCAGGACCCCGTGGACGAAGCCGAAGGCGAGGAAGATGCCGGTGAGCCGGTGGAACCCCCGCCACAGGCCGTAGCTGCCGACCCACCGCCCGACGAGCTGGACCGCTGACGTCTCCATGAGGCGCCCCGCCGGTTGGCGCAGGCGGCGTGGGGTGAGGGAGCGCCAGCGCGGAGCGATGGCCCACACGGTCAGCGTCGCGAGGCCCACGATGCCGATCGTGCCGAGCGTCGGGCCGAGGTGGGTGGGGTGGCGGTTCCCCGTCGTGGCGATGTGCACGCCGATGAGGATCGTGCCGGCGATGGCGACCCGGCGATGCCACACGGCGGCCTTGTCGACCCCGTCGAAGAACTGCTCCACCCAGCGCAGGGTGCTGATGAGGACGAGTCCCACCGACATGAGCAGGACGCCCTCGGCCCCGATGAGCTGGCCGACGAACGACCCCACGTCCCCGCCTGGTCGGGCGAGCAACCAGAGCACCGCGAAAGCGATGACGAGCATGGCGATCGAGGCGGGACCCACGATGCGCGTGACCGTGTGTGACCCGCGGTAGGGCTTGCGGTGCCGCAGCGAGGCCTGAACCGCCATGCTCCACCCCTCCGCTCCGAGCCGCGCGGCACTGCGCGAGCACCCCTGACGTACCCGCCCGGCCGCGTCCGCGAGCGTCGAGCGGACGCGTCAGCGGGGTCCCAGCCCTGCCCCCGGTCGCACCAACGGCTGACTGGCCGTCCGCGAAGCGGTCACGCGCACGGCGCGCTCCCCGAGTCCATCACCGCACCTCCCGGCGATGCCAGGAAGGACCAGTCGTAGGACGTGGCGTGAAGCGTCAGCTTGAGCAGGCCGAACGTGCCCGCGAGACGGAACTGGCTGCCAGCCACCGGTCGCTGGAACTTGTAGTGGGTGTCGCCCCCGGTGCCGACGACGAACGCGCGAACGCCCTGGGGGCTCGGCTGACCGTCATTGTCGAGCGGCGCGAGCCGCTCGTAGTCGTGGTCGTGGCCGCTCAGGACCAACTCGGCCTTGGCGGCCATGAGGTCTCTCCAGAAATCGCCCATCTCGACGTCGGCGCCATGGTTGCCTGAGGAGTACCGGGGCTTGTGCCAGTAGGCCAACGTGCAGCGCGTCGGATGGGCGGCCAGGTCAGCGCGCAGCCACTCCTCCTGCGGCGAGCCCTGCTGGCAGCCGCCGACGTGGGCGCACTCGGAGTTGAGCGCGATGACGTGCCATGCGCCCAGGTCATAGCTGTAGTACCCCTTGTCGGCGTCACCCGCCCGGGGACCGAAGTAGGCGAAGTAGCCCCTGGCTTCCGGCGAACCGTACTCGTGGTTGCCTGGCACGGGAAAGGTCATGCCCTTGAACTTGCCCCAGCTCGCCTCGTACGAGGCGACGTACTCCTTCAGCGACCCGCTCGGGTACTGGTTGTCGCCGAGCGCCAGCACGGCATCAGGGCCCACCTGGCCGATCAGGCCCGCGGTGTCCTGCATGCGGCAAGACCCCGGAGAGGACTTTTCTTCGGTCAGCAAGCTCTTGTCGGCCGGACAGGCGATGTCGCCCGCCGCCACGACGACCGCTTGCGCACTCGAACGTACCGGCTGCGCACCGATGTACAGCGGCGAAGCCGTCCCGGCGCCGGTCCACAAGCTCGCGCCAAAGACATTCGAACCTGCGACAAGCAGGAGCACGAGGGCCGCGGCCATCAGCGCCATCACGAGCAGACGGTGGCGCGCCACGTTGTGGCGCCACCTGGCGCGGAACGGCTGGGCGGTCGGCCCTGCGGAACGAGCAGGCTGTGGGTCGCGCGCGAGCAAGCGCCATGCCAAGGGGACCAGCATCAGCAGACTTATCACGAGGATGGCGAACAGTCCTGTCATCGACCTTCCTTTCCCGCTCGGGGAATCGCTCGAATCCTGCGCCAGCGGGGATATCGTGACGCTGGTCGTGCCGATCAGGGAGCGAAGGACCGTCAGGTATGTCGCTCCATTCGCCTCGCTCGGTTCGACGTGGGTGTTCTCGCTGAACTCATTCCACGAGATCAGCGCCAGGGCGTCCGGCGACGAGCCCACGGCCGCACCGTACTCCGCGCGCAGAGTCTGGCCGTCACGGCGAGGGACCGTACTCGTCCCGCCGACGTCACGGGCGTCGAAGCCCGGCGCGAACGGAGCCAGCCACAGGCCCCCGTGTCCATGGACCGCGCTCGACATGTCACGGAGCTTGCGGGCGTAGCCCGGGTTCGTCAGCGGATCGACCGACGACCAGTAGTACGCGTCGCCGTCAAAGCTCGATGCGACCCGCGCATAACCTTCGACACTCTTCTCCGTGGCGAGCACGAGCAGCCGTTGCCGTAGTCGTGCCGTGACGGACGCGATGTCCGCGGCGTCGAACGCCCACGTCCCTGACCAGATGAGCATCGGTTTACCGAAGATGTCGAAGACGGGATCGGTCGCGTACTCGTCCCTGAAGACGGCCATGTCCCGCGCGACGCGCTCGATGGGTAGCGGACGGCGCGAGAAGTCGAGCCCCTGGTAGATGACCGCCAGCTTGAAATGCTCTTGGCGAGCCACGTCCATGAGCGCCGAGAGCCGGCGGTCGTTCACCGGCGTGTCCTTCCAGGAGACGATGAAACCGTCGATGCCGGCGGCCTTGGCTTGCGTGATGTGGCGCGTCATGACGGTCGGATCGTCGCTGGAATACCGCCCCGAAAGCGGGTAGTCCCGTTTGGCGCGATTCCAGGACGAAGCATCGAACCACTGGTAGTAGTACGCCAGCACCGGGATGTTCTTGTCATTATGCGCGGTTTGCGCGGTTTGCGCGGTTGCTGACGGAGCGCCGACAGCGTCGATGGCGAGCGCGGTCATCACGGCCACCAGCACGAGCACGAGCCTCAGCCGTCTCACGGCGCGACCACGACCGAGCGACGCCGGGAACGCATACGCATTCGCTTGACGGCCAACAGCGACCCGAATACGAGAAGGGCCATGCCGCCGACGACAGCGAGGTCAAGGTACGTCACGACCGGCAGGTCGACGTACTGGTTACGCGAGAGCGCGACAGGGCGTGTGAACGCGATGCCGGGTGCCTCGACGCTGACCGTGTAGTCGCCACGCGCGAGCCCGGCCACGTCCGCCTCGCCAAGCGCATCGAGCGGAACGCGCTTCGTCGTCTTGTCGGGATAGGTCAAGAGCACCGTGGTTCCCACCGGTGAGCCGAACAGGAAGTCGTGTGTCTTGAAGTGTGCACCAAGGAGCAACAACGAGATCGTCACGGTCTGTTTCTGGCTCGGCACGAACGGTTGTTGGCTGACCCGCACCACGTTGGAGCCGTCCACCTGCACACGCTGGACCGTGTACTTGATCTCCTTGGCCACGAGCGTGCCGCTGCTGTTGATCGGCCTGATCCCGAGCAGACGGACCGTTCCGGCGCCGGTGGCGGTGACCGTTTGACCGTTGTCCCCGCGGAACTCCACGGTCGCCACGCGGGAGCGGGGCACCGGGCGCTTGGCTGGGTCCGCGAAACCGTAGCGGACGGTGAAGCTGGCGCGGTATGCGGCCTTGATCGTCAGGTTCTTGCGGACCTTGAGGCCGGTGAGCGTGCGCTCGTAGTCCTGGGTGTGGTTGCCCGTGCGCCACCAACGCACGAATGAGTAGTCGCTGCCCGTCTGGTGGATGAGCGTGGAGCCCACCGCCAGCGTATGGCTTTGCGTACCGGCAGGGACGACGATGTGAGCGATGCCTTGCTTGTCCGTCATGACGCGCTGACCGTCGAAGATGAACGCGGCGCCTGGAACTGCTGGCACGGTCACGATGTTGACCGTGGCCCTCAGCGCGACGGGCTTGGACTCGGTTGCGGCCGACGCCGCGCCAGCCATGGGCCCGATGGCGACGACAGACGTCAGGAGCGCCCGAACGATGCGGTTACGCCACACGGGTCTCACGTCCCCTGCGGCGTCGAGCATGGCGAACGCGCGTCCACATCATGAGGCCGACGGCGAACATGAGCGCGAGGCCGTAGCACGCGTAGATGGCCGTACTGACGTGAGGCCCTGCCGTGCCAGAGGGCGGAGCCGCCCTGGTGGCCGCGACGAGGCGGGCCTGAGTGGGCGGGGAGGCGAAGTCGAACGCCGAGGCAAGGCCGGCCGACGCGGCGTCGCGTCGTGCGAGCGGCGCCAGGGACCAGTTCTGTTCGATGAACCGCAGGATCGCGGTGTAGTCCAGCACCGTGTGGTCGACGAACCCGCGTTTGGCGTAGGGGCTGACCAAGAGGGCCGGAACCCTGAAACCGTACCCTTGGGCGTCGACGCGCGGCGGCGCGACGTGGTCGTACCACCCACCCCACCCGTCGTACGTCAGCATGAATGCCGACGTCGCCCAGTAGGGGCTGCGCATGAGCGCAGAGGTCATCTTGCGAACGGCCTCCTGCCCGATGTCGACACGCGAAGGCGGGTTCTCGCTGGAACCCGTCATGACGACGTACGACACGGCCGGCAGCGTCCCGTCGCGCAGATCCCGGTAGTACTGGGACAGATCGACGACCGTATTCGAAAGCGCCGGGTCGGTACGGAAGCGGGACATCGACAGCAGCGGAACCTTGACCAGCTGGCTTGTCCGGGACCGGCTACCCGACGTGGGTTCGGCCAGCAGCGGGTTGTAGTTCTCCACGTAGAACTTGGCGGCGATGCCCCTTGCGGTCAGGCGATCGAAGATCGTGGGAAGTGCGTCGTAGCCGACGCTGTTGCGCAGGGCGCCCTCCGGGCTGCTCGGCGCGGTGCCCGCCACCCAGTAGAGGTAGCTCTCGCGGGTGCCGGCCCGCGTCGAGGCGAAGAAGCGATCGAACAGGACGTACGAGTCGGCCAGGTTCCAGTAGTAGGGGAGCTCGCGTCCGTCGTAGTAGCCCATGGCGCCGGTGCCGTCCTGGCCCGTGCGCCGGTAGGCGGCTACGAAACCGTCCATCTTTCCGTCGTCGTACTGGTACTTCTGCACCGCCGGGCCATGGTCGAGGTCGACGGGCGCCGACGTCGGCGAGATGTGGAAGGGGGTGACACAGCCTTTGGTGGTCTCCACCTTCAGGTTGATCTTCTGGCACACGCCCCTCGGGATGCCGTCGGCCCCCGGGTACGTGCCGAAGTAGTTGTCGAACGAGTGGCTGCCCTGCATCAGGACGACGAGGTGCTTGATGGGTGTGGTGGCAGAAACCACGGTGGGCGTGGCCGAGGCGACGGTGGCGGGCGTCACGACGATCAGGAGGGCCATGGCGGCGGTCAGGAATCGTCTCATGGCTGCACCTCGTAGATGGTGACGGCAGGACGGAGGGCGAGGGACCCGTCTTCTGCCGTCACAGCGACGGATTCGGTGTGAATCGCGATGCCGCGGTACTTGTGGACGTAGCCCAGCAGCTTGGCGGAGAAGCTCGGCGACCTCTCGGCCGAGAAGCTGTCCCACACGACGTACTGGATGTGGCCTTGCCTGAGTTCACGGTCGACGTTCTCGACGGGTACGTAGGCTGGGTTGCGATTGAGCGGGTTCGGACTGACCGACAGGCCGTAGGCCTGCCGGTGACCGTAGAACTCGACGACATTGGCCATGGACGGTCCGAGGGTCAGCAGCACGCACCCTCGGGGTAGATTGCGTCCGATCCAGATTCCTGCTTCCCTGCCGGCCGGCAATCCGCCGGCGCCAGCCAAGAACGTGGCCGACGCCGTGGGCGAGACGACAGGCCACACCGCGACCGACTGGGCAGTGAGCATCGCGGCAAGCAGGCCAGCTGCCAGCAGGCGGCCACGCCCTTTGGTCCACGACGCAAGCCGCTGCGACCGGGCCATCAGCATGACGCTGCGGCCGGCGAGCACCGCGGCAACGGGTGCCAAGGGCAACAGGTACTGGAACCCCTTGACGGGCATCAGCTCGAAGAAGGCCAGGGGTACCGCAGCCCAGGCAAGCAGCAGCCCCTCTTGCCACTCGAGTCGGCGGCCGATGAAGCCGGCTGCTGCGACCACCACGACGACCAGACCGATCGACAAGGGAACCGTCTGGGCGTAGAAGGCGAGCGTGTGGTTCGGCCGGCGGAACAGCTGCCACACGACATAGTTGTCCCCCGTGCGAGACGCCCCGGACAGCCTCAGCGCCAGCCAGAAGGCGAGGGCCAGACTGCTGAAGACGGCTGCCATCCCGAAGACCGTTGGGAGCCGGATGGACATGGCGCGCGAGAGCATGAAGAAGAGGTAGACCCCGCCCCACAGCACCACGGCCGTTTCCTTGGTCAGGAAGGCCAGGCCCATGGCGGCCGCACATGCCAGCGCGTACCGGTCACGCCGCTCGCCGCAGTAACGAGCCATGAAGTACAGCCCTGTCGTCGAGAAGAACACCAGGGCGCCGTCCAGCAGGATCTGCCGCGTCACGACGACGTGATACGGCATGACGGCGAGGACGAGGCTGGCGATCGCCCCGGCTTGGCGACCGTACAAGGCGGCCCCGACCTTGTAGGTAACGAAGATCGTGGCGACGCCGAACATGGCCGAAAGGATCCGCCCGGCCATGTCACTGTCGCCCCACTGGTAGTAGAGCGACAGCAGGCTCTGGAACAGCAGCGGGTGGGCTCGAAAGATCGGGAAGTACTCGGTGTAGGCAGGGTTGCCTGCGATGCTGGCGGCCTGGCCCGCGTACACGGTTTCATCACTGTTGAGACCGAGCGACCCGATTTGCCAGAGGCGCAGGAAAGCGCCGGCCACGAGGGCGACGGCGAGTCCCGCCTGCGGCAGGAGGCTCCTGTCATAGCGCAAGACGTTGAGGGCGGGACTCCCGGGCGCGTCGCCCGCTGGCGCGCGGCGCCTCAGGAGGTCGACAACGATCATGACGCACCCTTCGGGTCGAATGTATGAACGCCTCAGGTGACTCAATGGTCAAGCTGGGCCGAGATGCCACCACCACCTGAGGGGCTCATGCATCAATACGAATCGAGGTCACCGCCCGTCAAGACACATAGAAGGATCGGAACAAATGAAAGGCATGTGGGCCACGGGGGTCAGTGGCAGGTACCGCTGCCCGAATCGGAGAACGGCGTAGCCGGATCTGCGACGAAACGGAAGTCGTAGCCCTGTGGGTGGAGCGTGAACCTCATCACGCCGAAGATGTTCGTCTTGCGCAGCTGCGAGTTGGCCACTGTGGTCGCGAAGCCGGTGAAGTTCTCACCGCCGGTCCCGACGACGAACTGGCGGATACCGTTGGCCGCGTCTGCATTTCCGGACGGGTCCTGGGCGGCGAACCGCTCGTAGGAGTGCGCGTGACCTGACAGGTAGATGTCGACGCCGGCGCCGTACATGTCGGAGACAAGCGGGGCAATGGCTGCGCTGGCGAACGAGTTGGAGCTCCAGCGTGGGCGGTGGCCGTAGACGAGCGTGCACGCGTTGGAGTGAGCCGCCAGGTCGGCCTTGAGCCACCTCTCCTGCGGCGAGCCGACGGCGCAACCGTTCCCGCCGTCGATCCGCGTGCACTCGGCGTTGATGGAGACGATGTGCCAGGTCCCGACGTCGTAGCTGTAGTAGCCGTCGCACCTGGAGGTGCACGTCGGCTGACGCGGCGTGGCGAGCTTGCCGAAGTAGGTGAAGTAACCGCCGGCGCCCGTCGTACCGTATTCGTGGTTACCGACGGTGGGATCGGTCAATGACTTGAAGGCGCCCCACGACCCGCCGTAGGACGTCTTGTAGTCGGACAGTGAGCCGCTGTTGTACTGGCCGTCGCCCAGCATGAGGACCGAGGCGGGATTGAGGCTCTGGATGAGCTGGGCGGTCGCGCCCATGTGGCACGCGGTAGCCGTGCCGGCGCCGGAGTTGTACGAAGCCTCGGTGGGCGAGCACGCGACGTCGCCGGCGCCGACGATGACGGGGTCGGACGACGGCGCGCTGGCCGTTACCTCCAGATGCGGGGCATTGGCCGCCTCCCGGCTGTCGAACAGGCGGACGGCGGTCGAACCGGTCGTCAACGCGAAGCTGTAGGTGCCGTTCGACTGCACGTACGGCGTGACATCGATGCTGATCCACGTGCCGGCCGTCAAGGCACCGGATTGCGCCACGAGGGTGCCGAGCGCGGGCCGGTTGTTGTAGGTGATGCCGGATTCCGTCCAGGACGACGGCTCGACTGCCAGCCTGACCGGCGTCGTGCCGGTCGATCGGGTGAAGACCTGCAGGGTCACCTTGTCGGGCGGCGTCGTGAAGTTCGTGACGTCGAATTTCAGGTAGATGACATTCACGGGTGAGGCGTCGGCCTGGAGCGTGGTGCCGGAGCCGAAGTTCGCATCGGGCACGTCGGCTGCGACGTAGGCGTCGGCCGAGGCGGCAACGTTGACGGTGGCGGCGCCGGCCGACAGGGCCGGGCTCCAGCCGAACCCGGCGACACCGAGGAGAACGACAATCAGCAGTGAGCGAGCCAGCTTGTGCATGTTTTGTCCTTTGTCGCTGGCCATGGCTGGTTTGCCACGGAATGCGAAGTCATACATCAGAATACTAGACGAAACGCCGGAAAATATTGGCGCGATGAGTGGTTCCCGAATTTCATTCCCTCGGGCGTTGCCTCAAAAAGATCCATTGGATAAACGTCGGCAGGTGAACTCCTATTGATCGGCGGCCGTACCGAAGAGCAGCTTGTCCACGCGATCTTCGGATCCGGTTCGCGCCGCTTGTGCGGCATTGAGATGTGCGCGCGCCGTCACCTCGTCACCGGCCAGACAGGCGAGTCCGGCACGGTGCAGATCGGGCGCGCCTGCTGCCAGCGCTTCCTTGAGGCCCGGGAAGGGTGCAGGCGGCAGCGCGAGCACGTCCTCGGCGGCCCGCACCAGCGCCAGGCAGCGTGGCTGGGCCTTCGATGCGACGCCGGCCGCCATCGCCGGACCCACGGCGGCGACGCTGTTGTTGAGCTCGATCTGTGCAGGCTCTGCCATCTTCATCCAGGCCTGGACGGCTGGGTTCGTGCCGGGCACGGACACTGTCTGTGCCCGTGCCGAAGTGACGGGCAGCGCCACGGACAGTGGCGTCGGCACGGGCTGGGCGGGAACCTGCGGGCCGCTCTGACACGCGGCCAGACTGGTCGCGAGCAGCACGCAGACGAGCAGGGCGCGTTGCCGTCTTCTCAGATCAGCGTCACGTCGCGTCTCATGGCGGATGAGGCGCTCCCACATGTGTCGTTGCAGTCGGTGCACGGGCGTTCCCCCCTGAAGTGATTGTGCCTCCGTGGCGCGGATCTGGGACGGGAACGGCAGCAGAAGCGGCCCGTGAACGCGTACGCGCCCGCGTAGGTCTCGGGAACGGGCCGCTCGGGCCGGCAGGAAGCTAGGCCGGCAGGCCGCCCGGCGGGAGCGCCGGCGAGCTGTCACCCAGCGGGCCGAGACCGGCAACGTGTGGCTCGGTCCGGCGGCCTTCGGCCAACGCATCGACGGCAGGCTCGACGACCGTCGTGCCGGTGCTGGGGCGCTCCGTCCCGATGACCATCTCGGCGATGACATCGGCCCAGCCGAAGTTCGGCGACTGGATCTGCGTCACCGTGCCGACGTGCGCCAGGAACTTGTCGAGGATGTCCACCTCGCGCTGCCTGAGCTTGTCGATGCCCCTTCGCTTGGAGCGACGCCCTCGCCGGAGCGAGATGGCCTGCTCCATGATGGAGAACGGTGGGAAGCCGTAGGCGTCCTCCGTGTTGGCCATCAGGGTTCGCCTCGCTTCATCGTGCGAGATGGGTACCGTCATCGCCGGACCGCGCCCGATGATGAAGATGCGGCTGACGTGCCCGCTGGGCCGGTACGCCGCGGTGGGCACGAGGGTGCGGATCTGGTACTTCGGCGGCGGGACGAGGATCTGCGTGATGGCGTTGATGGCGATGATCGGGATGTTGAGCTTCGCCAGGAAGAGCGCGAACGTGCGGCCGTCCTTGGAGTGGATGCGGCTCTGGACGGCCAGCGCCGCCCGACGCCGGAGCGACAGCACGCTGTTGTCGACCGCCCGCAGCGTGTGTGAACTGATGGTCAGCGGCTTGGGGAACGAGTACGCCACCCCGTTGCCGCTGATGATGGTCATGTCGTCCGACAGGAAGCCTGCGATGGCCGGGTGCTCTCGCATCAACAGCAGGATGGTGCCGGTCTTACCGGTGTCCGTCTGAGCCGACAGCATGATGGCTTCGTTGCCCAGCTGCAGGGTCGCCGAATGCAGGAGCATGAAGCCCTTGTTGACGAGCACGAATCGCAGCAGCGCTTCGACGACGTTGGTGTAGACGACGTGGTGCGACCGGGCAAGGAGCGGGCTGACCGTCACGCTGATGCGGTTGTCCAGGTCGACGCGGAAGTTCGCGCCCAGCGAGCCCAGGTGCTCGCGGTAGACGAACACGCCCGGCCCCATGGTGGCTCGCACGTGCGTCGACATCCGTCGGTAGCCGACGTATCCATGGCGGACGGTGATGTCTGCGCGCTTGCCCGGCAGGCTGTCCACCTCGAATTCGGCCAGCTCCGGCAGCTTCACTTCCGACAGGATGCTGCACAGGCCGTGGATGGAGTACCGGCGCAGCTTCGTTCGCCGACGCGGCTTGAGGTTGATGGCCATGTGTGGACCCAGCGGATCGTCGTTCATCTCGACGAGGACCTCGGCCTTGGTGGGACGCGCGGCCCCTTCGTCCGTGAGGTCCGCCACCACTCGTCTGGTGTGCCATATCCACCGCTCGCTGATGTAGAAGCGCGCGGCGAAGATAAAGGTGATGGCGACCAGGTTGGCCCACATGTGGTTGAGCCCGAGCCACACGAGCGCCAACAGGATCGGCACCCTGAGTACCAGGTTGAAGGCATTGTTGACGGCCCAGCTCTTGGCAAACGCCACCCTCGTGGAGGTGCCGGGAGGCCGGTGCCTGTACACGAGGCGGTCGGCCAGGAAGAAGTTCCAGACCGTGGAGACCTGCGTCGCGGCAATGGCGGCCAGCGTCAGCATCCCGTTGTACTGGGCTGCGTCATAGCCGTCCCCCGCTTCCGGAGCTGTGACGAAGCGTGACCCGACGACGACAGCCAGCCAGAACGCCAGCTGGTTGACGCCTATACCCGTCGCGCCGATCATCCCGAAGCCCATCGCGCGTGCCGCGGTCGAGCTCTTTGACGTAGACATTCGTGCCCCTCACCTTGAATGTTGTCCGGCCGACGTGGCCGCTAAGCGGTCTGCAATTGCGCGTGACCGCTGCAGGCGCAACCTCCCGCCATGGTCTGGAACCACCCGGGTCCGCGCCTTGGCCGCACGGCGAACGTCAAGGACTCCAGCCCCAGCCCCGCCCAGGACGACGCCCCCACGCCGAGCCTGTCGAAGATCCAGAGGCCGCCCGCGAGCTGGGACGCCGCAAGCTCGACAACCACCACGGACAGCAGTGCGACGACCGCTCCTGCGACTAACCGCGTCATTGCGAGGGCCATGCTCCTGGGCGACCTGCTGTCTGCCACGGGGTTCAGGATGCGCCCGCCCCAGCCTGGTCCGGAGCAGAACGCGGCAACCTCCGTCCCCGTTCGGCAGAAGTGCTGGGACGAATGCGTCGGAGGTTCACGAAACGGTCCCGGCTCTGTCCCCTCGCGTTCACGCACGAGCGCCAGTCCTCCGAAAGGCTTGGGACGTCTACGAACTCACCCCCGGGCAAACCTCCGGGCGCACGAGAGGTTTCTCTGTGAACACTCCCTCCATCATCAAGGCCGGGCTCGTCGGCACGCTCGCCGCAGCCGCCGCCTTCGCCCTCGGCGGCCCCTCCGCCGATGCGCACGGTGGCCTGCCGGTCGTCAACGTCCCACACGCCAACCAGAAGTACGGCATCCAGAACAACGTCCTCACGCCGTCCGCCAGCCAGACGTCGGTCGCCTGGGGCAACCTGCCCCTGACGAACCCCGACACCGCCAACGGGGTGACGCACTACGGTTACAACACGCTCGACGGTGCGCCCCTCACCCAGACGAAGAACGAGGCGCACAAGACGGAGCCCGACAAGAACGTCTACCTCG
>Ga0164308_10001220_pt1 | contig 13653 bp, 13 predicted proteins | sample Whisoiple_246_MG_FD_109983 | JGI IMG/M metagenome (GOLD analysis project Ga0164308, IMG submission 109983) | Soil microbial communities amended with fresh organic matter from upstate New York, USA - Whitman soil sample_246_MG | ecosystem: Environmental > Terrestrial > Soil > Unclassified >...
GCCGACGATGACGTCGATGCCGACGACGCCGACGACGACGACGACGACGACGACGATGACGACGACGACGACGATGACGATGACGACGACGACGACGACGACGACGACGACGACGACGACGACAAGCCGGCCGAAGAGAAGTAGCCGGCGGCGCGGTCCGGATCTCTACGGAGTCGCGCCCGGATCGGGGAACTTCTCGGCCAGCTTGCTGACTTGATCGAATAGCGCGGGGTGCTCGGCGAGCTTTCGCATCAGCTCCCACAACTTGGGATCCGCGAGGCGAGCCATGCCAGTTTTCGCCGAACCGGCTTTGCCTTTGGCTACGCGCTGAATTGCGGTCGGGCCTTTCTTGCGCAGCGCTTCCAATTCACCCACGTAGCGCTTGGTTGGGAATAGCTCCCCGGCCTCCCACGCAGCGAACTCTTTGGGCTCGATGCCAAGCGTCAGGGCGAGCTCCTTGGCCGTACATGCCAGCTCTTTTCGGAGTTGTTTCAAGTCTTCGGGCGACACACGCCGGACTTTAGCATAGCCCTCCCGCAGCCGGCTTTTAGGACGAAACCCAGCACGGGTCGCGACCGATTCAGGTGGGTGCAAAGGCTTGCGCAGTTCACCATGATGCTCCTCGCGTGTGGCGCGTGCGGTGCCCCGCTGCCCGAGGGCGCCGCCTCGGCTGACATGCCCGTGAGTGTGCGCTTCGAGCCGAGCGCCGCGGCGGAGCAAGTTCCAAACGTCGTGCACGTGCACCTAGCCAGTCCGAGCTTGAGCTCGGACGCGGTCGCGTTGTTCGAAGGCACGGTCTCCAGTTACTACCTCGGGAAATTCAAGCATGGCGAAGTGCCGAGCCCCTTGGCTCACCGCCAAGTGCCGGTGGTGAGCTGGCGAGCAGATGCGGAGCTGATCGTGGCTCCGCTGCGCCCGTTGGCGATCGGGCCCCACTCATTGATATCGAGGGCTGGGCTAGTTGCCGAATTCACCGTCGGGGTGAGCCGACCGGTCCTCGAGCGTTTCTGGCCGCCGGCAGCGAAGCTCGGGAGCTCGCAGTTTGCCGTCTATTGTCGGCCTGAATCCAGCACGGCACTGCCTCCGAATAGCGGCTCGCTGCGCTTCGAACCGGGAGCCTTTTCTGTCGATCTCGCGCCAGGGCTCGACCAAGACGGTCTGTTCGCGGCGCGCTGTAGTCACTTCCACTCCGAACACGCGCTCGCTCCGGGGGAGGTCGCGGTGCCGCCCCCGGAGATCGACGATTGGGCAATTTCACCGGCGATTTTCCAAGCGAACGAGCCACCCGCCGCAGCTCCGTTGAGCTGCGACACGGGGGAGCTCGCGTTGGGGCCTGGCTGCGCCCGCGTGGCCGACGATCGAGTGACGGTGCGAACGCCGGCGGTCGCGCTGCTCTGGGTCGTGCACACGGCAAACGGCGCGCTCGCCCAGGTGAGCGCCGGGGGAGAGACGCTCACGATCGATGGATTGCTGCCCGATGCTCGAGAGCGGCTGTGGGGAAAGGTCTACGAGCTCAGCGGCGAGTCGCGGGACTTCGAGGTCGAGATCCGGACTGCTCCGGCTCGCGGCCGGCCGATCTTGAACGAAGTCCTGGCGGATGCGCTGGGTCCGGAGCCACAATCGGAGTGGGTCGAGCTGCTCAACGCCGGCACTCTGGCCGTCGATCTCGCTGAGTATTGGTTGCAGGACGGCGGCGGACGCACGGCTTTGCCCCACGCTATCCTCGCACCCCGCGAATTCGCATTATTGGTACGCGACGACTTTGCGCCGAACGGCAGCGACGAACCGCCCGCCGCCGGGGCTCGTTTGATTCGCCTGCCAGTACTGGGCAAATCGGGCTTGTCCAACGCAGGCGAACGCTTGTCGCTCGTAAACGCCTCGGGTGCGGAGTGTTCGGTCATGCCGGCGATGGCCGGTAAAGCCGGCCAAAGCTTGGCGCGTCGCGCCCCTACCTCGGCTGACGACGATGACCGAGCGTTCGGCTTCGGAACTCCGACTCCGGGCGCCGCCAACGACGCGCCGGCCAGTGCGCCTTGAGCGCGTGAAGCGATCTTGATAGGAGCAAGCGATGCCTTCGAGGATCCAGGCTTTCGTGTTCGTCCTCACGCTCGCCGCTTGTAGCAGGTCCGAGCCCCCGCCGGACGCAGGCGCGGAGCACCGGCGGTCAACGCCCGCGCCGCCCGCGGCCAAGGTCGAAGCGGCGCTCGCGCCCGATCCGAGCTTTCAGTTCCCCGCGGTGGAACGCATCATCGCGATTGGGGATGTGCATGGGGACGTGAGTGCGCTCCGGGCCGCCCTGCGTTTGGCGGGCGCGATCGACGAGGCGGGCAAGTGGGCTGGCAAGCAACTGGTCGTCGTTCAGACGGGCGATCAGCTCGACCGGGGCGACGACGAACCTCAAATCATCGAGCTGTTCGCGCGCTTGCGTGGCGAGGCTCGAGCGGCTGGCGGTGCGGTGCACGTATTGAACGGCAATCACGAGGTGATGAACGTCCAAGCGGATTTTCGCTACGTAACGCCGGACGGTTTTCACGATTTTTCAGCCGGTCACCCCGATGGATTGCACGAGCGACTGGCTGAGCGCGTCCCCCCCGAGCAGCGCGGCCGAACCGCCGCGTTTTTGCCCGGGGGAGAGCTCGCCCGAAAACTTGCACAGCAGCCGATTGCGATTCAGATCGGCGGCAACGTCTTCGTGCACGGCGGCGTGCTCGAGCAACACGTGCGCTACGGCTTGGGCCGCATCAACCAAGAGGTCAGCGCTTGGATGGCCGGCCCGCCCAGCGATCCCGCTCCGCCGAGCGTCACCAATCAGCGGGCGCCGATCTGGGTTCGCGACTACTCGGATGGCACGCCCGCGAGCGACCGTTGTGCCGAGCTCACTCGCGTGCTCGGCGCGCTCTCGGCCAAGCGCATGGTGGTGGGACACACCGTGCAACAGCAGGGCATCAATAGCGCTTGTGACGACAAGGTATGGCGGATCGACGTCGGCCTGTCGCGTTTTTACGGCGCCAAGCCGAGCGTGCTGGAGATCCGCGGCGACCAGGTTCGCCCGCTGACCGAAGCGAACTCCACAGGTGGCGCCCGCTGAGAGCGCGCGCGAGTCAGCTGCCAGAAATCGTCATCCGCGCAGTGCGGAAGGTGGGCGACGCGACGGAGGTGATCAGCCGCAGGTCATTGGCGATACCATCGATGCCCTTGAGCATCGCGTCGAGCGTGGAAGAGATGGTGATTTCGCTGACCGGAAACGCAAACTTGCCGTTTTCGATCCAGAACCCCGCCGCTCCACGTGAAAAGTCCGAGGTCATCGCGTTGAAACCGAAGCCCATCATTTCAGTCACGTACAGGCCGCTCGCCGTACTTGCGATCAGTTCATCGCGGCTGAGCGCGCCCGGTTGCATGATCAGGTTGCTCGTGGATGCCGAGACGCTGCCTCCGCCACGCGCCGCGGATCCCGTGGAGGCTCGCTGTAGTTTGCGTGCGCTGTACGAATCGAGCAAAAACGTCTTCAGCACGCCGTTCTCGACCACGACGTTCTTGCGCGAAGGCAAGCCCTCGCCGTCGAACGGACGCGAGCCGGGCGCCCGCGGAATCAACGGATCATCGATCAACGTGACGCCGGAGCTTGCGACCTCGCTGCCCTCGCGCGAAACGAGGTAGCTGGATTTGCGCCAAACGGCACCCCCCAAGATGCAGCCGATGAATGCGCCGATGATCGAGCGCGACACGTCCGTATCGAAGATCACCGTGGTCTCTTGCGTCGGCACCTTGCGTGGGTTCAGCTTGGCTAGGGTGCGCCGCGCCGCTTCTTGACCGACGAACACGGGATCTTCGAGCTCGGACTGATGACGAGTGGCGGACCAATAGTGCCCGCGTCGTTTCTTGCCGCCTTCGTCTTCCACGACTGGCGCGACGGTGAGCGACGCGTAGGAACCGCGAAGGGCGGCCTGAAAGCCACTAGAGAGCACGATCGCGCTGGTCGAGTTGCTGCGCGAGAAGGTGGCCCCCTCACTGAGCTTGATCCGCGGATCGAAATCGAAGGCGGCCTGCTCCGCGATCGACGCCTGCTGGATGGCCTGGTCAGCGTCAATCTTGAACAGACCCTCGTCGAACAAGTCCAAATCCGGGAAAGGGGGCTGCGCAAGCAGACTGGGATCCGCGGGGCCTGCAAAGGGATCCGGCTCGCTCAGCTCCGCCAACATCAGTGCGTCCGCCACGCAGCGTTCGATGCCGCGCGCGCTCAGGTCGCTGGTCGAGGTCAAGGCCACGCGATCGTTGCGGATCACCCGCAGCGAAATGCTGTGATGCCCGGCTTCTTCGACTAGCTCGGGCTTGCCCAAGCGCACTCGTGTGCTCAGGTCGGAGCCGCCGCGCGCGCTAGCCTCGGCTACGTCGGCGCCCGCGCGTCGCGCGCGCTCCACGACTTCAGCGGCCAATTTGAGTAGCTCTCGTGACTCATCCTGTTCCATGTGCGCGCTTTCCTGGTAGTGACGGGCTGGGACTCGTGAGACCCGGCTCAGCTTTTGCGACTCATCCGTTGTAGTGCTCGGAGGGTCCAGGCGGTGGCTGCCGCGAGGACTGCCAGCATCCAAATCAAGGCGTAGCCGAGGGGTCCTCCGGCCACGCCGCGTGTGCCAAAGTCACCGTGGAACTGGGCGTAGTTGGCGTGCACGCTGAGTCGCGAGAAGGTCGCGAGCAGGAACGTGGTGGCCAACAGAGCCGGTACCGCCGCTTTGCGCAGGACCCGCCCGAGCCGGTGCGCGCGCGCGTCCGCTGCCGCGGCCAAGAACCCAGCCGGTACCGAAGCGGCCGCCAGCAGCACCACCGCGATCGGCACCACCGCCGGCAGGCGCTCGCTATCGACGAAATACGCGAACGACCAATCGGGCTCGAAGGCCACGAAGTAGCCGGCGACGGGCGCGAACACCAGCAGTGCGTAAGCCATGGTGACGAGCAGCGCGCGGCCACCCAGACCCGAGGTCGAGCGGCCCAAGTCACCCACTGCGGCCCAAGCGCAGGCCACGCCCAGGGCAAAGCCAAGCAGAGGAGTCAGCGGCGCGGGCACCCTGGAACCTTCCCACGTTTCGTGCGAGGCAACGCCTGAAATCTGCCGAAATGCCCCAGGGAGCTCGGTTCTTTCGCGGCCTCCTTCGCGCGAAAAAGGCAAGATCCGGTCGACGCTCGCGGCACCCTGGATTAGAGCACTGCACAATGGATGCGGCGCGTTTGCGGGAGCTCCTCGAAGCGGTCAAAGGTGGCTCTCTTCCGATCGAGTCGGCCCTCGGCGCATTGGCCACACTGCCGTTTTCGGATCTCGGCTACGCGCGCGTCGATCACCATCGCGCGCTGCGCCAAGGAATCGCGGAGGTCGTGCTAGCCGAAGGCAAGACCCCCGAGCACACGATCGGCATCGTGAAGCGAATCATCGAGGCAGGGGACAACGTGTTCGTGACGCGGCTGGTAGGCCGATCGGCCGAGCTGGTGACCGAAGCGTTGCCAGAGCTCAGCTACTCGCCCCTCGCGCGCACGGCCAAACTCGTTCAGCGACCGATCGCGCAGCGCCCGTGTCAGCCGGTGGCGATCGTGACTGCCGGCACCAGCGACATCCCGGTGGCGGAGGAAGCGTACGAAACTCTGTGCATGTTCGGCGTACCGGCGGAACGCTACTTCGACGTCGGCGTGGCCGGTATTCATCGGCTGATGGGTCACGTTGACGCTCTCAGCGGCGCCCCCGCGGTGATTGTCGTCGCCGGCATGGAGGGCGCATTGCCCAGCGTCGTTGGCGGTCTGATCGGTGCCCCAATCGTTGCTGTGCCGACATCGGTCGGCTACGGGACCGCGCTCGGCGGCTTCACCGCGCTGTTTGCGATGTTGACGAGCTGCGCTTCGGGCATCACCGTGGTCAACATCGACAATGGCTTTGGCGCCGCTATGGCCGTGGGCCGCATGATTGCGACTCAGCAGAAGCAATCGGCGTCGCCATGAGTGAGCGGAGATTCTTCCTGCCTGGGCACGGGCACGGGCACGGGCACGGGCACGAGCACGGGCACGGGCACGGGCACGAGCACGGGCACGGGCACGGGCACGGGCACGGGCACGTAGAGGCGCGGGACCCGGAGGCGCACCGGGAGGCGCTGGGTAGAGGGGCGGGTAGCGGCAAAATTTTATTCTTGGATGCGTTTAGCGGGGTCGCGGGGGACATGACGATTGCGGCCCTGGTGGACTTGGGCGTGCCGTTTCAAGTCGTACAGGAGAACATCGCATTGCTCGGGCTTTCGGGCTTCGCGCTCGAGCTCAAGCCGGCACGCGGTGGCGCAATCGGTGGCACCAAGTTCGACGTGGTCGTAGCGGAAGCGCAGCCTGACCGACGCTATCGCGCGATCGATGACCTGCTCGGCGCGTCGAGCCTTTCGCCGGGCGTCAAGGCGCTCGCGCGGCGCATCTTTTTGCGCTTGGCCGAGGCCGAGGCCGAGGTCCATCGCAGCACGCTCGATTCGGTCGCGTTTCACGAAGTCGGTGCCGTCGATGCCATCGTCGACATCGTGGGCGCAGCCGCATGTTTCGACTTTCTGGCGGCGCACGTCGTGTCGTCCGCTTTGCCCATGGGTCGGGGAAGTGTGGTCTGTCAACACGGCGTGTTACCGCTGCCTGCGCCTGCGACTGTCGCTTGCCTCAAAGGCGTGCCGACGCGGGACGCTGGCATCGAGGCAGAGCTCGTCACGCCCACCGGGGCCGCGATCGTAGCGACAGTGGCCAGCGAGTACCGGGCTTGGCCCAGCTTGGCGCCGGAGCGTATCGGCTGGGGTTTCGGCACGCGCGTCTTACCGGATCGCCTGAACGCGCTGCGCGTGATTATGGGCGGCGCTGGCGCGCAGTCGGAAGCCGCGCGCGACTCGACGCACGCCGTGCTCGAAGCCAACATCGACGACATGACGGGCGAGCTGGCTGCGCACGCGCTGCAGAATTTGCTGGCAAGCGGCGCGCTGGATGCGTGGGCCACGCCCATCGTCATGAAGAAGGGCCGACCGGCGCTGACGCTGTCCGTGCTCTGTGAGCGCGCCGCGGAGTCGCGTCTGGCTGAAGCTCTGTTGCGTGAGACGAACTCGATTGGCGTCCGTCACACGCTGGTGTCACGCACCGAGCGGCCGCGTCGGCTGGTCGAGGTCGAGACCGAGTTCGGCGTGATCCCGCTGAAGGTGAGCGAGGGCCCGTACGGCCCGGCGCGCGTCAAACCGGAATTCGACGCCTGCGTGGCAGCTGCCAAGACCGCGGGAGTGCCAGTGGCAACCGTGATCGCCGCGGCGCTCGCCGCGTTTGCGCGCTGACCAGTTCGGAATGCTCAGTCTGGGCGTTGCAGACTGAAGCCGGATGCTTCCCAGCCGAGCACGCCGCCCTCCAGAAATGCGACGGGGACGCCTTGTTCTGCGAGCTTGGCCGCGAGCTCTTTCGTCTGATCGCCAGAACGGCAATAAATCACGGGAGTGGCTGCGAGCATGTGCAACTCGGCCAAGCGCGTTTCGATCTCGGCGGCTGGCATGCTCACCGCTCCCGGCAAGTGGGCGCGGGCGAACACGGGTGCTTCGCGCGTGTCGACGGGGATGACGCGACCGGCCTTCAGTAGTTGCGCGAGCTCATCGGGCTTGATTGCGCCTTCGGCGCGCGGCAAGAACGGATCGAGCATGTCGCGCAGCTCGCGCCGCGGCACGGCGCCGACCTTGCCGCCGACAGGGCGCCCTTGATGGAAGACGACGAACGTGGGCACCGATTGGACGCCCAGCTGACGAGCAATCATCGGCGAGCGATCGATATCGACCGTGACGATCTTGGCTTTGCCCTTGAGCTCCTCAGCCAATGCCAACAGCTCTGGCAGCATCGTCTTGCACGGGCCGCACCATTCGGCTCCGAACTCGACAAGCACCGGCGCTTCGCTGAGTAGGACTTCTTGCTCGAAGTTTTTTTCGGTGACCGTGGGGAGGGGCATGGCAGGTTCTCGTGAAAAATCACTCGTCGGGGATCGCAAAGCGCGTCGGACACGCCCTTATGGCGCCCGTCGTTGCCGGGGTCAAGGCGGGTCAAGCCGCGCGCGGGGGGCGAAATAGCGCATGCAATGCGACGGTGAGCCAAGCCACCGAGCCTGCGGCCAGCAACGCGGGCAGCGGGCTCGGCTGGGGCGCGCCGAGTAGAATGCCCCAGGTCGGCTGCGCGCTCGGGGGGCGTAGGCCGGCTTGCGTGACCGCAGCGTCGAGGGCCGTGAGCCAGGCGACGCTGAACGAAGCACTGACGAACAGCGGTCCGAGTGCCGCTGCCATACGCCGGCGCAAGAATGGCAGCAACGGAGTACGCCCCAAGCTCCGCGGCGCCGACTCTGGGTCTTCGGCCTCGAGTCGCACGATCTCACAGCGCAGGAGCCAAGCTTGCTCCAAGCCGCGCAATGCCCCCAAGCCACAGACGAAGCTGGTCGTGCTGCTGCTGCCAGACCAAAAGACCGCCGCCACGAACACCGTGGGTAACGAACCGACCAAATCACAGATGAAGCGCAGCGCCCAGTCGATGACACGCGGCCCGCTCGCCGCCAAAGCCCCGAGCGGCAGCGCGACCAAGAAGGCGACGGCCATAATCGAGAGGCCCGCGAGAACCGCAAACGCGAGCCCGCGCGCGTAGGCCTGCAACTGCGGCGAAAGCGGGGCTAGCGCAGTGGCCAGCACGACGAGCAACGCGGCGCCCGCCGCGGCCAACGCGAGGCGTCGTTTGGCGGAGAGTGGTTCGTTCACCGCACGCTCGCGATCTCGCCGAGGGTCGGGCGCGGGCGGATCAAATCCGCGGCGTGTCGCAGCAGCAACGATGCCGAGGCTAGGGACAAGGAAGCCGCCATCCATGCGTTCACGTCCCCCGAAGCCAGCGACAGCGCGGCCGTTCGCCCCAGGCCTGGCAGCCGGAAGATCAGCTCGACCAGCACGATGGCGCTGAGCACGAACGGGGGAAACGTCGCGCCGAGTGGCGCGGAAACGGAAAAAGCCGCAGCGATCGGTGAGACGCTCTGGCTCATCGTCGAGCGCGCGAGGTGCCGTGACACCCAGGCCGCTGTGGTGAGCGTGACGATGCAGATCGCGCTCGGCAGCCCTGCGCTCGGCCCGGCAAACGCTCGCACGAAAGTAGCGCACGGAATTGCGGCCAGCGCAGTGCCGCAGACCGCAGAGACCATGCGCGTGATCGGCTTGTGGCTGCGGCGTTCGAAACGCGTCCAGACGACGCCCAGCGGAAAACCGCCGCCGAGGCCGACGAAGAGCAAGAACGAAGTGGTGGCCAAGCCGTCCGCGACGAGATCGAAAGCCCGTTCACCGCTTCGCGTTCGACCCAATCCGCCGCGCATCACCGCTGCCAACCACTTGCCGTACTGAGTCTCGACGAAGGTCGCCGCGAGTCGTCGCGGCCCGTCCAAGGGGGAGTACTCCGTGCCGTGAAGATCCCAAAAATCGCGCCAGGTGTCGACCACTTGGCGTGCCTGCGGAATGCTCGCGTCCGGCGGATCGGGAACCGGCAGCTCCGTGATATGCGCAAGCACCGAATTCAGGCGCTGAACGCGAGCCACGTCGTCCACCGTTTGCACTTGGCCCAGCGCGTCGATCAGGGCGGGCAACGCGAACGTGTCCACGTGGATCAAATCCTCCCGACGCAGGGCGATCGAACGCTCTGCCAGGCGAGTGGTGAGATGCCGGACGCTCGCCGCGCGAAAATCGATCGCGCGGTCCTGCCAGAACCGGGACCAAAACAGCACCGCCTGCGCGCCGTCCGCCAAATCCTCGGCCTTGGCCACTTGCATGCGCACCGCAACCGGCGTCAGCGCCAGCGCCACTCGCTCACGGCTGCGGGGGTCGAGCGAGTCGAGCGCGGGCAATACGTAGGGCAGGGCGGCACCCCCGAGACGGGCGAGAGAAACGCGCGCCGCTACCGCGGGCGGACCGCCGCGCGCAATCGAGTGCAGCGCACTGGTCGCAAGATCGCGCACTCCGATCGGTCGCGGATTGAAGAACACCGGAAAAGCCGCAAACGGAGAAGCGTGCTCGTTGCCGGCGCGGCGCGCGTAGCTCGCCGATGCCCAGAACATGCCGACCGACACCGCGATCAGCGTGAGGGCGATCCCGAAGAGTCGTCGGATCGCGGCCCGCACGCTCAAAGGTTTACCGCACGAGCAGGTAGCCGAGCATCGCGACGAATAGCATCGCTCCCAGCACCATGATGCCGACCACCGATGGCGGGAGCCCGCTGGTCGGAATCGAGACCGGCTCGTTTTCCATGCTGAAGGACGGTGGAGCACCCGAAGCTCGAGAGCCGGGCGGGGTCGATGATAGGCCCGTGATGGGGTTTACTGCACCGACCATCGTATGCCCGACTCGCAAGCGGCGCGATTCACGGCTGGCTTCTTCACTAGCGCTCGCAGCCTCCGATTCGTAGGGCGGCGTGACCGCTGGCGCGCGTACGGTGGTCTCGACGGGGGCCTCCGGCAGAGGGTACTTCTGATAAGAGATCAGCGCGTCGGGCGTGGGTGGTGCGAGCGCGGGCCCGTCGAACTCGGCCACGATCACCGTGATGTTGTCGTGACCACCGGCGCGGTTGGCGCGATCGGTGAGCTCCTTGCACGCCTCCAGCGAATCGCGCGTCGATAGCAGCACCTCGCGCATCTCATCGCCGCGAACCATGCCCGACAGACCGTCGGAACAGACCAGCAAGCGATCGCCGCGGCACAGGTCCACGTACGTGAGATCGACCTGCACCGTCTCGGCCGTGCCGAGCGCCTGCAGGATGATGTTGTTGTGTTCGAAGGTCTCGGCTTCCTCTTCAGTGAGCTGGCCGGCTTCGATCAATTGGTTGACCAGCGACTGATCTCGGCTGACCTGAGTGAAGCGGTCACCGCGCAGTATGTACGCTCGGCTATCGCCGACTTGTGCCACGAATAGGCGAGCGTCCATCAGCGCAGCGATGGTCGCAGTGGTGCCCATGCCGCGCCGGGTGCGATCGGCGCGAGCTTCGTTGAATATGCGAATTCCGGCTTCCTCGACGGCCTGCACCAGTCTGCGGGCGAGATCATCGTGATGGGCCGGCGGATCGCCTTGCACGAGCTTCTCGTAGATGATGTCGACGGCCAGCTGACTTGCGACCTCGCCTGCCGCGGCGCCGCCCATTCCGTCACAGACGCCGAGCAACATGCCGCGCTCGCCGACCGGCGGCTCGCGGTCGTTTTCCATTAGACTGCGCGTTCGGCGCGTCAGGTCTGCAACCAGGAAATTGTCCTCGTTGTGTTCGCGAATCTGTCCCACATCGGTACGGCCGAAGACGCGTACCTTCAGGCCAGACCCCGCTGCGTTTTCTGTCATCGCCCGTCCGCCCGCCCGACGTCGAGCCGAAACAGATGTTGTCCGATACGTACGTGGTCGCCCGGGGTGAGCTCGCGCTCGGATCGAATGGCCAAATATGTTCCGTTCGAGGAACCCAAGTCCCGGAGACTGAACGTTCCGTTGTTGGGGTCCCGCGTGATGGCTGCGTGCCGCCGGCTCATGAAGGGATCATTGGTGAAAACGATGTCTCCCTGTTCGCGGCCCACGACCGCCTCATCGCGCGTGGGATAGTAGACGTCTCGCGTAACCCCTTCCACCGTACGCTGGCAAAGGCGCATGTGGCGTGCTGCCGACGGGGAGCCGAAGATCTGCGTGCCGCGCTCCACTGCTGGGCCAAGCCCTTTTTCCGCGTCGCTCACAACCTCGAACCTTAACACTTCCAACCCGATCAACACCAAATCCCCGTGCTGCAGGCGCTCGGTGGCTCGGAGCCTCACATATACCCCGTTGACGGATTCCAGGTCCCGAACAAAAAACCGGCCGTTTCGCCGGGTTAGGCGGGCATGGCGAGGTCCGACATAGGGGTCGTTCGGCAATAGGATACTGCCTTCTTCGCGGCCGATGTCCGTCTGATCGTCGACAATCGGGTAGTCCCGTCCCGGCTTTCCGTCCTGGCCGATGACCACCAAACGAGCCGCAACTTTCGCTTCCGGCGGGGAGGTCGGCGGCGGCTGTGCGGCGGCTGGCGCTGGCCCATAGGCCGAACTTCGACCGTCTTCCGAGCCTCCGCCTAGTTTCGCGCCACAGAACTGGCAGAAGGACATCTGCGCCGAGTTGGTGCCACGGCAGCGTGTGCAGGTCAGGGTTGCGGCCGGGGCCGCCGGCGGGGCAGGCGCGGCAAATTGTGCCGTCGCTTGCTGTGCCGCGGCCGGAGCCGAAGCCCGCGCTTGCGGAGCCGTGGAGGGCTCGTGCGGGCGATCGAGCGAACCACCGCAATTCGAGCAGAAGCGGCCGCTGAGCGGGTTGCTCGTGCCACAGCGGGTGCACTTGCGTTCGGGCGGACGCTGCGGTGAAAATTCGAATTGCGGCGCCGCCGGCCGCATCGGCGCCTCACTGGTCCGCACGGGGCTCGGCGCAGGCGGCGGGGGCGCGAACGTGGCGGGCGGAGAAAAGAACGGCGGCACCACCGACGGCACACGCGGGGCCCCCGAGGGCGACGCGGGGGCAGCCGGAGGAACCGGCGGCACGGACGCTCCAGCGACGGGCGCGAGGCCACGCGGGGGCGTCGGCGCGACGCCCGCCCCCTCGCCTGAAACGAGGCGATTCCCGCAGTCCTGACAAAACCTCAGTGACTCGGGGTTCTCTTTGCCGCAGCGGCTACACCTCACCAACGATTGCCCAATCTTTAGTTCCTCGCTTTCATTACTTCAAACCGGGGGTGGAGTGAAAGTGAAGTGCCGAGACTCCGCTACCAGCGGGCCAACGGGCTCCTGAGTTCGAGGATTAATTCGAGGCCGACAATGTGCGCAAAACCAAAGCCGAGGTACTGATCGGCTCGCACCTGGCCGGTGCTGTCGGTCCAGTTGTGAAACAGCAGGCTGCGGTAGCCCAGGCCGAGCCCGATCACGGTGGACTGGGTGATCTGAAATTCCAGGCCGAGGCCGATGTTCAGCATGGGACCGCCCGAGCTCACCCTCCACTCGTTGCCGTAGAAGACCGCCCCAAAGCCCAGTGTCCCGTACGGAGTGAGGCGATTTCCCGCATCCAAGTAGTAGCGTGCCTCGCCGCGCAACTGCTGCAGGATACCCAGCCGGAGCAGATTTCCCGAATCCATGCGCGTGAACTCGTAGTCCCCTCCCAGATACCATGGCCCGCGGGAGCGGTAGCCCATGCGGATGGCCAGGCCGCCGCCGCTGCCCAAGATGCAGGGGGTCGCCTTCTTGGTGAGTTCCGACCCGCCGGGGGTCATGGTCGTAGCGGACGGGCAGACATCGCCACCGGACGCTAATTTCTCCAGGGCGACCGCGACGCCGTATTGGAAGTACTCCACATTGTTCGGTGGAGGCCGCTGCGACTGCTGGGCCGAGGCGCGATTCGCGAACGCGAAAAGAAACATCAGCGCCTGCGCGCCGAACGCGAACGAAGCGGCTTTCATGCTGTGCGCGCGCTTCGGGGGGCGCGCTCTTTCAGTCGAGGAACGAGCCGGTTCGACCTTTGTCGTCGTCACGGGCTTGACTGTACCCGAATCCTTCGTCTAAAGCCGGGTCGAGTCCCCAGGAAGCTATCGGAATGGAAATTCACCTCGACAAACGCGCTGTCCGGC
>Ga0164308_10001223_pt1 | contig 13633 bp, 6 predicted proteins | sample Whisoiple_246_MG_FD_109983 | JGI IMG/M metagenome (GOLD analysis project Ga0164308, IMG submission 109983) | Soil microbial communities amended with fresh organic matter from upstate New York, USA - Whitman soil sample_246_MG | ecosystem: Environmental > Terrestrial > Soil > Unclassified >...
CCCTAGCCGGCGATGTCGCCGGATACACCCAATCGCTCGAGAACCGATCGGCCGCCTCTGTGATCGCGGTTGACCAACTGGATCCCGGTACGCCGAACACACTCGACGTCACCGATACCGACATGCCCGGAATCGCTTACCTGCAATACACCTCCGGGTCGACGCGTCTACCCGCTGCTGTCATGGTCTCGCACGGCAACCTTCTGGCCAACTACAGACAGATAGAGTGCGCGTACTTCGAGCAGTACGGGAACACCACACCCGACGACACCACGGTGGTGTCGTGGGTCCCCCTGTATCACAACATGGGTCTGTTTATCGGGGTGTGCGCACCGGTTCTGGCGGGACTTCACAGCATCCTGTTGAGTCCGTTGTCGTTCGTCCAACACCCGGCGCGCTGGATGCAATTGCTGGCCAACAATTCTCGTTCGTTCTCACCGATACCGAACTTCGCATTCGATCTGACGGCGCAGGCTACGTCGGACGAGGACATGGCCGGGATGGATCTCGGTGACGTGCTCGCGATCGTCTGCGGCGGTGAGCGCATTCATACCTCGGCGCTCACGCGCTTCACGGAGCGATTCGCCCGCTTCGGTCTGCCGAACAGCGTGGTGCGGCCTTCGTACGGGCTCGCCGAGGCAACCGTGTATGCAGCGACGCGCCGATCGGGGCAGTCACCGAAGACGGTCAGCTTCGACTCGGAGAAACTGGCTGCGGGCCGCGCGGAGCCGTCCGCACGTGGCGGGACGACGCTGCTGAGCTACGGCGTGCCCCGTTCACCCACGATCAGGATCGTCGATCCGGACACCGGCACGGAATGTCCTGGGGGAACGGTCGGTGAGATCTGGGTACACGGCGAAAACGTCGCGATGGGCTATTGGCAGAGACCGGACGATACGCAACGCGTTTTCAGCGCAACGATTGTCGCACCTTCGGCCGGCACACCCGCGGGTCCTTGGCTACGGACGGGAGACCTCGGTGCCCTCTACGACGACGAGCTCTTCATCATGGGGCGTATCAAGGATCTGCTCATCGTCTACGGCCGCAACCACTATCCGGATGACATCGAGGCGACCATCACGCAGATCACGGGAGGGCGGGCGGCAGCGATTGCTGTCCCCGGAGATCGTACGGAACAACTCGTCGCAATCGTCGAGCTCGGTAGCACCGAGCCCGGACTCGAGACAGTCAAAAGCGATGTGAACGCCGCGATTTCGGACTCCCACGGTCTCGGAGTCGCGGATCTGGTCGTCGTGGCGTCCGGCTCGCTGCCGAGCACCGCAAGCGGCAAGGTTCGACGGTCGGCATGCGTGGATATGTATCAGCGCGGCCAATTCACCCGCCTGGACGCCTAGGTCGGTGAACACTGTGGGCGCCAAGCGAGTCACCCCCGTTGCCGTGATCGGCATGGCATGTCGACTGCCGGGTGGCATCGACTCGCCCGACCTGCTGTGGGAATCGGTGGCGCGAGGCGACGACCTGATCACCGAGGTACCCGCAGACCGGTGGGACATCGACGAGATCTTTGACCCTGAGCCCGGTGTCCCTGGTCGGTCGGTGTCGCGCTGGGGCGGATTCCTCGACGACATCGGCGGTTTCGACTTCGAGTTCTTCGGCTACGGAGAACGGGAGGCCACCGCTATCGATCCGCAACAGCGGCTGCTGCTCGAAACATCCTGGGAAGCAACCGAGCATGCTGGGATTGCGCCAGCCTCATTGGCCGGCTCACTGACAGGTGTGTTCGTGGGTCTGTGCCACGACGACTACACGCTGCTCACCGCGGACGCCGGAGCTCTCGACAAGACCTACGGCTATCTCGGCACAGCCTTCAGCGTCGCCTCCGGGCGAATCGCACACTCACTGGGACTGCACGGACCGGCCATCACCGTCGATACCGCATGTTCCTCCGGCCTGCTCTCAGTGCACCTCGCCTGCCGGAGCCTCCATGAGGGCGAGAGCGACCTCGCGCTCGCCGGCGGGTGCAGTGTCATGCTGGAACCCCGCATCTTCATCTCGGCATCCGCCCACGGCATGCTGTCCCCCACCGGACGGTGTCACGCGTTCGACGTCGCGGCGGACGGATTCGTCCGGTCAGAGGGCTGTGCCGTCGTGCTGCTGAAGCGCCTAGAGGACGCGCTGGCCGATGGCGACCGAATCCTCGGAGTGCTACGCGGCACGGCCGCGAACCAGGACGGTCACACCGACAGCATCGTGACACCGTCCGCCGAAGCGCAGGTCGCCGTGTATCGCGCCGCATTGACCGCTGCAGGCGTGGACGCAGGCACCATCGACGTCATTGAGGGCCACGGCACCGGAACACCGGTCGGCGACCCCATCGAATTCGCCAGTCTTGCAGAGGTATACGGCCTGCACGAACACGAGTGCCTGCTTGGGTCTGTCAAGAGTAATGTCGGCCACACCGAATCCGCCGCGGGCACCGTCGGGTTGATAAAGGCGATACTCTCGATGCGACACGGGATTGTGCCGCCCGTACTGCACTTCAACCGGCTGCCAGACGCCCTTGCTGGGATGCAATCGAGCTTGACGGTACCGCAACAAGTTACGGCATGGCCAAATAATGACGATGCAAGGCCTCGGCGGGCCGCGGTGTCGTCGTACGGCATGTCCGGCACGAACGTGCACGCCGTGTTGGAGCAAGCTCCCGAAACCGCCGAATACGACGCGCCGACGGCCGTCGCGAAACCAACAGGTGCGCTGCTCTTCACGTTGTCGGCCACGTCATCCGAGGAGCTGCGCCGAACAGCGGGCCGACTGGCGGAGTGGGTCTCCGACCGTGGCCATGAACTGACACCGCGGGACCTGGCCTACACCTTGGCTCGCCGCCGCGCGCACCGGCCGGTCCGCGCCTCGGTGGCAGCGCACGGCCTCGCGGATTTGGGCGCGGGCCTGCGCGGGCTGGCCGAGTCCACCACTGTGCACCTGCCCGCTGTTGCGCAGGACGATCGCGGCCCGGTGTGGGTGTTCTCCGGCCAGGGTTCGCAGTGGGCCGCCATGGGCGCCGGCCTCTTGAAAACCGAACCGATCTTCGCCGCGACCGTCGCGGAAGCAGAGCCACTCATCTCCCACGAGGCCGGTTTCTCCGTGACCGACGCCATGTCTGCGCCTGAGGCGATCAATGGCATCGACCGGATTCAGCCGACGATCTTCACGATGCAGGTCGCGATGGCTGCTGCAATGGAGTCCCACGGCGTCCGACCCGGTGCGGTGATCGGACATTCTCTTGGCGAGATCGCAGCGGCGGTGGTAGCCGGAGCCCTGTCGCTAGCCGACGGTGTGCGCGTCATCTGCCGCCGGTCCAAACTGATGACCCGACTGTCGGGCGCAGGCGCCATGGCCTCCGTCGAACTTCCCGCCGCGCACGTCCGCCAAGAACTCGCGGCCCAAGGCATCACGGACGTCGTCGTGTCTGTGGTCGCATCACCACAATCCACGGTGATCGGTGGCGCGACGCAGACCGTTCGCGAGCTGGTTGCGATGTGGGAGGCGCGCGAAGTGCCCGCCCACGAGGTGGCCGTCGACGTCGCCTCGCATTCGCCCCAGGTGGATTCGATACTTGCCGAGCTTGTCGATGCCCTGACCGAACTCGCCCCGACGATCCCAACGATCCCCCTCTACTCCGCGACCCTGGATGACCCCCGCGCCACACCGGCATGCGATGCCCGTTACTGGGCCGACAATCTGCGTCAGTCCGTCGGCTTCTCCGGCGCGGTGCAGGCGTGTATGGAAGACGGGTTCAGGATTTTCGCCGAGCTGGCGCCGCATCCGCTCTTGACCCATGCGGTGGAGCAGAACGCCGAAACCATTGACATGCCGGTGCAAACACTTGCCAGTCTCCGCCGCGATCAGGCAACGCCGTTCGGACTGCTCGACGTCGTCGGTGATCTACATGCCATCGGCGCTGCCGTAGATTTCGCCGCGATGTTCCCGAGCGGCCGGCTCGTCGACGCGCCACTGCCGACATGGACGCGCCGTCCCGTGATGCTGCACCCGGACGACCGAAATCAGAAGGCGGACGGGCACACCAGCATTTCCGTGCACCCGTTGTTGGGATCGCATGTGCACCTGCAAGAGGAGCCTGAACGACACGTATGGCAGAGCGATGTCGGCACTGACGCCCTGCCGTGGCTCGGCGACCACCGAGTACATGACGTGCCCGTGTTACCCGGCGCCGCCTACTGCGAGATGGCGCTGAGCGCCGCTCGCACGCTGCTCGGCGAGGCCTCCGAGGTGCGTGACCTCCGCTTCGAACAGATGCTCATACTGAGCGAGAACACGCCGATCTCGGCGGTGGCCACGCTCGAGCGACCGGACGTCGCCGAATTCGTCGTCACGACAAAGCAATCCGGAGAGCGGACGCGCCGCGCAGTCGGCTTACTGAGTAGCGCCGAGGGCGGACAGGGTCCCGCCCAGGCGGATATCGCCGGCTTGCTCGCCGCTCACAGCCACACAATCGACGGAAGCGAGTTACGGGACACCCTGAGCGCCAGAGGGATCCGGTCCGGTGCCGCATTCGCCGGCCTTGTCGCAGCACGCACGGGCGAAAATGACGCGTCCTCCGTGCTCGCCGAGGTCAGCCTCCCCGGCCCGATCCGCTCCCAGCATGCGGCATACGGCGTGCATCCCGCGCTGCTGGACGCGTGTTTTCAAACCATCGCCGCCGCGCCGGCCACGCGCGCTGCGGCCGGTCGCGGTCTCTTGGTGCCGTTGAATGCACGGCTGCTCCGTATCTGTGGTCCCGTCCGGGACGCCAGGTACTGCATCACCAGGGTAGCGCCGAGCAGTACCGGCACGGACGTCATCGCCGACATCGACGTGTTGGACGAGACCGGAACCGTGGTGCTGATCGTTCGCGACCTCAGAATGGGTACCGGCCCGGTCGAGCGAACCGAGCGCGATCGCCTTCTCACGGAGCGGCTGCTCACGGTCGACTGGCAGAAACGAGCCATCCCCGAGCTGCCCGAAGCCGATCCCGGCGTCTGGCTGCTGATCACGGCTGCCGAATCCGGCGAGCTTCTCGCCTCCCGCCTGACTGATGCTCTCAAATCATTTGATGCGCAATGCAAATCGATCACGTGGCCGGCGGACGCGGATCACCGGTCGGTGACAGAACAACTCGACAGCCACATGAGCGCGGGCGGCGTCTCCGGGATAGTAATCCTGAGTCCGTCAACCCCCGCCGAACCGGATGAGCGGACTCTTCGACTGGGACGGGAGCAGGTCCGCCACCTCGTGCGTATCGCCGGCCGGCTCGCGGACTTCGCCGGTGAGCCACCCCGGCTCTATCTCGTGACGACCCGCGCGCAGGCCGTCGTGCCGAATGACCACATCAACCTGGAACAGGCCGGGTTACGGGGCCTCATGCGCGTCATCGGCTCTGAGCAACCACAACTGCGGCCGACTCAGATCGACATCGACAGCGAAGACGAAATCGACCATGTGACACGGGAACTGCTCTGCGCCTCCGATGAGGACGAAACAGCCTGGCGCGACGGGCAGTGGTACACCGCTCGGCTACAACCTGGGCCATTACGTCCTGATGACCGCCGCACAACCACATCGAGTTTCCGGAATGACAAGGTCCGCATGGAGATTCGAAACCCTGGCGATCTGGAAACGATGGAGCTGGCCGCCGTTGGGCGTACGCCACCCCTGCCGGGTCAGATCGAAGTGGCGGTCGAAGCCTCCAGTGTCAACTTCGCCGATGTGCTCAACGCGTATGGCCGCCTGCCGACAGATGCGGGATCGCCGCCGCCGCTCGGGCTCGAGTTCGCCGGTGTCGTGGCGGCGGTAGGACCCGACGTGACCGATCACCATGTGGGAGACCGCGTCGGCGGCATGGCCGACGGCTCATGGGGCACGTTCGTCACGTGCGACGCCCGTGTCGCCGCGCCGCTGCCCACGGGCATGACGGCGGAATCGGCAGCTGCCGTTTCGACCCCGTACGCCACAGCGCTGTACGGGTTGCACGACCTGGCCAGAATGGCCGCCGGTGACAAGGTGCTGATTCACTCCGCGACCGGTGGGGTCGGGCAGGCCGCAGTGGCGATGGCGCGGCGGACCGGCGCCGAAATCTTCGCGACAGCAGGAAGCCCGCAGCGTCGGGAACTGCTGCACGACATGGGAATCGACCACGTGTACGATTCCCGCTCGCTCGATTTCGCCGATCAAATCCGCAGTGACACTGGCGGCTACGGCGTCGATATCGTGCTCAACTCGTTGCCGGGGGCTGCTCAGCGTGCCGGTCTCGAGCTGCTCTCATTCAGAGGACGCTTCGTGGAAATCGGCAAGCGCGACATCTACGGCGACACCCGCCTCAGGCTCTTCCCGTTCCGTCGCAACCTTTCGTTCTACGGCGTCGACCTGTGGCAGATGTCGCTCACTCACCCGCACGTCATTCGTGACCTGCTGAGCAGGGTCTACGAACTGGTCGACGACGGCGCATTGCCCGTGCTCCAGCACACGAGCTTTCCGATCACGGACGCCTCGGCGGCTATCCGGATGATGGGCGCGGCCGAACACACCGGCAAGCTCGTGCTCTCGGTGCCCGACGCGGGCCGCACCACTGTCGTAATCCCCCCGCAGCGGGCTCCGGTCTTCCGCCGCGACGGCTCCTACATCGTCACAGGAGGCCTCGGCGGCCTCGGCTTGTTCCTCGCGGGTGGGATGGCTGCGGCCGGTTGCGGCCGAATCGTGCTCACCGCGCGCTCACAGCCAAACCCCAAGGCGAGGAGAGTGATCGACGGCATCCGTGCCACCGGGACCGATATTCAGGTCGAGTGCGGGAATATCGCAGAAGCGGCCACCGCCGCCAGGTGCGTTGAGGTGGCGACCGCGACCGGGCTTCCGCTGCGCGGTGTGCTGCACGCAGCGGCGGTGGTCGAGGACGCCACCCTCACCAACATCAGCGATGAGCTCATTGATCGGAACTGGGCGCCCAAGGTGTACGGCGCGTGGCATCTGCACAACGCGACCGACGGACATCCGCTCGACTGGTTCTGTTCGTTCTCCTCAGCAGCGGCCCTGCTCGGCAACCCCGGCCAAGGCGCCTATGCCGCGGCGAACAGCTGGCTCGACTCGTTCACCCATTGGCGCCGGGCAGAGGGCCTGCCCGCCACAGCGATCGCGTGGGGCGCGTGGGGTGAGGTCGGGCGCGCCGCGTTGATGGCGGAAACCGTTGACATGGCGATGATCTCACCCGAAGAGGGCGCATACGCATTCCAAACGCTGTTGCGCCACGACCGTGCCTACAGCGGTTACGTTCCCATCATCGGTGCACCGTGGCTCCCCGCGCTTGTGGGCCGTACGCCGTTCGCCGAGTCTTTCCTTGCGGTGAGCGAGACTCGGTCAGACAACACCGCGCTCACCGACACGCTCCGCTCCCTGCCTCCGGAGGAACGGACCAGCCGTCTTCGGCATCTGGTCGGCCAGCAGGTCGGTCTCATCCTGCGACGCTCCATCGACCCCGACCGCCCGTTCTCCGATCACGGCCTCGACTCGCTGAGCAACCTCGAATTGCGTGCCAGGATCGAGACCGAGACCGGAGTTCGCCTCACCCCCAAGGCCATCGCCACGCACAATAACGTCCGCAGTCTTGCCGAGCATCTGTCGGAATCGCTGTCGCCCGCTGAACTCGTCGTGACCGGCTCACGGTGATCTGTTGACCAAGAACAAATTTCGCTTCGGCGTAGCGGCCGCTCCGGTCAACTCGCGCGTCTCGGCAGGCGCGCTGACTCGCATCAGCTATCTGTCAGCCGCCGCGGCACGGGCCGACTCCTTCTGGGTGACGGATCATCTCAATGCGTTGGTGCCGCGCTCGATCGCCACGCCCGAGTTCCTCGCTGGAACCAGCGTGGTTCCTGACGTCGACGCATTCCTCGAGCCATGGACGATGCTGGGAAACTTCGCGGCGCGCAATCGGTTCGGTCGACTGCGCCTTGGAATCTGTGTGACCGACACGAGTCGCCGCAACCCCGCCGTGACAGCGCAGGCAGCGGCCACGCTGCACCTGCTGACCCGGGGCCGGGCGATCCTCGGCATCGGCGTCGGCGAACGGGAGGCCAACGAACCCTACGGCGTCGACATGAGCAGGCCGGTGACACGGTTCGAAGAGGGCGTGGCGACGATCAGGGCGCTGTGGGGCTCGGGCGGCAAGCTGGTCTCGCGAGACTCGCCATACTTCCCGCTGCGCGACGCCGTCTTCGCGTTGCCCCCCTACCGCGGCAGATGGCCTGAAATCTGGATCGCCGCACACGGTCCGAGGATGCTACGCGCAACCGGACGCTATGCCGATGGCTGGTTGCCGTTGATGCACGGGCGACCTGCCGACTACGCCGACGCCCTCGAACGCGTCCGCAGCGCCGCGTCCGACGCGGGCCGCGAACCGATGTCGGTCACACCCGGGTTGTTTCGAGGCATTGTCACCGCGCCGACACGCGGTCAGGTGGACGAAGCGCTGAGTTCGGTGGTCGCCAGATCGATTGCGCTCGCCGCCCCGGCGGACGTGTGGTCACGCCACGGCACCGAACACCCGCTCGGTGCGAACTTCTCCGGCGCCCAGGATCTCATCCCCCAAACGATCAGCAAGGAGGCGGTCCTGTCGTACGCCGCGAAGGTCCCGCGATCGCTGATGGACGAAATGACCCTCAACGGCACGCCGTCCGAGGTCCTCGACCAGGTCGCCGAATGGCGCGACCACGGTGTCCGCTACCTGGTGGTCTTCAATGGCAGTGTGGCACAACCGCACATTCGCGGGATCGCGGCGTCGATATCGCCCTACGCGAGAATCCTTCGAGGTTTGCGACGGCTGTGAGTTGCCGCCGGGCTACTCCATCGCCCACCCGTACTGGGACGGCGCCGAGCAGAGGAGCGCACTTACGGCCTCGATCGTTCCCCCGCCTGCGGGGGCATGCGCGTAATGCTCGATCCACAGCCGGTCGAGGAAGATACCGGTGCAGTAGATGTCGACTCCCGTCGAGGCGGTCAGCCACATCTCGCCATGGACGCCGTCGATCACCAGGTTGTCGGGAGTGCGCATCGTCGGCGCCGGTCCTCCATCCGTGCACATCACGACATCGGGAAGGCCGGGTGGATTGCCGACATACTGCGGACTGAAGTGGAGCAGAGACTGTTGGATGACGCCCTCCGACAGGTCTTCCCGAAAGTTCTGCGCGATGTCGCCTGCGAGTTCCACGATGTCCGTGTCCGAATTGATCTCGGCAAGATACGCCGCAACACCCAACGGATTGGTGCTCGCTGTCGCGGCGACCGGAGGCGAAAGCAGGTATCGCAAGTCCACAGGATAGATATAGGGAATCGGGATGCTGGGTGTTTCCCGGATCTTCCACTCCGCCAGGAGGATCGCGGCCGAGACGGCGGTGCTGAGGCTCACCCGGTTCTCCTGGCATAGCGCCATCAGGTCTTGGGTTTCCCCCTCCGTCAGCCAGCACCGGGTGACTGGCACCGAAACCGGTCTGGCGGGGGCATCACCGGTGTCCGCCCTTCTCGACGGAGGCAGATCGTAGGCGAACATCGCAGGCATGATCCGTTCGAACCCTGACCGTCGTTTCTTCTCAATACCGCGGTCCGCGAGAAGCGTCTCCAGGGAGTCAGGTGCAGGATTGACACTGACATCGCCGATGCTGCCCGTGCAGACGAGATCGGTGTAATAGCCGAACAACTCGTGCGCGAGTGCGAACTGATGGTGTGCGTCCGCGAGGCTGTGGTGGATGTACAAGCACAGTTCGGCGCCCCGATCGGTAGGTCTCACATCGAGATTGATCAGTGAAACGTACTGATCGAGGTGCACGTCGGCGCCGTTCGGCGGGCCTTGGGCGGATTCGAGCACTCTGATCCCCGGATGGAGGAGATCGTCGACGACGAACTGGTGGCGCCCATCGGACCTCCGCTCCAGGTGAGCGTTGAGAATGGGATGCGCCTGCAGGAGGGCGTCGAAGGCGTCAGCCATCGCATCGACATCGACCGTCCCTGTCACATGTGGTGCGAGACCCATGTAGTTCTGCATGTCGGCGAACATCTCCTCGCTTCGCGAGAGTGGTCGGACGACTGAAGCTGGGAAGACCATGACGCTAGCCCCGCATACTTGCCCGGCGATAGCCGTTCGTCAACGGGACTGCGCAGACGGCGACGATGGCGGCGACCCACAGCAGCAAGCCGGCCATAGGCGCAAGAACCGGGCCGCCCAATGCCAACCCGCGCATCGCTTCCACGGCGTAGGTCAACGGCTGGTGTTGCACCGCAGGCTGAATCCAGGACGGATACTGGGCAAGCGGCACCCACCCTGTGGAGAAGAACATCAACAGCGCATAGAGCAAGCCGGTGGCCTCGACAACAAGTGCTTTGGCGGCATACAGGGCGATCGCGTTGATGAGCGCGCAGAAAGCGAGCCCGAAGACGACGGGTACACAGAGCCATATCAGCGCCTCCATGATCCCCTGCCGGAATCGGAAACCCAACAGCAGTCCGACACACAGGATCGCAACGGTGGTGAGGAAGATTCGAGCGGCATCGGCGGCGATCCGCGAGAACATCACCGACGCACGGTGAACCGGTAAGACCCACAGCCGTGACAGCAGGCCGTCGGTGCGCTCGCGCATTAGGCCGATGCCGCCGACGGTGGCCCCCGACATCGCTCCTACCATGGCGACCATCGGAACGCTGCCATAGAGCGCGCTTTCTCCCGATACCTGCGAAATGGCCTTACCGAGAACAATATCCAAGGTGAACAGAAGCGCAATGGGCACAATGAGCGCTTCGATCGTCGTAGCGACATCGCGTGACCAACGGCGTAGTATTCGCGCCGTCTGGAGCCGGATCTGCACGAGCAGTCGCCACGGTGACCGTTCATAGGATTCCCTCGAAGCCGCACGCGGGCCTTTGAACAGCAGCCCTGCTTTGGTACGACCACCCGCGACAGCCATCATCACCGCCTCGAGGACTGATAGGCGTACAGCGGGAGCACGATCGCGATTGTGCCCACCAACCATCCCAACGCAGGCCCGATGACAGACCAGTTCACCGCGCCCGCTGCAGGTGTCGAGTCGCCCGCCAGCGCACGCAACGCGTAGATGAACTGGGAGATCGGCTGGTTTCGAACGAAGGGTTGGATCCAGCCCGGGAATTGTTCGACGGGCTGGACGCCGACCGAAAGCAACCCGAACACCAGCATCGGCAGCATCAGCAGATGACTGGTCGCCTCCGGATTTCTCGTCGCCGACCCCACCAGGTCCCCCAATAACGACAACAACACGCCAATCATCAGTGCCAAGAGCCAGAAGGCAGTGGTGACTTCGGCGCCGTTGTAGAACCGGAAGCCGATGACGTGACCGCACAAGATCGCAAACAACAGGGCACTCGAACAGCGGAACACGCTTGCCGAGAGCCGGGCGGTCAACGGCGTCAACGGCGCAATCGGCATCGAACCGAATCGGTGATTGATGCCAAGCACGGCATCGGTCGCCGATCGGAACGACGCGGAGACAGCAGCGAATGCGATGGCTTGAAGCACGATGAGCGGCAACAGATACTGTGCATAACTGCTCATCCCGTCAAGAAAATTACCCATCAGTTGCTTGAGCGGGATGTAGAAGCCGATCGTGAAAAGTACTGATGCTGCTGGCGGAGTGAGCAATTCGCCATTCCGTAGCGTCGGTCGGATGACCCGCCCGCTCAACACCCACCACTGCTGCCACGGTGCGGGCGCCGGCCGGACCGCAGTCGGAATCCTCACCGCGCCGACTTCGCGGATGAGGGCTTCGGCCCGATGTCAGAAATCGTCTCGTCCGTCAGGGCCAGGAAGACATCGTCGAGCGACGGTCGCCGTAGGGCAATGTCGGCCAATTCGATGTGAGCAGCCTCCAGCAACAGCAGGGCCTTGGCCAGAGTGGTCGCCCCATCCGGGGCGGGGATGGAGAGGCGATCTGACGACGATGTCAGCACAGCCCTGCTCTTGTCGGACAAGAGTTCACCAAGCGCGTCGGCCACGGCAGGCAGATCCTTGAAATTCCGCGGCACGATCTCGCAGTAGGTGCCGCCCGTACGCTCCTTCAGGCTGTCGGCGGTGCCCACGGCGATGACCGCGCCGTGATCGATCACGATGATCCGGTCGCTGAGCGCGTCCGCCTCCTCGAGATATTGCGTGGTCAGCAGTGTGGCGATGCCCTCGCTCTTGAAGTCGGCAACCAGATCCCAGACGCTTTGTCTGCTCCTTGGGTCCAACCCGGTGGTCGGCTCGTCCAGAAACGCCACTTCGGGACGAACCACGAGACCGCATGCGATGTCGATGCGCCGCCGCATCCCGCCGGAGTAGGTGCTGATGAGCCGATCGGCAGCATGGCTCAGGTCGAACTCAGCGAGCAGGTCGTCCGACCTCGACCGCGCCTCATGTCTGTTGAGCCCTTGTAAGCGTCCGAACAGGACGAGGTTCTCTCTGCCGGTGAGCATGTCGTCAAGAGCCACATGCTGGCCGGTGAGCATGATCGATCGGCGCACCCCGGCCGGATCGGAGACGACGTCGTATCCGGCTATTTCAGCCGAGCCGCCGTCGGGCAGGCTGAGGGTGGAGAGGATGTCCACCATGGTGGTCTTGCCTGCCCCGTTCGGTCCGAGCAGGCCGATCACCTCGCCTCGGCCCACCTCGAAGCTGATGTCACGCAGGGCGACGACGTCTCCGAACGATTTGCTCACGTGGCTGACGACGACACTCTTGTCGGTGTTGGACATTCGCCGCTCCTAGCCGGTATCCGTAGCCGACAGATCGACGAGTGTCAGCGCAGCCAGTGCCCCGTCGGCTCTGCTGTCCCCGGAGATCGACTCACTCACTTGCCGGGTCAGCTCTGTCAGCGCCACCGGATAGTGCTGCGCCAGCGCCTCCACCGTCGCCCGTTCGACGCGGCGGGTGTCGTACCACCAGTCGACGTGCAGAGCACCCGAGAAGCGGTACACCCGAACTTCGAAGGCATGGCCGAGGCCCGGAATCGTTTCCCGCACGGGCATATCGATCTCAGAGTCGAAGTCGATCGGCCCATCTCCGGCCCGCGGCAGCGGAATCGTACCGAGGTAGGAGAAATGGATGTCCGGTGTGCGGGTTCCTGCAAGATGCCGCGCGGTCGGCGCAAACATGTACCGGAGCAGCCCGTAGCCGATGCCGTAGTGGGGCACCGCCGAGAGGGTCTGGTGGATTCTGTCCAGCAGTTCTATTGCACCGGTGTGGTTCTCTGGTGCGCATGTCAGCGGGACGGGATAGATCGTGGTGAACCAACCCACACTCCTACGCAAGTCCACGTCGGGTTTGAGCACTGAACGGCCCTCGCCATCCAGGTCGACCGCGACGACTCCCTCCCCGATCACCTGCGCAAGCGTTCGGGACAGCGCGCCGAGAAGTATCGCGTCCATCGTCATCGTCGAACGTCTGCGGGCGTCGTCGACCTCGGCTGTCTGGCTGGTGGTCAGCGCGGCAGACACCCTCGTCGTGTCGCCGGCACGCGGACGTTCGGTAACCCGATCATCGGCCAGGCGCATCGTTTCACTCGTCACGTTCTGGAGCCAGTAGTCGCGACTAGCGATGACAGCGGGGTGAGCGGCGAGTTCGGCGCAC
>Ga0164308_10001224_pt1 | contig 13632 bp, 13 predicted proteins | sample Whisoiple_246_MG_FD_109983 | JGI IMG/M metagenome (GOLD analysis project Ga0164308, IMG submission 109983) | Soil microbial communities amended with fresh organic matter from upstate New York, USA - Whitman soil sample_246_MG | ecosystem: Environmental > Terrestrial > Soil > Unclassified >...
GTCGCGAGAAGCGGCTAGAGGTCGAACTCGGTGGCGGGGATGCCGACCGCATTGCAGGCGTCCCGCACGGCAGCGCGTTCCTTGGCGTCGAAGTCGCCATCGGCGCCCCCGATGATGATGCCGATCTGGATCACCGCGCGGGCCTGCTCGGGCTTGGAGCGCAGTTTGCCGATGGTGGCGATCGCCTCGACCTTGCCGAATTCGAAATCCCCGCCGAGTTTGCTGCAGTACCAGTCGAATTTCTGCTGCAGCTCGTCGGGCGGAAAGACCGACAGCACCGAATTGCTGTGGATTAGCGACATGGTCTTGGCCTGTTCGGCTGCGTCGATCGAACCGTCCGCCGCCGCGATCAACGCGCACATCGCCATGCTGCCGTTGGCGAATTCCTTGTTCTTGAACTGGCCGGCCTTCGTGGTCAGCTGTGTGTTCATCTCCCGGGTCTTGGCCTTGAGTTGATCCCAGAACGCCATGGTGAAACTCCCTGTTGTCGGTGTGCCCGTAGGGCTTGGCCCTGCAACAGGTGAACGAACGCACGGCTCGAGAGGTTCCGGCACAACGGGTTTGACCCGGAAGCCGGGCTATCTCACAGCGATTGCAGGGCCAGCGGGACGAGCTGGTCGGCGGTGCGCGCGTTCCCAGGAGTACCGATGGCGGTGAAGGTCCAGCCCGGGCCGCTGCGCGACAGTCGGGCCATCACCACGGCCGTGTGCGATCCGGAACCACTCAATTCGTACCGCACCAGTTCGCGGTCGCGGTCCGCGGAGTCGACGACCCTGGCGGTGGCGTTCTCGATCTGGGTGAAATTCTGGCCGCTGAACGAGTTGACCACGAAGATGATGTGCGCAACAGCGGGCGAAACATTGGGTAGGTCAACCATGATCGATTCGTCATCGCCGTCGCCCTTGCCGGTCAGGTTGTCACCGGTGTGCATGAGCGAGTTGTCCCGGGACCGGAGATTGCCGTAGTAGACGACCTCGAGCACCTGGCGGTCGGCGGAGATCAACAGTGCGGAGGCGTCCAGGTCGACGGAAACCTCTTTCATCCCGCCGAACATGCCTTTCTTCTTCATCGCATCCCAGCCCAGGCCCATCCGTACCTGACTGAGGCTGCCGCCGCCCTGCTTGACCAGGCTGACGGTTTGGCCCTTGCTCAGACTGACACCCACGATTTCGCCTTTCGATGAATCTTTCGATGAACTTTTCGGCCTGCGCTGAACAATGAAATCCGGTGATGAGATGAATTACAGGTTGACGCCGTAATCCTTGGCAATTCCGGAAAGACCGCTCGAGTACCCCTGGCCGATCGCCCGGAATTTCCACTCGGCTCCGTGCCGGTAGAGCTCGCCGAAGACCATCGCCGTCTCCACCGAGGCGTCCTCGGTGAGGTCGTAACGGGCGAGTTCGGTCTGGTCGGCGGCGTTCACCACCCGGATGAACGCGTTGCGCACCTGGCCGAAGGACACCCCGTTGGATTCCGCCTCGTAGATCGACGCCAGGAAGACGACCTTGGCCAGATTCGCCGGCGCTGCGTTCAGGTCGACGGCGATGACCTCGTCGTCTCCCCCGCCCTCACCGGTCCGGTTGTCGCCGCGATGCTCGATGGCACCCTCCGGCGAACGCGTCTGATTGAAGAAGATGAAGTACTGATCGGACAGCACCCGTCCGTCCTCACCGACACCCAGCGCACTGGCATCGAGGTCGAACTTGACCCCGGTGGTGGTGCGCGCGTCCCAGCCCAGGCCCATGGTGATGGCCCCGAGGTTGGGTGCGGCCTTGGTGAGCGAGAGGTTGCCACCCTTGACCAGACTGATGCTCATTCCCGCAGCTCCTTCGATGCGTCCATCGTTCACTCGACCCGACGACCCTACTGGCGCGCGGAGGCCACGCCCGCGCCGACCGGCGGCTCAGCCGACATTGACCCCGAAGTCCCGGGCGATCCCGGCGAGCCCGCTCGCATATCCCTGACCGATGGCCCGGAACTTCCATTCCTGGTTGTACCGGTAGACCTCTCCGAAGACCATCGCGGTCTCGACGGACGCGTCCTCGGTGAGGTCGTAGCGAGCCAATTCGATGTCGCTGGCCAGGTCGACCACCCGGATGTAGGCGTTGCGCACCTGACCGAACGACTGCTGACGGGTCTCGGCGTCGTAGATCGACACCGCGAACACGATCGAGAGCACCTGGGCCGGGACACCGACCAGGTTGACGGTGACCACCTCGTCGTCACCCTCGCCCTCGCCGGTGAGGTTGTCACCCTGGTGCTCGATCGATCCATCGGGCGATTTCAGGTTGTTGAAGAAGACGAAATACTCGTCACCGAGCACCTTGTGGGTCTCACCGAGGGCAAGCGCACTGGCGTCCAGGTCGAAGCCGTGACCGGCAGTCGAGCGGACGTCCCACCCGAGGCCGACTCCGATGGAAGTCAGGTTCGGCGCAGCCTTGGTGAGGCTGACGTTGCCACCTTTGGTCAGGCTGACGCCCATTGCGTTGTGTCTCCTTCATCTCGTCCTGGACCAGCTGTCGATCCCCGCATCCCTGGTTCCACCCTACGGCTCGACGCATCCGCCGGCCCCGGGTCGACGGGTCAGTCGACGGGCACAGCGTCATCGAGCCAGGTGATCCGATCGAATCCGTAGCCACGGCAGGCCTCTCGGATGGTGGTGCCGACCAGGTCCATCTCCGATCGCAGCACCAGCTGACCGCGGATGTTGTAGACGGTGGCCAGCACGGCGACCGCGTCGGACGGCGGGAGGTCAATCGGCATCTCGATCCGGTCGCCGCCGAAGGTCGTCGCGATCAGCGTCCCGCCCCAGCGCAGTTGCTGCCCGTCACCCGAGAAGGCATACACCGCAAACCGTTCCAGCTCGGTGATCTGCCGCAGATCGATCTCGATCCGCTCGTACTCCTGACGGGTCGCCAGCAGGATCGGACGACGCATCTCCTCCGGCGGCGCCGACCGGCGGCCGGTGTTGTGCTGAACCGTCGACGACCGCCCCGACCGCAGTTGGTAGACGCAGCCGAGCCGCAGATCACCCACCCCGGCCGCCACCGCCTCGAACTGCAGAGTGCCGACCCCGGACTGCACCCTGGTCAGCGTCACGGTCGGCGCCTGCGGCGTCAGCATTGTCGGCACACCCGGCCGGGTACGCGCTTCCGTCCAGCCGGACGGGGCACCGCCGGCATTGGCCGTCGGTCGTGCTGCCCCGCGCTGGACCGCGGTCGGCGAAGGTGTCGAGGCGGGCGAGAGATCCAGCGAGGTCGAGTCGTTCGACGCCGCGGGAGCCCGGGTGCCGGTGGCGCTCGCCGCCCGAGCCCGTCCGGGCACGGTGACGGGGGCAGCGCCGAGGTCGAGCGACGTGGAGCTGCTCGGCGGAGGTCGCTGCGGCGGCGGTGGCGCAGCACCCAGATCCAGCGAGGTGGCGGAGGACCCGGATCGTGCCGGAGCGCTTGATTGCGGCGCCGGACCCGACAGGTCCAGCGAGGTGCTCGACCCGGCCGACTGCCGCGGAGGCGGCTGAGGTGCGGCCGTGGGTGCCGACAAATCAAGAGAGGTGCTGGCGTCCGAGGACGTCTGGCGCGCCGGAGCCGACGGCGGTGCGGGCGAGGGCGCGGTCAGGTCCAACGAGGTGCTCGCCGCGGCAGCCGCCGGCGGTGGCGGCACGGCTGCGGCGGGCCGGGACGGGACCGGTTGCGGCGCAAACAGATCCAGTGACGAGTCGCCGGCAGCCGGTGGCGCTGCAGGGATCGGCCGCTGCGACGGAGCCGGGCGGGGCGGTGCCGAGGGCGGTCGTGAAGTCGCGGGCGGCGGTGTCGTCGCGGGCGGCGGTGGTGGTGTGGCCGACCGGGAAGCGTGTGCGCTGGCCCGGCCCGCGACGAAATCCGCGATGGCGGAGTTGGTCTGACGCACCGGCCTCGACCGGCGGCGCAGGAAGGTCAGGTCGGGACGTGGCTTGGCCCCATCCGGTTGCCGGTAGTCGACCGTCATCGGGGTCTCACCGTCATGTGGATATCACCGTCATCGGGACGTCACAGCGGGACGCCGTAGTCGGCGGCAATGCCGCTGATGCCGTTGTCGTACCCCTGCCCGATCACCTTGAACTTCCAGCCGGTGCTGTGCCGGTACAGCTCGCCCAGGCAGATGGCGGTCTCGGAACGGAGCGCCGGCGCCAGGTTCTCCGACTTCACCAGCTCCTGGCCGTTCGACAGATCGAGCACCCGGATCGCGCATTCCCGCAGCTGTCCGAGCGTGCGGCGGGCACCCGGCCCGTCGTTGATGTACAGCGACACCACGATCCGGTGGATCTCGGCCGGGACGGCGCCGAGATCGACCTCGATCTGCTCCCGGTCGTCGCCGAGGGCCTGGCTCAACTGGGCGACCGACATGTCCGGCGAGGACAGCTGGTTGAAGAACACGAAGTACTCGTCCGACGGCGCGCGACTGTGCGAATCGCAGAGAATCGTTGCGGCAACCAGGTTGTCGGACAGGGCCTGCTCCGAGCCGGCGTTCCAGCGGACGCCCAGCACCACCCCGGTCAGGGATGGGATCTCCTGGGTGAGCGCGACGTTCGCGCCGCGTTTCATCGGCGGCGCCATTACAGGTCCAGTTCCGAGCGGGCGAACTTGGTCCGCAGGAAGCTGCCCTGCGCGACCAGCGCGTTGGCGTCGTCATTGCGCACTGCGGTCAACACGTCGGTGGCCGAACCGAGCAGGAAGTCCAATTGCTCCTCGAGGGCGGCTGTCGGGGTCTTGCCGCCGGCCCGCGGGGTGTTGCGGGTGGCGGGGTCGAGGGCGAGGAACGTGCGCAGGGTGGTGGGCAGGTAGTCGCGCAGGATCCCGTTCAGCGACACCCGGGCGTGGATGTCCAGATCCCGGTCCCTGGTGGTGTGCAGCACCGTCGCCACGGTGTCGGTGATCCGGCGCGAGGCGACGACGCCCTCCCCCGGGAGCTGTCCGGCGGAGGCGTTGATGAATCTGTTCACCCGGAACAGTTCCGCGGCAAGGGCAGCGGGGCTGTCCGGTACCTCCGTCACCGGTGTCGACTGGGCCGTCGGTGGGCGATCCCGCTCGTCCGAGCGCCCGAACAACCAGTTCATCACCACGCTGTCAGCGTCCTCCTGAATTCATCACAGTCCCTCTTGCCCAAGCTGTTCCGACCCGCGGTCTCGCCCGGGTCAGGAGCCGGAGGACAGCTCGTTGCGGCGCACCCGCTCCAGGTACGGCTGCGCCCGCTCGATCTGACTCTGCAGCGCGTTCACGGTCTGGGCCATGCTGTCCACCGCCTGGGCGCGGAAATTGTCCACCGCATCCATCGTCTGGAAGACGTTGTCGAACGCGGCCTGCAGCTTCTCCACCGACACCGTGGCGCTGGCAGCCTGTTCGTTGATCTGCGCGCCCTGGATTTTCAGCTGCTCGGACGTCCGTTGGATCAGGTCGCCGGTCGCCGCGTTCAGACCGGTGATCTGATCGAGCACCAGCTTCTGCCGGGCCAGCGCCTGGGACACGATCACGGCGGTCCGCAGCGCGGCGACGGTGGTGGTCTGCGCGCGGTCGACGCCGCGCATCAACTCGAGATTGTTCTTGCGCACCAGGTCGAGTGCCATGTACCCCTGCACCGCAACGGCCATCTGGGTCATGATGTCCTGCCGGCGCTGCCGGATAGGGAACAACGCGTCGGACTTGAGCGTGTTCGCGTCCTCGGTGCGGCCCTGCGATTCCAGGATGTTGACCTGGTCCTCGACCGCGGTGTCCAGGGCGCTGGCGAGCTCGTTGTACTCACCGAGCTTGCCCATCAGCGTCCACATGTTGGCCTTCTCGACCTCGATGCTCGCGTTGTCCTTGCCGAGCTCGTCCTTGCCGGACGCCAGGGCGCGGATGATGTCGTTCAGCTGGCTCTGTGCCGACTGGTACTTGGCGAAGTAGGCGTCGATCTTGTTGCCGCCCGGGATCCACTTCAGCACCTTCTTGATCCCGGTGAGCTCGGCCCGGTTGGGATCCAGTTCGGTGATCTGGTTCCGCAGTTCGGCCAGCGTGCCCGCGACCCTGGTCTGGGCGTCCTTGCCACCGCTGCGGCCACCGTTCAGTGCCGCCGCCGGCCGCTCCAGCATCCGACTGGAGACATTGGCCGATTCCCGCATCTCCCGGTCACCCAACGAGGTGATCGACTCGACCTTCTTGGCGAATTCCGGCGACCGGACGTCGATGGACGCCAGCTCGATCGCGAACGACGCGGCCCGGCTCTGCAGCTCCGCCTGGCGGGCGTCCGCCACCGGCACCGCTCCGGCGGCCTGTTCGGGGGCGACGACCTGCACCGGAGCCGGGGGCGTCAGCACCAGGGCGTTACTGGTCGCGGCACCGCGCGCCGGCCCGGTGGGAGTGGCGCTCGATCCGAGGTCGAGGTCGGTCATCTGTGAACTCCTTGAAGTGGACGACACCGGGCCCCGCCGGAGCTGGCCGTGCGGAGCACCACCCATCGTAGGTCCGGCGTCGACGGGCGACCCGGCGGCTCCGATGTCGGCTAGGTTTCTAGGCCGCAGCCCGATGGCACGGTGCAGTGCCCGGTCGGCCCATTCGACGCCGACGGGCCGCAGCGATGACGAGGGGGTGACGATGGCCAGGATCAACCCGAAGTCAGCCGTGGCAATCGTTTTCGTCGCCGCCATGTTCATCAACATCATCGATGCCACGGTGGTCAACGTCGCGCTGCCGACCATCGCCGAGGACTTCGGGGTGCCGATCGAGTTCACCGCAACGGTGAACATCGGCTTCCTGGTCGCCGTAGCGGTGGCCATCCCGGTGGCCGGCTGGCTGGGTGATCGGTTCGGTGCGCGGGAGGTGTTCCTGCTCGCCGTCGGGCTGTTCACCATCGCGTCCGCGGCGTGCGGCCTGGCGCAGACCGTCGAGCAGCTGGTGATCTTCCGGATCGTGCAGGGCATCGGCGGCGGTTTGATGACGCCGGTCGGGATGGCCATGCTGTATCGCACGTTTCCGCCGAACGAGCGGGTCCGGTTGAGCCGGATCATCAACGTCCCGATCGCGCTGGCACCGGCGATCGGCCCGGTGCTCGGCGGCCTGCTGGTCCAGCGGGCGAGCTGGCGCTGGATCTTCGGCATCAACGTGCCGATCGGGGTGGTCGCGATCGTGTTCACCCTGATCGCCGTCCCGACCATGGCGAAACGGACCTCCAGCCGGCTCGACGTACCCGGATTCCTGCTCGCCGGCGTCGGCTTCGCGGCGCTGATGTTCGCGGTGTCCGAGGGTGCGATCCGCGGCTGGTCGTCACCGGTGATCTGGATTCCCGCGCTGGTGGGCGTCGTCCTGCTGACCCTGCTGGTGATCGTCGAGACCAGGGTGTCGGCGCCGATGCTGCGGTTGAGCCTGTTCCGGCTCGGCCTGTTCCGCTCCGCCAACCTGATCACCTTTGCCTCGGCAGCGGGCTTCCTCGGCGGGCTGTTCGTCTATCCGCTGATGCTGCAGACCGCCTTCGGCTACTCGCCGCTGACCGCCGGTCTGCTCACCTTCCCCGAGGCGATCGGGATCATGGTCGGCACCCAGATCGCCGCCCGGTTCTACGGCAGGGTCGGGCCGCGACGGCTGATCGCCGCCGGGCAGGCCACCGTCGCGATCGCGCTGCTGTGCCTGGCGTTCGTGATGAGCAGCACCATCTCGCCGGTGGTGCCGGTGGCTTTGATGTTGCTGCTCGGATTCGGGCAGGCGCACACCTTCATGCCCACTCAGGCCTCCGCCTTCGACACGGTCGCCCCGGAGCACACCGGCGCCGCCACCGCGCTCTACAACGCCACCCGCCAGGTCGGATCGGCGGTCGGCGTGGCGGTGGCCGCCACCGTCATCGCCACCATCGGGTTCGATCCCGCGATGGCGGCCGACGAAAGCGCGACCCTGTTCCCGTACCAGATGGCCTTGGTCGGCTGCGCGTTGTTCTCGGTGGCCGGTTCGCTGATCGCCACCTTCGGCGTCAAGGACGCCGACGCGGCCCCCAGCAGGGGGCTCGCGCCGGCCATCCGTGCGGGCTCGACCGACTGACTGCGTGGACCGGGCCCTCAGCGCGCCGGGGCGGATCCGTCAGACGCCGGGAACAGCTTCCACGTCGGCGACGTCGTCCTTGCCCGCGTTGATCAGAATCAGCGATGCAACCGTAGCGATGACGAAGATGATCGACGACCACATGAAGGCCACCCCGAATCCGTGCACCGCGCCCGCTGCCTGCGCCGCGCCGATCGCCTCCGGAGTGGCGGCCAGCGGCGGGTTCTGAAGCAGGAACGCCGCGGTGGTGGTGGCCGCGATCGTGTTCAGCAGCGCGGTGCCGATCGAGCCGCCGACCTGCTGGGCGGTCTGCACGACCGCGCTGGCCACGCCGGCGTCGTCGTGGCTGACACCGACCAGGGCAACGTTGGTCGTCGACATGAAGACGAAGCCCATGCCGACCGCGATGATCAGCTGTGCGGGCAGCAGGGTCCCCAGGTAGGTCGTCTCCAGGCTGAGCCTGGACAACCAGAACAGCCCGATCGCGCCCAACATCAGACCGGCCGGGACGACGAAACGCGGGCCGAGCCGCAGGGTCAGCTGCGAGCCGATACCCGCACCGAGAACGATGCCGACGCTGAACGGAAGGAAGGCGAACCCGGCCTGGATCGGGGTGTACTGCAGCACGCCCTGCATGTAGTAGGTGAGGAACAGGAAGACGGCGAACAAGCCGGCGCCCATCAGCAACCCGACCACATAGGCGCCGGCACGGTTCCTGTTCTCCACAATCCGCATCGGCAGCAGCGGACTGCTCGAACGGAGCTCGACCAGCACGAACCCGGCCAGCAGGATCACCGAGGCGGCAAACCAGCCCAGGGTGTTGATCGATCCCCACCCGTGTTCGGCCGGCTGGGTGCAGGCCCAGACCAGAGCCCCCAGCCCGGCGGTGCCGAGGATCGCACCGGGGATGTCGTAATGGGTACCGCCTTCCACCTTCGACTCGTGCAACACCACGATGGCGGCCGAAGCCGCGACGATCGCGATCGGGATGTTGACGAAAAGGCACCAGCGCCAGGAGGCATATTCGGTCAGCACTCCGCCGAGCAGCAGACCGATCGCGGCGCCACCGCCGGTGATCGCGCCGAAGACGGCAAACGCCTTCGCCCGTTCCTTCGCCGCGTGGAAGGTGACGGTGACCAGGGACAGGGCCGCCGGTGCCAGCATCGCCGCGAACGCACCCTGCAGGGCGCGCGCGATGAACAGCTGCCAGCCCACCTGCGCGGCCCCGCCGATCGCGGACGCGATGGCAAAGCCGGACAACGAGATGATCAGGATCCGCTTGCGGCCCACGTAGTCGGCGATCCGGCCGCCCAGCAGCAGCAGGGCGCCGAACGGCAGCGCGTAGGCAGTGACCATCCACTGCCGGTCGGCATCGGAGATCCCCAGGGCCGCCTGGGCCTGGGGCAGTGCGATGTTCACGATCGTCGCGTCCAGGATGACCATCAATTGCGAGAGCGCGATGACCGCGAGCGCCAACCAGCGCTTCGGGTCGAGGGACAGATCGGTGTCGTCGGCGGACCCCACAGGGGGGTTCGCCACAGAGTCGGACGATGGAGTTGACACGGGCATACTCCTGTTACTGGCGGGCGTGGCCGATTCCCGGTCGGAATCGGTGTGCGAGTGGTAGACGCCGGTCGGGCGCCCAAACAATCGGTCCGGCGACGCCTCTGACGCCGAACCTGATGGGGAGTATCACCCCGACCACCGACAGCGGGTCAAACGACTTCTGCCGACGGCAGAGCCGGGACGCCTCCTCTGCCGCCCGACCTGCCACGATGTGCCGGTCGGGAACGTCACCGACGTGATCGGCGTCACCCGAGCATCCGGTGCAGAACCCGGATGCGGGATACCGGCGAGAGATGCGGGGCGGCCATGTACGAACTGGAACCGGTGGTGTTCCTGGTGGTCGGGGTGGTGATCGTCAACGGGATCGCCGGTCGGATCGGGATTCCGGCGCCGATCCTGCTGGTGGTCGCCGGCCTCGCGGTCTCGTTCATCCCCGGGGTGCCGGACTTTCAGGTCAACCCGGAGATCGTGCTCACCGTGCTGTTGCCGCCGCTGTTGTTCGCGGCCGCCTCGGAGGCATCGGTGATCGCCATCCGCAAGCTGATCCGTTCGATCACCCAGCTCGCCGTCGGCATGGTGTTGATCACGGCGTTCTCCGTCGCCGTAGTGCTGCACCTGTTGATCCCCGAGATCCCGTTCGCCGCCGGACTCGCCCTCGGCGCGATCGTCGCCCCGCCGGACGCGGTGGCCGCGGTGGCGGTCGCCCGCCGGGCCGGCCTGCCGCGCAACGTGGTGACCGTGCTCGAGGGCGAGTCGTTGTTCAACGACGCGACCTCGCTGGTATTGCTGCGGGTGGCGCTCGTCGGGATCAGCGTCGGCACCATGTCGTGGGGTGCGGCGCTCGGCGAATTCGCCTGGGCCAGCGTCGGCGGGGTGCTGGTCGGTCTCGTCCTCGGCCTGCTGCTGTCGGCGACCAGGCGGATCACCAGGTCCACCCTGGCCACCACCGCGTTGTCCCTGGTGACGCCATTCCTTGCCTATCAACTCGGTGAACTGGTGCTGGCCTCCGGTGTGCTGTCGGTCGTGGTCACCGGGCTGGTGCTGGGATTCCGGTCGCCCTACGACCTGCAGCCGGAAGTGCGGCTCACCCTGCGGGCCACCTGGGCGGCGATCCAGTACGTGCTCGAGGGCGCGGTCTTCGCCCTGATCGGTCTGCAGCTGTGGGCCATCGTCACCGCTCCGGACATCGGGCGAACCCCGGTGCTGGTGATCTCAGCGGTCGTGCTGGCGACGGTGATCCTCATCCGGCCGATCTGGATCTTTCTCACCGATGCGGTGATCAGGCTGTTCCAGCGCCGCGACAGTGTCGGGTCCCGGCGTTCACTGGTCGCCATCTCCTGGGCCGGGATGCGCGGAGTCGTGTCGCTGGCCGCCGCGCAGACCCTGCCGTTGGACACGCCCTACCGCTCGTTGCTGCTGACCTGCACGATCGCGGTGATCCTCGGCACCCTGGTGGTCCAGGGCCTGTCGCTACCCGCAGTGATCCGCATGCTGCATCTGCCCGGTGACCCGGAGGCGGACACCCTGCGGGAACGGGCGCATGCCCGCGAGCAGGCGAATCGGGCCATCGCGGCCAAGGTCGAGGAGGTGATCACCACCCACCAGTTGCCCGAGCAGGAGGCGCGCCGGATGCGGGCCTGGAGCGCGGGCCGGGACTGGCGGGGACTCACCGACGACGCTGCCGACACCGATCAGGCGCAGCGACGGCTGGACCGAACGTCCGGATGGCGGCACGAACTGGTCGGCATCGAACGCGATGTGTTCGTCAACCTGCGCAACGCCGGTCAGATCTCCGAGGACGTGCTGCGCGAGCTCCAGTACGACCTCGATCTGGAGGAGGCACTGTTGGACCGGCGGTTGGAGGCGGCCACCGGGCACCTCGCCGCCACCACGGCCGCGTTCGACGACAGCGAGGAGGCGACGACCACCGGAGCGCTGCGGTTTCAGCGACCGGACGGTTCGGGCTCCGACTCGATCGGCAGGTAGCGGGACCACCAGTCCAGGATCGCGTCGAACCGCTGCCGGCGGTGCCGCGGCCGACCGGAACGGGACAGCTCGTGGCCCTCTCCGGGGAACACCAGCATCTCGACATCGGCGCCGCGGCTCTTCAATGCCACGAACAACCGCTGGCCCTGTTCCAGCGGGCACCGCCAGTCCTGTTCGGAATGGATGATCAACAACGGCACGGCGATGTCGTCGGCGTAGGCCAGAGGCGATGCGCGCCACTGGCTGTCGCGATCGGCACCGACGTACGCCCGGGCGAAGTAGTAGCCGATGTCACTGGAACCGGCGAACGAGTCCCAGGCGTTGACCGCCCGTTCGCTGATCGCGGCGGTGAACCGCCCCTCAGCGTGTGAGCAGAGCCAGGACGTCATGAAGCCGCCGTACGAACCGCCCATCACCCCGACCCTGGACGCATCGCACTCCGATCGGTCGAGCGCCGCATCGAGCAGCGCGAGCAGGTCGTCGACGTCGACGGTGCCCAATCCGCCGATCACCGAGCGCCCGTGTTGGTGCCCGTAGCCCGCCGAACCCCGCGGATTGCCCATCACCACCGCGTACCCGGCACCGGCGTACATCTGGGCCTCGTCGAACAACGCAGGTGTGTAGGCGGAATGCGGGCCACCGTGCACGAGCAACAGCACCGGGTGCGGTCCGGTACCGGGAGGCGTCACCAGCCAGCCGTGCACCGGATAGCCGTCCGGTGCGGACGTCGCCAGTTCCATGGCCGGCCGGATGCCGACACCTGCCAGCGGACGACCGAAATCGGACAGCTGCCGCTCGCCGCTGCCCGATCCGTCCGGCTCGAGGGTGACGGTGACGAGTTCGCCGGCCAATTCGCCGGATGAGACCACCACGGCGACCGATCCGTTCCTGGCATCGAACGATCGCACGACGCGCGAATCACCGCCGACCACGACCGTCAGGTCGTCAAGGGCGACGGACTCACCGGACACCGGAACCGTCACGAGTGTGGTCGCGCCGCGGTCCAACACGCCGACCAGTACCCGCTCGTCCAGCACGATGGGCGGTCCGGCGGCGCGGTCGACGTCGACGGTGTCCGGATCGGTCAGCCGCCGCGGCGACCCGCCGGCCAGCGGCACAGTCCACAGCCCAGTGGTCCGGCCGGCAGCATCGATACCGGTGAATTCGACTCCGACGTAACAGATCTCGTCGCCGAACACGGTCAGCAGCGCAGCTGTGCCGCGGATCTCGATCACCCGCTGGTCGCCCGTGTTGAGGGTGCCTTGGTCGTCGTCGTCGGGTACGGCGATGTCGTCGGGCACGGATGTGTCTTTGGCCACGGGGATGACTTCGGGCACGGCGATGACGACGAGCTCGTCGGTCAGTTCGTCCAAGCCGGTGGGGCGGCTGTAGACCAGCTCGTCCGGTCCGGCGAAGGCCGGATCCGTGGCGCCGGACGGTTCATCGGTCAGCTGCACCGGCCTGCTCGGTTCGGTATCCGGCGACCCACCCGAGAGGTCAAGCACGAAGACCTGTTTCGGCTTGTCCCCGACGAATCCCTCGCCGTCCAGCCGGTAGGACAACCTGGTGATCCGGCGCGGCGCCTCCCCCTCGGGCTTGATCGTTTCGTCGGTGCCGTACCGACCGGCCTCGGGAACCGCTGCGCAGTAGGCGATCCGGCTCCCGTCCGAAGAGAATGCCGCCCGGCCGGCGCCGAGCCGGTGATCGGTCAGCTTGCGCGGTTCACCTCCGTCGAGCGGCATCAGGTGCAGTTGCGGCGACCCGCTCTCCGGTGCCCGCAGGAACACCACCGATCGGCCGTCCGGGCTGACCACCGGTTCGGAATCGCGCGGACCGAGGGTGAAATCCCTCGCTCCGCCGTCAGTATCCGGAGTCAGCCGCAGCAATGTGCTGCGGTAGAGGTCGGCGTCCAGATCGGGGGTCGCCACGGCGAGCACGATCGATCCGTCACCGCCGATCGCCGGTCGGCCGGGAACGCGGAGCAGCGCGAGATCAGCAGGCTTCACAGTCCGGCAGGCTAGTCCGGATCGGCGCCGGCCAC
>Ga0164308_10001226_pt1 | contig 13612 bp, 9 predicted proteins | sample Whisoiple_246_MG_FD_109983 | JGI IMG/M metagenome (GOLD analysis project Ga0164308, IMG submission 109983) | Soil microbial communities amended with fresh organic matter from upstate New York, USA - Whitman soil sample_246_MG | ecosystem: Environmental > Terrestrial > Soil > Unclassified >...
CAGCTCGAGCACCACCGCCACGTGCGTGTCGTGCGCATCGGCGGGGCTGTGCGTGTACACGATCTCCGGCGCAACGTGACGAAAGATTTCGTCGAGATCGCGCCCGACCGCGTCGGCGCGAGCGCGGACGTGCGCGCTCTCATGGTCGAGCCCAATCACGGCCGAATAGCGGCCGATGCTCGCCGCCTGTCGCTGCTCCTCGGCCCGCAACCGTCGATATTCCTCTTGCCCCAAGCTGGACAGCTCGCCCTGTCTCGGCGCACCCGCGCCATCACAGACTACGACGCCGGAAAACGCCGGTTCAGGCTGCTCGTAGCAGTCGAGGATGCCCTTGATCGCGGCGATCTCGAGATCGTCGGCGTGCGCCACCACTCCCAGCTGACGCGTCGAGCGGAACGCTTCCCCCTCGCTTCTGCCCCCCGGGCAGAACACGCTGGCCGCCTTGGACGAAAAGTTCATCAACCAGGGCGATACACCAGAAGCGAGAGCGGGGGCAGGCTGATGGGCGCGGAGTGAGGTTGGTCCTGCCACGCAAACGGCTCAGCCTGAATGACCGGGCTCACGGCGTACCCGCTGCCCCCGTATTCCGCAGCGTCGGAGTCGAGGACGAGCTCGTAGCGGCTGGCCGCGGGCAAGCCGATCCGGTAGCCGGTCCGCGGCACGGGGGTCAGATTCATGACCACGATCACGTGCCGGTCGGTGCCGGGCAAGCGCCGCTCGTACGACAGAATGGAACTGTCCCGGTCGGAACAGTCGATCCAGCGGAAGCTGCCCGGATCGGGATCCCCTGCCCACAGTTCCTCGCTCTGTTGATACAGCTCTCCCAGGCGCGCCACGAAGGCCAAGAGCGCCTTCCGCGGTGGATGATCGGCAATGTGCCAGTCGAGTGAGCCATTGACGTCCCACTCGTGATGCTGGCCGAACTCGGAGCCCATGAACGTCAGCTGTTTGCCTGGCCGCGTGACTTGATAGGCCAAAAGCACCCGCAAGTTGGCTGCCTTCTGCCAGAAGTCGCCGGGCATCTTCTCGATCAGAGCGCCCTTGCCGTGCACGACTTCGTCATGACTGATCGAGTTGACGAAGCGCTCGGTGTGCTCGTAGAGCATCGCGAACGTGAGCTGGTCCTGGTGATACTTGCGGTGAATCGGCTCTTTCTGGAAGTAGCCGAGCGTGTCGTGCATCCAGCCCATGTTCCACTTGAAGGTGAAGCCAAGGCCTCCTTCGTGCGCCGGCCGGGTGATGCCTCCCCAGGCGGTCGATTCCTCGGCGACGGTGAAGCCGAACGGTGCCTCCTGCCGGACGGCCACGTTGAACTGACGCAAGAAGTCGATCGCCTCGAGATTCTCGCGCCCGCCGTACACGTTCGGTAGCCAGTTGCCTTCCTCGCGGCTGTAATCGAGGTAGAGCATGGAGGCGACCGCGTCGACCCGCAGGCCATCGACGTGAAACTCGCGCATCCAGAACACGGCGTTCGCCACCAAGAACGCGCGCACTTCGGCGCGTCCGTAGTTGAAGATGAGCGTGCCCCAATCCGGGTGCTCGCCGCGGCGCGTGTCGTCGTGCTCGTAGAGCGCGGTGCCATCGAAGCGCCGCAGCGCGAAGTCGTCCTTGGGGAAATGCGCCGGAACCCAGTCGATGATGACGCCGATGCCCTCGCGATGCAGGTAGTTGATCAAGTAGCGGAGATCGTCCGGACTGCCGTAACGCGCAGTCGCGGCGTAGTAGCCGGTCACCTGGTAGCCCCAGGACGGGTAGTAGGCGTGCTCGGCGAGCGGCATGAACTCGACGTGGGTGAAGCCGAGCGCCTTGATGTGTGCGGCGAGCCGTGGACCAAGCTCGCGGTAGCTGAGGCTCCGGTTGCCGTCCTCGGGCACCCGTAGCCAGGAGCCGAGATGCAATTCGTAGATGTGCATCGGGCGCCGCGTGTGATCCACACCGGTATTGGCATCGATCCAGGCACCGTCGGTCCACTCGAACTGCGACTGTTCCACGACCGAGGCAGTGCTCGGGGGCAACTCCATGCGGCGCGCCATCGGGTCGGCCTTCAAACGCAAGTCGCCCGATTGCGTCTTGAGCTCGAACTTGTAGAGCGCACCGGCACTCACCTCCGGCACGAAGATCTCCCACACACCGGAGCTGCCCAAGCTACGCATGGGCAAAAGGCGGCCGTCCCACTGGCAAAAATCACCTACGACGCTGACCCGGCGCGCATTCGGCGCCCAGACGGAGAACGACGTGCCACGCACCCCTTGGTGCGTCATCACCCGAGCACCCAGTGCCTCGTAGAGCCTGCGGTGGGTGCCTTCGCCGAACAGGTAGAGGTCGAGCTCACCCACCGTGGGCAGGTGACAGTACGGGTCCGCGTGCTCCCAAACGGTGCCGTTCGAAAAATGAAAACGCACCCGGTATTGAATCGGCAAGGAACGGCTTGGCAGGTGCAGGCCGAACACGCCATTGGACAGGGGTTCCGCGTGCACCGTCTCGCCGGTCGGCAGCACGATCTCGGCGCCTTCCGCGTCCGGATGAAACACTCTCACGATGACGCCGCCCTGGCCGTCGGGATGCGCGCCCAAGATCGAGTGCGGATCATGATGCTCGCCGAGCACCAATCGCTCCGTCGTGGCAGGGTCTACGGCAAGTAGTTCGAGAAGCGAGGACGCACGGCGGTTCATTCGGTTCCTTCGTAGCTAAGCAGGACGAGCGAGTGTGGCGCCACGTTGAGCGTGGTGCCCTTCGGAATGCGGTGGGTAGCCTGAGCAGTGTTGATCAGCTCATGCCAGTAACCACGGGCGCGCAGCTCCGGCAACTTGCAGACGCGCGCTCGATTCCCGGCGTTCAAGAAGAGCAGCAGGGTCTGTCCGCTATTGGCGCGACCGCGCTCGTCGACGTCGTCGGACGCATGACCGTGGATCAACATGCCGAGCATGCGATTGCGCGGGTCACGCCAGTCATCGATGTTCATCTCTTTGCCGTCCGGACGCATCCACTGGATGTCCTTGTCACCCAGGTCGCTCACTGGATCGCCGGCGAAGAAGCGGCGCCGCCGGAACACCGGATTGCCGTGGGCGATGGCGATGACCTTCTTGACGAAGTCGAGCAAGTCACGCTCCGCCTCGCTGAGCTCCCAGTTCACCCAGGTGAGCTCGCTGTCCTGACAGTAGGCGTTGTTGTTGCCCTGCTGGGTGCGACCAATCTCGTCCCCGTGGCTAATCATCGGCACACCCTGGGAGAACGCGAGCGTCGCGAACATGTTCTTCACCATGCGCTCCCGCATGCGGTTGACCCACGCAGCGCGGGTGTCCCCTTCGTGGCCCCAGTTTCGACTGTGATTGTCGTCGTGGCCGTCACGGTTGCCCTCCCCGTTGGCGTCGTTGTGCTTGCGCTCGTAGCTGACCAGGTCGCGCAACGTGAAGCCATCGTGGCAGGTGATGAAGTTGATGCTGGCGTAGGGTCCACGATCCGAACCCTGGAAAATGTCGCTCGACCCGCTCAAGCGCGACGCGAGCTCGGGCACCTGACCTTCGTCACCTGCCCAAAAACGCCGGATGGAGTCGCGGTAGCGGCCATTCCACTCGGCCCAACCAGGTGGGAAGCCGCCCAGACGATAGCCGCCCGGCCCGATGTCCCAAGGCTCCGCAATGAGCTTGACCCGACCGAGCGTCGGGTCCTGCTGCACGATGGCGAAGAAACGCGCAAAGCCATCGAAGTCCACGGGATCGCGCGCCAAGGTCGGCGCCAGATCGAAGCGGAAGCCGTCGACGTGCATCTCGCTGACCCAGTAGCGCAGACTGTCCAAGACGAGCTGCAGTGCGCGCGGATGCGTCACGTTCCAGGAATTCCCGCACCCGGTGAAGTCCTGATAGTAGCGCTCGTTCTGCGGCACGAGCCGATAGTAAGCGGCGTTGTCGATGCCCCGGAACGACAGCATCGGCCCCAAGTGGTTGCCTTCGCCCGTGTGGTTGTAGACCACGTCCAGGATGACCTCGATGCCCTCGCGGTGGAAGGCTTTGACCATCGTCTTGAACTCGGCGACCTGCTGGCCGTGCGAGCCCGTGGCGTAGCCAGGATCCGGCGCGAAAAAACCGAGGGACTGATAGCCCCAGTAGTTGGTGAGGTTCAGATCACGCAGACGCCGATCGATGGCGAAATGCTGCACAGGCAGGAGCTCGATGGCCGTCACCCCGAGTGACTTGAGGTGATCCAAGATGGCGTCGGAAGCCAAGCCAAGGTACGTGCCGCGCAGGTTCTCGGGCACCTCCGGGTGCAGCATCGTCATCCCTTTGACGTGCGCCTCGTAGATCAACGTGTCACGCCAGGACGTACCCGGCCGGCGATCGTCGCCCCAGGTGAAGGCCTCGTCGACGACGACGCATTTCGGCACGTAGGGCGCGCTGTCCGCCGCGCTAAACGATAGATCGGCGTCCGGGTGGCCGACCTCGTAGCCGAACACTGCGTCGTGCCATTCGACCCCACCGGCGATGGCCCGCGCATACGGATCGAGGAGCACCTTGTTCGCATTGAAGCGAAAGCCCGCCAGCGGCGAGTAAGGACCGTCGACGCGGTAGCCGTAGAGCTGGCCGGGCCGAATGTCCGGGGAATAGCAGTGCCAAATGCCGTGCGTGCGTTCCTTGACCGGGATGCGATGCGTTTGTCGCGTCGGATCGGCGGCATCGTACAGGCAGAGGTCGACGGCCGTGGCGTTGCGGGAGAACAGCGCGAAGTTGACACCTTCCCCGTCCCAAACGGCGCCGAGGCGAACCGGTGTCCCAGGCCAAATCCGCATCGCTCGACCCAGGGTAGGGCGACCTAGGGTCCTCCGCCAGATCCGACCTGCTCGATCAGGACTGCTCGATCAGAGCTGCTCGATCAAAAGCAGGTGCCCGACCCGCTCCACGGGTACCAAGCGCACGTAGTTCGCGCGGCCGAGCCAAGTGTACGACGTGCCCGTCAGGAGATCGTGGACCTTGTATGGGGCACCATCCGCAATACCGAGGGCATCGAGTGGTACGTCCACCGTGGCTTCGCGGACTTCGTGCGGATTCAAATTGGCAATGACCAGCAGATGGCGCGGTGCCTTCGGGCTCGCGTCCCGCTTCACGTACGCAATGATGTCGGGGGAGCTGGTCGTCAGGAAAAGCAGGTTGTCGAGTCGACGTAGGGCTGGCTCGGCGCGCCGGATCCGATTCAGCTTGGCGACGTCGCGGCGAATGTTTTGCGGTGCGTTCCAGTCGCGCACGCGGATCTCGTACTTCTCCGAGTCGAGGTATTCTTCGCTGCCGTCGTGAACGGCCACGTTCTCGCACAGCTCGAAGCCCGAATAGATGCCGTACACCGGCGCCAAGGTAGCCGCGAGCAGCAGGCGCACGCGGAACGCCGGCCGTCCGCCCTTCTGCAAGTACTCGTGCAAAATGTCGGGGGTATTCGCGAAAAAGTTCGGCCGATAGAACTCGCTCATCGGCGCTCGCGTGAGTTCCTCGAGGTACTCGGTGAGCTCCTGCTTGTTGTTCTTCCAGGTGAAGTACGTGTAGCTCTGGCTGAAGCCGAGCTTGGCCAAACCCTGCATCCGGTTCGGCCGCGTGAAGGACTCCGACAAGAACACGACGTCGGGATGGCGGTCTTGCACCTCGCGGATGCACCACTCCCAGAACGCGAGCGGCTTGGTGTGCGGGTTGTCGACACGGAACGTCCGCACACCTTCGCTCACCCAGTAGAGCAGGGCGTCACGACAGGCTTCCCACAGGCCTTCGGCGCCTGGTCCCCAGAAATTCAGCGGAAAGATGTCCTCGTATTTCTTGGGCGGATTCTCCGCGTAGCGCACGCTGCCATCCGGTCTGACGAAGAACCACTCGGGACGCTCTTTCACCCAGGGATGGTCGGGCGAGCACTGCAGCGCGAAGTCGAGCGCAATCTCGATGCCGAACTCTGCCGCCGCCCGCACGAGGCTACGGAAGTCATCGATGCTGCCAAGCTCGGGGTGGATGGCCGTATGCCCCCCGTCCGGCGAACCAATGGCCCACGGGCTCCCGACGTCGCCAACTTGGGCGACGGTGCTGTTGTTGCGGCCCTTGCGATGCGTCATGCCGATCGGATGAATCGGCGGCAGGTACAAGACGTCGAAGCCCATGGCGGCGATGTCGGGAATACGCCGCTCGGTATCGGCGAACGTCCCGTGCACGCCGGGTGTCGTGCCTTGTGAACGGGGGAATAGCTCGTACCAAGCCGCAAATCCGGCCTCCACGCGGTCGACACGAATGTGCTGCACGGCGCTGTGACACACGTCATCCTCGGCCAGCGGAGCATTCATCAGCTCCTCGAGCGTGTGCGAAAATGCGACCCGCTTGCGCGTCTCGACGCCAATCGTCGGATCGGTCAGTACTCGCGCCGCGTTGTCGAGTGGCTGCTGGAGGTCGGCTGGGGCCAGCCGCTTGCGACGCTGAACCAGGACGGCGCCTTCGAGCAGCTCCGGCGCGATGTCCTGTCCGGCGTTGATCCGCTTCTCCAAGTCCCGCTTCCAGGTCTTGAACGGATCGGGGTACGCCTCGATCTGCATCTCCCACAGGCCAGGGGCATCGACGGTGAAGCGGCCGAACCAACGGTCCGGGTTGTACTCGTACACGAGCGCCGCCTTTTTGAACTCCACCTGATCGGTGCGGCGGTAGCGCACGCTGGCGGTGATGACGTCGTGGCCATCCTTGTAGATGCTCGCACCCACGTTCACCGGATCACCGACCAAGCGCTTGACCGGCCACTTGCCCCCGTCGACGTTCGGGGAGACATGCTCGATCACCAGACGCGGAAAGCGGGACAGCTGCATTGCCGCGGCGTTCTCGGTCGATCGCGACTGCCCCGTCAAGCCCCGCTGTCGGCGCTGAACGCCTGCGCCGTGACGCCGCTAACGAACCATGAGCCAGCCGAGCAGAACGAGCACGAAGGCCCCTAGTCCGACGAGCACGCCTCGACCGCGCTGAAAGGCCACCACATCCACGCGCTCGGCGGCTCGACGCGCGAGCTCGAGCTCACGGGCTTGGGCGGACACGCTGGCGTCGGCTGCGAGCAGCTGCTGCCGGAGGTTGGCTTCCACCGGTACCTCCCCGTGGAGCTCGACGATGGCCAAGCCCACATTGGCCAGGACCTTACCGAGGCCCGCCTCGGCCTGCCCGAGCGTCTCACCGAGCTCACCCAGCGTCCCTTGTTGCGACAGAATGAGGCCTTCCCGTTTGGCCTCGATGCGTCGTGCTTCGGCCAGTGCGCGCCGTTCCTCCTCTTCCGCCGCGCGCAGCTGCAGGTCGAGCTCCTTCTGCGCCGTCTGCGCGACCCCGATTTCGGCCTCGGACCGTTTGATCAGCTCCTCGACGCCGAGGAAGCGCCCGGCGAGCTCCGGCGGCATCTCGGCCCCAGGCCCGCTGGTCTCCTGAGCGCGGGTGACGATGTTGCGCCGTTCGATGGCATGACGCTGCAGAGTCGCCCGCAAGCGAGCCAGATCGCGCTGTCCGCTTTCCGCCAGCGCCCGACGCTCCGCTGTGTGCCGCGTTCGCAGACCAATCGTGGCGTTTGCCGTCGCAAGCTCCACATCCAGCTGCGCCAGCCCCGTTTCCCCCCGCTCGTCCGCGCGTGTGAGCCCAGCCTTCGCCTCCTGGACGATCCGCTGGTGCTGATCGATCTGGTCATAGGACATGCGAAAGCGATCTTTGCCTTCGAGGCTCGGCCGCAAGCTGCGCGCCAGATCGCCCAGCAGGCGATCACGGGTCGCTTCTGCCTGGGCCAAGCTCTCTGCCGCGCTGTTCGTCTCCGCCGCCAGCCGGCGCAGGGCAGCGCGTGCCGACCAGTAATAAAAGGGCGCTGACAGCCAGCCCCCCGGATCGGGCAAGTCGAGTGCCTGCTGCACGGCCTCCGCAGGTACATCCAGGGTCTCCGGCAGCGGCGTGCGACAGATGGGCCACGGAACGTCGTCCTTTTCCTTCATCGGGACCGCGACGTTCAGCTGCGCGGCCCTCGGGTCGCCCAAGTCGTCGTCCAAATCCCATCCGGCCGAGTCGAAGCCGAGATCGACGAGCGGCGGAGCGGGCCGCACCGAAGGTCCCGCCGCCGGTCGAACGGACGCACGAGCCGCAGCCGCTGGTCGAATCGACGGCGAGCGGACCGGGAGCGAGAGCTCCGGCTCCGCGGCACGGGGCGCCTCCGACGGGCGGAACGGGGAGTCCCACGGCAGCTCGGTGCCCCGAGCGCTCACGATGTCGAACTCGAGGTCGTTGGGATCCGCCGGTGGCTCCACCTTCGGCCTGACGACCACCTGCTCCTGGCGAGCCGGGGCGCGCTCCGGCACGGCGCGGCCCGGAAGCAGATCTGGAATCTCGCCGTCGTCCTTCGCCATCGCCGTCCCGTCTAAAAGTATAGCGAATCGCTGCGGCGACGTGCGCACAGTCGCCCGGCTTGCCGGAGCCGGCCGCCTGGGCTACCCCCCCGGCACGACCTGGGGCCAAGGGCCCCGTGTGGGCCCACCAACAGCGCACCTCGAACCCCGCCAGGCCCGGAAGGGAGCAACGGTAAAGGAGAGCGGGTGTGGTGGGCCCTTTCCTTTTCTGCCCGGGAGAAGCCCATGAACAAGCCCGTTGCCCCCGTCGTTACCTCGCCCAGAGCTCCCTCGCCCCAGGCCACAAGGACCATGGGCTGGGCCTTGGCCGCCGCCGCCGGCTTGAGCCTCGCGGCCTGCAACCAGACCGAGGAAAAGCCGACCGGCGAGAAAGCCGCCGCCTCGACGAGCTCCGAGAAGGCCTGCTGTCACGGCAAGAACGACTGTAAGGGCAAGGGCGGCTGCGCCGTCCCCGGCAAGAACGACTGCGCCGGTAAGAACGCGTGCAAGGGTCAGGGCGGCTGCAACATGAACTGCCCGAAGTAGGGCGCGTGTCACGAGGCTCGTGGTCTACGGACACGAGAAGGCATCGTAGGTCACCTGGCAGTAGCTCGGCACGTCGTCCGACGCAGGCATCAGGCTGCCGTACTCGAGACATTCGTCGTAGCCAGGATCGTCGTCGTCGAAATACCTTTCGTCGCAGTCCCTGCCGTATTGGGTTCCGCGATCGCTCTCCAAGCACGCTTGGAAATCGGGGGCGATGTACATGACCGGAAGCGGATCACAGTCCACCTGCGGATACTCAGCCACTTGCTCGGGGTAAAACCGGAACTTCGTCAGGAAGGCACTGCCGTTGGGTTCCGTGCCCGCAACGAAGACGTCGGTTTCTCCACCCTGTCCAAAGTTGACCCGATCCGTGAAACTGCCGCCGGCAATGATCGAATCGTCGTCGTCGATGGCGAGAGACTCGAGCGTTTCGACTCCGATGCCTCCCCAGACTCGCGCGCCCTGGGCCACACCGTCCGGCGTGAACTTGGCGACGAACAGGTCATCGGAGTAGGTGAGCCACTCGTGCTCGAAAAGCAAACCTTCGCCACGGATCGTCCCGCCGACATAGATGGTCCCTTCCGAGTCCTCGGCGAGCGCCGAGGCAATTGTGGTGTCGGTCGCGTACATGGGCAACGCACTGAGCAGGTGGCCTGCATCGTTCACGAGGACAAGTGCGCTCCCTCGCAGGAAATACCCTGGCACCTGGGGCTGCAGATGGAGCTCGCGCTCTGGGCTCGCATCGAAATCCTCGTCGACGTCGAACGTAGCAACGTTGTTCACGAGAACCGCCGCACCTCCGTTCGAGAGAGCAAGGACCGCCCGCGGCTCGGCGTGTTCCGTCCCAAAACAAGACTCCCACAGCTGTTCACCGTCGACGCGCCGCCTCTCGAGGCAGATCAACCCGGACGCCTCGACCTGCTCCCTTTTTCCCAGAATGTAGACGTCGCCGTCCTTCGTGTTCGCCATCGTTACCTGTCGACGGTTAGGTATGGCCGAGTCAGACACCAGCAAACCATCGGCAGTGTAGTGGCGTAGTCGCGCCGTCCATTGGGGGAGCACTGTGCCCGGCTCCAGTGCCAGTGGTTCATCGGCCTGACCAGTCCAGACAACAAAGGTGCCATCGCCGAGCGCCGCGATTTGGGAGTCTTCACCTATCGCCGGCGTCACCCGCCAGCTGTCGCTCCAGATTTCCTCCCCGCGCTCGTACACGGTCAAGACTGCACGGCTCACCACAAGCTCGAGAGGCTTCGAGTCCGGGTCCGCCGTCTCCGCGACTACGGCGATCCGGTCGGCCGCGACATGGGCCAAACTGAAGTCGCCCTCGAAACCAAGCTGCCAAAGCCAAATCCTGTCGGGATCAATTTCGGCAACGAGATGCCGTCCCGCTGGCGAGACCGCATGGCCTTCTGAGTCGATGAAACGTTCTTGCAGCTCCAGCGCCGAGAACAGGTAGCCTGCTGGCGTGGGAAGGACGCGAGGCACACCACGACTCGGGCCAAAGGTGAACGTCCACCCGTCCGGATACGGAACGAATGCTGGCTTTTCCGGCTCGCCCGATCGCGCGCCCGCACTTCCATCCGTGGCCGCCACCTCTCTCGGGTGTGCGTCGCAGCACAGCGCTAGAAACGCCATGACCAGGCAGCCACCCCCATACGCGCTTCGTCGGCGCACGTATGGACCATGGTGCATTTCGGAAGCCGAGTCACGCCGCTACGAGCACCGGTGGTTTGATACCGAGCTAAACCCCCAGCATGTCCACCACCGACCCGTGGTGCCCACGTCCGGGAGCCTGCGCGTAGAAGGTCAAGGTCTCCGCGACTTCCGCAGCCGTCATACGCGCTGGATACGGACTGCCCTCGAGCATGTCCGTGTCGATGGCGCCCGGGAGGAGCGCCATGGTGGACAGGTTGGTCTCGCGTAGCTCCTCGGCCAGACAGCGCATGAGCGCGACCAAGCCCGCCTTGCTGGCGTTGTAGGCGGCCTGACGCAGAGAGCCGAGGTGGGCGGCAATGCTCGACACGAAGAGGATGCGCCCGGAGCCCCGAGCGAGCATCGCCGGCAAGAGCGCACGCGTCAGGCGAAACGGCGCGCTCAGGTTGATCTCGAGCTGGCGGTCCCAGGAGTCATCGTCCAGCTCGGCGAGGTTGGCACGCTCGACGATGCCGGCGTTGTGGACGACGACATCCGGTGGACCGAGACGATCCAGCACCACTCGCGCCGCTCCGGCAACTTCGGCTGGGTGCGCGAGATCGCACGGCACATGGACAAACTGCGCGCCCAGGTGAACGAGGAGTCGCTCCGTCTCCTCCTGCGCTGCCGAAGGGCGCCCCAGGAGGGCCAAGCGAAAGCCGTCCTCGGCGAGACGGAGCGCGGTCGCGCGGCCGACGCCGCGGCTGGTGCCCGTGATCACGGCGACCTGGCTCATTCCGGGAAGATGGCGATGACCAGCTTGGTCAGGAAGAAGTCGGAGATGAAGATGGCGATGGAGGTCACCACCACGGCGCGGGTGGTGGCGACGCCGACGCCAGCGGTGCCGCCGCGCGTGATCATGCCGAAATGGCAGCCGATGAGCGCGATGAGCCCACCGAACACCGGCGTCTTCAGGATGCCGCTCGCGAAATCAGCGAGCGAAACGGCGCCAATGGCGCTCTGCAGGAAGAACGAGGCGGGCAAGTCGAACTGCCATACGGAAATGGCGAGCGCGCCACCAACGCCGAGCACGAGCGCCGTTCCGCAGAGCAGGGGCATGGCGACCACGGTCGCCACCAAGCGCGGCCAGACCAGTTTCTTCAGCGGGTCGGCGCCGAGCGCGCGCACCGCGTCGATCTGCTCCGTCACCGCCATGCTGCCCACCTCTGCGGCCATGCCCGCGCCGATGCGCCCGCCCACGATGAGGGACGTCATGGTGGGCGCCAGCTCGCGCGCAAAGCTGAGTGCGATGACGCGCGGCGTGTACTCCATGCCGCCGAACTTGCGCAGGCCGAAGGCGAACTGCACCGCCATCACCATGCCGATGAACACGCTGGAGACCACCACGATGCCGATCGACGCCACGCCTACCGCCTCGAGCTGCGCGAGGATGGCCTTGCCTTCGAAGGGTCGGCGCGTGCCCCCTTTCAGCGCCCCGATGAGCATCGTGAAGACCTGCGCCAAGTGCGACAGAAAGCCGGCTACGCTTTCCTTGAAGGTCGACAGCAGGCTCGGCTCCGGAGCGCGAACGAGGAGCCCATCCTCCACCCGCGTCCTACCCGACGGCGGCGGAATGGTGCTGAATCCGGCACTCTGGTTTTGGGCCATCGACTGCCTCTGCTCGCTCGTTACGACTGCCCCACCGCTTCAGTGGAGCACCTCGAATCCGCGCACCATGGCGCGAAAGTCGCTCCGACTCTGGACGATCGAGGCACTCTCTCCGCCACCGTCCACATGCACGAAATCATACACGCAGCCGTCGTGCTTGAGCACCACGACCACGAAGTGCGACGAAACCCCGTCCAGCGCCGCTTCGAGCTCCGTTTCGAGCGCGGCGCGCCGGGCGAGCGAGAACTCCTCCTCGCGAATCGTGCGTCGGTCGGTGAAATGGAGGAAAAGGTGCTGGACAAGGGCGCGCAGCGGCACGTCATCGCCGTCCTGCCCGCAGCGCGCGTTGATGGCCATCGTGCTGCCAGCCTGATCGTCGCGGAATGCCACGAGCGCGTCGCTCGCCTGCACCTCGCGCGCGGTGCTCGGCACCGGTCCGAGCCGGAACGACAGGTCGCGGCTGCGGTACACCTGTCCGTCGAAGCCGGAATGCGCGCAGCCCAGGATGATCGCCCCGGCGAGCACCCACGCCAAGGCAAGTCGGCCTACTCCCGTCACCACAGTCCCGCTATCGCACGCGAGGGGACCTGACAAGAGGCACCCGCATCAGGGGCAGGGGCGAGCGCTCTGCCAACCGCCGGCTAGCATCGCTCGCAAGCGGGGCTAGAGTCCCAGCCGAACGAGACCAAAAATAGCCCAGCGATGATCCCCCTCTACGATCACAACCCGACGGGTCGCCCTCCCGTGATCACGCGTCTGCTCATCCTGGCGAACCTGATCGCCGGCTACCTCGAATGGCAGCACGGCGCCGAGGGCGTCATCCGAGCCTACGGGTTCGTGCCGGTGCGCGCGCTGGAGTCCTTCGAGCTCGAATTGCCGCACGTCTTTTCCAGCATGTTCCTGCACGCCGGCCTCGGGCACTTGGCGTGGAATATGCTTTTTTTGCACATCTTCGGCGACAACGTCGAGGACCTGCTCGGCCGCACACGCTACCTCTTTTTCTATTTTGCCTCGGGCGTCGCAGGAGCGCTGGCCCACTATTACTTGGACCCAATGAGCACGGTGCCGATGATCGGGGCATCGGGCGCCATCGCTGGCGTGCTCGGTGGTTACGTCGTCCTGCACCCGAAGGCGCCGATCATCCACTTGAACCCCATTCCGCTGTTTTGGCTGTTCATGGGGCCATTTTTGGCGCTGCCCGCGTGGTTCGCCGTCGGCTATTGGTTCTTCGGTAACCTGCTCGGCGCCTTCGCCAGCCTCGGCGGCGCGAGTGCCGGCGTCGCGTTCTTCGCCCACATCGGAGGCTTCTTGGCCGGGCTCGTGCTCACCAGACCCCTGCTCGTCGACGTGCCCGAGCGGCCCCGGCCAGCACGCGCGCAACCGGATTGGCGCGGTCGTAGCGACGCCGACCAGCAG
>Ga0164308_10001227_pt1 | contig 13595 bp, 12 predicted proteins | sample Whisoiple_246_MG_FD_109983 | JGI IMG/M metagenome (GOLD analysis project Ga0164308, IMG submission 109983) | Soil microbial communities amended with fresh organic matter from upstate New York, USA - Whitman soil sample_246_MG | ecosystem: Environmental > Terrestrial > Soil > Unclassified >...
CAGGGTGGTCGTGGTGCTGTTGGCCGAGAGGATGTCGATGACGGGGATCACCGTGGACTGGCTGCCGGCGTAGTTGCCGGTGGCAGAGGTCGTCGCCAACAGCTTCCACTTGCCGACGCGAGCGCGCGTGAAGGCGGCGAGGTCGACGGTGACGCTCTTCGCGTCCACGGCACCGTTCCAGAGCACCACCTCCTCCCCCGAGTCCTCATCGACCGCCTTGAGCCAGCCCTGGATGCGGTTCGGGTCCGCCACGCCTGCGTCGGTGGCCTTGGTCGACACGGTCACGGAGTAGGGGCGCCCTTGCACGGGCCGCTCGGACGGCACCGAGATCGTGGTGGTGGTCGGCGCCGGGAGGATCGTGACCGGGAAGTTGTATGCGGCGCCGAGGCTCGTCCAGTTTCCGTCACCGCTGTAGCTCACCAGCCGCAAGGTGTGGTTGCCGACCGGCGTGGTCGGCGCCGGGATCTCCGCGACGCCGTTCACGACCTCGCTGTTGGCCCCGAAGAAGTTGTCGTCCCACTTGGTCACGAGGCCACCGCTGGCGGGGACCGTGGACGACGGATCCGCGAACACCCGGAGCAGCAGCCGCTGCCCGAAGTTCGCTGTCGTGCCCCAGTCGGTCTTGATCAAAGAGGGGATCTTTACCCTTGTGATCGCGGACATCTGGTAGATCGAGGAGGTGTCATTGGCGTCGTTGGTGGCCCAGACGAGGACGTGCGACTTCGTGTCGACCGGCAGCACGTCAGCGGAGACCGTGACAGACGTGGCGGTCTGCGACACGACGGGGAGGAACAGGCCGCCGTTCGCCACACGCACCTGATAGACCGGCCGAGGCATCTGGGTCACGACGTCGATCGTCAGCGTGTCGCCCACCCGCGGAGTCGTGGTCCTGGGCGTGGCAGACAGCTGGTAGTTGGCCGCGTACGCCGGAACAGCAGTTCCGACGATGCCGCCGAGCAGGCCCAGCACCGTGAGTAGCACGAGCGACACCATCCGGTGCCCGCGCATCCACGTACCAACGTTGTTCCGACCCACGGCCAGTCCTCTCCTAGATTTGCTGTCGCAGGATCTCGGGAGGCGCTGGTGCCCGGCTGGTACGGCGCTGCACCGCTGAGTGCAGCGACGCTGCGGGCGGCGACCGAGGCCGGCCTCTGTCCGCAGCGTTGGGCCCTCGACAGCTCGTGCTCTCCCGTCGAGGTCCCAACGGCCGCGGTCAGTCTGACGAGATGGACCCCGAGATCGTCGAGCCGCCGAAGGCACACCATCGACGCCAACCGGTGTCGCGCGCGGCGGTCGGCGTGATCGCAGCGGCCGTGGCCCTCCTCGGTCTCGGGAGCACCGGAGGAGCGGTTGCCGGGTCGCTCATCACCGGCAAGCAGATCAGGAACAACTCCGTGACCGGCGCGGACATCAAAAATGGGACCATCACCAAGCGGGACCTCGCCGTCTCCGCACGACCTCGACCCGGGGCGGCCGGCGCCTCAGGAGAGCGCGGACCTGCCGGTCCCGCGGGTGCGCAGGGGGAGCCCGGCAGCCGCGGCCCGCGGGGAGCGTCGGCGTGGGACGTCATCCCGACCGGCACACAGCTCCGTGGCTCCGTCGAGTGGGACCAGTCGACGACGGGGTCGACGGGCATCGACTCCACCTCGATCGCGCTGCCCGGACGCACGCCGAGCGACCTCGCCGACAGCTCGATCAGGTTCGGGACCCCGCCCGGGCCGGGAGTGGTGATTCCCGCTCAGGTCGATCCCGCGTGCGACGGCACCGCTGACGCACCCACGGCCCCGCCCGGGAAGGTCTGCGTCTATCTCCGGGGCAGCGGCCACGTGAAGAGCCTGGGCGCCTTCGGTCTGCAGGACGAGGGGTTCGCCCTCTTCTGGCTCCCGGACACCACGACCGCGGGGGTCGACTACTTCGTCAGCGCGCGCTGGGCCTACACCGCGCCGTAGCGCGGGTGGCACCGGCCCCCACCGAGGACGGCGGTCGCCTCCCGGTGATCTCCCACCGATCGTTGCCAGGGTGCGCGCATGAAGAAGCACATCGCGAAGCCATCCACCCGCACGCTGCTCACCGTCGGTGCCGCCGCCCTCCTGCTGGCCATGACGGGCACCGGTGGTGCCGTCGCCGGTGCGCTCGTCACCGGCAAGCAGATCAAGGACGGCAGCGTCACGACTGCCGACATCAAGGACAAGACCCTCAAGACCACCGACCTGGCGCCTGCGACGATCACGGCCCTGACCAAGGCCGGGCCCGCGGGTCCGGCCGGTGTCGCGGGTCCTGCGGGTCCGGCCGGTGCCGCTGGTCCTGCCGGCGCGGCCGGTGCGGCCGGGGCGAACGGCCTGACCGACATCGCCGTCCGGCCGATCTTCTTCGAGCCCAACGCCACCGGCGGCACGTTCGAGGCCTTCTGCCACGCCGACGAGCGCGCGGTCACCGCCACGTTCAAGACCGACGGCGGCCAGGGTGGCGTCCCGGTCCTCACCAAGAGCTACCCGATCCGGGCGGACGGCGCGGCCGTGCTCGACACCATCCCGAAGGGCAGCGGCTGGCACGCGGAGCTCGTCAACGCCGGCGCCACGGGCACCGTCACCGGGTCGATGTCGGTGGTCTGCACGAAGGACCCGGCCTGACCCGCTGGCCCGACAGGGTCAGTCGTCGGCGACGTACTTGTAGCCGACGCCGTACACCGTGACGAGGCGCTGGGGGGCCGCCGGATCCTGCTCGAGCTTGCGGCGCAGGTTCATCACGTGCACGTCGACCGTGCGCTCGAGGGCGTCGTGGTCGAACCCGAACGCCGCCTCGAGCAGGCGCTGCCGCGAGTACACGCGGGACGGGTTCGCCACCAGCTCGCGCAGGATCCGGAACTCGGCCGGGGTGCACGGGACCGGTCGGCCGGCCAGCGTCACCTCGTGGCGGTCCTCGTCGAGCACCAGCGAGCCAGCGCGGGTGATCATCGTCGTGTCGGGCGCGGGTCGACGCCGTCGGAGCACGGCCTCGACCCGCGCCACCAGCTCCCGCGGGCTGAAGGGCTTGGTGACGTAGTCGTCTGCTCCCAGGCCGAGCCCGGCGACCAGGTCGTCCTCGCTCGCGCGTGCGGTCAGGAAGATGATCGGCACGTCGCCCTCCGAGCGCAGCACGTGGCACACGTCGTGGCCGTCGAGCACCGGCATCATCACGTCGAGCACCGCGAGGTCGGGCTGGCGGCGGCGACACTCGACCAGGGCCGCTCGGCCGTCGTGCACCACGACGACCGAGTGACCGGCACGCTCCAGGTAGGTCCGGACCAGGGCTGCGAGCTTGGGGTCGTCGTCGGCCACCAGGATCCGTGAGCTCACCGGCTCATGGTGACAGCCGGCTGCGAAGAACTCGTGAAGATGCGCGCGGGCCGGGTTTCACACCAGTTCTTGACGCGGTCTTCACGGGTCGCTGCCACCGTCCGCGCCATGCCTCGACTCACCACTCTCACCACAGCCACCGCCACGCTGACGATGCTCGTCGGCCTGAGCGCCTGCTCCTCCCCCGACCCCGGCTCCGACGCGGGCCGCCCGGAGACGGACAGCCCGTCCTCCACCTCGACCAGCGGATCCGCCGAGGCCGATCCCGAAGGCGCACCTGCCCTCAGCCCGCTCGACGACTACATCGGCGTCGGCGCCGGGGTGAGCCTCACCATGACGGCCGACGACCCCGAGCTCCTCGAGTACGAGGAGGCGATCGCGCGCTGCATGGCCAAGGAGGGCTTCGAGTACGTGCCCTACGTCGCGCCGTACGACGCGACGTTCACGCCGGACGGCACGGTGATGCTCGAGGAGAGCAAGCCGAGCTTCCCTGACCTGCCGCCGGCCGAGTTCGCCGCCCGGTTCGGGTATGGCATCAGCACGAAGCCCCCGGCCGACCGCAAGGAGGACATCGATCCCAACGAGGCCATCGTCGCCCGGATGAGCGTCGCCGAGCGGGTCGCCTACCAGCAGGCCTTGCGCGGCAAGGGCAACCAGCTCGACGCCCAGGGCTACCCCTCGGGAGCCGGGCTGTCGAGCTCGGAGTCCTCGTGCACGGGCAAGGCGGACGGTGACGCGCCCACCACCGACGAGGTGGTGAGCTCGCAGAAGAAGGTCGACCAGGTGCGCAAGAGCTACGCGAGCCTGCTCAAGCGGGTGCGCGGCCTGAAGGACGACGAGCGGGCCGATCCCCGGATGACGGCGGCCACCGCGGCGTGGTCCCGCTGTCTCGCATCGGCCGGGCACCCCGGCTTCGACGAGCTCAACGATCCGCACATCCAGGCCCGAGCCGATGCCGTACGCCTGCTCGGCCCAGGTCTGCTCGGCGCCGACGACGCGGACCCGACCCGCCTCGCGGCCCTGCGCAAGGCCGAGATCGACCTCGCCGTGGCGGACGAGCAGTGCCTGGGCGACTGGCGTACGACGCTCGCCGCCGTGGAGGAGGAGCTCGAGCAGCAGTTCGTCAGGGACAACCTGGAGGAGCTGGAGAAGTTCCGGTCCGCGATGTCTGCCGCCGTCGCACGGGCGAAGTGACCGACATCGCCCGCGAGGTGGTGTAACGCTTCGCGGTCGCCAGGGGAATACAGGGCATGAACAACCTGCCACCCTCCGAGGTCCCTCGGATCGGCCACGATCCAGGCCGGTTCGAGACCTTCTACCGCGAGCACGCGGGCGCCGTCGGACGCTTCGTGTCCCGTCGGGTCGACGACCCCCACGTGGTCGCCGACCTGACGACCGACGTCTTCCTCGCCGCCATCGACGCCAGCGCGACCTACAGCCCCGATCGGGGCCGGCCGATCAGCTGGCTGCTCGGGATCGCGCGCAACGTGGTCGCCGACCACGTCCGGCGCCGGGCGCGTGAGCAGCACGCCACCCGGCGGCTGGGGGGCCGTCGGCTCCTGGACGACGACTCGGTCGCCCAGCTCGAGGACCGCATCGACGCGGAGCGGGAGCTGCGGGCGATCTACCGATCGCTCGACGGGCTGCCCGAGCGAGACCGTCAGCTGTTCGAGCTGGTCGCGCTCGACGGCCTCTCGGTGGCCGAGGCCGCCGTCGTGCTGGGGGTGAAGCCGGCCACCGCGCGGGTCCGGCTGCACCGCGCCCGAGCCCGGGTCCAGTCGCTCGCTGCCGCGAAAGGCCGGATCACCGTGACCGCCCATCCCTTCTCCCAGGAGATCACCTCATGAACACCTCGTCCGACGACCAGCTGAACGACTTCGAGCGCGCCCTGCTCACCGACCTGCGTGAGCACGTGACGCTGCGCGCCCAGACGGAGGCGGCGCCGGCATCCGTGACCCCGTTGAAGACCCGCCGGCGGGGCACCCGCCTCGGGCTGGCGGCTGCCGCCGTCGCGGCCGCCATGATCGGCTCCGTCAGCCTGCTCGGCGGCGGCACCGCGGCGTACGCCATCGACACCGGGAACGACGGGGCCATCACCGTCCGGATCCTCGACCGCAGCGACGCCGACGGCCTCGTCGCCGCGCTGGCCGAGCACGGCATCACCGCCGAGGTCGACTACAGCGGGAACAGCGCTGTGACCGTCATGGAGGGAGCCGACGGCGTTCCGGCGCTGGTGCCGACCGACGACACCCCGCCGCCGAACGCCGAGCCGGTCCAGCAGGAGACGCCGAACGTCCCGACGTTCGTGACGGCGTCCTCGGGCGACGAGCCCTGCCCGGGCACCGACGGCGGCACCAAGCCGCCGATCGAGGTCGAGCGCTCCGGCGACGGGTTCGAGCTCAGGCTGACCGGTGGTGCCGTCAAGGACGGCGCGAACCTCGAGCTCGCTATCTTCGCCGGCGGCTACACCGAGGGTGTGGCGGGCGTCTACACGGACGGCGCCCTCACCTGCGGCGCCGAGACCGTCTGGGGCTCCGTGCGGTAGTCAGTCAGCAGGGCCGGCGGGGAGCCAGACCGTGAACGCGGCTCCCCGCTCGGCCCTGTTGCGCGCGGCGACCACGCCGCCGTGGGCCTCGACCAGCTGCTGGACGATCGACAGGCCCAGTCCGCTGCCGCCGGTCTCGCGGGTGCGGGACGGGTCGGCCCGGTAGAAGCGCTCGAAGACACGCAGCAGGTCGTCGTCCGCGAGGCCGTCCCCCTCGTCGGCCACCTCGATCACCACCCCGGTCGGACCCGAGTCACCCGGCACCACCTGGACGTCGACGGTCACCGTCGAGCCCGGCGGCGAGTGCCGCACGGCGTTGGACACCAGGTTCGCGACGACCTGCCGCACCCGGATCGGGTCGTGGTCAGCGACAGCCGCGTCCGCACCGGTGCGGACGAGCTCCACCGTGCGCGCGTCCGCCGTGCCACGCATCGCCAGCAGCGCGGCCTCGACCGTCGCCACGACGTCCGCCTCGGTCCGGTGCAGTCGGAGCCGCCCGGCGTCGGCAGCAGCCAGCACGGCGAGGTCGTCGACGACGTGCTGGAGGATCCCCACCTCCTCCAGCAGCGACTCCGTCCAGGCGTCGTCCCGCTCGAGCACCCTCTCGTGGCCGGCCTCGAGGTAGCCGCGGAGGTTCGAGAGAGGGGTCCGCAGCTCGTGGGCGACGTCGCTGACCATCCGGCGTCGTTGACCGTCGGCCTCGGCCAGCGCCTGGGCCATCTCGTTGAACGACCTGCCGAGTCGGGCGACCTCGTCGCTGCCGGACACCGGCACCTGCGCGTCCAGTCGACCGGCAGCCATCGCCTGGGTCGCCTCCGTGAGCCGGCGGACGGGCCGCAGCACGCGGCGCGAGGCCAGCAGGCTGGCCACGACCGCGACCCCCAGGATCACGGTCAACGCCAGGACGATGCGGGTGCCGCCGATCCGGTCGACGAGGCCGCGCTCGACCTCACGCGTCTCCGAGACGTAGAGGACCGCGCTCGGCGCGACCACGGCATCGAGCTCACGGGTCAGGACCGCGGTCGCGCAGTCGTCCCAGGCCCGCCGGACGCGCGCAGCGACCGGCGTGGTGACGCCGGCCGGGACGAAGGCCGTGAGCAGGTCCGAGCGGCCAGCGTCAACGCTGAACAGACCCACCAGCTGGACGCCGACGCCCCGGCGCTGGAGACAGTCGTGCTCCCGCCGCGCGACGGTGTTGTGAAGGCGGACCAGGCCGTCTGCGGCGCCCGCCGACCCGGTGCCGGGATCGTCGCGCAGCAGCTCACGACAGGTCGTGAGCACCACCATCTCGTCGGGCAGCCCGTCCGCTGACTCGTTCCCCAAGTCGCTCTCGAGACAGACACCCACCACGCGGTCGTCGTCGTGGACGACCGCCCGCAAGGCCGCTCCTCCCGAACGCGCCGACAGCAGCGGCGGCGGCAGCGCCAGCGCGTCGTACGAGGCCGGCACGGTCCGGGTCGCGGCCGTGAGCACGGCGTCGAGGGGGTCGAGGACGGCCGTGGGGTCACCGTCGTGCAGGGCGTCGTCGGTCGGCACGGAGCCGGACGACGCGACCGGGTCACCGGCGACGTCCGTGATGACGATGAGCCGATCGGACGAGGCCGCGAGGTCGGCGAGCAACGGCCCCGCCCCCGACCAGCTCGCGTGGGCTCGTCCGTAGGCCTCGAGCCGGGCGACGATGGCCTGGTCGACGTCGGCGACCCGGACCTGCTCGCGCTCGGCACGCTGCCTGGTCGCATCGGCCGTCAGGAACGCGGTCGCGACGATCGCCACGGCGGCGACGAGGACCGAGGCGAGCATCGAGCGCGCCAGGAGGCCGGGCGGGCTCACGCGGTCGTCGCCTTGGCCCGCTGCACCGTCACGCGGACATCGTGACATCGGGTTGCGAAGAAGATGTGAAGGTCGGCGCTGACCGGATCGACACCGGTTCTTCACACCTCGCCGAGAACCTGCCGCCATGCACTCCCCCAGCCAGGCAGGCACCACCTCCTCTCGCGAACTACGTCGCACGTCCGGGACCGCAGTCGCATGAGGCGCTTCCGTTCGCTCCTGATCGTCGTGGCCGGATCGCTGGCGTGCGCGGGCCTCGGGTACGCCGCCGCGCTGACGATGGCGCCGTCAACGGGTGACGACGGCGCGGCTCCGACGACTGGACCGGTGACGGCCCCCGTCGAGCTGCGGCGCCTCGGGTCGAGCGTGATCACCCGCGGCGACGCCGCGTTCTCCGACCCCGTCGAGCTGGTCGTCAGGACGGCGGTCCCGCTCCCGATCGTCACCCGGGCGCCGAAGCCGCGGGGCACGACGGTCGCGGCCGGCGAGGTCGTGCTCGAGGTGGCCGGTCGCCCGGTGATCGTCCTGACCGGCACGCTCCCGGCGTACCGCGACCTCGGGGTCGGTGACGTCGGTCCCGACGTCACCCAGCTGGAGCTGTCACTCACCGCCGTCGGGCTCGACCCGGGCGAGGTCGACGACGAGTTCACTTCGTCGACCGCCGCGGCGGTCGACGAGCTCTACGAGCGCCTGGGCTACGTGCCCGCGTCGGAGAGCTCGGAGCTGCCCGATGCCCCGCCCGGCGAGGACGGTGCGCCGGTAGACGCCGGCGGCACCGAGGTGGTGCTGCCGATGAGCGAGGTCAGCTACGTGCCGACCCTGCCGCGGCGGGTCGACCGGTCGCCGGCCCGGCGGGGCGCGCAGCTGCCCAAGGTCCCCATGCTGCTCTCGGGCTCCGAGCTCATCGTGTCGATCGGGCTGACGACGGCCGACACGGAGGTGTTGGAGCAGGGCATGCGAGCCGAGATCACCGTGCCCGGCGGACGGGCGATCAGGGGCCGGCTCGGCGCGGTCACCAAGACCGCGACCGGAGGACGGACGACGCTGCGGCTCCCGGACCTGACGTCCCAGCAGCAGCGTGACCTCCGCGGCTCCAACGTGAAGGTCACCGTGCCGCTGGAGGCCACGGACGGCAAGGTGCTCGTCGTGCCCCTGGCCGCCCTCACCACCGACGCGGCCGGTACGGCGCGGGTCGTCCGCGTGACGTCGAGCGGTGAGACCGAGACCGTCGCGGTCGAGGTCGGCCTGGCCGCCGAGGGCTTCGCCGAGGTGCGCCCGCAGGAGGGCACCCTCGCCGAGGGCGACCGCGTGGTGGTCGGCGCATGAGCGACGTCGTCGTCAGGTTGGCGGGCGTCTGCCGGACGTTCCCCGGCGACCCGCCCGTGGAGGTGCTGCACGACATCGACCTCACCGTGACCAACGGGGAGTTCGTCGCCATCGTCGGCCCGTCGGGCTCGGGCAAGTCGACCCTCCTCAACGTCCTCGGCCTGCTGGACACCCCCACGACCGGCAGCTACCTGCTGGACGGGCTCGACACGACGACGGCCGGTCAGCGTCGACGCGCCAGGCTCCGGGCCGCTCGCATCGGCTTCGTCTTCCAGTCCTTCCAGCTCCTCCCCCACCTGAGCGTGCTCGAGAACGCGAGCCTGGGTGGCCTCTACCTCGGCATGTCCGGCCGGAGCCGCAACCGCCGGGCCGAGCAGCTCCTCGACCGGGTCGGTCTGAGCCACCGTCGCCACGCCCGACCCACGACGCTGTCGGGTGGCGAGCGCCAGCGCGCCGCCATCGCGAGGGCCCTCGTCGCCGGCCCCAGCCTGCTGCTGGCCGACGAGCCGACGGGCAACCTCGACACCGCGAGCGCCGGCTCGGTGCTCGAGCTGTTCGAGGAGCTGCACGCCGACGGCGCGACGATCGTGATGATCACCCACGACCCGGGCATCGCGGGCCGCGCCGGACGCAGCATGCGCATCGTCGACGGACGGCTCTCGGCATGAGCCGCGACCGCGCGAGCCTCCGCGCGCAGATCGGCGAGGCGATGGCCGGGGTGTCGGCCCGGCCCGGACGACTCGCCCTGACGATGGTCGGCGAGGCGCTGGGGCTGGCCGCTCTCGTGGCGACGGTCAGCCTGGCCACCACCGCGAGCGGTCAGGTGGCGCAGCACTTCGACGACGCCGCCGCCAACCAGGTGCTCGTGGAGCCGGAGGAGTCGCGAGCCACGCGACTCCCTGCCGACGCCGAGGGCCGGGTCCGCGAGCTGGAGGGTGTCGTCGCGGCCGGGACGTTGAGCCGGGTCGAGGTCGCCGACCCCGTGCGCGCCGTACCCGTCGTGGACCCGCAGGCGCCACCGGACCCGAGCCTGCCCGTGCTCGCGGCCTCCCCCGGCATCTTCGACGTCGTCGACGCCGAGGTCGCCGGCCGGACGTACGACGCGGGCCACGTCGCTCGCGCCGACGCCGTCGCCCTGCTCGGGGCGGGTGCTGCTCGACGACTCGGCATCGGCGACCTCTCGCACGGCCCGGCGATCTTCGTCGGCGATCAGTCGCTGACGATCGTCGGCATCATCGAGAGCGTCCGGGGCCGCGGCGAGCTGCTGGACTCGATCGTGGTGCCCGAGCCGACCGCGACCCGGCTGTTCGGCTGGCGCGGGGTGACCTCCCTCCAGGTCGAGGTCGCACCCAACGCGGCAGAGACGATCGCACGCCAGGCGCCGTTGGCGATCGCACCCGCCAACCCCGCCTCGGTCGTCGCCTCGGCGCCCCCCGCGGACACCACCCTCCGGGCCAGCGTGCAGGGCGACGTGTCGTCGCTGCTGGTGCTGCTGGGCGTCGTGACCCTCGTGGCCGGCGGGGTGGGGATCGCGAACATCATGCTGCTGTCGGTGATGGAGCGGATCGGCGAGATCGGCCTGCGCAGGGCGCTGGGCGCGACTCGCGGCAACCTGATGACGCAGTTCCTGGTCGAGAGCGCCACCGTCGGGCTGCTCGGCGGCATCGTCGGCACCGGTGTCGGGTTCGGCGTCAGCATGGCCGTCGCACTCGGCCGGGACTGGACGCCGGTGCTGGATGCCCGCCTGCTCGCGGCTCCGCTGGCCGGGCTGGTGGTCGGCGTCGTCGCCGGCGCCTTCCCTGCGTGGCGCGCGGGCGCGCTCGAGCCTGCCGCCGCCCTGCGCAGCCTGTGACGCGCGGGGCAGGCGAACCGCCGTCCTCCCGGCGGACTCCCGCCGCCGCCGGACACCGTGTCCGCATGAACACCGCGAGCGCGAAGCCGTCGTTCCACGTCGTTCTCGGCCTCGGCGTCGTCGCCGTGCTCCTGGTGCTGGCCAGCACCGGTGGCGCCGTCGCCGGTGCGCTGATCACCGGCAAGCAGATCAAGAACGGCACGATCACCACCGCCGACGTCAAGAACCGGACCCTGACCACACAGGACCTCGCTCCCAAGGCGGTCAAGGCCCTGCGAGGCGCGGCGGGTGCCGCGGGGCCGGCGGGGCCGGCAGGTCAGGCAGGGCCGGCAGGTCAGGCAGGCCCGGCGGGACAGAACGCGATGACCCGGCAAGTCGTACGCACGGCCCCGCTCAGCACCGCAGAGACCACCATCACCGGCACCGTCCTGTGCAACGCGGACGAGTGGGTGGTGACCGGGGGCGCGTCGGTGACCGGCGACGAGGGCTCGAACCCGGTGCTGCGCTACACCGGCCCCGTGCGGGCCGACGGGACGAGCGTGGGCGGCCGTGAGCTGCCGAAGGGGAGCGGATGGACCGCGTTGGCGGTCGACGCCTCCGGTACGGGTGACACGTCGATCTCCGGTCGCGCGTTCGTCATCTGCGCCAGCTGAACGGCCTGGCCGACCCGCCGACCCACGGTCAGAACCAACCCGTGCTCGCGGAGCAGGTCCGGCATCCAGACCCGAGCCCGGGGCACCTGCCACTGCTCGATGAGCTCCTCGGCGCGGTCGGCGTGCAGGGAGGCGGACACGAAGATGCCGCTCGGGGGCCGAGCTGCGGCCGGCGTACGGCGCCAGCCGCTCGTGCGCGTGCCCCGCCGGCTCCGCGTCGCCGGCGTACATGACCCTCGGCGACGCGCACCGGACGGCGACGCCGAGCGTGGTCACGACGGGTGACGCCCTCCTGTGCGGAGACGGAGCGCTTGCAGCGTATCCGCCGGACCGGGCCCGAATCGTCGCCCGACGGGTGGCAGGGGCGTGCAACCGAACGCACCGCCCGTGCGTAGGGCCAGGGAGACCTGTTCGCCCCGAAGGAGATTCGACACCGTGCACCCCAAGCAACTGACCCTGGCCCTGATCGCGGCGCTGCCCCTGTGCGGACTGGTCGCCGCACCGGCCACTGCCGTCTCCGACGCCGGCTGGGTCGAGGGGGTCGCGCTGGACCGCTCCGGGGCGCCGGTCGCCGGGGCGCTGGTCAACGTGCTCGGACCGGCCGAGGTCCCCGAGACCGGCCTGGTGCCCGACCGCACCGACCGGCGTACGACGACGGCCACGGACGGCTCCTTCCGGGTCCGTCAGGCCGAGGGCGGCTACCTGGTGCAGGTCTGCATGCCTGACCCGGAGGTGCCGGTCTCGTGCCGCGAGACCACGCGCGGCGCCACGTTCGCGATCACCTACGTCGGCGGCAGCGGCACCACGGACAGCTGGGTGCTCCAGCAGTCGCTGCTGCCGACCACCGCGTCCGACCGCAGGCTCGGCCGCGTCAACGTGAAGCCCCTCGCGCGGGTCACAGGCACCCTCTCCGGTGCCCGCAAGGGCGAGGAGGTCCGGCTGATGCGGCTCAACGACACCCCTGCCGTCCGCGCCTGGACCGACGGCCGGGGCCGGTACTCCTTCAACGGCGTGGTCCCCGGTCGCTACTACCTCGCCGCCGGCGGCACCGGCGAGCTGCCGTGGTCGTCCGCACCCGTGGACCTCGTGGCCGACGAGACGCGCACGGTCGACGGCACCCTCGACCCGGGTGCGGTCCTGCGCGGCCGCGTCGTGGCCGAGGGGGGCCGGGTCTCCGGCACCGAGGTGGTGGTGACGCGCCGCGGGCACGGCCTCGTCGCCACCTCGGTCGTGGGGCGCAGCGGCCGCTTCGAGGTCGGCGGCCTGCTGCCCGGTCGCTACACCGTCGGGATCCCGCACCCGGGAGGCACGTGGGCTCGCAGCACCGTCGACGTCCGGGTCACCGGGCCCGCGCAGGTCGTGCACCCCGTCGTGCGCGTGCGTCCGGGCGCCAGCGTGGTCGTCGACCTGACCGAGGGCGGCCGACCGGCTGCGAACGTGGTCGCCGAGCTGCGGGACCGACGCGGCCGACCGGTGGTGATCGGCGCCAGCGACGAGCGAGGTCGGCTGACGTTCACGGGACTGCCGCGCGGCCGCTGGACCGTCGTGGCGGCCGGGAAGAAGGGCTACGGCACCAAGCGGGTCTCGTCCACCTCGGACGCGCGCACCGCCGGGCTCGTCCTCGACCGACCCTTCCTCACCCTCCGCGGACGCACGACGCCCCGCGCGGTCGTCGAGGCCACGACCGGTGACTTCTGCCCGCCGGACCGTCCCTACTCGTTCGGCGCGTTCCAGCAGATCGTGGTCGCCGACGCCCGGGGTCGCTACCGCATCGAGCACCTCGTGCCGGGGCGCTACATGCTCGGTGCCGACGGCTGGCCGCGGACGGCCGCGCCGCGCTGCTGGTCGGGCGTCCGGCTCCGGAAGGACACGACCCGGGACCTGCGGCTCCGCCAGGGCGTCACCGCGACCGGCCGACTCGTGTACGCCGGCACGACCGATCCGGTGATCACGCCCCTCAGCTACGAGCTCTTCCACCGCCCCGGCAGCGCCGTCAACCCGACCGAGGAGCACCCCGCCCGGGCCCGCACGGCGGGCGCCACCGGCAGCTTCGA
>Ga0164308_10001228_pt1 | contig 13592 bp, 20 predicted proteins | sample Whisoiple_246_MG_FD_109983 | JGI IMG/M metagenome (GOLD analysis project Ga0164308, IMG submission 109983) | Soil microbial communities amended with fresh organic matter from upstate New York, USA - Whitman soil sample_246_MG | ecosystem: Environmental > Terrestrial > Soil > Unclassified >...
AGGATAGGGTCAACTGTGCAACGCTGTTCCGCTGAATGACTACATCAACTGCTGTAACAGTTCCGTGTAACGGTGCAACCATAGAAGGAGCAGAAACACCACCCTCGGCTAGCAACCATCCTGCGCCAAGCGCGGGATCAGTTGTGCTACTACCAACACGAACAGAACCAGTACCAAACACAGAGAATCGAAGTGCAATTGCGCCTGCTGCACCAGAATCAGCAGGGAATACGGAGAATCTACCACCGTATGCACCCGCAGTATTCGTAACGATTGCAAAGTTGGCTGTACCATATTGAACAACTGTGCCGCCACTATCCTTTGCACGAACATCCCAACCAATTCCAGCATTTACTGTGTTTGTGTCACGAGTCAAACGAAGAACAGACGCACCAGTCGCGTTCACATCTAAACCAATTCCAGATACGAACGCAGCAGTTGTACCGACGTTAACAACACCCGCAAACGTAGCTGTAAGTGAACCAAGAGTCAACTGCGTAACATTGTTCCGCTGCAAAATCAAGTCCGTCGCGCTACCAGAATCAATGACAGGCGAAAGAACTTCCGGTACAACTAATGAGGTGCCGAGGTACAGGGTACGAATGACCATACCAACAGCACCGATATCTTGAGTATTTGTAGTTTGCGGTCGCAGCAGTGTATCGTTAAATAACCAACCAGTAGTACCTCCAACAGATTGGCTAACAAGAACACCATTTTCGCCAGTTAATAACGTAACGTTAGTATACGCCGCACCACCATATTGGAGAATACTATAGTTACCTGTACCTGTGGCGTTGCGTCCACCGATAATTAGGTCATTATACCTAGCTTGAATTCGTCCAATAGTCGAGGTCGTGCTGCCACCAAGTCGAATGAAACCTCCAGTATTGTCTAATACAATGGCAATGTTGGCTGCAAACGTAGCAGCTGTACCGAGAAATGTAACAAACGGAAATCCAATGTTACGAAGAATGACTCCACCACCAGTTCCGCTATCAATAACAGTATTATTTGATGTATCTACAGCTAAAGCAGGAATGTTTGCTGTATTCGCTTGGTTACGCCAGTTTAACGCTGTGTTATTCTGATAGCGACCTGCACCCGCTGTAGCTACGTTAGTGCCTACTGTATAGAACGTAGTGATGTTAAGAGAACCTGCAAACGTTGCTGTAAGCGAACCAAGTGTAAGTTGTGTGACGGCGTTGCGCTTAAGCAACATATCTGTAGCTGTAGCAGTATCACTAATATCTGCTGCAATACCACCATCAGCTTGTAGCCAACCAATGCCACGATTCGGATTTGTTGTAGAGGTGCCGACACGAACATCACCAGAACCCCAAACGGAAAGTGCTTGACGTACAGTTAATGTACCAGTTTCATTTGCTGTAATTGAAACCCTTGTACCGTGTGCTATGTTACTCCAATTTTCAGTCGCGAAAACTTTGAAACTCGCGGTTTCCCCTGTATATGCAGTACCGTCATAACCTTGTGCAAGAATTTGGAGAATTGTATTGTTATTTAAAAGCGCAGTCTCTGTACCCAAAGTACCATTAGCTCGATAGCCCGCAAAGACAGGAACATTTCCATAACGAATAACGCGAACAGAGTCAGTGAAGGCCGCAAATCCACCCACCTGCAAAAGTCCAGTACCAAGCAACACCTGGTCTATTGCAGGCCCAATCTTTACTATTCCTGTTACAGTCTCATCACCAGTAACAGTAATAGCTCCTGCCGCTTCGGTAATAATAGAATCAACAAGACTACCATTCGCACCAAACTTAGGAATAGTTCCCGGAGTACCTGTACCCCAGAAAACACTTCTCCAACCTAAGTTTGTGTTATTACCACTACTCTTAACCCAAATAACACCACTCGTATTAGCTCTGTCTGCATAGATATCACCAACACGACCTAATACAGAACCTTCAGGAACACCATCTCCGGCACTACCAGAAGCGAAACCAAGAAAGTCTTGAGTATCATCAAGACCACTTTGCAGCATTACGTATTTTAAAGGTCGATTCTCAACATCTTGGTATCCAAGAGGAGAATTTTCCCCTACAACACGTTCATTATATTGAATGTATGGGACTAAACTCATTGAAATACCTTAGCTCCATCGTAGAAATATGTCCCATCATAGATGAACCCCGTAGTTATAACGGTAGCATCATCTTCGCCACAGCAACAACCACCACTAATAGCAATACGGTACTCAGCCTGCTCCTCTGCAAAACTCAAAGCATTTCCAGACTGTAGCGAAGGTGATATACTTAGCCCCGTCTGCACTACGAAAGTAGGAGTATTGCAGTTACAGGCCATATTAATTCTTTCTTCTATCTGTAATTTTTTCTAGCCAGATGATACGTTCAAGTAAACCATCGTGACTATTGTACCCATTAATCAATTGTTCTAATGCATTCAGCCTTGCTGTATTCTCATCAACACGTCCTATGATATAACGCCCTACTAGAAGAAGTGTCGCCGGAGCTGTTATTACTTTTAGAAATTCAACGAGATCTTGTGACATTATGTATAATTTTCATCTCGCCGAATCTCCAGCCCAGAATAATGAGAGTCACCTTCTTCTTTGCTCTCAACGGGAACAATGTTATTGATTAAAGCAATCTGCTGCATCTTAGTTGCATTAGCTTGCTCATAATCTTTCAAGCGAAGGAAGCCGCGCCAAATTGCACCAAAGAGGATTACTTCGTGCCATTCACGAGGGACATCAGGTTCAGCAGAACCAGAAACAAGGTCATCAAGATTAGCCCAGTATCCAATCGTGATATTGTAGGCGTCGTCCGGTGTCGGGTAAAAACGTATGCACTCGCCTTCACGAAGGTAGTCCGTAGGCTTTCCTTCGGCATCGACCGAGTTTTGATAGAGTTGCTCATATCTAAATCTAGTAAGTCTGTTGAGCGGCGTGTGTTGCTCATCGTTCAAATCCTCGATTGAAACGAGGCGAAGTGCCTCGAAAGAAGTAGGCAATTCATATAATGCTGTGCCGTCAACTGTAGAGAAGTCTGCAACTTTTTCCTTTTCTCTTAATGGAAATCTGTTGAGTACATCCCAGTAACTACGGTTTAAAAGCAAAAGAGCTGCGGATTCATCTAACTCGTCTTCGTCAAGACCAAGATGTTCTCGCAGCTCCTCAATGAAAGTATCAACTGTTAATCCCATCTCCAATTCTCTCCGCGTAGATTGATATTCTACTTCTATCCCCGCGCTTTGTTATTAATACTTTAATAGCTCTAGAAAGCGTACGGAAGTCCGTACCTAATTCTTGGAGAGAATCACTTGTGACGACTTGGAAAGTAGTCGTAGGGTCATCACAAGTGATTTTCCAATGACCTTCGCGGAGATACGTAGCGGCGGACTTGGTTATGGACTTATCCGCGTCAAGTAGAAGTGGTATCCGCATTTGTTCCTCTTTTTACTTAGGTTGAATCAACATAGCGAGAATATCGCCAGCAAGAGTTGCCGCACCAAGTGCAATCCCGCACATCTGCCCTGCCGTAAAAGCTGTATCATCAACTCTACCGGCAGTAGTGGCACCCTGCGAGATACGAGTGCCAACTGTGATTGCAGCATCAGCCACAACCTTTGCAATACCACTAATTTGCACGAGTACGGTAGCACCAGAAGTAAGCGAAGCTCCAAGAAGATTGGAATCATCGTTCACAGTAGCACCATCGAAATCGCTCAAACTGCCAACAACAACACCTGCAAACGTAGCGTAGTTAGCTTGAGTATTGGATTTCGCTACAGTATTAGCAGCAGAGACATACACAATATCGCCAACCTTGAGCACACCAGAGGCAGTATATCGTGCAATCTGACCACCATAAGTAGGAACTCCAATATCATCACCATCAACACCTAACCCTACATAAGGAAGATGTGTAGGCTTAAACGGCATAGCACACTCTCCTTAAGTAGCGTTAGAGCCAAACCAACCGCGCCAGTCAACGAACCAGATTAAGAAGCGCGTAGAGCACTTATACTTCGCAGCATCAGTATCAAAGTCGAATTCGTCATCGAACTCAATCGGACGCCGCACAACCATATGCGCATCGTTGAGCTTCGAGTCAAGCATAAAGTAAGTCTTAGTCGAAGTCTTATAGTGCGAAACGACAATCTTCATTCTCGGGAAACGCTTCTTGATAGCGTTATCCTGATTGTCCGCAGTAAACGGTTCCTTGTCAGAACCGAAAATCTGCATCGCCTTGTGCAAGTCACCGGCGTTGTTACCGATAACAAGCGTATCCGGCATAGACTGAATCGGGTCGCCATTCTCATCCTTCACGTTTTGCGCGAGGTCGAGAAGTGCAGTGATACCAGAAACAGACATTGCCACAGGAGTAGTCAGCGAGTTTGCAACAGTAGAGCTAGAGTTAATTAAAGTGTGTGCAGTATTGCAAAGAGACTTGTTGTCGATACCCTTGAAAGTAGAACCAGAGAAAGCGTCATCAAGGAGTGCGGCAGAGCGATACTCGTAAGTGAGACGCGCAGCATTTGCAAGCCACTTAGCACCTTGGTTAGCCTTACCATACTGGTCATCTTCAACAGTACGCCGAGAAACCATAAAGCCGCCGGCATACTCCTTGTCAATACCCATCACCTTCGGGCCCATCTTCGGATCCATATAGGTGATTCTTTCACCATCACCACGTTCAATCAGTCTGTTCGGCCCAGTGATAATTGTAGCAGACTGTTCCGGCAGAGACGTAGTCTCAGACTTCAGGAAATCAGTATATTCCGGCGGATACTGCATAAACTGGTCTCTGAAATCTTTACGCAGCCCCGGTCGAAACAGGAGGTTAAATGCGCCTTGAACAAGCATTAGTTTATGTCTCCCTTAAGACAGAGCTGTATCGTTAAACACACAGAAGAAAATCTTGTTCGTGATATCAACAGCAACGATATCCCAAACTTTCACCGTTGTCTCTGCAATGTCAAGATACCAAACACCATCGGCATCCCTTGCAGCACCGTAAGATTCACCAACCATAGTCTGCGTTGGAGTAACAGGGTCAGTAGCCCCGTTAACGCCACGCATAGAGAAAGTTGTAGACTTATCAGCAACTACATACGAAACAGTTTGCTGCCGACCAGTAAATACAGTCGGAGAGTTTGCAGCAGCGAAGCCGGGATTCGAATCAGCGCCCTGTAATGCAACGCCAGAAACGAGAGTCGGGTCAGCAGCACACTCAGTCAGTTCACCGTTCGCATCAACAACCAGTAATGCACCAATCTTGAACGTTTCGCTAGTCTTTTGCGCACCCGTTCTGATAAAAGGTGTATTACCGATAAATCGAGCAGCTTCAATGCAACGACCTGCCATTGTTTAATTCTCCGTTAGGATTGCCCATTAGTGAGGGCACTCTTGATTTGTTCACCATCAACAACGTGAGATTGAGACGGTGAATCAATCGCAGTAATGCCTACAGTCTCAAGGTCACGCATCTGACCCTTAAACTGTGTTTCCTCACCTTGGTTAATTAACTTGTCATCCTTCTTATCGCCAATACGCTTCCGTGCAGTCTCTTTACGCACCTCGTCAATAATACGCTTGCGTTGAGTCGGAATCGTCATAAAGATTACATCACCATATACGGCCTTTGAATCTCCCGAAGAATGAATGGAGTTCTTCTTGGCGTACTCGGTATCAATTTCAAATCCGAGGGTGCGAGCCCGAGCAATTGAAACGGGATCGTTTGTAATCCATTCCCCAGTTAGATGAGGAGGTAATTCAATATTCAAAGCTTCGTGTGCATAACCTCTGTCAAGTACAGAAGCAAGCACAGCACGGTATTCAACATCATCCATCTCTACAACTGCTTTAGGTTCGGTAGACATTGTTTACGCCCCCTTCGATTGATTAAGCGGGTCAAGAACAAGTCTATCTCCACCCTGCATTGCTTTATATTCTTTAGGAGTCATACCGTAACGCCTAGCGAGAATAGTTTCATTCTCATTAAGCTCAGGTTCTGCTTCCTCATTTCTACGAACAGGAGCATTAGGAGCAGACGGTCTCAAGTGCGCAGGAACATTTGCCACAGCGTTACTCGGAGTTGTCGGTATAGTTACAGGCTTATTAGGCTCTGCAACAGGAGCATTAAGAGCGAGAGAACCTACAACGCTAGAAAGAACGAAGCTTGCAGCTTGCGTATTAAGCTGATTACCAGGAACTTGACTAAGCTGATAAGCAAAATGACGCTCAAAATCAGGATACATAGCCTTCGCACGTTGATACTGTGGAGTCATTTCAATCTGACTCTTAACATTAGCAAGTGCTCTATCAGCAGCTAATTCAGAGGCAATCTTGTTGAGCGGAGCTGTTTGAACGGCCATAATCTTGCCAATTGCTTCGACAGGATTATCCCACACTTCCTTATTGGAGGGAAGTTCCATCGGCTTTGGCGCTTCAACAGTCGCTTTCTGTACATTCTGATGATTTAATTGAATGAGTTGAGAAATGCTGCTGTTAATACCATCAAGCTGTTCTTGCATCTTCTTAATACGCGGGTCTTCTTGGAACTCTGTCTGCTGGGTTGAGTTCTTCGTCCTCTCCGCTTCTGCTTGTTCCGCCGCTAATCTCTCTTGTTCCTTCTTCTGCTCGTCTGACAGTTGCTCCTGTTCGGGCATTTGCTGCGCGCTCCCAAATAGATGTAAGTAATTCGTTGACCTGCCGAATAGTTTGAACTTTTCCTCTGTTTTCAAACGCCTGCTCACTAGTTTCAAATGCAAATGCAGAAATAGTAACTGCGTCTTCTAATCTACTTAATGCTAACTTCAATGCAGGCCATTCTGGTCTAAGTGATAATTCCAGAAGATCCCTGATTTGGCCCGCTGACAAGTTGAGATTGTCTAGGTGCATTGCCTTCTTGTCCTAAATTAAGGATAATTCTATCAATATTCTTAATATCCATTGATTCAAGTAATTGTCTGAACACTTCAGTACTAGACTGTGCAGCCTTCATCATAATTTGCTGAATGATTTCTGGATTCTGGGACTCTTGAGCTAACTGAAGCATACCAACCCAGTATTGCTGTGTAAATGCAGCAACTTGCTGAGCTTGCTGTTGGTCAAGAATCTTGTTCTGCGATTGCGAATTGACAGCAAAGTTAAAGATTAAACCGTCACGAATAAACTGCTCAGGAAGTGTAAGAACTTGTTGAATGTACTCTGCACCATTATACGCATAGTAACGAACATCCTTCGAACCATATTGCTGCATAATACAAGCAACGTCAGTCAGAAGGTCTGTGAAACATTCCTTAACATTCCTTAAAGCAAAATCGTATTTCGCCTTGCCTTCTTGAATCCGGGCCAAGTCAGAAGTGGCAGTACCGGGTGTGCCAACTTGAGGCATACCAAGTGTAACTTCGTTAACCCCAGTTCGCTGCTGAGAATATATAACAGTTGAATTCTCATTAGCATAAGAACTCGGCTGAATGTCAGTTAAGGAGAAAGATTCAATATGGCTCATATCATCAAGGAACCACATCTTGCCGGGGAAGATAGGCTCTTTCGGCCCATATCCCGACATTTTATGTACCTTCAACATACCCATATTTGAGAGAGTACCACCATCTAGACGCTGCCGGTGAATCTGTGTAATCTCTCTCTGGAACTGCTCGTTCATCTTACAAATGCCAATTCCTAACCATCTGTGTTCGAGCGGAAAGAATTGAGCCGTTCTGTAAGGTCTATGTAAGTCAGAATAATCATTATAACGAGCAGCAATGAGACTTCTTGTAGGATAGTGAAAGAAAACTTGAATCTCAACAGGAGGTTCTCCTTCAATCAATTCCCATCCTAACCAAAGTTCTTGGAAATCAATAAGACGTGGGAAGATAGGTTCTGTCTTTTCGAGTCTCTGTTGGTTTTGCTCAAATTGACGCTCCTGCCCCATCGTACCACTTGTATTATTAATTGCCCAAGGAAGTAAGCGTTCATAAGTACCCGGATAAAAGAGACCAGATTCCTCTTCTATCTTCATCTCATAAAGCCCTATTGTATGTTCCTCACCAACCCACGGTGCCATCTGTGGGTCTTGAGCAACATAAGGCATTAAGAAACGTCCAACGCTTACTGTATCAAGAGCAGCACCCTCTTTAATTGTTACATCAAACTCTTGTTCGGTATCACCGACACGTCTAATGGACTTCTTCTTAATACAAACATATCCGGCTTTACCAATACCATTACCAAACTTAATATCTTCAAGGAGAAAGTTATTAGCAAACTTATAAACCTTCACATCATCTCGAAGATACTCATTGAAATACTTTTCGTAAGGTCTAGCAGCATCAGCCCACATATCAGACTTAGCCTTTGCACTCACAATATCATCAAGTGAGAACAAAGTAGTCATAAAACGAGCGTGCAAAGCTTCAGATGCAATAGCTGTAGACGGAATGATTAATGTGCTTGCGCCGGCAAACGGAAATGTTGCACGCTTTTTAACAGGCTCAGCCCAATAATCTTTCTGCCATTGTAAAATTTGTTGTAGCCTCTGGTCACGTTCGGAGTAATGATTGTAGAGTTCTTGCGTTAGATACGCTACAAGTTTCTCCTCTGTTTCCGGGCTAAGGTTGAGCAAGCGTGGATATGCCATTTAAACCGTTGGACGCCGTGGAGTTGAAGTTCTATTCTTACTAAGATTTCCAGGAATCTCTCGAGCTTTTTCAGAAAGTGCTGAATCTGTGCCAGTACCAACATTCAAATGTTTCTGAGTACGAGCAAAGAATCCTGTACCAGTTTGTTCTTGTCCATCCTTCACACTTATAGCATCTTTTGTCTCGTATGCCCAAGAAGGCTTAGGTTTAGAACTCTTGAAATCAGTCACTTTGGCGCCTTGACTTTCTTAAGATAGTTCAGCGCGACAAGACCAATAATGGACGAAATAGGAGCATTGATAGTAGTCGTAGGGTCTCCAATATCAATACCCTTAGACACTAACCAAGGAGCTGCAACTGTAAGTCCGAGAAGAATGGCAGGTTGGGCGGGCTTAATCCAATCGCCAACTTTATTATCCCAAACTTGAGTCTTATCTTTAGTCTGCTGAAGTAACCAAGCAGAACCAAGACCGACAGCACCAGAAATTGCAATAGAAAGCGGATCCATTAATGATTCCTCCTAGGTTTACGTACAATAGCATCAGTTTTTACTGGAGCCTGAGTGCGCTTCTTTTCATCTGCATAACGATAAAGCTCTTGTGCAGATTTATGAATCTCAAAACGATCATCAGCAGAAGGATCAATTGTTCTGCGACTAACTTGACTGCGTTCGTTCAGCTCATTTTCTGGAATACCTTGGCGCCTATGAATTTCATCAGGAGTTACACCACCAAGTCGCTGTGAAGCTTGAGCCCAAACTGGCTTCGGTTTGCTGCTCTTAAAGTCAGTCATTCATCCTCCACGAAAGAGTAACCTGTAATTGGGTCTCTATCAGCTAACAATTCATCAACACTTGCCTTACGCTCATTCTCTACATTTCCATAGCTACCACGTCGCCAGATTTGAGGCCCATAAGCAAGAGCGTCGAGTAAGTGATAGTCCTCGGTGGCACCAAATTGTTTGAATTCTGTAATAAGATCAAGTTGGGTGGAATTGAAGATGAGATTACCAGAGGCAAAGAAGTTAGCAAGCCCTCGCACGCGGGCATCTTTGGCTTTTCCACCTGTTTTTACTCCTTCAATATGGAATCTTTTGTTTCGAAGTATCATTTCTCGCTCAATCCAAGGCTTGAAAAGAGCGGAGAACAATACTTCTTCGATAACAACGTTCCTAGGTTGCCATCTTTGCACTAATCTAAAGATTAAATCAACCTGTTGTGGAGGATTCCAGTCCTCTTTGATAGCTTCATAGACAAAAGTGCGACCTTTATCATCAGTTCCTGTAACTACAATCGCACCTTTGCCTGTCATTGCAGGGTCAATCAAGATATTTACATCAGTATTTCTTACATTGAGTGTGTCAGTGTATTCTTTCCCAAGAACTTTATATACATACTTGAAGTTGTTCTCACCTGTCCAGTAGAAATATCTGAGCCAATCTTGCTGAAACTCGGTAGAGGACAGTTCTGGGTTGTTACAATACTGCGCTGACCAAATTTTCTTGTTTTTCTTGATAATTTGAAGAGTTTCTTGTGAAAATTCTTCAGGAAAGATAACCTGTTTATTTCCGTTTTCATCAAGTTCTTCGATAGGTCGTATGTAACGCTTGAGTTGCTTACCATAAACATTCATTAAGTGCGCGTAAACATCGTCAAACGCCCATCGTGTACCTACAATATCAAGATGATCGTACTTGAAAGCAGAGAAGAAAGACTGAATGTTGTCTACCCAAGTTAAGGTAGTTTCTCGCTCAGCCTTCGAGTCTCTAGCTTTGTCACCATAAATGTCATCAAGTTTAATGTAATTATAGTGTCTGCCTTGTCCTTTTGCTCCAACACCCATTGTATCAATAGTTGGTTCGGGGTGAGAAACATTTCTTGGGAGGACAAGTTCTTGACTGTTAAGCTTATGCTTTCCTTTAATTGGAATAGCATCAGGAAACAAAGCGAGTAAGAGCGGATTCGTTAAGAATTGTTGCTGAATTGCACCAAGAAAGCGAGAAGCACCCTCAGCGGTTTCGTGTGCAATTAATAACCTACAATCTGTTCCTAGATTTCTCGGCCACGGTTGGTCACCTTTATCATCAGGAAGAACAATCTGAATGGCTTCTGCTAAAGTCATAATCGTAGACTTGTAATGTCCACGAGGAAGTAGAATCATTCGATAGCGTTCATTCTGTGATATGGTTAACCAGTTACAAAAATGCCCGTGAAAGTTAACGGAGAGCTTATCATAACCCAGCAGATTGCATAAGAAAAACAAATCTGTCTTAGCACGTCTCCGGAGGGTAGAGATTGTTGTGCTAGACAAATCTGAATACTTACTCTTTGCAACATCCTGAGCTTGGTCGTGTTTATCCCAAAGCTCTTCTTCGCTAACCACATCGGGCACTTTTGTACTGGATACAATTTCATCTATTGTAGACAATTAGAGTTTCTCTTCGTCTATTTTGTGATCACCACACCAATCATCAATAAATACAGCAGGAAATCCCGACGTTGTTGGTGCGTGTTTCCTACACCTACCAAGAGTTCCGTAACTAGCATCAAGTTTAGCTTTCTTCAAAAACCACATACAAGACTGACAACTCATATTTTTACTTCTATGAATCCAAGGGTCTTTATCCATAACAATTAAGGTTTTCGGGTGGAGGTTAGGAAGCCCGGCGAAGTTTTGTTATGCTGGCTTTTCTGTTTGTCCGGCGGGCTTCACTGCTATTGTGCCAAGATTGGTGCTACGCTCGCTTGGTCGCTTCGCTCCCAACGCTTCGCGGTAATGTTGAAATAACTCTGGCATAGGAAGTAGTGTCTTACGCGCCATCACTATTCTCCCAAGGCTCTTTGTTCTCTTTCGTAATCTCACCTTCATCATACGTCCAGAGATTCTGTAGCTCTGTTCTAACTTCACAAAGTCTATCGTGAATCTCCATTTGACTACTTAACAAGAGAGCGTGAGCAAATGGAATCTTAAATTCAACTTCCAGAAACTTCGCTTGCTCTCGTATGGACTTCAACTTCTCCTTGTCCATCTCTTTCGGGTCGAACGACATATTTCTCTCTCACTTGGTCAGACTTCGTAAGTGCTGCAATTAACTTCTCACCAAGTTTATCACCGATAACCGTAACATTCTTCGTTCCTTCATTATCCGGCTTCAATTCACCAACACCCTGCAACATCTTCATAGCTCTATCTACCATCGCACCTTTACGCTTACCGTATTCTTCTTCATCGCTAAAATAGCGTTCAATCTTATCAAACGCATCATTAGCTACTGCCATCCTTCGTTCTGCTTGCGTCATCCCAATATCCCGGATGTTCGCAATCAGTTCACTACGAATTTTCCTAGCCTGCTGTGTGCTAGTAATATTCATAATGTGCTGAGGAGTCACACCATATTCAGCAGCAAGCTGTTTATTTGTATGACCTCTAGCGCTCTTTATTACTATTTCCTCGTAGAATGGGTGCCACTCCTTTGGTTCCCACTTCTTACTTAACTTATTAAACTTCTGTTGTTCAATTAGTTCTGCACTAGGCTCGGCCATATTACTTTGGCTTAATCCTTTTAAGATAAGCCCGGTTTGATTTCATCCCGTAACCCTGAGTTCTCGGCGGGAGTTTTCCCAACTTCGGACGCTTAGGTTTGATTCTTCGTTTCATACTATGGACTGGCTAATATCAATGTAATAATCAGTACCTACAATAAACATATCAGCGCTAGCTTTGTTAATAGTGCTGAACTCAAGTCTGCCCGCAGGTGTATACTTATAGAAGGATCTATTCTCGTCACTTCCAGATGTGACAGGATAAAATGCAACGTCCCAGCATCCACCAGTACGTTCCTTCTTCTCGATACAAGTGAATTTGCAACGCGTAATCATAATCGTCTATCCTGAGTTTTTAAGGTACAAGTCTCACTTCTCCATCAACGACGTTGAATGTACAACAATCCAGTCTGATGCTTGGTCTAAGTTCTATATGCTCTCTCGTACCATACATAGACCAAGTTCTTTTGAAATTCTTATTACCTACTAATGGAATGTCCACTCTATGTGTGCCGCACTTAGGACAATCAAAGTGTAGAATCTCTCCGCGAAACGTCGGATTGAGTTCAAGTAATTTCACAGCTTACCTCGCTTCGAAGATCTTCTGTGCTTTGAATGTAGTAGCTCCTGTAACTGCAACTGTTCCACTAATTCTCATACCAGTACACGCAGGGACACAACCATTATCATCACCGATTGCTTTAGCTTTAGTTACAGCAGGAGCAGTAACGTCAGCGGCAGCTCTCTGTAATGTACTCCAGTTTCCACCTGCAGTTGGAGTATCATCCGTAGTAACTTGAATCGTAAGAGTCCCACCTCCGACAATTGCTGCCGGCCCAAACATCAGAATACTCCAAGCATCTTCAAAAGCATTCTTTGGAACAATATTACTTACAGTTGCACCGTTTGGAATAACAAAGTCAGGCAGTTGTTGAATTGCTAAACTCATAATGAAAACTCCAAAAGGGGTGGACAGGGTTGGCCCGACCCAGAAAGCTACCCCCCTAGACCTGCCTTGTCAATATCCTAACTTCCCCTTGGATAACCCAGACTTACCCAACTAGCTCTATACACTCCCCCTACTATAGATAGCACAGCATACATCCACATTCCCGGGTTATCCCGGCTAGGTTGAAAAATATTGGAAAAATTTTTTGTAATAACCTGTGCGAAGCTGGAAAAATTTTTTGTAAGTAAGCATAATTGTATCAGCAAGAGAGCGAAGCTGGGAAAGTCCAGAAGGCTTTAAAACATAGCGCGAATTGTGTTAAGGGTATTATTTGATTAGGTGAAAGTCATTTTCCCCCTACCCGGCCTCCTTGTTTGGTATACATCTACAGCCAAAGACTCCCTTTAAGGAATAACATTTGATAGATGTAACAGCAGGCTTTCCCCGCTGTTGCTGTGTCGAAATGACACG
>Ga0164308_10001229_pt1 | contig 13590 bp, 9 predicted proteins | sample Whisoiple_246_MG_FD_109983 | JGI IMG/M metagenome (GOLD analysis project Ga0164308, IMG submission 109983) | Soil microbial communities amended with fresh organic matter from upstate New York, USA - Whitman soil sample_246_MG | ecosystem: Environmental > Terrestrial > Soil > Unclassified >...
AAGCAGCGGATGCCGTACTTCCTCTACTCGCTGGAGGAGCTGCGGTGCGATCTCACCGCCTTCCGCGAGTGCGTCGCGATCGAGCAGCGCCTGCGCGCGCGGCTCGAGTCGGGCGAGGCGCTCACCGACGCCGAGGGCTCGATGCTCGAGCACGCGAAGCTCGTGCAGTACGCGGTGATCTTCGACCGGATCTTCCGCTTCGCGATCACGGGCTCGCGCGTGCGCAACTACGACGGTCTCGGCGGTCAGCTGCTGTTCGCGTGGCTGCACCAGCGCAACGTGCTGCACTGGACCGACACGTCGCTCGCCTTCGACTGGGACGACGTCCCGGCTGCGGTGATGGCGCTCGGCGATGCGATCGACGAGCTGTACTGGCGCTCGATCGACCGCCCGAAGACCGCGCACTGGCTCGCGGCGTACGACCTCGTGCGCGGCACCCTGACGCCGAACCCCGCGTCGGTCTGGGCGCGAGGGCTCTCGGACGAGGTGCTCGCCGGCGCGCCGAAGGGCTACACCGACGCCGTCCTCGACGACGAGTTTCCGCTGTCGATGTTCTACGAGGCGCTCGAGAAGAAGATGCGTCCCGTCATCGAGTCGACCTCCGGCATCCGCGGCACCGACTGACCTCACGCACGCTCGTCGGGGGCGGCGCGCTTCGCTCCCGACGACGTGAGGTCGACGGATGCCTCTCCCCCGCGCGCCTGCACCGGCGTCGCGAGGTCGACGGATGCCTCTCCCCCGCGCGCCTGCACCGGTGACGGCATCGCACCGACGCCTTCGGTCTCGTGGGCGTCGCCGGTCTCGCCCGTCTCGTACTCCTTCGAAAGGACCCGGTAGGAGCGGGTCGTGAAGGCGAGCGCCGCGATGACGACCATCACGAGACCGGAGATCAGGAACACGAGCGCGATCCCCCGCGCCTCACCTTCGCCGAGAAGCCATCCCCACGTCTGCTGACCCTCGTCGGAGTTCATGTACGGGATGATCCAGAACTGCGCGAGCGGTGCGATGAGGAACGCGGTGATGGGCGCTGCGGCCGCCTCGAACGCCTGCGCGAAGCCGAAGACACGCCCCTGCGTGGCGTACGGCACGACGCGCTGGATGACGGTCTGCTCCGACGCCTCGACGACCGGGATGAGGCACATGTACAGCCAGATGCCGAGCGCGTAGAGCCACCACCACTCCCGGATCGTGAAGAGACTCCCCAGCAGGCCCATGACGATGACGAAGAACAGCATCGTGCGGATGGGGTTCTTGCCCAGGCCGAACTTCGCGACCAGACCGCCGCCGATGATGAATCCCGTCGCCGTGACGCCGAGTACGACGCCCCACCACTCGACGGGGAACAGCGTGAGCCCGTACGGGTCCATGAGCGCCATGTAGACGCCGCCGATGAGGTTGTTGAGCGTCGAGAAGATGATGAGGGCGAACAGCCCCGAGACGGCCGCGACGGCGCGGATGCTCCCGCGGAGGTCGATGAGAGGCATCCGTTCCCCCGACGCCGCCGGCTGCGCCTCGGGGATGCGGATGAAGAGAAGGTGGACGAGCGCCGCCGCCGTCAGGACCAGCGCGATCGCGAGTGTCCAGCCCATTCCGAGGAGGCCGATGGCGAGGCCGCTGAAGATGCTCGTGACCATGAAGGCCATGCCCTGCACGGTGCCGACGAGACCGTTCGCGTTCGCGTGCCGTTCGACGGGCACGAGCAGCGTCACGGTGGTCGAGAGGGCGATGCTGCGGAGGTTCTCGACGACGGCGCCAGCGAGGATGATCGCCGAGAAGATCCAGAACCAGGGCTGGCCGAGGTCGATGAGCGTGGATTCGCCGAGCGCGAGCCACATGGCGCCCGCGATGAGGAAGGCCGCGAGCGTGACGAAGCCCGAGAGCACCATGACCCGGTGCTTGCGGTGGCGGTCGACGACGGTGCCGAAGAGCATCCCGAAGAGGGCGATGAGCAGCATGTAGACGCCGCCGATCACGCCCGTGGCGAGGACCGATTTCGTCTCGAGGTAGGCCCAGAAGGTGAGGGCGAACCAGAGGAAGCTCGTGGTGATGTTGGCGGCGGCCGTGTTGATCAGGACCTGCACGAAGATGCGCATGCCGCCCGGAGGGGCGAGCACGGTCGTGGGCGAGGCGGCCACGTCACCGTTGTCGGAGGCCATGAAGCGAGGGTAACGGCGGGCTCCGACATCCGGAATGCCGGTGGGAGGATGGGCGCATGACGACGTCGCTGACCGGCCGGACCATTCTGCTCGCGGGCGGCACGAGCGCTGTCGGCGCCGTGGTCGCCCGCACCGCGCTCGACCGCGGGGCGCGCGTCGTGGTCGCGGGGCGCGATCCCGGCAAGCTCGCCGCACTGGCCGGCGAGCTGGATGTCGTCACGATGGTGTGCGACCTCACCGACGAGGCGTCGGTGCGCGCCCTCGCGGAGGACCTCCACGCCGCGTCGGGACCGGTCGACGGCATCCTGCATCTGGTCGGGGGCTGGCGCGGCGGCGGAGGCCTCGCCGGCCAGACCGATGACGACTTCCGCTTCCTCGAGCACGCGCTCACGGCCCTCCGGCACGTCAGCCGGGCCTTCGACGATGACCTCCGCGTGTCCGTCGCCGGGCGGACGGCGATCGTCTCGTCCACGGCGGTCGCCCGGCCTCTCGCCGGCGGCGCGAACTACGCGGCGATCAAGGCGGCGAGCGAGGCGTGGGCCCGGGCCGTCGCACAGGGCTTCGCGAAGGCCGCCCGGGATGCCGAGCGGCCGCTGGCCGCGGCATCCGTCGTCTTCCGCGTCAAAGCCCTCGAGGGGTTCGAGCAGACCCTCGCCGAGGCGTTCACGGGCCTGTGGGACGCCGACGCGGCCGAGGTCAACGACACCGTCGTCACCCTGACCGCGCCCTGACTCAGGACGAGCGGCGGCGGGGCTCGGGCTCGGCGCCACTCGCCCTGACTCCGGTGCGCCGGCCGTGCGGCTCTGCACCGTGCCCTAACTCAGGACGAGCGGCGGCGGTTGCCGCCGCGACCCGCGGAAATCCGGGGCTCGGATGGTCTTCGGCCGCCGCTCATCCTGAGCTAGGCCCGGGGAGGGGCTGCGACGTGGTCGCGAAACCGGCTCGCCTCGATCAGCACGCAGGGTCAGGCATGGCGGAGCTCACCCGGGCGGTTGCCACCCGACGCTGTGCCGTACTCAGGACGAGCGGCGGCGGTTGCCGCCGCCACCCGCGGAAATCCGGGGCTCGGATGGCCCTCGGCCGCCGCTCATCCTGAGTTCGGCCCGGGGGAAGGCGCCGATAGTCCTGAGTTCGGCACGTCGGGCCTGGCGGAGCTCACCGGGGCGGTTGCCGCCTGACGCTGTGCCCTAACTCAGGACGAGCGGCGGCGGTCGCCGCCGCGACCCACGGAAATCCGCGCCTCGGGTGACCTTCGACCGCCGCTCGTCCTGAGTTCGGCCCGGGGGAAGGGCGCCGACCGTTCTGAGTTCGGCCGGGGGGAAGGCGCCGACAGTTCTGAGTTCGGCCCGGCGGAAGGCGCCGCTCGCCCCTGAGTTAGGCCCGGGGAGGCCGCCGACGGCGACATGAAGGCCCCGGCTCGACCCGCCGGGCGCGGGGATCCGAACTAGATTGGTAGATCGTGACCACGATCCATGACCGCACGGTGCGGGGCTTCGCCTCGGACAACTACTCCGGGATCCACCCCGACATCCTCGCCGCCATCGCCGCGGCCAACGAGGGGCACCAGGTCGCCTACGGCGAAGACGTCTACACCGCCCGCCTGCAGGAAGTCATGGCCGAGCACTTCGGAGCGGGGGTCGAGGCCTTCCCCGTGTTCAACGGCACGGGGGCCAACGTGACCGGCCTGCAGTCCATGCTCCCCCGCTGGGGCGCCGTCGTGGCCGCCTCGACCGCGCACATCAACACCGACGAGGGCGGCGCGCCGGAGCGGGTCGCGGGCATCAAGATCCTGGGCGTCCCCACCGACGACGGCAAGCTCACACCGGCCCTCATCGACCGCGAGGCGTGGGGCTGGGGCGACGAGCACCGTGCGCAGCCCCTCGTCGTCTCGATCACGCAGTCCACCGAGCTCGGCACGCTCTACACGCCCGACGAGATCCGGGCGATCGCCGATCACATCCACCCCCTCGGCATGTGGCTCCACCTCGACGGTTCGCGCATCGCCAACGCGGCGGCCGCCCTCGACGTGCCGCTGCGGGCGTTCACCCGCGATGCCGGCGTCGACGTCCTGAGCCTCGGCGGCACGAAGAACGGCGCGATGGTCGGCGAGGCGGTCGTGGTGCTGAATCCGGATGCCTCGACCGGCCTGAAATACCTCCGCAAGCTCAACATGCAGCTGTCGTCCAAGATGCGGTTCGTCTCGGCGCAGCTGGTCGCACTCTTCGAGGGCGATCTGTGGCTGCGCAACGCCCAGCACTCCAACGCGATGGCCGCGCGCCTGCGCGCGGGCGTCGAGGCCGGGCTCGCAGACGGGTCGATCCGCGGCGTCGGCTTCACGCAGCAGACCCAGGTCAACGGCGTCTTCGCGACGCTGCCTCCGGGCGTGGCCGACCGCCTGCGCGAGAGCTTCCGTTTCTACGACTGGGATGCCTCGAAGAACGAGGTCCGCTGGATGTGCAGCTTCGACACCACCGAAGAAGACATCGACGCCTTCATCGCCGCGATCGCGCGGGAGACCTCGGCGTAACCACCGCAAGACGAAGAGGGGCCGAACCGCAGCCGGGGGGCGGGGTTCGGCCCCTTCTCGTGAGGGCGGCGGGTCAGCCTCGGTGCTGGTCAGCCTCGGTGCTGGCCGGCCTCGGTCTGGACCTCGGTCTCGCCGTGGTCGGCACCGGCGTCGGCGTCGGTCTCGCCGGCCTCGGCCCGGCCCGCCCCGGTCTCGCCGTGCTCGGCACCGGCGCGACCATCGGCGTCGCCCGCCTCGACCACGACCTCATCCGCATCGTGCTCCTGGGCGTCGAGGTTCTCGGACTCGGGGGCCGCGGCATCCGTCATCGACTCCTCGTCGAGCCCGAGCGCACCCTGGTCCGCGGCCGAAGCCTCAGCCGAAGCCTCAGCCGAAGCCGCAGCCGCGTCGAACGGCGTCTCGGGACGGATGAGCTCGCGCACCTCGGCCATGAAGCTCGTGAGCTGATGCTGCTGCCACCGCAGCTGGCGCGTGCGGTCTTCGGCGTCGCGCAGCACGCCCTGCGAGTGGCTCGTCACGGTCGCGATGATCTTCTGCGCCTTGTCGCGGGCCCGGTCCAGCGTCTCGCGGGCGCGGATGTGGGCGTCGGCCTCGATCTGCGCGGCCTGCGCGCGCATGAGACGGTCGAAGTCGTCGGCCTTCGCCGCGACGCGCTGAGCGTGCTCGAGCGAGGCGGCGACCTGGTCGTTGGCGTCCTGCGTGATCCGCTCGGCGTGTGCGACGGCCTGGTTGTGCAGCACGAGGAACTCCTGCTGTGCGTCGTCCTGGCGGCGGGTCAGCGACTCCTCGAACTCGAGCGCGCGCATGCGCAGCTCCCGCACCGCCTCCTCGGCCTCCTGGCGCGCGAGCGTCGTCTCGCGCGCGACCATCGAGCGCAGCGACGCGGCGCCCTTCTCGGCCTCGCTGCGGATCGCGGCCGCCTCCTGCTCCGCCTGCGACACCTTCTCGGCGGCGTGGGCTGCCTCGCGCTCGAGGCGCGCCTCGTGCGCCGTCAGCTCGGTGTCGATGCGCAGTCGCGCCTGCTGCGCGTCGTGCTGCGCCTGGCTGAGGATGGCCTCGGCCTCTGCCTGCACGTCCTTGCGGCGAGCGGCGATCTCTTCGCGCGCCGCCTCCAGCAGTCGGTCGCCCTGGATGCTGGCGTTGCGGATGATGAGGCTGGCCTGGTCTTCGGCGACCCGCAGGATCTCCTCGAACTGCGGGCGGCTCGAGTCCCCGCCGGCCCCGCCGCCGCTGCCCATGAGCTCGTCGCTCAGGGCCTGCACCTGCGACTCGGCCGTCGCGGCGCGCGCGCTCTGCGCGGTCAGCTCGGCCTGAAGACGCTCGATCTCCGCACGGCTGTGCGCCTCGGCGGCGGCCACCTCCGCCTGCACGCGGTCCTGCACCTTGCCCAGGCGCGCATTGGCGGTGTTGAGCGCCGCCTTGAGGCGATCGATCGTTTCGCGGTCCCGCGCCTCGGCGGCCTGCAGCTTCGCCTCGTACTCCGATTCGATGCGTTCGACGGCCTCCATGCTCTGCGCGCTCGCGGTGTCGCTGACATCGCGGTACCGCTGCTCGAGCAGTGCGATCTCATCGCTCTCGGCGCGCAGTCGCGCCGTGAGGCGGGCCATGGCGGCGTCGACCTCGTCCTTGTCGTAGCCGCGGAACACCGTCGTGAACGAGAGCCCGGCGGCGGGCGACTCGCCGCCGATCATGAGTTCGTCGAACGGCGACGCGTTCTCCAGGCCGGCGTTCCGGGCAGGGACCTGCTGATCGGACATGAGACTCTCCGCTTCTTCGCTTCGTGAGTTCGGGACTCCGGGCAGCGCAGCGGACAGGCCTCGTCGAGCGATCGCCGATCGGGTTCGGCGGTCACTCTGTGGCGAGGTCGTCGCGCAGACTGCCGCGACATCGATGGGGGGTTTCGGCGCGGTGTCGCGCCTCGGGTCGGGGGAATCCTACCTGGCGGAACTGAGCACGCGGAACGCCCTGGGGACGCAGGCGGTACGTCCGTCGCGACGCAGGAAGAACGCCCCTGGGGACGCAGGCGGAAGACGCCGGGGGACGGATGCCGCGCCCCGGCGATCAGCGGGCGGCGGGGCGTCCGAGCAGCACGGTCGAAAGGCTCGGGCGCCAGTGCCGCGAGACGTACTCGACGGCCTCGTCGACCCCCAGGGACCGGGTCGAGTTGCCGACGCGCACCCAGAGATCCGTCGAGCTGCCGTCCTTCGCCTGCGTGACGAAGACGGGCTTCGGCGACGGCGAGCACGTCACGGCGCACACCACGACCCCGTTCGGACCGGGCCCGAACGCGATGCGCGGCAGACCGGCGGCGTTGCGGCCCAGGAGGTTGGTCAGCAGATCGCGCAGCCACAGCTCGAACCGGTCGGCGTCGGGCGTGCGGAGAGTCGCGAAATCGCGGTCAAGACCCACCGCCTCGCCCGCATCGTTCGCGCCGATGACGAGGGTTCCGCCGCTGGAGTTGAGGAACGCCGCGAGGGTCTTCGCGATCGCGAGCTCCATGCGCGGGTCCTTGCGGTCCTCCCGCACGTTCCAGCGCGCCGTCTCCTTGAACTCGACGCGGTCACTCTCGCCCGCGGCGAGGAGCGCGGGGATGTCGACCTCGGGCTCATCACCGTGGAGCACCGACGAGATGCCCGACACGAGCAGGGAGAGCAGAAGGCTCGCGCCGAAGGCGAGGAGCACCGTGGTCGGCATCCACAGCCGCAGTCCGTAGAAGAACCACCCGGCGATGAGGAGTCCCGCACTCAGACCCAGGAGCGACACGATCGTGAGCGTCGCGAGGGCGAGCCGGAGGCGCCGGCCGAAGAGCCGTCGCATGAGGAGCGCGATGAGATAGGCGAAGGCGAGGGCGGCCGGCAGCGCGATCGCCAGCTCGACCAGCAGGGGAGACTCGGGCACGACGCGGATCAGCGGAGGGCGCCGACGCTGGCGAGCGCAAGGCGGACGAGCGTGCCGCGTCCGCCTTCCATCTCGGCCGCGAGGGTGTCGGATGCCGCTTCCTCCGGCGACATCCACGTCACCTCGAGCGCATCCTGTCGCGGTTCGCACGTTCCCGTCACCGGCACGACGAACGCCAGCGACACGGCGTGCTGCCGGTCGTCGTGGAACGCGCTCAGGCCCGGGATCGGGAAGTACTCGGCCACGGTGAACGGCACCGGCTGCGGAGGGAGGAGCGGGAAGGCCATCGGCCCGAGGTCGTTCTCGAGGTGGCGGAAGAGGGCGTCGCGGACCGTCTCGCCGTACCGGACGCGGCCCGACACGAGCGTGCGGGTGATCTCGCCCAGGGGCGTCGCCCGCAGCAGGATGCCCACCTGGGTCACGGCGCCCATCCCGTCGGTGCGCACCGGGAGCGCTTCGACGTAGAGGATCGGCAGACGCCGACGCGCCTCGGCGAGCTCGACGTCGCTGAGCCAGCCGGGATTGCTGGTGCTGCCGGCGTTCGGCGATCCGAACCCGCCGTCGCCGAGCGATCTTCCCGGCCCCCCGAACGACGCGCCGATGCCTTCGAGCGGATCGCGGGGCGCGCCCTTGTCGTCGCTCTCGTCGGGGTCGGGGTCTGGCGTGCGGACCGGCATGCCTCCTGTATACCGCACGGCCTCTCGCGAACACCGGATGAGGCCGCTCCGCCGGGTCGCGGCATCCGTCTCCCTCCCGCGCCGCCGGGACCCGGCATCCGTCCCCGCCCTCCCCCGTCCCTCGCCCGCGTCGGTGGGTGCTGGCACGATGGGGGCATGAGCGACGCGCAGGCCGGGACCCCGCACCTCGACCCCGACACGGTGCTGTGGTCGGCGCCGGCGCACGAGCGCGACGGGCGGCCGCTGCTGGTGCTGCTGCACGGCTACGGGGCCGACGAGAACGACCTTTTCGGCCTCGTCCCGTACCTCCCGCCCGAGTTCGTCGTCGCCGCCGTGCGCGCGCCGCTCGCGCCGCCGTGGCCCGCTCCCGGGTATTCCTGGTACCCGATAGAGGGGCTCGACGGGCGCGATGCGGTACGGACGACGGATGCCGCGTCCCGCCTCCTGCATTGGCTCGACTCCGTCGCACCCGCGCCCGCGCAGATCGGGCTGCTCGGCTTCTCGCAGGGTGCGGCCGTCTCGCTGCAGGCGCTGCGGCTCGCGCCCGAGCGCTTCGCCTTCGTCGTCAACCTCTCCGGCTATGCGACTCCCGGCGACCTTCCCGGCGACGGCGCCCTCGCGGAGCGCCGGCCCCCGGTCTTCTGGGGTCGGGGCACGAACGACGACGTCATCCCGGAGTTCCTCGTCACCCACACCGTCGAGTGGCTGCCAGCCCACGCCGAACTGAGCGGGCGCGTGTATCAAGGCCTCACACACAGCGTCTCCGAACCGGAGCTGGCGGACGTGCGGGCCTTCCTCGACAAGCAGCTGGAGTCCCTCACGGCCGAGAGCTGACGCGCCGGCCCGATACCCCTTCCAGCATCGTTTCGCTATGCTGGCCCGGTCCTTGTCCCGAGTGTGAGGAAAGACGTTGACGGAGATCGTCGCGACTGCGCTGTGACCACGCGCTGATCCGTCGACCCTTCCGTCCGTCACCCGGACGACCCTCGACGCGTGTCTGCGCCCCCGATCCGCGCTGACCCGTCGACCTCCGCCGCCTCCGGCTCCGGCATCCGTCCGAGACGCCCGCGCGGCCTCCTCGGTGTCAGTGCATCCACGACACCCAGGAGACTCATGCCCGCCCACACCTTCACCCCTTCCGTCGTCCTCGACGACCTCGCCTTCACCTGGCCCGACGGCACGACGGCACTGACCGGCCTCTCGGGCGCGTTCGGCTCCGGCCGCACGGGCCTCGTCGGCCGCAACGGTTCCGGAAAGTCGACACTGCTCCGCCTCATCGCCGGCGATCTCGCGCCCGATCGCGGGCAGGTCACGAGAACGACGGATGCCGCGTACCTCCCGCAGCGGCTGACGCTCGACGTCGACCGACCCGTCGCCGAGCTCCTCGGCGTCGCCACCCCGCTCGCCGCGCTCCGCGCGATCGAGGCGGGCGATCCCGACCCGGCCCACTTCGATGCCGTCGGCTCGGACTGGGACATCGAGGCGCGCGCGCACGCCGCGCTGAGCGAGGCGGGATTGTCCCCCGGCCTGCTCGATCGGCGTATCGGGGAGCTCTCCGGCGGGGAAGCGGTGCTCACGGCGATCACCGGCATCCGCCTGCGGGGAGCGGCGATCGCGCTGCTCGACGAACCGACGAACAACCTCGACCGCGAGGCCCGCGCACGCCTGTCCGACATGGTGCGCGCGTGGCGGGGGACGCTCATCGTGGTGAGCCACGACACGGCGCTCCTCGAGCTCATGGACGATACGGCCGAGCTCTACGACAACCAGCTGTCGGTCTTCGGCGGTGCGTACGCGCAGTGGCGGGCGTCGCTGGATGCCGAGCAGGGCGCCGCGCGCCAGGCCGAGCGTGCCGCCGAGCAGCTCGTCAAGCGCGAGAAGCGCGAGCGCATCGAGGCCGAGGCGAAGATCGCCAAGCGCGCCGCGATGGGGCGCAAGGCGCAGCACGAGAAACGCGTGCCGCCCATCGTCGCGGGCAATCTGCAACGCGCGGCGCAGGTGTCGGCGGGCAAGCTGCGAAGTGAGAAGGCCGACCGCGAGGCGTCGGCCCGGCGCGCCCTCGACGCCGCCGAGCGGCGCGTCCGCGACGACGACGCGATGCACATCGACCTTCCCGACCCGGATGTGCCGGCGGGCCGGCGCATCGCGACGATCGGCGACGGCACGCGTGCCTGGATCATCCAGGGGCCCGAGCGGGTGGCCCTCGTCGGCCCGAACGGCGCCGGCAAGACGACGCTGCTCGAGCGGCTCGTGCGCTCGGCCGCGGGGTCGGGGCCGCGGTCGGGATCGGGACCGCGCGCGGGCGACGGGTCGGGCCGGACCTCCGTACCCAACTCAGGATCACAGCCGCGCTCGGGCGCCGACGAGCCCGGAAATCCGCGGCCTGCCGAGAACGGCGACGCTGCCATCCTGAGTTCGGTACGCGCGGAGGCGCACACCGACCGGGTCGGGTACCTCCCGCAGCGGGTCGACGGGTCGGGCCCGACCTCCGTACCCAACTCAGGACCACAGCCGCGCTCGGGCGCTGCCGAGCCCGGAAATCCGCGGCCTGCCGAGAACGGCGACGCTGCGATCCTGAGTTCGGTACGTGCGGAGGCGCACACCGACCGGGTCGGGTACCTCCCGCAGCGGGTCGACGGGCTGCAGGACGAGGCGTCCGTCGTCGCGAACGTCGCCGCCGTGGCCCCCCGCGTCCCCGTGGCGGAGCTGCGCAACCGGCTCGCCCGGTTCCTCATCCGCGGGGATGCCGCGACCCGGCCGGTCTCGACGCTCTCGGGCGGCGAGAGGTTCCGCGTCGCGCTCGCGCGACTGCTGCTCGCCGACCCGCCGCCGCAGCTCCTCGTGCTCGACGAGCCGACGAACAACCTCGACCTCGACACGGTCGACCGCCTCGTCGAGGCGCTGTCGGCCTACCGCGGCGCCGTGCTGGTCGTGAGCCACGACGATGCATTCCTCCAGCGGCTCGGGGTCGACCTGGTGCTCGAGCTCGGACGGGACGGCACCCTGACCGAGAGCTGACGTCTACCGGTGCGGAGACGATAGGGGCAGGATGGGCGCATGCCCGAGCTCGTTCGTCCCCGCACCGGTCGCGTCATCGGCGGGGTCTGCCTCGCGATCGCGAATCGCTTCGACATGAGCCCCATCGTGATCCGCGTCCTGATGGTCGGCTCGGTCGTCTTCTTCGGCCTGTCGATCTGGCTCTACCTGCTGCTGTGGCTGCTGATCCCGCAGGCCCGCGACTGAAGTTCTGATCCCCGCTCGCGCCAAGGTCAGGGACGGGCAGGCTCGCGCAGCGAGCCGTAGCGCTCCATGCGGTGCCAGCGCAGATGCGTGCCGGCGAGCGCCGTGAAGAGGGACTGCACCACCACGAGATACACCGGGAGGCCGCCCGGGAAGACCCCCGAGAATGGGCGGACGATCAGGAGAAAGTTCTCATCTTCCCGCCCCCGATGTCGGCGGTGTCGGAGAGGATGGAGGGATGGGCGACGTCCTCGAAAGGTTCTCTCCTGCCACGCAGGACTGGTTCCGCGGCGCCTTCGCGAAGCCCACGAGCGCGCAGATCGGCGCGTGGGACGCGATCTCGGCCGGCAGGCACGCGCTCGTGGTCGCCCCGACCGGCTCGGGCAAGACGCTCTCGGCGTTCCTGTGGGCGATCGACCGCGTCTTCCGCGAGAAGGCGCCCGAGAAGGCGGCGCCTGCCCCGGCTCGCGGTAAGAAGAAGAAGACGACGGATGCCGCGGCATCCCCCACTCGCATCCTCTACATCTCTCCGCTCAAAGCACTCGGCGTCGACGTCGAGCGCAACCTCCGCTCGCCGCTGGTCGGCATCGGGCAGTCCGGCAGGCGGCTCGGGATCACGGTGCCGGACGTCTCGGTCGGCGTGCGCTCGGGCGACACGACCTCGAGCGACCGCCGCAAGCTCGTCACGGCGCCCCCCGACATCCTCATCACGACCCCCGAGTCGCTGTACCTCATGCTCACGAGCCAGGCGGGGCAGACCCTCGCCGGCGTGCACACGATCATCATCGACGAGGTGCACGCCGTCGCCGCGACCAAGCGCGGGGCACACCTCGCCGTCAGCCTCGAGCGGCTCGACGCGCTGCGCGACTCGCTTCGCCCGGGGTCGCCCCCGGCGCAGCGCATCGGCCTGTCGGCCACCGTCCGCCCGATCGACGAGGTCGCCCGATTCCTGGGCGGCGCCGCCCCCGTCGAGATCGTCGCGCCGAAGGCGACGAAGGCGTTCGACCTGAGCGTCGTCGTGCCCGTCGACGACATGCTGAACCCGCCGCCACCGCCGAGCGCCGAGCCGCAGGTACCCGCGGGAGAGGGCGAAGCCGCCGACGGCGAGAATGGGGACTGGTTCGACACGGGCGCCAGGCCCGCGCCCGAGAGCACCGAGGTGACGGGCTCGCTGTGGCCGCACGTCGAGGAGGCGATCGTCGACCGCATCCTGCAGCACCGCTCGACCATCGTCTTCGTCAACTCGCGCCGGCTCGGCGAGCGGCTGACGGCGCGGCTCAACGAGATCTACTCGGAGCGTCTCGGCCTCGACCTTCCGGAGCCCGCCGTCCCCGCCGGGATGATGGCGCAGGCGGGATCGACCGGAGGGGCTGTTCCCGTCCTCGCCAAGGCGCACCACGGATCGGTCTCGAAGGAGCAGCGGGCCCTCGTCGAGGAGGAGCTGAAGTCGGGCGTGCTGCGCTGCGTCGTCGCTACCTCGAGCCTCGAGCTCGGCATCGACATGGGTGCCGTCGACCTCGTGATCCAGGTCGAGGCGCCGCCCTCGGCATCCTCCGGCCTTCAGCGCATCGGTCGCGCGGGCCACCAGGTCGGAGAGGTCAGCCGCGCGGCGCTGTTCCCCAAGCACCGCGGCGACGTGCTCCACACCGCGATCGTCACCGAGCGGATGCTCGCCGGCAAGATCGAGGCGATCTCCGTTCCGCAGAACCCGCTCGACATCCTCGCGCAGCAGACGGTCGCCGCGTGCGCCGTCGGGCCGGTCGACGTCGAGGGCTGGTACGAGACGGTCAAGCGCAGCGCGCCGTTCCGCTCGCTGCCCCGTTCGGCGTACGAGGCGACCCTCGACCTGCTCGCGGGCCGCTTCCCGTCCGACGAGTTCGCCGAGCTCCGGCCCCGCGTCGTGTGGGACCGCGACCTCGGCGTGATCACCGGACGCCCCGGCGCCCAGCACATCGCGGTGACGAGCGGCGGCACGATCCCCGACCGCGGCCTGTTCGGCGTGTTCGTGGCCGGTGAGTCGACGAACGCGCGCGTCGGCGAGCTCGACGAGGAGATGGTCTACGAGTCGCGGGTCAACGACGTCTTCACCCTC
>Ga0164308_10001230_pt1 | contig 13583 bp, 6 predicted proteins | sample Whisoiple_246_MG_FD_109983 | JGI IMG/M metagenome (GOLD analysis project Ga0164308, IMG submission 109983) | Soil microbial communities amended with fresh organic matter from upstate New York, USA - Whitman soil sample_246_MG | ecosystem: Environmental > Terrestrial > Soil > Unclassified >...
GGGCTGTATGAGCTGCTTTTCGCCAAGTAGGCCCAGATCGAGTCGGTGCGCGCGTACATCGAGACCGTGCGCGACTATTGGCTCCCTCGCGCGGGGCTCGAGCGCGCTTTGGGCGGCAAGATCCCTGCAATTGCGGCCGTGGCCGCGGCCCCTGCGCCGACGCCCCCATCCACCGTGCCCGCCGCTGCGCCGCCCCACGTGCACGGCGCCCACTAGGAGTCCTCATGTCACAGAAAGACGAACAACCGACGGCAAGCACCGTGGCACCGGATGACGCCGGACGCTTCAGTTTGACGAAAGTTTCACCGGCCGTGGAGGCCATGAGCCGACGCCGGGTGTTGACCTCGGGTGCCGCGACGCTCGCGGCGAGTGCGCTTTCGCATACGTTGTCTCGCTCCGCGCGAGCAGCTGACGTGCCGGGAGCGATGGCTCCACGCCCGGGCTCGGCGGCGGCCACCGGTGGCAGACATGCCGCAAAAGATTGGCTGCCCCCGGGCCAACCCGGGCGGGACTATCGTCCGGTAGTCGTCCCCAATGGCGCCAAGATGACCTGGAAAGTCGTTGATGGCGTGAAGGTCTTCCACATGGTGGCCGAAGAGGTGGAGCACGAATTCGCTCCGGGCATCAAGACACGCTGCTGGGGCTACAACGGTCACGTGCACGGCCCCGCGATCGAGGTCGTGGAAGGTGATCGCGTGCGCTTCTATGTGACCAATCGCCTGCCAGCTCCGACCACGGTTCATTGGCACGGGATTCTGCTGCCGAATGCCATGGATGGAGTGGGCGGGTTGAATCAAAAGGCGATCCAACCGGGCGAGACGTTCAAGTACGAGTTCACGATTCGCCAAGTGGGCATGGGCATGTACCACTCGCATCACGACGAGATGACCCAGATGGGCCTAGGAATGACCGGCCTGTTCGTGATCCATCCGCGTCGCCCGCGAGGGCCGCGCATCGACCGCGACTTTGCGCTGATGCTCCACGAGTGGCGGGTGCTCCCCGGAGCCAAGCGACCCGACCCGAACGAGATGACGGAGTTCAACATCCTCACCATCAACGCGAAGGCCTTTCCCGGCACCGATCCCCTGGTGGTCAAGAAGGGCGAGCGCGTGCGCATCCGCATCGGCAATCTGAGTGCCATGGACCACCATCCGATCCATTTGCACGGCTACCAATTTCGTATCACCGAGACCGACGGCGGGCCGATCCCACTGGCCGCGCAGTGGCCCGAGACTACGGTGCTCGTTCCGGTGGGCAGCACGCGCACCGTGGAGTTCGTGGCCGACGAGCCCGGCGACTGGGCCATGCACTGCCACATGACCCACCACGTGATGAACCAAATGGGCCACGGGATTCCGAATATGATCGGCGTGAAGCCCAGCAAACTCAGCGGCAAGGTGAGTCGATTGCTTCCGGGCTACATGAGCATGGGCGAAACCGGCATGGGTGACATGGCCGATATGGGCATGGCGGTGCCAAAGAACAGCATCCCGATGGTCGGTGGGCGCGGCAAATACGACACGATCACGATGGGCGGCATGTTCACCATCCTCAAGGTGCGGGATACGCTCACCAGCTACGCCGATCCGGGTTGGTACGAGGCGCCGCCGGAAACATTGGCCGAGGCAGCGATTGCTGCCGATCTCACACGAGATGGTATCGACGTGAACGCGCCTCCCGCGGCGAAGGCCGATGCGAGCGTTCGCATGGGCTGATTCGGCTGCATGGGCTGATTCGGCCGCTCGGGTCGCTCGACCTCCTCTCTCGTCTTGTCTCTCGGTACTGCCGCCTCGGCGGCCTCGCTGCTCATTGTCGACGTTCTAACCAGGAGCAACGTCATGGCGTCCGATCACACACATCACCACCATGAGCATCCGTCCGACGAGCGGGCCGAAGATCCCGTTTGCGGGATGAAGGTCGATCGCGAGCATCCTCGCGGAGGGACGTACGAGCACGCCGGCACGACTTACTCGTTCTGCGGTCCGAAGTGCCGTGAGCGATTCGCGGCGGCTCCGGAGAGCTTCCTCGCGAAGACTTCAACGGGGTGCTGTGGTGCGCCTGCGGCAGCCACTGCGACCGGGCCCGCGTCGCCCCCTTCAACCGAGCGCGCTGAGGCCTACGTGTGCCCCATGGACCCAGAGGTCCGGGAGTCGAAACCCGGCGCCTGCCCCAAGTGCGGCATGGCGCTGGAACCCGAGCATCCGGTCACCGCGACGCGCACGGAGTGGGTTTGCCCGATGCATCCCGAGGTCGTCGAAGCGGAGCCGGGAAATTGCCCCATCTGCGGCATGGCCCTCGAGCCCCGGTCGGTCACGCTGAACGACGACAACCCGGAGCTGCGAGACATGCGCAAGCGCTTCTGGGTGGCCGTCGCGCTCAGCTTCCCGCTCCTGGTGCTCAGCATGGGCGACATGCTGTTCGACCATCGGGTCTCCAACCTGCTCACTCCTCAGCTACGCGGCTGGCTCGAACTCGCCCTGGCGACGCCCGTTTGCCTGTGGGCTGGCTTTCCGTTTCTGGAGCGTGCCGTCGTGTCGGTCAAAAACCGGCACTTGAACATGTTCACGTTGATCGGGTTGGGCGTGAGCGTTGCCTATCTGTACAGCCTGGTCGCGGTGCTCGGGCCCGGGCTATTTCCGAGCTCGTTTCGTACCGAGCAGGGAGGGGTCGGCTTATACTTCGAAGCTGCGGCGGTGATCGTCACGCTGATTCTGCTCGGACAGGTGCTCGAGCTGCGTGCGCGCGCTCAAACCGGAGCTGCAATTCGCAAACTGCTCGGGCTCGCGCCAAAAAGCGCCCGCCGAATCGACGCGGACGGAAGCGAAGCAGATGTGCCGCTCGAGACCGTGCAGGTCGGCGATCGCCTTCGGGTACGACCCGGCGAAAAGATCCCCGTCGACGGCGTTGTGGTCGAGGGCTCCAGCAACGTGGATGAATCAATGGTCTCCGGCGAACCGATGCCGGTGGCGAAGCAGGTGAACGACCGACTGATCGGCGCGACCGTCAACGGCACCGGCGGGTTGGTCATGCGCGCCGAAAAGGTGGGCACCGACACGTTGCTGGCGCGGATCGTCGCGATGGTTTCGGAGGCACAGCGGAGCCGCGCGCCGATTCAGAAGCTGGCCGACGTGGTGGCGGGGTATTTCGTTCCCGCCGTCATCGCGATTGCGCTGGCCACGTTCGCGGTCTGGGCCGTGGTCGGCCCCGAGCCACGTTTGGCTCACGCCGTCGTCAACGCGGTGGCCGTGCTGATCATCGCTTGTCCGTGTGCGCTCGGACTCGCGACGCCCATGTCCATCATGGTGGCTACCGGCAAGGGCGCATCGATCGGAGTGCTTTTCAAAAATGCGGAAGCCATTGAGCTCTTGCGCAAAGTGGACACGATCGTCGTCGACAAGACGGGCACGCTGACGGAGGGCAAGCCGCGGCTCGCCGCAATCGTCGCTAGTGCGATCAGCGATGAGCGGTCGCTGCTCCGTCTAGCCGCGAGCCTGGAGCGCGCGAGCGAGCATCCACTCGCGGCTGCGGTCATTCAGGGAGCTCGAGAGCGCGGAATCGAGCTCGCCGCCGTTCGAGACTTTGCCTCGAACACCGGAAAAGGCGTGTCCGGCGTCGTCGAGGGCAAGCAGGTCGCGGTGGGAAACGCGGCTTTCGTAAACAGTAGGAATGCTACCCTTGGCTCGTTGAGTCAGCGAGCGGACGAACTGCGTCGAGATGGTCATACCGTCATCTTCGTCGCCGTCGACGGCAAGGCGGCGGGGCTTTTGGCCGTTGCCGATCCGATCAAGAAAACGACCCCGGATGCCATCCACGCCCTCCACGCGGAGGGGATCCGGGTCGTGATGCTCACCGGCGACACGCGCGCGACGGCGGACGCGGTTGCCCGTCAGCTGGGCATCGACGAAGTGCTCGCCGATGTCCTACCGGATCAGAAGGCGGACACCATCAAGCGCCTGCAGAAGGAAGGGCGCGTGGTGGCAATGGCGGGGGACGGGGTCAATGACGCGCCGGCTCTTGCCCAAGCGGAGGTGGGAATCGCCATGGGCACAGGCACCGACGTTGCGATGGAAAGTGCAGGCGTGACGCTAGTGAAGGGCGATTTGCAGGGGATCGTGCGCGCTCGCGCCATCAGTCGCTTGACCCTTTCGAATATCAAACAGAATCTATTTTTCGCGTTCGTATACAACTCACTCGGGGTGCCGCTCGCCGCCGGATTGCTCTATCCGGCCTTCGGCCTGCTCTTGAGCCCGATGATCGCGGCCGCGGCCATGAGCCTGAGCTCGGTCTCGGTGATCGCGAACGCCCTGAGACTGCGGAGCGCGCAAATCTAGCGCGGTCGCTCGCGTTGGACACGGGCGGATGGTCTTCGAGAAAAGCCTTTGGCGCGGCAAGTAAAGGCGAACGTTTGCCCTTGTAGAGCTGTGTCCGGTGCTTGGCCCGCTGCGGTCACCGCAAATCCAGGCATGCTACCTTTATCCAGTCTCGCATTGGAATCCACAGCGATGAGAACGAAACAGCTGGCGCCCAAAACTCGCATCGCTCCGACGGGCTTGCGCCCTCCCAGTGTAGCCCTGGCGTTCGCGGGGCTGGGCGTCCTCGGGCTCTCGCTGGCAACCGCACGCGCGGACGCTGCGGAATACTATGTTGCGCCGACGGGCAGCGACACGAACGCCGGTAGCATGGCAGCGCCTTTTGCGACCATCCAAAAAGCCGGCAGCGCCGCTGCGGCGGGAGACACCGTGTGGCTCCGCGCCGGCACGTATTACAACACCGCGCAGATCACGATTTCGAAGAGCGGACAGTCGGACACGAAGAACATCAAGTTTTGGGCGTACGCCAACGAAGTTCCAATCCTGGACTGTTCCAAGTACAAGACGTCCAATCCCGCAGTGGACATGCCCTGCATTCTCATCACGGGCAGCTGGTTGCACTTCCGAGGATTGGAGGTCGCCAATGGTCCCGTCGGCGCTAGCGGGGATCATTCGATCGACATGATCCGAGTCAAGAACGCTCAGCATGACACGTTCGAACTGCTGAACATTCATCATGGCTTCGGACCCGGGCTGTTCTTCGATGGCGGCACCGGCGGCCACCTCGTGCTCAATTGCGATTCGCACGACAACTACGACAAAAACGGAAGCCAAGGCGACGGTCAGAACGGTGACGGCTTCGGCGTGCACTATCAGACGACTGGGCCGAGCACCGTCATTCGCGGCTGCCGCGCCTGGCTGAATTCCGACGACGGCTACGACTTGATCGGACAAGAAGTCTCGGTCCGCGTCGAGAATAGCTTTGCCGTGCAGAACGGCTACAGCAACGGAGGCTCGGGATCGCCCGCCGATGGCAACGGCAATGGCTTCAAGATGGGCAGTAGCCAAGTAGCGGCTTGCCGGCACATCATCCAAAACAACGTGGCCTGGAAGAACAAGGCCGCAGGGTTTTATGCCAATCACTCTTCTGGCGGCAACACTTGGTACAACAACACTGCCTACATGAATAGCGTGCAGTACAATATGCTCGCCAGCAGCTTCGACTCCGACGGCAACGTCACGGGCACGATTGTTCTGTCTGGCAGCAAAGCGCACATCATGCGCAACAACATCGGCTTCCCCAACAAGAACAGCAACATGAGTGGCGTCGACTCCATGTTCAACACCTGGGATTTGAGCATCGCGGAAGCGGCGAGTGACTTCGTCAGCACGACGGACACCGGTTGCTTGGGCCCGCGTCAGGCGGATGGCAGCATGCCGGCCGCTTGCAACTTCTTGAAGTTGAAGACGGCCAGTCCGCTGATCGACAAGGGGAAGGATGTCATGCTGCCCTTCGTCGGCACAGCTCCCGATCTCGGAGCCTATGAGTATGGCGCAGTGAGCTCGAGCGGCGGTGCTGCCGGCAGCGCCGGCGCTGGCAGCGGTAGCGGCGGGACAACGGGCGCTGCGGCCGGCGGAGCGGGAACGACAGCCAACGGCGGTTCGAATCCAAACAGCGGCGGCGGAGCGCCGGAGCCAGGCAACGGGGGCTCCGGAGCCAGTGGCGCGCTGGCTGGCGGCACCGGGCCTGGTGGTGCGAGCGGTACGGCAGGCTCGCGGCCAGCCTCCGGCGGCACCACCGGCAATGGCACCGCGGGTCACTCCTCACTAGCCGGGGCCGGCGCGGTGCCCGCCGACGGCAGCGCGGACAGCGGGTGCACCTGCGTGCTCGCGGTCGGAGCGCGTGGAGGAAACCGGTTCGGTGGCGGGGGCTTGCTCGGTCTCGGCGCGGCCATTGCTGCGCTGTCGCTGGCGCGTTCTCGCCGCCGCAAGCGCACCGCAGCGTGAACTTCCGGTAACCCGTCAATCCCGCGGTCTCAGCCGAGTAGACGGTGCATCGGGTCGAGAGCCGCCATCTTCGCTGTTCCGTTGGAGAGCAATGGCATGCGCGATCAATCTTGTATGTAGGGAGTGAGATTCGCGACCGCAGCGACCAGATCATCGGGATTCACCGGCTTGCCGATGTGGGTGGTGAAGCCAGCAGCGAGCGCCTTCGTCCTGTCCTCGTGCCGCGTGTATGCAGTGAGCGCGATAGCGGGCATCGCGCCACCGCCACTGCGACCCAGTGACCGAACGCGTCGGATGAACGAGAACCCATCCTCACCCGGCATGCCAATGTCACTGATCAGAATCTGCGGAGGCGACTTTCGAATCGCCTCGAACCCCTCGCTGGCGGACGCGGCTGTCCCGACCACGGCTCCGCCTCCTGCCAAAACCTCAGCGATCAGCTCACGCGCGTCGTCGTCATCATCAACCACCAGAACCCGCAGGCCTGACAGTGATTCAGGCGTGTTGGGAGCCGGGAGTGACCGAAGGGATGGCGCGCGTTGCGTCGCGTTGGTTGCCGGAACCATGGCGCGCACGGGGAGTACGATCGAGAAAGTCGCCCCCAGTCCGACCCCCGCGCTGTCGGCGTGCACGGTGCCCCCGTGGAGCTCGACGATGTGACGAACGAGGGCCAGGCCAAGCCCCAGTCCGCCGACGCGGCGCCCCGCCGACGCATCGGCCTGTCGAAAGGCTTGGAAAGCGTGGGGCAGAAATTCCTTGTCCATCCCTGCTCCGGTGTCGGTGACGCTCACTCCGAACGCGGACCCGCGACGTTCGAGCTTGATCTGAACGCGCCCGCCCTTGTTGGTGAATTTGATCGCGTTCGAAAGCAGGTTCCAAGCGACTTGTTGCAGCCGCTCTGGGTCCCCGACCATCGGGCACGCCGGCTCTTCCGCCACGAATTCGACCGCGATCTCTTTGGCTTCGGCCGATGGCCGAATGACATCCAGCGCTTGAGCGACGACCGCGACCAAATCGAGCGGTTTCAAGTCTAGCTTCAGCTTTCCGGTGACGATTCGCGAGACATCCAGGATGTCATCGATGATCCTGGCCTGGGCGCGGGCGTTGCGATGGATCACCTCGATTGCCTTGGCGGTTGCGGTGTCGAAATCCTTGGTGACCAAGATCTGCGACCAGCCCACGATTGCGTTGAGCGGAGTCCGAAGCTCGTGACTGACCAATGCCAGGAACTCGTCTTTCGTTCGATTCGCCTGATCCGCTTGCTTCCGGAGAGCTTCTTCTTTGATGTGTGCTTGCTCCGCTTGCTCGAACGAAAGGGCGTTGTCGATGGTCATTGCAGCCCGGCGCGCGAACTCTGCGACAAACTCTAGGTCCTCTTGGTCGTACACTCTGCCGGATCCGGCATAGATCATCGTAATCGCGCCGAGTACTCGACCGCGACCCGGAAGCGGAACGATCAATATGGACTCGATCTTGAGGTCGAGTAGCACTCGTAGGTGCTCCGCGTCGCGCGCGCCTGCCTCGAGCATGGTTTTCGTGACGCTCGGATAAAATTCAGGTGTGCCGGTGCGAACCACGTTCGCGACGCCATGCGCTGCATTGGCATCGACAGGGTAACGCTCGCCTATTCGTAGGGCCAAAGCGACCTGCTCTGGGTCCGAATGCGCGACGGCGAGCTGGCGCAGGGTTCCCGCTTCCAGAAGATCGATCCTGCACCAGTCGGCGAGCTGCGGCACCGTCAAGTCGGCGGCCGCTCTCAAGGTCTTTCGATAGTCGAGCGAAGAAGCGAGTACCGCGCCCGCGCGCGCCAAAAAGTCGCGTTGAGAGTCCTTCCGCTTTCGCTCGCTGACGTCACGGAACACCAGGACTACGCCCAGCAGCTCCCCTTGGGGATCGCGGATGGGGGCCGCGCTGTCGTCTATTGGAACTTGCGAGCCGGACTTCGAGCGCAAGACGGTGTGATTGGAGAGCCCGACGATTTGACCTTCGCGCAGTACTTTTGCGACCGGGCTTTCACCGGGCTGACCGGTCTGCTCGGAAAAGATTGAGAAGACCTCCGCGAGGCTTCGTCCGCGAGCTTCTGCTTCTGTCCAGCCGGTGAGTTCCTCGGCGACCGCGTTCATCAAGGTCACTTGGCCCAGCGTGTCCGTGGTGATGACCGCGTCACCGATGCTGCGTAGCGTGGTGGAAAACCAGGCCAGCGCGCGCTCCTCGCGTCCCAGCCGGACCGCACGGAGTAGCGCTTGCGCGCACTGCTGCGCGAGGGTGTCCACCAGCGAGCGACGTTCAGGCGTAAAGTGCTGCGGCTCGTAAAATCCCATTCCCAGCAGACCGACTGCGCGTCCTTCTACGACCAGCGGGACGCTCCAAAACGACCGAGCTCGCGGGGAGCCCGCTTCGAGCTTCGCGAGATGCGGATAGAGTTGCTCGTAATCCAGTGGAGTCTCGATCCACACGGACGTTCCTGCCTCGACCGCCCGAAACGTTTCCGGTGCCGCGGCGCGCGTGATGCATTGAATAGCCGCAACGACGCGCTCTTCGATCCCGCGCTGCCCAATGAGCTCGAGCGAATCCTTGTTCTCGTCGAGTAGATAGACCGCGCAGGTGTCCGCTCCGGCGGCGCGCATGCCCTGGTTCATCACTGCCTCGCAGACCTCCTCCGGCGTCCGGGCGGTCGACAACGCGATCGCCAGCTGCATCAGCCCTTGAAGCGCCTGGTTGGCCCGCTCGAGTTCTCGGCGTGCGTTGACGCTCTCCGTAACGTTCAAACCGAACGTCATTACACCTTCGGTTTTTCCCGACGCATCACGAACCGGCAGATACACCGAGTCCCAATAGGACTCGACTCTGCCCGTATCCAGCTCGTGCCAAACGAGCACCTCGTGCTGGGTGAACGGCTCTCCGGTGTCGTAGACGCGACGGAGGCGCTCGTAATTGCCCTGCTGGGCCATCTCGGGGACGGCTTCCAACAGCGGTTTTCCAGCTATTGGCCGCCCGCCCATGGTTTCCACGGCTCTGGGGTGCGCGAACTCGAATACGAGCTCCGGGCCCCGAAGATAGTTCACGATGGCGGGAACTTGTCCGAGCAGCAGTAAGAGCCTGCGTCTTTCATCGTCGGCCGCCGACCGCGCCAGCCGTTCCTCCTCGAGTTTGCGTTCGTTTTCCTCCGCTCGCCGCCGGGCCGTGAGGTCGCGAGTGACTTTCGCAAAGCCGCTGACTTCTCCGCTTTCGCCACGGAGCGCGGTGATCACGACACTTGCCCAAAAGCGAGAACCATCCTTCCGGACTCTCCAGCTCTCCTCTTCGAAGCGACCTTGGCTTCGGAGCGTCTCTAGGATTTGGTCCGGTCTGCCTTCGGCTCGGTCCTCTGTCGTGTAAAAGAGCGAGAAGTGTTTGCCGACGATCTCTGCTGGCTCATAGCCTTTGATTCGCTGCGCACCGGGATTCCATGTGGCGACGTGACCCGTCGCATCGAGCAGGAATACCGCGTAATCCGTGATGGCATCCACGAGGTGATGAAAGCGCTCCTCCGACCGGCGCAGGCGCTCTTCCGCTTCACGCTTCGCGCTGAGATCGCGGACGACTTTGCCATAGCCGCGGAGGGTTCCCTGGTCATCGCGTAGCGCGGTGATCACTACGTTCGCCCAAAACCGAGTGCCGTCTTTCCGCAGCCGCCAGCCTTCGTCTTCTACCCGCTCGAACTGTCTTGCGGTCTCGAGTTCCCGCTCGGGCTTGCCGGCCGCGACGTCCTCGGCTGGATAGAACCTCGAGAAGTGCTCGCCGATGATTTCGTGTGCGGCGTAGCCTTCGATCCTTTCCGCGCCGCGATTCCAAGTTGCGACGTTGCCAGCAAGATCCAGCATGAAGAGGGCGTAGTCGACCACGCTTTCGACCAGCAAGCCGTGGTCATCCGAGGAGAGTGCCCCGGCCCGGCGGGATGGGGTCGTGCGGGAGTCGGGAGGAGAGGTCATGTCCGTATGCCTAACAGTCGGTAGTAGGCGAGCTGGAGGCTGAAATGGCTCCAGCGAAACCTATCATGGCGGAATGGGGCAATCACCTGGGCGCCGAAAGCACGAAATGCATGCTCCGGCGACCTACCCGGCAGGGGGGAAGGTTGCGAAGGGGAGGTGCTGGTCGACCTTTTCTGCGAGCACGGCGCGGTCGCGTCCAGCATTCTTGGCTTGATAGAGGGCTGCGTCGGCAACACCGAGGAGCTTCTCCGGATCGCGGCCCGACTCAGGGAAGATCGCGATGCCGATCGAGATCGTGATCGAACCCAGGGGCAACTCGTGATGCACGAGGGCGAGAGTTCGGACGGCGTTTCCGAGCATCTCGGCCCGGCCAAGCAGCTTGTCGCGGCTCGTGTCCGGCAGCACCACGACGAACTCTTCACCGCCGAGTCGCGCGCAGATATCGGATGAGCGGAAGCTCGCGCGCAGGAGAGCACCCAATTCACGCAAGACCAAGTCACCGGCTTCGTGTCCGAAAGTGTCGTTGAAACGTTTGAAGTGATCGACGTCGATGGCGAAGATGCCGAGCGACTGGCCGGAGCGGTCTGCGCGTGCCAGCTCACGCGGCAGGGTTTCCTCCAAGTAGCGCCGGTTGAATAGGCCTGTGAGCGGGTCCCGAATCGCTTGCGATTGCAACTTATCGCGCAATTGCAGGTTGGCGATCGTGAGTGCCAATTGCTCGGTCACGGCGCCCGCGAAGGTCCGGCGCAAGGTGACCGGGTCGTCCACGGGGGACTCGACGTTCAGCATGCCAATCGTCTCGCCATGGGCGATGAGCGGAATGCAAGCGGTCGAGCGTGGGGGCAACACTTCCGAGTGAGCACAAATGGCGTCGGTGACAGTGCTGCTCACGTAGTGGGCGTATCCCTTTCGCAACGCAAAGCAGTCCTGCGGCGACAGCGTATCCACGGAGCCCGCTCCCCACTCGAAACCCTTAACGAGCAGATTGCGCGATGCGCTCGTGAGAAACGCCACTCCCGAGCTGTTGCGCAATCGGTCCTTCGCAAACCGGTGAAGCACCGCCCAGGCCTCGTCGAGCGTGAAGCACATTTGGAACTCTTCACCGAGCCCGGCAATGCGTGCCGACTCGCGCGTGCGTTCGACGAGCGTGTCAGCCATCGTGTTGAAGGAGCGGGCAAGGCGCCCGATCTCGTCCCGGCGATTGACCACTGCCCGTCGCCCCAGCCCGCCCTGGGCAACCTCGTCGGCCGCCGCGGCGAGCTCGACGATCGAGCTTCCGACGCTGTAGGATAAATAGATGGCGACGCACAGCGCCACCGAAACAGAAGCCACCGTGCCAAAGGTTGCTATCGCACGTGCCCGGGCGATGGTGGCCGCGGCCATCGTCGTACGTTTCGCAAGCAGGCTCCGCTCGATATCGATGAATTCGTCGACGGCGCTTCGTATGGAGGCGAACAGCTCGTCTTCGCCTCGTACATTGGCGGGTTCGACCGAGCGCAGTGCAGGTTCAGCCAATTCGGTGCGCCAACGTTCGAACAACGCTGCAATGTTCCGAGCTCGGGCCTGCTGGGGAGGGTTGTCCGCGACCAAGGTCTCGAGGCCGGCTGCCATCCGCCAAACCTTCGACGTGGCAGCCTCGTAAGCGTGGAGCCGATTCGGGTCGTGTTTGAAGAGGTACGCCGTTGCATCGCTCTGCGCGTCCGTGATGGTCTTGGCGAGCGCGGCAGTGTCGCCAATGACTTGATTCGTGTGATTGACCCAATCGGCCGAGGCGAGGCTCCGGTCGAGAGCAACGGACCGAATCGTCGCATTGCCCATCATCAACAGGACGGGTACGGTGCACGCCAACAAGATCTGCCAACGAAGCGATACCCGGAGCCATGGGGGGCGACCGTTCGCCGGCGTCGATGCATTCTTCGCCACGATCTCCACAGGTACCGCAATCGTGTGGCTTCGCCAAACCGTTAGCGAGCGGGGCACGTCCGCTGGCATGTGCAAAGGCAACTCTGCGGCGGTCGCCGAACAGCAATTGGCTCCTTGCCAGGGGATTGCACAACGAGCTGTCGACTGAGGCAGTCTTGCCAAGCGTTGGACAGCGAAGAAAAACGCGAGTTGCACCCTCCACGCGGTCGACTGCACCGCCAGCATGGCACTCCGGGTGTGGGAGCAGGATGCTGTGTGATGCTCGTGAACGCGAGCCGGTGCGGGATGACGGCTGCATCGCCAATCACAGCGTCTCCTCGCTCCACGCCACAGGCTGCCGTTCTGGAGTGGTCCGCTCACGAACAGACGACGAGTCATGAGCTCCCCACGCCACGTGGGGCGCCTGCAGGGGCGCTCCAGGAACGGCCAGACGACCTCGGGTCGTTCTTCATCCGGAGATCCTCCCTCGCCGACGGGGTGCGCGTGTCCCACACCGACGCCGGGCGGCTGGCCGCGCTCTCGCCTGGCACTGGTCTTGGCACCTTTCAGCCTGCGGGCGGTGCCCGACGATTATGTTTCTCGTCTGACGACCGTCGGGAACCATACGTTGCAGAACGGCTTTCAACGATGACGTCCTGGTCCATATTGCTCGTGGATGACTCCGACACCTTCCGGGCGCCGATTCGAGCTGCGTTGGTCGCGAAGGGGGTGCGGGTGATCGAGGCAGAGAATGGCAAAGAAGGCCTGATCCGCGCGCGCACCGAGCGCGTGGATCTCATTTTCTCGGACATCCACATGCCGATCATGGATGGCCTCCAGATGGTGCGCGAGCTGAGAATGCTGCGTGAATACGCGACTACGCCGATCTTCGTGTTGACGTCCGACGCTTCCGGGACTCGTGCGGCAGAGGGCAAAAGCGCAGGAGCGACTGGTTGGGTCGTGAAGCCAGTCTCGCCCGAGCTGCTGTGGAAGATTGCTGAAAAGGCGTTGTTCGGAGTCCCCGTCAAGCAGGCAGCGCTCGCTTCGCTGGTGTCGGGTCAATCGGGGCGGAGTGGTCAAAAGTGAGTACCGACAAGCAAGTGCTGGTAGTGGGCCGTGCTGGAGAATCGCTTTCTGGCGTGATCGACGAGTTGCACCAACTCGGGTTCCGAGTGGTTTGGGTCACGTCCTTTGCTGCGGCGCTCGAGTTCGTCGACCTCAACCCGAAGCTCTCGCTGGTCATTGCTAGCGCGTCCGCGGCCGACGAAGGCGGACAAGAATTCCTGCAGCAGTTGAAGAAGGTTCGCGCCTCGTTACCGGTGATCTGGGGCAGCAGATCGAACAGCGCGACCAGAGACTCGCGCCGCCTGACTCCGGATAGTCTGATCCCAGA
>Ga0164308_10001231_pt1 | contig 13582 bp, 13 predicted proteins | sample Whisoiple_246_MG_FD_109983 | JGI IMG/M metagenome (GOLD analysis project Ga0164308, IMG submission 109983) | Soil microbial communities amended with fresh organic matter from upstate New York, USA - Whitman soil sample_246_MG | ecosystem: Environmental > Terrestrial > Soil > Unclassified >...
CCGAGGTCATGCAGGCCCCGAGGTCATGCAGGCCCCGAGGTCATGCAGGCCCGCTCGGCAGATCGTTCGAACCGCGAGGCCGTCTGCCCCGATGGGGCAGCGGGACTCCGCACACTGGTAAGCGCTAGCGCTGCGCCATTTCGCGCTCGCACATCTCGCAAGCGCTTCATGCCCCGCACGTGCTTGGTTCACGCCTTCGGCGTCGACAACTCGTGCCTGGGAACGCGCCTGCTCGCGGTGCGTCAATCCGCCCAACGGCTGGGCCTGGCCTCTGCACAAATGCGGTCACCACTCCGCGGTGGTTCGCACAAGGAGAAGACGATGAGAGCAATTCGATTGATAGCATTGGTAGCGTGCGTTTCTTGGCTCAGCCTCGCCTGCGGCGATGACGACGAAACCACGAGCGGCAGCGGCGGCGGCGCCGGCACGACTGCAGGAACCGGAACCACGGGTGGGTCCGGTAACCCGAGCACGGGTACGGGTACGGGCACTGACACCGGCACCGGCGCGAGTACGGGTACGGGCACCGGCGCGAGTACGGGTACGGGCACCGGCGCGGGTACAGGTACCGGCACCGGCACCGGCGCCGGGTCGAATCAATGACAGAGCCAATCCCCGCCTGATTCAGCAATGACTGACGCAACACCCCTGGAGCTAGAATGACCTGTTTCCGCTCAATTCTGAAGTTTGGCTCATCGTTCTTTTGCTTGTGCCTGCCTGGGATCGCTTTCGCGCAGACGGAGGATCTCACGAGTAAAGGAACGGGCGCCAACGTGAATCAAGACCGCCCAGACTTGCCGGCCGTCGCCGCCAACACGCCCGCGGGGCGCTTCGGCGACAAGGCGCAACTCACCATCTCGAGTGATGCAGGGCTGGAGATCGCTAGTACGTCGGTGAGTGACATCGACGGGTCGACGACCAAGATCACTTTGCGCCCAGCGGTCGACTACTTCGTAGCCAACAATTTCTCGGTCGGCGGGTTCATCGGTCTCGACTATGTCAAAGCCAGCGGCTCGCATGCGACCACTTTCGCAATCGGTCCCCGCGTTGGTTACAACTTGGCGTTCTCGGAAAAATTCACGGTTTGGCCCAAGCTTGGGTTCTCGTACTCGAGCACGGACGTATCGACGGAGGTCTCGACCGGCCCAGACACGACGACTTCCACGGGTGCCTCCGGCTCGCACATTGCGCTCAATGTGTTCGTGCCCGTGATGTTCCATCCGGTGCAGCACTTTTTCATCGGCTTCGGTCCGGCGCTCGACACGGATTTGTCGGGAGATGCGCGGACGACCATCATCGCTGGTCGCTTGACCATCGGTGGTTGGCTTTGAAGCGCGACAGCCGAAAGTCACCAGCTCCATCAGGTTGAGCGGCGGATCCCGACCAGCAGTGGGCACGTCATTTCGGGTTCCGGTCGGGATCGCTCTTTTCATGTTGGGCTAGGAGCAGCTCAGAGGCTGGTTTGGGCGCGAAGAACTCCTGTGCCCAACTGAAACGGACGTGGGCGCGTTCAGCGGCATCGCGATCGATGGGCAAATCCCCGACATACAGCGCGCGCTCGGGCGGCACGCCATAGCGGCGGATCAGCGATTGCAGCATCCCCGGCTCCGGCTTGCGCCGGATGCACGGGGCGTCGGGCAAACATACGCACATTTCAATCAGCACACTCGGCGCAAGCGATGCCCAGGCGCTGTGCCATGTCGACAGGAGCAACGCTTGCGCTTCGGCCTGCGTGAGTAGTCCGAGCGCGACACCGTGTTGATTCGAGGCGATGCCGAATTTCAAACGTGAACGAGGCAATGCGCGCAAGGTTTCCGGCACGTTCGGCATGAGCCGCCACTCGTTCGCGCGGAGCGGATAGTGTTGACCGGGAACGGTCACGTAGCGCAACGTGCCATCCGCGTCGAAGATGATGAGTTCGAGCTGCGGGTCGATCATGGTTCGAGCTCCTCGAGTTTTGCCGCGTAACGACGGGCGTCTGCGAGGAGCCGCTCAGCTTCGTCGCCGCTCGCTTGCTGCGCGCAGAAGGTAGCTTTCGCGGCATGAAAGCGCGCATAGCGAGCGAGGTAAGGCGATAGCTCTCCACGCGCGACTTCGATTCCAGAGTATCTTCGAAAAAGCGCCAACAGGTGCTCGCTTTCATGCTCGGTCAATTGCCACTCCAGCACGGCCGCTGCGAGATCCCAGCCGAGGGGTTCGGCAGCGATCGCAGTATGGTCATAGCCCGTCAGCGTTTCGGGGAGCTTGTGCAGGCTGCCGCTAGCGAGCTTGAGCCACTCGCCGGGGCCCAGCGGACCAGACGCTCCGTACCAGGCGTTGACGGCAACTGGATCGTTCGTGAGGCGCTGCCAGCCACGGCGGCCGAGAAAAATCGCCAGCGCCTCGAGCAGTGCGGGAGATTTGTCATCACTCGTGAGCCGCTCGCCCTCGAGCCAGGCGCGCGCCACGTAACCGTGTATACGGGTGACGCGCGAGCAACCCGTCGCAATTTGCTGCGCAGCCGCGACGTCTGACCATTGCAGGTCGCATGACAGCGGATCGCGACGCAGCACTTGGCCATAGAACTTCAACAGCAGGCGCTGCCCATCTGCCAAGTGAGCGAGAAGCTTGGGACGCTCGAACTGCGGGTAGGCAGCGGGCCACGAGCGAGCCCGTGCGCACGCGTGTTCGCGCCAGCGACCCGCTGAAATGTCCTCGAGGCCCACCACGGGCTGGTCGAACTGTCTGCTCAGCTCGACACGCAGAGTGTCCGTGAGCGACCCGGCGGCGCTGATCGCACACTCGCCGCAGGCTGCCGTGTGGCGCTCCGCGAGCCGCCAAAACTCCCTTGTCTGCTCGGTGGCCATGCTGCCGGGGCCGGCCGCATGCGCGCAAAAATACGCTTGTCGGCTAGATGCAACTCCGAGCCCGTCCAACGCGCGCGCGACGGAAAAGAACGATGATCCAGAAAGTCCGGGACCTTCGTCCACGACCAGCGCCAGATCGCACTCGTCGAAAGACGTCTGCAGCTCGAGCTGTCGATCGAATGGATGTCCGTGCGGTCGGACGGTGCAGCGCCGAAAGTCGATCTGCGCGGCTCGCAGCACCACGGCGACCGCCGCGGACAGGGTGGTGCCGATGGAGCGAAGCCCGAGCACGTGACGGACTCCCCGAGCCTGCCGATGCCCATTCATGTGCGCGATTGCGGCCGCCGCGTATTGTTCCGGGTAGAGCGCGTAGAACGCGAAGCCTTCGGGCGTTTTCAGAACGCCGGTGGCCGCTCCCGCGGCCCCCAGCTGGTTCAGCAGCAGGCGGAGCGAGCCCAATTCTCGCTCGACGCTCCAGCTCACGCGGGGCGCCCGAGGCTGGTGGGGCGACCAAGTGGCGTACCAAGCAGCAGCCGCGTGATCCGTGGCCTCACTGGCGCAACGACGAAGAGCCTCGGGCACGTTTTCACTGTCCCACACGAGTTGTTCGAGTTGACCGCAGCCAATCAACGTTGCGCGGAGCGACGCCAGATCGGGTAAGTCCTGGGTCTTGTACAAGAGCTCGCGCGCCAAGCACTCGATCCGCAGTTCGCAGCTGGTATCACCGTAAATCTGCATTCGGTCTCACACCGCTCTCAGCTGGGCGTAGGTTGGGGGCCGGCAGCCTCGATTACCTTGCCTGGTTTATCGCGCGCAGACGTGCCGTCGTAAGCCGGCAAGCCGCGCGCAGCTCCAACTTTGGCTCACTCCGAGCTGAGAATGCCAGCGGCAGGAGCCAGCGCGATATCGCTCAGTTGCTTTGGCACGCGCACGCTGCGCTGCCTCACGCCAGGCACGTGGTTTCCCGCAGCTGTACGGCGAGCCTTTTGCAGCGCACAGCCACCCGCGTCGCCTGCATTCGCAGGGGGCATTTGTCATGACAGCAAGGTCCAGGAGGTCGGATCCGTGAACACGAAACATGCATTGGCAACCATGGCCTTCGGTTTCTCGGGCCTCGCTTGTGGCTGGCTGGGAGGCATGTATTCCGGCGGAGCAAAGAAAGCGGACGCGCAAGCGTCTGCCCAGCCCACGGCGGGGGTGCCTCAAGCTCGCGAGGTCGGCAATGCGTTCGTCGAAGTCGCGGACCGATTGGCCCCGTCAGTCGTGCAAGTCACGGTGCGTGGGCACGCACGCGCCGCCGCGCGCCGCTCGTCGGCAGGAAGCAACCCATTCGAGGGCACGCCCTTCGAGCGTTTTTTCGAGCAGTTTGGAGACTCCACGCCAGAAGATCGCGCGCCCACGACCGGGATGGGTTCCGGCGTGGCGATCGATGATCAGGGACACATTCTCACCAACAACCACGTGGTGGAGGACGCGGACGAAGTGCGAGTGACGTTCATGGACGGCAAAGAGCTCGCGGCAAAGATCATCGGCACCGACCCGAAGACTGACTTGGCCGTGGTAAAAGTAGACGGCAAAACTCAACCTGCCGAGTTCGGTGATTCGGAGAAGCTGCGAGTCGGAGAATGGTTGATCGCGATCGGCAATCCTTTCGGTCTCGACCATAGTGTCACGGTCGGCGTGCTTTCAGCCAAAGGTCGATATGGGTTCGCGCCCGGTAAGTTGGAAGATTTCCTGCAAACGGATGCCTCGATCAATCCGGGGAATTCGGGGGGACCGCTGGTCAATCTGAGTGGTCGAGTGATCGGCATCAACACCATGATCGCCGGCCTGGGCACCGGCGTCGGCTTCGCCGTGTCGGAGGCCATGGCCAAGCCGATCGCGCGACAGTTGATCGAGCACGGCAAGGTAACGCGCGCCTATATCGGAGTGGGGTTGCAAACGCTCTCGGCCGACTTGCGCAAGGCCTTTGGTGCGAACGCACCTGAGAAAGGAGCGCTCATTTCTCAAGTGCAGAAGGACTCTCCTGCCGCCCTAGCGGGCATTCATGTCGGAGACATCGTGGTCCGCGTCGGCGGCAATCCCACCAATGACTCACGAGCCGTGCAGCACGCGGTGCTTGCCAAGCAAGTCGGGGAGGAGCTGCCGGTGACCGTCTGGCGCGAGGGTAAAACCCTGGATTTCAAGGTCAAGACCGCCCAACTGCCAGGCGATGCCAGCGCGGACAACCCCGAGCCCCGCGCGGACGGCGAGCGCCCGGGCAAGCTCGGTCTCAGTTTGCAAACGCTCACCCCCGAGCTCGCTGAACGCCTCGACGTCGACCGTTCACTGAAAGGCGCTGTGGTCACGGCCGTTCGCCCGCAGAGTCCCGCGGCGCGCGCGGGGCTGCGCAGCGGTGACGCCATCGTGGAAATCGATCGTCAGCCGGTCACCAACGCGGACGACGCCGTAAAGCGGCTAGCGGGCGCTCGAGACGGCGGGCACCTGGTCCGCGTGCAGCGCGCCGACGCTTCGGTGTACGTCGTGCTTTCGGCCTCTAGTAAGCTCGACGCCGCACCGTGACTCGCGAGACCGTGACGGCGCTCCGGGATCATCGTTGCGCTGAATGAAATGCCACAGGCGTGCCGTTCTGCCTCTCCCGCGTGAGACGGCTCATCGCTGAAGTGCATGATCGAACCCAGCACGCTCCGACACAAACCCCCGAGCGGCAAAGCGCGATGCATCGGCGCAGCGCTGATTCGAGAGCGTCTGGTAAATCGCGCGCGCCATTGGCATGGCTGCTGCACCGGCGGGCGCCGGAGGGAGACAAATCAGTGGCTTCAAAAAAAGTAGTACGAGCAAGTGGAAGCGCGAAGGCAACCATCGACCATGACGAGATCCAGGAGTGGGTCGAATCACATGGTGGTCACCCATCGATGGTCAAGAGCACGACCCGGAACGGCCGTGGTGGTCTGCTCCGCATCGACTTTCCGGGTTTCAGTGGAGAGGACACGCTCAAGGAAATTTCTTGGCCCGATTTCTTCAAGCAGTTCGAAGAATCACAATTGGCTTTCCTGTACCAAGACGACAGCTCGGGCCGCCCGAGTCGCTTCAACAAGTTCGTCTCGCGCGCAACGCTCGCAGAGGCCAGCGAGGGAAGACGAGCGAAGCCACGGGCCCCTCGCCAAGCCAAGCAGAGCGCAAAGACCGCACCCCGGGCCGGCAGCGGGCGCTTGGGCGCGAAGAAGGCGGCCAAGGGCTCGAGCACCGCACGAACCCGCAAGTCTCCGACGGCCAAAGCGGCCAAGAAGACGAGCGCGCGACGCACAGGCCAAGCTATCAGCGCGCCGCGCAGGAAATCGACTCGCAAAACCAAAGCGCGCGCTGGTGCAAGTGCCTAACTATTGACCAGCTCCGAGTGGCGCGCTGAACCCGAAAGCGCGTGCGGCCGTCGAATGCGAGCGCCAGCTCGCGGCCGCACTCGCACGTCAGCTCATTTTTGACACGATCCAGAGCGCTCTGGCCCCTAGTCCTGACCATGGTTCGAACCGGGTCGATACGGGACGGGGGATCGCCTGCTCGTTTCCAGTTTGGTCGTCTTTTTGCGGTGGCTTTCGTAGCGGTAGGCTGCGGTGGGCGCTCAAGCCACGGCACTGCCCCAGGCAACGAAGGCGGGGGTGCCTCACCAGCGGGTGGTGCCGAAAACCACGCTGGCGCGGCAATGTCCATCGGAGGCCGGTCGGGCGCCGGCATCAGCGATGATGGCGGAAGCTCAACTGGCGAGACGTGCGCACCCGGTCGGGCCCCGCTACGCCGCCTCACCCGCGCGGAGTACATCGCTAGCCTGACCACGCTCTTCGGTGACGTGAGCGCTGCCACCGCTCTGCTACCGCAAGAACGGCGCTCGTTTCCGGTAGGCAATGCGGCAGACAGCCAAGAGGTCGGGCTCGAGCAAGCCACGGCTTATGCGCGAATTGCCAAGCAGCTAGCACAGCGCACCACGCAGGACCCCGGATCGCTGGCCAAGCTGGCTGCCTGCGCCGCACAACCCTCACCGGACAGCGCCTGCGCACGAACCACGATCGAAACGTTTGCCTCGAAAGCATTTCGACGAACACCGACTGAGCATGAGTTGAACGAGCTGCTCGGGCTGCACGCATCGGTTTCGAGCAGCGGGGGCAATTTCGCCCAAGGCATCGCGGCGGTGCTCAGCGCCATCTTGCAGGCCCCGGATTTTTTGTACCGAATCGAGTGGGGAACCGAAGCAGGTCCGCGCCCAGACGTGCGTCGACTCACGGGCCACGAGATGGCATCGCGCTTGTCTTATTTGTTTTGGGGAACCTCACCGGATGAGGGCTTGCGAGCGGCAGCCGAATCAGGTGTATTGCTCGACTCGGATGGCATCGCGCGGGAGGCGGCTCGGCTGCTCGACGACCCGCGTTCACATGCAGGCTTGGCAGCGTTCTTCGAAGATTTCTTGGAACTCTATCAGCTCCCGGAGCTCGTGCGATCGGATCCCGCGTACTCGGCTCAACTCGGGGGTTGGCTGCAGCGGGCCACTCAACGCTTCATCGAGGCGCAAATCTTCGAGCGGGGAGCGTCGTGGCCTTCCTTGCTCACCGCGGACCGCGCGTTCGTCAATGGACCGGTGTCCGGATTCTTTGGTATCGCCGGGATCAGCGGCGAGCAGTGGCAAGAGGTCGCACTCGATTCAACGCAGCGCCTCGGTTTGTTGACGCACCCGAGCCTGCTGATGACCGGCACATTTTCGGACAGCACGAACCCGACTCAGCGAGGCTATCGACTGATGGAGAAGGTGCTCTGTCGGCACGTCGACGCCGAGCCTCCCAACCTGCCGCTCGAACTGGGGGAGCCCGCGGCGACTGCCGAGACCACTCGCCAGCGCTGGGCGCGACTGACCTCGGGCTCGAACTGTGTACCGTGCCACCGCGACATGGACCAATTGGGTTTCGCTTTCGAAAATTTCGATAGCCTTGGTCGCTACCGCACTCAGGATCACGGGCTCGAGATCGACTCGCAGATCGACGTGACTGGGCTCGGACCAACCCACGGCCCGATCGAGCTGGTGAAAAAGCTGGCCTCAATGCCGGAGACACAGGCCTGTTTTGCACGGCGTTTCGCCGAGTTCGGGCTGGGCAAGTCGTTGGCGGGTGATTCCGCTGGCGCGTGTTTGACGGAAGACATCGCTCGGCGCTTCCAGGCCTCGGGCAGTGACGTACGCGCGTTGCTCTTGAACCTTACCCAGACCGACGCCTTCCTCTACTTGCCGAAGGATCGCTGAACATGAACCGATTTCGCTTGAGTCGACGCACGGTGCTCCGGGGTGCGGGCACGATCGCCATTGCTTTGCCGTGGCTCGAGATCATGCGTGAAGAGCGACCCGCGCGCGCCGCTGGCGCACCCGCCAAGCGCTTCATCGGTGTGTACACGCCCGGCGGCACGGTGCACGCAGTCCCCGCCTCGAACATCCCGGAGCAGTGGTCGCCCAGCGGAACCGAGACCGACTTCGAACTGAGCCGAATCCTGACGCCTTACGAACCGGTGAAGTCGCAGTTGCTCGTGCTCGACGGCATCGACATGAAGAGCGCCGCGGGAGAACAGCAGCAGAGCGGGCTGATTGCCTGGTTGACGGGAGCTGCGCAAAAGAGCTCGGGCGGCGCCTCGAGCTTCGCCACCGGTCCGTCCATCGATCAGGTGCTGAGCAGTCGTCTGAGCGCGGGAAAGCCGCTGAGCAGTCTCGAGCTCGCCGTGCGCTGGGGCACCGGAAGAATGCACGGTCGGGCAACGCCGATGGGCGTGGTCAGCTTCGCCAATGACGCGCCATTTACCCCGCGCCCGCCACTGCTCGATCCGGCCGCGATCTGGAACACACTTTTCGGTTCATTGGGCGATGCTCCGCGAACGAACTGGGACGAGTCGATCCTCGATTACGTCGACCAACGCTACGCAAAGCTTTCGGCGAGGCTCGGCGCAGCTGACAAGCAGCGCATCGATCAGCACTTGACCGCGATTCGCGAGCTCGAACGCGGCTTGGCACAGACCGCCGCTGCACGTTGTGCCCCACCGCCGCTGATTGACACCTCGGACTACGACCCGTTCAGTGGACTTCAATCATCCGACGATGGTTCCCTAGTCGACAGCGTGACGGACGCGGCAATCCCGAAGGTGGGTAAACTGATGCTCGACATGTTGGTCATGGCGCTGGCTTGTGACCAAACCTCGATCGCGACGTTCATGTGGACCGACTGCGAAGCGAAGCACACCTATCCGTGGCTGAGCTTGCCCGAGACATTCAACTACTACCAAAACGGCGGTGGTTATCAGCCTGAACCGTGTGCACGAATCGGTACCTGGTACGCTTCTCAGAACAGCTACTTGCTGCAGCAAATGGCCAAGGTGGACATGGGCGGGCATTCCCTGCTCGACGAAAGCGTCGTGTTCTTCGGTTCAGAAGAGTCGCATCCCGCGAGCCATCGCAAAGAAAACATGCCGTTCTTGCTTGCTGGTGGCGGCGGTGGGCTACGCCCGGGTCGTTGGCTGACGTACGACAGCGCTTCGCACAACGACCTATTGCTTGCGATCTTGGCTCTGTTCGACGACCACCGAGCCACGTTCGGTGACGAGAGGTTCTGCTCGGGTGCGGCGCTGCCAAACCTCACGTGAGCGCGCGAGTGGCTCGACCAACGCGCGCTCCCTCAGTGCAAATAGGCTTTTATCGCGGGGTACCAAACACCTGCCATCCGCGAATATCCGGCTTGGTTCGGGTGCACGCCATCACCGAGCTCCGAGGAGGGAAAGCCGGTGAACTGATCGACGAGGATGACGTGCTTGCCAGCGTTGGCACGACTTTGCACGACTTGAGGAACCGCATTGTTGAAGCTAGTGATGTCGCTGGCCTTGGAGGGCTCGGGAATGATCTTGGCCACCACGATCAACGCGTTGGGAAGTTTGCTGATGATCTGGTCGATCAGCGAGCCGAGGCGCTCGGGCGCGCCCGAGGTCATGCCCTGATTGATGTCGTTGGTGCCGAGGTGCAGCAGCACGATGTGAGGCGCCGGGTTGAGCGCCGGATCGGGGATCAGGTCATCGACCTGCTTGATAGTCCAACCAAAGTGCCCCTCGTGAGACTTGGGGAAGCTGACGCCGGAGACCGTGTTGGGCCCATTGGATAAGCTGCCCACGAAGGTGATGTTCTTTTTGTCGGCGATCGCTTTTGCAAATAGCTCGACGCGATAGCCTCCGGAAAAGCCGGTTCCGTCAGTGATTGAGTCGCCGAGCGGCATGACTTTGCACACGCCGCTCGCAGGGCACGGCTGGAATTCTGCTGCACCTGCGCTTCCCGCAGTTGCTTGGCCACCGGTCGCGGAAGCGCCGCCGCCTGCAATGCCTGCTGCGCCGCCGCTCGGTCGACCGCCGCTACCGGCGCTTCCCCCGCTCGGTACGGAGCCTCCGGCGCCCGCGCCGCCTAGGCCCGCGCTGCCTCCACTCGCGACCGTTCCACCACTTGCGACGTTGCCACCAGCGGAGCTTCCACCCACAGGAGGGGAGCCCGCCGAGCCGGAGATCGCGCCGCCGGTCGCGAGGCCGCCGCTCGCGGGGGAGCCCCCGCTGCCGCTCGTGGCGTGCGCGTTTGCGCCCGCGGCGTTGGTCGTTCCGCCGTTCATCGCGTTCGAGTCGGACGGCGATGACGAACACGCGCCCACCAACGCGCTCGCTCCGAAAAACAGGGACCAGAGCATCGGACGCGATCTGTGATTCATGGCAAAGTTCACTGGCGGGGATTAAAAGGAGCCGAGCTCGCTCGCGCCACCGACATTTGATCTTACTGTCTCCAGTACCCGGATCTTGTCGCGCGAAATGAGTGTAGCTGGCCGCGGCTCATTCAGCGGCTGGCGCGGCTTCGCAAGACCACTCGGCGCACTCGCCGAGTTCGCGGACTACTCGGGGACGATGGAGACCGTAGTAAGCTGCTGTTGCCATGATTTCAGGCTGGGTTTGGCGTTTGGCGTTGGTTTTTGTGGTTGCCATGCCGAGGGCGGCCGGTGCAGCGCCCAGCGATCTGGGGACGTTTGGCTACAGCGCGCCCGCCGAATGCCCGACCCGCGTGGATTTTTCGACTCAGGTGGCGGCGCGGACCACCGGCTGGCTTTTGCCTTCCTCGCCCTTCGCGGTGGTGGTTTCCATCGAGCGAGACGCAGGGGGTGTTCTCGGACGCTTAACATTCGCGCGCGGGCAGCAGAACACCGTGCGCGAGCTGCAGGCGGCTGGCTGCAACGAACTCGTGCAGGCGCTCGCGTTCATCGTCGCGCTCCTCATCGACCCTCAGTCGAGCTCGAAACCGCTCTTGGCCACTGGAGAGGTCCGGCCGCCAGCGGTCTTCCCGGTGCCCGCCGCGGCGCCAACGCAGCCACTGCCGGCGCGCCTCTGGTTCATCGCGGGACCAGAATTAGCGCTCGAAACCACGATGACCGGTGACGCCGCGTTCGGTGAGCGTGTCTTTTTCGGAGTTGGACGAGGAGATCGTTCACTGGCGATGAGCTCTGCGCGGCTCATCTTGGGCCGCGTCGTGAGCCATGCCGAGAGTCCGAGCGGCGAGCGCGCCGAGTTCGAGCTCGTCGCTGCGCGCCTCGAAGGCTGCTTGCTGCGCTGGGCCAACGGTGGACTCGGCGTCGAGTTGTGCCCTTTCGCAGAGCTCGGACGGCTGCGAGCAATCGGGATCCACCGGGCCGGCAACGTCACGCGGGACGAGCCCTGGGGCTCTCTCGGCCTGTTGCTCAGGCCGACCTGGACCTTTTCACGCCGGCTCGTGCTCGGAACCGGCCTTGGCGTGCAGCTTCCACTTCGGCACTACCATTTTGCGTTCACCGGGTCCCCCGAGCTCACTCGTACCCCGGAGGTCGCAATCGAAGCGTCACTTTGCCTGGGCGTGCGCTTTCCGTGATCCGGTGGCACCGCTGGCCGCATTGTTGGATGAATCATTGTCTGCTCGAGCCGCCCTGAGCAAATCTGCCCGACTCGAGGCGGCGGACGCGCGCGACCGCAACGCCCGGCTGGCCGCGCTCGCCCGCGAGCACTTCCCCTTTATCTGGCGCTCATTGCGTCGCTTGGGCGTGACGGAACCCGCGGTCGACGACGCGGCTCAGCAGGTGTTCGAGGTCGCCGCACGTCGCCTTCCAGATCTGGAAGTCGGGCGAGAGAGGGCGTTTCTATTCAAGACTGCGTTGCTGGTCGCGACCGAAGCGCGCCGAACCGCAGCGCGCGCCCGCTCCGAGCAAGCGGGTCAGGAACTCGAATTGCTCCCTGATCCGGCCCCGAGCCCGGAAGACTCGACACTCCTGCAAGAAAACAGATTGTTCCTGGATCGGGCCCTCGCTGCGCTGGGACTCGACGAGCGCACGGTGTTCGTATTGTTCGAAATCGAGGAGCTCTCGCTCAGCGAAATCGCCAAGCTCGTCGAGATTCCGCGCGGGACCGCTGCGTCACGTCTGCGACGTGCGCGCGAGTCGTTCCACAACGAGGTCAAGCGCTTGCGCGCCCGACGTGAGTTTCCCCGGAGGTCCCCGTGACTAACCCGCAACGCTTGATCGAAGCCGCTGACGATTTCGAGCGCGATCTCATTCGCTCCGCGCATGCAGATGCACCGAGCCAACGCGCGCTCGAGCACCTGCTGCTCGGTCTTGGCGTCGAATTGTCCCAGTTGCCGTCCAGCATGGCCAGCTCCGCACCGCTTGCAACGACCAGCGGCAAGCTCGGCGGCGCGGTGCTCGCAAAGTGTTTTCTCACGGGTCTGACGCTCGGACTCGCCACCATCGGCGGTGCACAGGTGGTGAGCGAGATGCTCGAGCACCGTGGCCCTCGCGCCGTCGAAGCGCCGCAATCATCCGTTCAGCGCTCGCCGAGGCTTGCCGCACCGCCCTACATCGTCTCCCCAGCTGCGCCGTGGGAGAGCGCACGGCGGACGCCGGAAATAGCGCCGTCGGCTTTGCTCCCAGGCGCCCGGCCGCGGCAGGTCGCTGGCGCAACCCTCGACACCCGGGCAGCCGCGAAGCCCGCTGCTGACCCACCTGCGACAGAGCCGACTGCGAACGCTGCCGCGACCAAGACGCCCGGCATTGGCGCGTTCGAGTTGGAGGCGGTAAAAGCGCCATCCAGCACGCTCGCGCAGGAAACGCGCTTGCTCGATGCGGCTCGCCAGGCGCTCGCCCGAGGGGACTCGCACAGCGCGCTTTCCACGCTCGAAAGTTACGAGCGAACATTCCCCAACCCTGCGCTTGCACCGGAAGCGTCGGTGCTGAAGGTGCGTGCCTTGCTCACAGCGGGAGACCGCGCGGGTGCCGAAGCACTCGGACAACGCGTCATCGAGCGCGCGCCGCACAGCGAGCACGCGGCCGCCGTCCGCGCCGCGCTCGGAATTCGGTCCAAACCGTGACACGCTTGGTCGAATGCGTGATCCGTTGCGCGGTGCCCGCGCATTATTGGGGGGAGGTCGAATCATGAGAGCTGATCTGGGTGGGTTGATTGCCGCGACCTTCGTCGTGGCGTGCGGGGCAAAGTCGGTCGACCTGGGCAACGAGCCGTTGATTGCCACGGCGGGGGCAAGCGGTAGCGTCAGCGTCAGCCCAAACGGTGGTGCCCCCGAGATGGTGGGAGCGGGTTCTGGGAACAGCGTGAAGGGCGGCGCGGACAACATGAGTTCGAGCGGCGCGAGCAGCTCAGGCAGCGCGAGCAGCTCAGGC
>Ga0164308_10001232_pt1 | contig 13577 bp, 10 predicted proteins | sample Whisoiple_246_MG_FD_109983 | JGI IMG/M metagenome (GOLD analysis project Ga0164308, IMG submission 109983) | Soil microbial communities amended with fresh organic matter from upstate New York, USA - Whitman soil sample_246_MG | ecosystem: Environmental > Terrestrial > Soil > Unclassified >...
CCCCCGGAAAGATTAAGACTCTCCGCGAACCCGGCAGAGCCCGGTTACCCTTGCTACGTTTCCGTCCTGGGGGAGTTGGCCTGGATGCCGCCTCGCGGAGAGCTGAGACGAGTCTACCCGGTCCCGAACGGACTCGAGATCAGTCCTCGAGAGGAACCGCGCGGATGCCGCCCTCCACCGTCGCGACGACGAGCACCCGCCGCGCGGTGAGGCCGCGGAGCGCGTCGAGAACGGCCGGCGCATCCTCCTCCCCGAGTGCGAGCACTTCGTCGGGGACGCTCGCCCGCATCGTCGTGACCTGGGCCCCCGTCTCGGACCGGACGGCCGCGACGAGGCCCGACGCATCGCCGCCCGTGACGAGCAGCACGCGCCCGATCGTCTGGCGCGGCACGACGTCGCGCGCGATCCGGCGATCGGAACGCCACACGGCGAAGTGGTAGGCGAACACGACCGCCGTCGCGATGAGGAGGCCGAACGGTGCGCGGATGCGCTCGACGAGCCCGCCGGCTTCGGTGGGGCCGAGGACGAACTGGAAGAGACGGAAGCCGATGAGCAGCAGCGTGACCACGGCGACGATCGCGCTCGCGCCGAAGATCGCGATGAGGTACACCCGCCTGGCGGGGAGCGCGGCCTCCTCGGCCGGCACGGACCGCGTGGGATTCCACGCGATCCACCACACCGGCAGGCCGACCGCGAGCGCGCTCAGCCCGCCGAGGAGGAGCGTGCGGGGGTCGGTGTCGACGAGCGGCGACACGATCGAGGCGAGGAGGGCGTTGACCACGACACCCAGGCCGCTGGCGGCGCCGACGAGCGCGACCGCCGAGATGAGGAGGCGACCCGACCGGCGCACCGAATCGGGACGGGCGGACAGGATGCGGCTCTGCGCCGTCCACACGATTCCCCCGACGAGCGCGGAGGCGACGGCCGTGTCGAGCGGACGCAGGACGACGGCGACGGCGTCCGTGCCGAAGACGAGCTGGAGCACGACGAAGAGCAGCGTGCCGACGGCGAAGAGCGTCAGCGCCGCCGCAGCCCCCACAGTCAGGATGAGAAGGACCGACGCGAAGCCGCCGCGTCCCTCGCGTCCCCGCTCCCTCGTCCAGTGCCACCACCACACCGCGGCGCCGATCACGGCCCAGGTGAGCGCCTGCCCCACTTCGAGCAGCCACGGTCGCGTCGACACCAAGACCGGGAGGAAGATCTCCAGGCCCGCCGAGACGATGGCGCGCAGCGCCCCGATCGAGCCGACCGTCGCGACGATCAGTCCGTACACGGTGCCGATCGCAGGAGTCACCTCGACGAGTCGCGTCGGCGCGGTCGCGGCGCTGCGGCGCATCCAGCGGTGCCAGACCCACACTCCGCCCCACACCAGCGCGACGCACGCCGACGATGCGTCCCACCGCCCGTCGAGCCCTTCCGCGATGGCCGATGCGGCGCCGATCGTCGCCGTCACGAGCGCCACGAGGCTCATCGCCACGAGGTACAGCGCCCACACGAGCGAGGCCCGCTCCGCGGGGTCGCGCAGACGTCGGTGCTCCCACCACCACAGCATGCCGGCGAGCGGACCGGCGATGAAGGTGAAGGCCAGCGCCCGCGCGAGGCCCGCGTCGTCGGTCACGAGCGTGCTGCCCGGATCGAGGACGCGGGTGAGCAGACCGCTCAGTCCGATGGCGGCCACCGTGACGAGGGCGAACAGGAGGACGAGGACGATGATCCGGCGCACCGTGCTCTGCGCCCGGCCCGCGCCGGGAGCCGCCGTCTGCGCGGGTCCCGTGACGGGCGCCTCCCCCGGCGCGCTCATCAGCGCACCCCGCCGGCGCAGATCGTGAACTCCCAGGGCGCGGTGTCGACGAGCCACTCACCGCCCTCGCGGACGAGCGTGAACGATCCGTCGCTCTCGTACTCATCCGCGCCGAACGGGCCCGAACCCGTGACCGTCGTGATGACGACGTCGACGCGGGCGCTGTCGCCGGTCTCTTTCGTGGCGACGAGGGCGACGCGACTGTCGCCCTGCACCGGGTCGATGCGATCGCATGTGTCGGCGGTCTCCGTCGCGAGGTATCGCCGCGCGGTCGTGAGGTCGCCGTCGGTCACCGCCTGCGCATAGCGCTGCACGACGCCCTGCGGCGTGCCGGCGGGAAGCATGTCGGGCGTCCCGCGTGTGAGCACGGCGATGACCGCGATCACGATGACGACGCCGACCCCGGCGAGCAGCGCGATGAGGAGGATTCTGGATCGACGACCGTCTTCCGTCATGGGCACATCCTGGCAGGCCGGGGGCGCGGCATCCGGGACCAATGTCCCGACTCCGTGCGCGGGGATCTCCCAGGCCACGCGCCCCGCTGCGCGTCTAGGATCTGCAGAAGGGGCAATGAGGCCCGGGGGCGCGGGACCAGGGAGGTCGCAGTGGCGGATTCGACGGTGACGGATGCCTCGATCAGCGCGTCTTCGCAGCCGGGGGCCATGGACGCCGGCACGTTCAGCCGCACCACCGATCAGATCCTCGCGTCCGTCGGGCGCGTCATCGACGGCAAGCCCGACGCCGTGCGCTCCGCGCTCGTGTGCCTTCTCGCCGAAGGGCACCTCCTCATCGAGGACGTGCCGGGCGTGGGGAAGACGATGCTCGCACGGGCGCTCGCGGCATCCGTCGACGCAACCGTCCGTCGCATCCAGTTCACCCCCGACCTCCTTCCGGGAGACGTGACGGGGGTCAGCGTCTTCAACCCGGTCGAGCGCGAGTTCGAATTCAAGCCCGGCGCCATCTTCGCGAACATCGTCATCGCCGACGAGATCAACCGGTCGTCGCCCAAGACGCAGTCCGCCCTCCTCGAGGCGATGGAGGAGCGGCAGGTCACGGTGGACGGACGCTCGCACCTCCTCCCCGAGCCCTTCCTCGTCGTCGCGACGCAGAACCCGCTCGAGATGGAGGGCACCTACGCCCTCCCCGAGGCGCAGCGCGACCGGTTCATGTTCCGCATCTCGATGGGCTACCCCGACGCGAAGTCCGAAGCACTCATGCTGCGCCAGCGCGACACGGTCAATCCGCTCTCCGCCATCCGCTCGGTCGTCTCGGCCGAGCACATCGAACAGCTCATCGCGTGGGCGCGCGGCGTGCATGTCGCTCCCACGATCGAGGACTACGCCGTGGCGCTCTCGCAGGCCACGCGCAGCCACTCCGACCTCCGCCTCGGCGCGAGCCCGCGCGCGACGCTGCAGCTCGTGCGCGCCGCCAAGGTGTGGGCGGCCCTCGACGGCCGGGGCTTCGTCATCCCCGACGACATCACCGCCCTTCTCATCCCCGTCTTCGCGCACCGGCTGATCCCGACGCGCTCGGCGGGCGGATCGCGGGCCCGCTCCGGCGCCGACGCGATCACGACGATCCTCGAGCGCATCGCGCAGAGCGTGCGCGTCCCCATCGCGGCCAGGCAGTAGGTGCGGATGATGAAGCGGCTGTGGCCGTTCACGGCCCGCGGGACGGGAGCCCTGCTCCTCGCGGTCGCCTGCTTCATCGCCGCGAACGAGCTCGGAGTCGTCGAGCTGCTGTACTTCGGCGTGCTGCTGCTCGGCATCCTCGTCGCGTGCCTCATCTCGCTGCACGTCGTGCGGCGGACCGACCGCATCACCCGGTCGCTCTCCCCCGACGTCGGCACGGTCGGCAGGCCGTCGACCGTCGTCGCGCGCGTCGGCGTGCGGTCGCCCTTCCCGACGGCGCCCGGCACCTGGGAGGACACGCTGCCCAAGGGCGTCACGGGGCTCTCGCGCGGCCTCTTCCCCGCTGTCGGCTCGGGCCTTGCCGGCGTCGACAAGCTCGTCGAGCTCGAGTACACGATCACGGGCGTGCGGCGCGGCATCCATCTTCTCGGCCCTCTCGTGGTCACCTCGACCGATCCCTTCGGACTCACGCGGCGCCGCACGGTCTTCGCCGACCGCTCCAACGTCACGATGGCGCCCGCGATCATCGAGCTGTCGGCGCTGACGAATCTGCTCGGCGACGCGGGCGGCACGCTGCACACGCAGAACAACCAGCTCGGCCAGGGCGCCGACAACCTCGTCGCGCGGCCGTATGTGCCGGGCGACTCGATGCGGCGCATCCACTGGCGCGCCTCGGCGCACCGGGGCGACCTCATGGTGCGGCAGGAGGAGCAGGAGTCCACGCCCGACGCCGTCGTCGTGCTCGATCGCGGAGTGCTGCGCTACACGAGCGAAGCGATGACCGCGACGGGCGCCGACCCCGGGTTCGAGTCGGCCGTCTCGGTTGCCGTGTCGGTCATCACGAGGCTCGTGCACGACGGCTACGCGGTCGACGTCATCGACTCCGACGGCACTGCGCTGACCGAACGCATCGACGGCGGCGACATGACGGCGGTCGAAGACGTGCGCACGTTCTTCGCCACCCTCACGGCCCGCAAGGACGACCACCTGCACCGGCTCCCCAAGATCTTCCAGGGCGTCATGACGGGTCCTGTCGTGCTCGTGACGGGGCGATTCGACAGGCAGGATGCCGATGCGATCGCGCCTGTCGTGCACCACAGCTCGCTTCCCATCCTGTTCGCCGTCGCGCCCGCGCGCGAGGCCACCGAGCGCGCGCTCGACTGCGGCTGGCACGTCTCGAGGATCGATCCCGACGCCGACATCGCCGGTGCGTGGGCGGGGGTCGTGGAACGGGGGGTGAGCCGTGCCCTCCGTTGAGGCGCGTCCCGCGGCACCTGGCGCGGGTGGCTCGAGGCGGACGGAGCGGGTGGTCCGCCGGCCCGAAGACACGCGGCGCCCCGACGACCGGGATCAGCGCCGGCCCGCCGACCTACCGCTGACCCTCGGGGTGTTCGTCGCGATCCTCGCGGCCCTCATGCCCGTGCTCGGCGTCGTCAAGCCGTGGCCGTGGCTCGGCGTCTCGCTCCTCCTCGTCATCCTCATCCTCGGCGCCGGCTACGTCGCGCGACGCTATCGCCTGCCGGCGGTCGCGGTGAGCCTCATCGAGGTCTCGATCTGGGCCGTCGCGCTGACGTTCCTGTACTTCCGCGACACGGCGCTCCTCTGGCTCATCCCGACGCCCGAGACCTTCCGCGCGATCCCCGAGTCGATCGCGGTGGCCTCCAACGACATCGCGCTCGGCGCGGCGCCCCTCCAAGCCGGCCCTGAGCTGTCGTTCCTCATCGTCGGCGCGACGGCGCTGCTGGCGATCATCATCGACCACGTCGTGCTGACGGCGCGGATGCCTCTCCTCGCCGGGGTCGGACTGATCGCCGTGTCGCTCATCCCCTCGATCGCGGTGCCGCGCGGCATCGAGGTGTGGTCGTTCGTGCTGCTGGCGGGGGCCATCCTCTTCCTCATCCGGGCCGACACCCGGTCTCGAGAGCCGCAGGGTGAGCGCGAGGCATCCCGATCTGCGGGAGTGCCGGCCACCGCCCTCGGAATCGGTGCGATCGCCGTCGTCGTCGCGGTCGTCGCGGCGCCTCTTCTCCCCCAGCCGACCGCCCAGCCCGGAGGGGCGGGGATCGGCGCAGGGCCCGGTATCGACGTGACACTGCAGCTGGGCGACGACCTCCGCCGCCCCCGCGAGACGGTGTCGCTGCTCGTGCACACCGACATGTCGTCGGCGCCGTATCTGCGCGCCGCGACGCTCTCCGAGTTCACGGGGTCGGTGTGGCAGCCCGACCGCTCCCGCTCCCTCCCGCTCGGCAGCGAGTTCGCGCTCAGCGACGTGTCGGTCGAGCCCGACGTGCGGGTCGCCGAGTACACGACGACCGTCGAGGTGCGCGATCTCGTGTCGCCGTGGCTCCCCGTCACATTCCCCGCGGTGGCCGTCAACGGGCTGCAGGGCGACTGGGAGGCCGTCCCGTACAACCGCACCGTGCTCTCGCGCACGACCTCGACCGCGGGGCAGGTGTACGAGATCGTGTCGCATCAGCCGCGGCCCACGCTCGAGCAGATGCGCGCTGCGAACTCCGGCGGCCCGCAGATCCGCGACGACACGACCGCCCTCCCCGACGACCTGCCGACGATCATCCGCGACACCGCGCAAGAGGTGACCGCCAACGCCACCAACGACTACGACGCTCTCGCCGAGCTGCAGCGCTGGTTCCGCGGCGGCGCGTTCCGCTACTCCCTCGACGCGCCCGTCGAGGACGGCTTCGATGGCAGCGGCGCCGACGCCGTGGCGAAGTTCCTCGATGTCAAGGAGGGCTACTGCGTGCACTTCGCGTCGGCCTTCGCCCTCATGGCGAGGACGCTCGGGATGCCGTCGCGCATCGTCGTCGGCTACCTGCCGGGCAACGCGACCAACGACTCCGTCGACGGCGAGACCGTGTACGAGGTGACGAGCAGCATGCTCCACTCGTGGCCCGAGGTCTACTTCGACGGGATCGGCTGGGTTCCCTTCGAGCCGACCACGGGACTCGGCGTGCCGACGACCTTCGCGCCGGCGGCGACGTCGCAGGGATCGGCCGACAATCCGCAGGACTCGCCGCTCGAGCCCTCCACCTCGGCGACCCCCGACCTTCCGGAGTCCGACCGCAACACGGGCGACTCGGGCACGACCGATGCGAGCTCGACGACGACCAGCGTGAACCCGCTTCCGTCGGTGGGCATCGTGATCGTCATCCTGCTCTTCCTCGCGATCCCTGCCGTTCTCCGGACGGTGCAGACGCGCTCGCTGCTGCGCGCAGCGGAGCAGGGCGACGCCGTCGCGGCGTGGCTCGTCGTGGTCGATGCCGCGATCGACCTCGGCATCCCGGTGCCCGCGAGCGAGTCGCCGCGCTCGCTCGGCAGACGCCTGATCGATGAGAGCGGCGCGCCGCTCGCGCAGACGACGCAGCTCGTACGCGCGATCGAGCGCGCGAGCTACGCGCAGGGCGGCAAGCATCGGCTGTGGGAGTCGACTCCTCTGTCGGATGCCGCGACCGCCGTCCGGACGGCCCTCTTCGAGAACGCGTCCTCGGCGCAACGGCTCGTGGCCGTCATGGTGCCGAGGTCGCTGGTGATCCGCCCCGGCTCGGTGTACGCCGGTGCCGGCGCCCGCGCCCGCTCCCGCTCCCGCTCCTGACCCCCGCTCCCCCGGGCGGGCGCGGCGAGACGAGGGTCCGACCCCGACCCCAGGGGCTGGTTCGACGCGCTCTTCGCGCGCGGGTAGGATGGCCTACGGCCCTCCGGGGTCTGGAGGATTCGCCTAGTGGCCTATGGCGCACGCTTGGAAAGCGTGTTGGGTGAAAGCCCTCAGGGGTTCGAATCCCCTATCCTCCGCTCATGTCCTGAGTCGCGACCCCGTTCACGAACGAGTCGCGACTCAGGACTTTTTTGTGGTTTGGCGCTCGCCGACCAGGCTTGCTCGCAGGCCCTGCACGTTCGCGGGCGCACGAAAAAGCCCCGACTGTTACCACACAGCCGGGGCGAGACGAATGAGAAGTTCGCCTATCACCACCAGCGTACCGCGCCCACCTGGGAGATGGCCCGGCGCCGGCGCAGTCCGCGACCGGCAGCGCCGCGACGGTATCTCAGAGGTCAGGGTTCGACTCCGGGTCGCCTGCGAGCCGATCCGCTTCGCGGGCCACCGCCTCCTGCTCGGCCTCGCTCAGCGGCGGGAGGCCGACCTCGTCGGCCGGTATGCCGGCGTAGGGGTCGGCGCCGGGAAACTCCTGGCTGAAGGAGCCCGCGACAACTCCCCCCGGGGGAACTTCGTCTCCAGCGGCGCCCAAGAGGGTCTCCTCGCCGGGAGCCTGCTCCGGTACGTCGTCTCCGAGGTGCTTACGGTGCCATTCGCCGCTCATGTTCACTCCCACCAGTACAACGGTTGATGCAGTCTACGGGTGGTCGTCAGTAGCGCGGCTTGCGGTGAGGACGGTCGTCGTCGCGACGCGCCCCGCGCCCGGGGCCACCCGTGTCCAGCCGCAGTTCGATGAGCCGTCCCGAGATGCGGGTGTCGGCGAGCCGGTCGAGCGTCGCCCGCGGGAGGTCAGCGGGGAGCTCGACGAGCGAGAAGTCCGGCCGGATCTGGATCGCCCCGAAGTCGTCGCGCTTGAGGCCGCCCTCGTTGGCGAGCGCCCCGACGATCTGGCGCGGCTCGACGCGATGGCGTTTGCCGACGGCGATCCGGTACGTCGCCATTCCCGACCGGGGTGTGCGAGGCCGGCGCTCGCCCCCGTCGCGATCGCGGTCGAAGCGCCCGGGCCGCTCGCCACGGTCGCGGTCGCCGCGGTCGCGGTCGCCGCGGTCGCGGTGCGTCGGCTCCGGATCCGGCTCGAGCAGAAGCGGCGACTCGCCCTGGGCGACCACGGCGAGGGCGGCCGCGACATCCACTTCGGGAATGTCGTGGTTGCGCACGTAGTGGGCGACGATGTCGCGGAAACGGTCGATGCGCTCCGTCTCGCCGAGGGCCGCGGTGATGCGGTCGTCGAAGCGCGCGAGACGCGTGACGTTGACCTCGTCGACGCTCGGCAGCGGGATCTCGGTGAGCTCCTGACGCGTGGCACGCTCGATCGCCCGTACGAGACCGCGCTCGCGCGGCGTCACGAAGCTGATGGCGTCACCGGCCCGTCCTGCGCGACCCGTACGGCCGATGCGGTGCACGTACGACTCGGTGTCGGTGGGGATGTCGAAGTTGACGACGTGCGAGATGCGCTCGACGTCGAGGCCGCGCGCGGCCACGTCGGTCGCCACGAGGATGTCGAGCTTTCCCGACTTCAGCTGGTTGATCGTCTTCTCGCGCACGGGCTGCGCGACATCGCCGTTGATCGCGGCGGCCGAGTATCCGCGAGCGCGAAGCTTCTCGGCGATCTCTTCCGTCACGCTCTTCGTGCGGCCGAAGACGATCATGCCGTCGAAGTTCTCGGTCTCGAGAATGCGCGTGAGGGCGTCCATCTTCTGCTGGAACGACACGATGAGGTAGCGCTGCGTGATCGTCGCCGACGTCGTCGTCTTGGTCTTGACGGTGATCTCTTCAGGGTCGTGCAGATACTGCTGCGAGATCCGCCGGATCGCTGCCGGCATCGTCGCCGAGAAGAGCGCGACCTGCTTCGTGTCGGGGGTGTCGGCGAGGATGGTCTCGACGTCTTCGGCGAAGCCCATCTTGAGCATCTCGTCGGCCTCGTCGAGCACGAGGAACTTCAGCTCGGTGAGGTCGAGCGTGCCTTTGTCGAGGTGATCCATGATGCGCCCCGGCGTGCCCACGATGATGTGCACGCCGCGGCGGAGGGCCGACAGCTGCACGCCATAACCCTGGCCGCCGTAGACGGGGAGCACGTGCACGCCGCGCAGGTGCGACGCGTACTTCTCGAACGCCTCGCACACCTGCAGCGCGAGCTCGCGCGTCGGTGCGAGCACGAGCGCCTGCGGCGTCTTCTGCGACAGATCGAGTCGGTCGAGGATCGGCAGGGCGAACGCCGCCGTCTTGCCGGTGCCGGTCTGTGCGAGGCCCACGACATCGCGACCGGCCAGAAGAGTCGGGATGGTCGCCGCCTGGATCGCCGACGGCGTCTCGTAGCCGACGTCGCGCAGCCCCGCGAGCATCGGATCGCCCAATCCGAGGGCGGCGAAGGTCATCGTGGCGGGCTCCTCCGGAGCCGCTTCCTCGATCGGGACATCGGACGTGGTCACGCTTCAGGGTAATGCGCAGTCCCTGTGCGGCGACAGGATGCCGCTGCCGACGCTGCGTGTCGCGCGGCGCCGGCCGCGGCATCCGGAACCCTACGGATGCTCGTCGAGGGCACGAGCGATCTGCCGGAACTCGTCAGGGGTGATCTCGCCACGCGCAAGGCGCTCCTCCGCGATCTGGCGAGCCGAAGACGGCGCCGCCCGCGGCGCCTGCCCGGCGCCCGTGGATTGACCTGAGGTCGACATCCGCACGATCAGGATGATGAGGGCCGCCAGGATGAGCAGGAGAAGGATGCCGCCGAGCCACATCCAGCCCCATCCGAAACCGTGTCCGTACATCATGAGCTGCCCGCCTCTCCCCCGCCGGGCAGATCGCCGGCAGGTGAGTCGATCATCCCTCTCGTGAACGGAATCGAACAGGCCGAACGTCCTGCCCGGCGTTCACGACCGCCGGCCCAGGATCGCGCGGACGCTCGCCTCCGGCCGAAGATCCAGGCGACGGAGGAGCTGCGCGTTGACGGCGACCACGATCGTGGACAGCGACATCAGGAGGGCGCCGACCGACATCGGGAGCACGAATCCGAACGGAGCGAGAACACCGGCCGCGAGGGGGACCGCGATGAGGTTGTAGCCCGCCGCCCACCACAGGTTCTGCTTCATCTTGCGGTAGCCGGCGCGCGACAGCTCGATGACCGACAGGACGGAACGCGGATCGTCGCTGGCGAGGATGACGCCGGCAGACGCGATCGCGACGTCGGTGCCCGCCCCGATCGCGATGCCGACGTCGGCCTGCGCGAGGGCCGGTGCGTCGTTGACGCCGTCTCCGACCATCGCGACCCGTCGGCCCTCGCGCTGGAGTTCGGCGACCTTCGCCGACTTGTCCTCGGGGCGCACTCCGGCGAACACGCGGTCCACACCGAGATCGCGACCGACCGATCGGGCGACGGCTTCGGCATCGCCGGTGATCATGACGACCTGGATGCCGAGCTCATGCAGGGCATCGACGGCTTCACGCGATTCGGGGCGCACCTCGTCGGCGAGCTTCACCCCTCCGATCACCACGCCGTCACGGAGGACGTGAAGGACGATCGCGCCGTCTTCGTGCCACGCGGCGGCCGATGGCACCTCGCCGACCCCGGCCTGTTCGAGCAGCCGCGGGCCGCCGACGCGGATCTCCTGACCCTCGACCGTCGCGACGACACCGATCGCGGGCGAGGAGGAGAAGCCGACGGATGCCGCGACCGCGAGTCCGTGGTCGGCTGCAGCGCGCACGATGGCCCGCGCGAGAGGGTGCTCGCTGTCGGCTTCTGCGGCTGCGGCGAGCGCCAGGACCGTGTCAGCGTCGATGTCGCCGACGGGCGCGATGTCGGTGACGGTCGGCTCGCCCTTCGTGAGGGTGCCGGTCTTGTCGAAGAGGACGCTATCGATCGCGCGCATACTCTCCAGCGCGAGGCGGTCTTTGATGAGAACTCCGCCGCGCGCGGCACGTTCGGTGGCGATCGCGACCACGAGCGGGATCGCGAGGCCGAGCGCGTGCGGGCACGCGATGACCAGGACCGTGATGGTGCGGACCACCGCCGCATCCGGGTTTCCGAGCAGCGTCCACACGATCGCGGTGATCGCGGCGGACCCGAGTGCGAACCAGAACAGCCAGGCGGCGGCGCGGTCGGCGATCCGCTGGGCGCGCGAGGTGGAGTTCTGCGCCTCGGTCACGAGCCGCTGGATGCCGGCGAGGGTCGTGTCGTCGCCTGTCGCGGTGACCTCGACGCGCAGTCCGGAATCGGTGGCGACCGTGCCCGCCGTGACCTGGTCGCCGACCCCTCGAGCTACGGCACGCGACTCGCCCGTGACCATCGACTCGTCCATATCGGCACGACCGTCGACGATCCGCCCATCGGCGGGGATGCTGCCGCCCGGGCGCACCACGACGACATCGCCGATGCGCAGATCCGACGGCGCGACGATCACGACCTGGTCACCTTCGACACGCTCGGCCTCATCGGGCAGCAGTGCGGCGAGCGAATCGAGGGCGGACGTCGTCTGAGCCAGTGACCGCATCTCGAGCCAGTGCCCGAGGAGCATGATGACGATGAGCAGCGCGAGCTCCCACCAGAACTCCAGCTCGTGGTCGAGCAGCCCGAGGCTGGCACCCCACGACGCGACGAATGCCACCGTGAGGGCCAGGCCGATCAGCAGCATCATGCCGGGCTTGCGCGCACGGAGCTCGCCGATCGCGCCGGTGAGGAACGGCCACCCACCCCAGAAGAACATGACGGTGCCGAGGACCGGCGAGATGAGATGCACCCCGGGGAACTCGGGCAGCGGGTAGCCGAGCAGCATCGCGAACATGCTCGAGAAGCCGACCACCGGAACCGCGATCAGCAGGTTGATCCAGAAGAGCCGCCGGAACTGGGCGGCGTGATCCATGCCGTGCCCGGCGTGACCGGAATGGCCGTCGTGGGCGGCGTGGGGGTCATGGCCGCTGTCCTCGTGATGGTGCGGCGTATGAACGGTGTGCTCGCTGTGGTCGAGGGCCATGTCGTGCTCCGCGTGTGGCTCGGTCATACGGTCATCCTCCTCGGTGCGTGTGCACCTCGCGAGGTGCCCGGAAGAGGAGAACCAGATACCCTGCGGGGGTATTCCAACGATGCCGGATCGACGGCGGGGAGGGGCGTCGCACCGCCCCTCCCCGCCGCCGATCCACGCGCGACGAGATCGGACTCGTGAGCGAATGTAACGCCCGATGTCGTCCGGTCGCGCTGTGTTTCGGGGGCGGGTTCCTGTGCCCGCCGGGCCCGGTGAGCATGACATCATGCGTTCACCGCTCATCTCACCTGCAGAACTCTCCAGCCTTCTGAGCTCGGCCCCACGACCGCGGATCCTCGACGTGAGGTGGCGGCTCGACGAACCGGAGGGGCGACCCGCGTATCTCGAAGGACACCTTCCGGGAGCCGTCTACGTCGACCTCGAAAGAGAGCTCGCGCGGAGGGGCGACCCTCGCGAGGGGAGGCATCCGCTGCCGCCGCGCGAGCAGATGCAGGCTGCCGCTCGCCGGTGGGGCATCCGTTCCGGCGACACCGTCGTCGTCTACGACGACGTGCAGTCGGTTGCCGCTGCCCGCGCATGGTGGGTGCTCAGCAGGTCCGGGGTCGCGGATGTCCGCGTCCTGGACGGCGGCCTTCGCGGGTGGCTGGCTGCAAGGCTGCCGCTCGAGACAGGTGACGTCCTGCCGCGACCACCGGGTGATGTGGTGTTGACGGAGATCGCCGACGGCATCGCGGACATCGACGTCACTGAGAGCTGGCCTGACCACGGGCTTCTGCTCGACGTTCGCGCCCCCGATCGCTACCGCGGCGACAACGAGCCGCTCGATCCCGTGGGAGGCCATATCCCGGGCGCGGTCAATCTCCCCACGACACTGCACATCGAGGCGGGCCGGTTCCGCTCGCCGGACGAGATCCGGGCGTCGTTCGCGCGGGTCGGGGTGCGCGAGGGCGTCGCCGTCGCCGCCTACTGCGGCAGCGGTATCGCCGCGACCCACACCGCGCTCGCGGGTGCGCTGGCGGGTGTCGACGTCGTCGTCTACCCGGGTTCGTGGAGCCAGTGGTCGCGCTCGCGCGGCCGTCTTGCCGCCGTCGGCCCAGCGCCGTCGCTGGAGGTGGTGCCGGTATGAGCGAGCCGCTCATCGTCGGCGCAATGGTCCGCACACTCGGCGCCTATCCCTCCGGATGGCGCCACCCCGGTGCCCATCGCAGCCCGCAGACCGATGCGCAGATCCTCCGCCGGATCGCCCGACTGGCCGAGGACGCCGACCTCGACTACCTCTTCTTCGGCGATTGGCTCGCGACCGGGCCGGACCTGGAGTTCCGTGACCCGTACCTCCTCGCCCGGATCGATCCGCTGAGCGCCGTCCTGTACCTCGCCGGGATCACCGACCGCATCGCCCCGATCTCGATCGAGGGGCTCCAGCTCGCCAAGCGGGTGGACTACGA
>Ga0164308_10001234_pt1 | contig 13559 bp, 13 predicted proteins | sample Whisoiple_246_MG_FD_109983 | JGI IMG/M metagenome (GOLD analysis project Ga0164308, IMG submission 109983) | Soil microbial communities amended with fresh organic matter from upstate New York, USA - Whitman soil sample_246_MG | ecosystem: Environmental > Terrestrial > Soil > Unclassified >...
CAGTTCAGCCTTGGCTCCAAGCCGATTGTGGCGGGATCACGCCCGGCCTCGGTCGCGGCCTGCGCGACAACGCGCGCGGCCGTCTCGAATTCCGCGTCCGGGCCGATCGTGCGGGAATCCTTGTGGTCGTGGGTGTTTCGGCCGCCAACACCAACGATGGTCCGGTTCGAGTAGCTGACGACACTTATTTATTCGAAGATCGGAGAGTGTCAGTGACTGACCAACTGCAGAAATTGTTGGATCATCAAAGCATCACATCGCTGCCGCATGTTTATTGTGATGCAGTTATTCGCAAGGACTATGAGTCGCTGGCGAACTTGTTCACCGAAGACGGCGAGTTCGTCGTTCCCGCCGCGGCTTTTCTCGGTGAGGACGAGGCGTCGAAGGGTGGGGAGGATCGGCGCTACAAGGGCCGCGAGGCGCTCCTCGCGATGTACGAGGACTCCATCGGCGGCGGCATCATCCCGTTGCCGTCCGTGAGCGACATCGTTTACGAGGTGAACGGCGACGTGGCGGTCGGACGTTGCGTGTCCACCATCCGCTACGCCAACAACAAAGCGGCGCACTTCCTGGCCTTTTATGACGACGCCTATGCGCGGACGGCCGAAGGTTGGAAGTTCACCCGGCGCGTGGTGAGGATGATGTCCTTCGACCTCACCGAAGAAGGGGCGTGAGTTCCCGTGGCGATCGATAATTCGCTGGCGGGTCGGACGGTCCTCGTGACAGGGGCCGCCTCCGGCTTTTGGCTTGGTGATCGGCGCCGCCTTCTTAGAGGCCGGCGGCCAGGTCGCCCTGGCCGACATAAGCGTGGATCAGACCGCAGGCCTATCACGCGTTTTGAGTCGGTATGGCGAGCGGGCGGCTTATCTGCGCGCGAACCTGATCCACGGAGAAGACGTGGACCGTCTGGTGGACTCGGTACGCCAGCGGTTCGGGGTAGATATCCTCGTCAACAATGCCGGGGTCGCACCTAGTATTGTCCGCCGCAACTTTGTGGTCGAGCCTGTGCGCTTCTGGGAACATACCGAGGAGCACACCCAAAACTTCTTCGCCCTCAACGCCATTGCGCCCTTTCGCCTAGCCGTGCATCTGGCGCCGGATATGGTGAAACGCGGCTGGGGCCGGATTATCAGCGTCACCACGAGCGTCGGCAGCATGCTGCGTGCAGGAATGGGCTTGTTCCACCACCAGCGTGCGGCCGTGCACATATTCTCAGCCGATATCAGCGACCAGCGTAGTCAGCCGCTCCAGGGTGTGAGGGTCTGTCGGGAGTAGCACCTGCAATCGAGTTGTGGAGCCGGGTGCGACCCAAGTGTTGCAGACTGTGAAGGTCATCCGGCCCACAATCGGGTTGTCGATCTGGCGCAGTCCGGCAGCGTTGACCTCGCGGACCGAATGCCGGTCCCACAGTTCGGCGAATTCCGGCGATACCGCGCGCAGCCGTGCCACAAGCGCCTTCCAGCGGCCGTCGTCGACGTGCTGGGCCATCGCGACGCGCAGGTTCGCGACCTGGCGTGCCGCGACGTGCTCCCAGTCCACGATGTGCTCGCGCCAGCGAGGCTCGGAGAAGCTGAGCCACAGGCAGTTGCGCTGCGCGATCGGCACCTCGTCGAGATCGGTGATCAGCAAGCGCATCGCACTGTTGTAGGCGATCAGATCGAAGTTGCCGTTCTGGATACAAGCCGGATACGGGTCGAGCTTGTCCAGCACGTCGCGTAACTGATCGCTGACAGCATGGCATTCCTCGGCGACGGCATCATCCGCAGCGCCGGCCAGCCGGTAGAGGTGGCGGCGCTCGTCGCGGTCGAGTCGCATCGTGCGAGCGAGCGCGTCGAGCACCTGGGTCGAGGGGTTCACATCACGGGCCTGCTCCAAGGCCGTGTACCAGGTGACACTCATTCCGGCGAGCAGTGCGACCTCTTCCCTGCGCAGACCCGGAGTGCGCCGCCGAGCGCTGGTCACGATACCGAGCTCACTCGGCGAAGTACGCTCGCGCCGGGTACGCAGAAAGACAGCCAACTCTCTCCGCCGGACCGCCGCGCCATCCGCACCGTCCAGGCCCTGTCGAACGCTGATGCTTTCGGAACCATTGGATAGTTCGATCGCAGGCGACCTCTCGGGCCGAGCAACGGAATGCACAGCCATCATCTACCTTCCGGGTCGAGCGACCACCAGCTAGAAGCTGAAACTAGGATAATCAGTGACTTGATACCCGTCTCCAGGGCCCGAAGCATTGGATTACTACCTTCTTCACCTCCTTGTTCACCTCGCTTCGAAGGACCCCCCACCATGTCCACTGGAACGCCACCCGCACCGCATGCCGCGGATGAACGCCACCTCCTCGTGATCGGTGCCGGCCCCGGCATCGGCGCCGCCACCGCTCGTCGCTTCGCCCGCGACGGCTACCGGGTGACCCTGGCTGCTCGGAACCGTGACAAGCTCGAGGAGCTCGCCGCTGACCTGCGTCTGACCGGGGCCGAGGTGGCCTTGGTGCACGTCGACGCGGCTGACCCAGAGCAGCTGCGCGTGACGTTGGGCTCGCTCTATTCGGCTCCGAACCCGCCCGGCGTCGTCCTCTACAACGTCGGCCAGATTGTGTTCGATGATCTGCTGTCGACTACGTCCAAGGATTTGCAGGCCGCGCACACCATGAATGTCGTCTCTGGGGTAGTGACGGCCCAGGTCGCGGTGCCGGCCATGCGAGCTGCCGGCGGTGGCACGCTGATGTTCACCGGCGGTGGACTGGCCGACCAGCCAGAGCCGAACCTGGCCACGTTGTCACTGGGGAAGCTGGGACTGCGTGGGGTCGCGAACATGCTGGGCACCCAGTTGTCCGACGATGGAATTCGGGTCGTCACTATCACGGTAGGTGGGGCGGTCGAGCCGGGTACCCCGTTCGCCCCGGAGCACATCGCCGAGCGGTACCGAGAACTGGTCTCCGTCGCCAAGCCGGGCTACAGCGAGCTGCCCTTCAACGGTGCCTGAGCCGCGACATTTTGGGCGATCCGCCTGCTGTCGCTCAGAAGCAAGTAGCCGCCGAGCCTTGTGTCCGCCGGCGCGGGCGGGGGCAGGTGCTGACTGACCGACCTTGCTCACGGGAACTCGCTCAATAGGTTGGCGTAGCGGGCGTGGCCAAAGGCGATCCGCATCCGTAGTCAATCCAGTTCGGCGCAACGCACTTCTCGCAATCCGATTCACTGGCTTCTCATCGCGGGGGCACACCAGGTCCTACTTTGAACCGCCAGCTCCTGTCCACCGGCTGCCAGCGCCCGCATCATCGGCCGGGCGACGGCGGCGAGCTCGGACACCGTCGCGGCGGCGTCGAGGGAACTGAGCGCTTGGATCTGGGCGTCCAGATACTGTTCCAGCGCCTGCTCGATCGCCGCGTCACACAGCGCCTGCAACGATCCGAAGTGATAGCTGACCGAGGCGACGTTGGCTCCGGCACTGTCAGTGATCTCGCGCAGAACTCGGCTTGCCGGGCCTCCGCTGACGCCACGCGCCGAGCATGGCGGGTCGTTTTCATGACGAGAGGGAATGCTGGAGTGTCGCGCCAGACATCGTGGATTCTCCTCAGAGGCGGTGCGGCACAATGGCCGAGCCTCCGCCCGACCCTTATGCGTGGTCCGCGCTCAGCTCGGTGAGCGCTCGCGCGACCTCCGAGAGCACCTTCAGGTGCTCGTCGACGCCGGCGAGCCCGGCGCCCATCGTGTCCACGGCGGCGTGGGTCGCACCGGCCGTGCGCCAGCTCTGGGCGAGAGAGACGAACCCGTTCAACGCGCCTGCCCAGTTCAGCCTTGGCTCCAAGCCGATTGTGGCGGGATCACGCCCGGACTCGGTCGCGGCCTGCGCGACAACGCGCGCGGCCGTCTCGAATTCCGCGTCCGGGCTACTCATCTGGGGGAACCACCCGTTAGCCAGCCGGCCCATTCGCCGGTAGGCAGCCGTCGAACGGCCTCCGATCCAGACAGGGATCGGACGTTGCACCGGCAGCGGCGCGATCCCGGCCCCGATCAGGGTGTCGGTGGCGCCGCGGTGCGAGACGCTGGGCTCGGTCCACAACCGCCGGAGCAGCCCGATCTGTTCGTCGAGGCTGCGCCCTCGGCTTTCGAAGTCCTTCCCGAGGCCCTCGTACTCGACGCGGTTCCAGCCAATGCCGACCCCGAGACGCAGTTGGCCTCGGGAGAGCAGGTCTACCTCGGCCGCCTGCTTCGCGACCAACGCGGTCTGCCGCTGGGGCAGGACTAGCACACTCGTCACCAGCTCCAGACCCGTCAAAGCCGCAAGGTGCCCGAAGAGGACGAACGGCTCGTGGAATGTCGTAGCGGCGGTATAGCGGTGGGTCCAGTCCCGGTGCACTGCGGGATCCGCCCCGAGCACGTGGTCGTAGGCGATGAGGTGGCGGAAGCCCAGGTCGTCGACGCCCTGAGCGTAGGCCTGAACCGCCCCCACGTCGCCGCCGAACTCAGTCTGCGGGAAGACCACACCGATCTGCATTGCGAACACTCACCTCTCAACGGAGCGGGGCCCCAATTTCCAGAAGGCGGCGACGTCGATGGCGATGTCGCCGGACTGGCCGCGCCCGGCCGCCACCATGGCATGCCGTGTCGACGGGTCCAAGGGGTTGCTGCCCATCGCACGCCGGCAGCGCTCGTCCATCCGGACCAGCAGGACCTCTGCCGACTCCTGCAGCTCTGCCAGCTCGCGGTCGAGGACGGCAGCGATCCGTCCGGTGGGCTCCAGCGGCAGGATGACCAGCACTCGGCCACACCCTGCGGCGAAATCCGCATTCGTATACGAGCGTGCGCCGCCGTCGATGTAGCGGTCGCCGGCGATCGTTACCGGCGGCCATACACCCGGCACCGCGCAGCTCGCGGCGACAGCATCGGCGAGCGGGACACCGGAGGTACGGTCGAAGACCACGGGCCTGCCATCCTGGGCGTTCACGGCGACGATTCGCAGTGGCACGCTGGGCCACTCCTGCACTGGTAGCCGCGCCGCGATGATCGCCAACCGGTCCACTTCCGACACGGTCCGCGCCGTCAGTGCCATCCGGCCCAGCCGGGCGGCGGCGTCGATCTCATCGACGGCCCCGGCCTCGACCTCCGCGAGGAACCGCCTGCGCTCGGCCAGGTCATAGGCTATCGGCTGCTCGACCGAGTCGGGGGAGCCGAATCGCTCGAGCAGCTGTTTCCAGGAGAGTCCGCTAGTGATCTGCGCCGCCACAGTCGCCCCGGCCGACGTGCCGACGAACAGGCCCGCGTCGAGCCGCACGTCCAGCCCGTCCTCCGCCAGCCCCGACAGCAGCCCGAGTTGCCAGCCGATCCCGGCCACGCCGCCGCCGCCGAGGACGACGCCGCGGTCCCGGGCGGATGTCACCGGTTGAGGAAGCCGGCGTCGACCGGAAGTGTCACGCCAGTCACATAGCGGGCCGCGTCGGAGACCAGCCAGACGATCGCGTTCGAGACGTCTACCGCCTCGATCACCTCGACCGGCATCGGGTTGCCGAGGCTGTGCCGCATCGCGTCGCCCGGGGGTAGCCTGTCCAGGACCTGCTCGGTGAACTCCGCGTACTCGGCGGGGAACTCCGCCAGCATTGGGGTGTCGACGCCTGTGGGGTGCACCGTGTTGACCCTGATCCGTTCCGGTGCCAGCAGGTTCGCGTACTTGCGCATGAGGCCCACGACGCCGTGCTTGGCCGCGGCGTAGCCGAGTGTGCCTGCGCCGGCGCCGGTTACCGCTCCCTTGAGGCCGGCGATAGAACTCGTGATCACGATCGACCCCCCCTGGCCCTGCCGCTGCAGCACGGGCAGCCCGGCCTCGACGGTGTGCCAGGCGCCGATCAAGTTGATGTCGATCTGATCGCGGAATGTCGCAGCCGAATCCGCCTCGTCGTACTTGCCGATCAGGATACCGGCGTTGGCGATGATCGTGTCGAGCCGGCCGAACTGCTCGACACCGGCGGCCACCGTGTCCTTGAGGGCATCGAGGTCGCGCACGTCCGCCTTGCGGGCAAGCATCCGGCGCCCGGTCGCGGCGACTAGTCGCTCGGTTTCCTGCAGGTCGGCCTCGGTCGACATCTTGTAACGGACCGTCGGGACCTGTTCACACAGGTCGACCCCGATGATGTCTGCGCCCTCCTCAGCGAGGCGGACGGCATGAGACCGGCCTTGGCCGCGCGCCACCCCAGTGATGAAGGCGACCTTTCCGTCGAGTGAACCCATCTGGCTCGAACCACCCTTCGCGTCGTTGCGATTAACTGATCGGCGCCCCGCTACTCCGTTCCAGCCTCATGTGTAGGCGTCGGTGTCCGGGTCGAGCGGTGCAGCCTATATGCGGCTCCACGTCCGACCGATCGCTCGCTCGCTAAGTATCGACAGTGGCTTGGCGAGCTGTCAAGTGTCTTCGTCGGTAGGCTCCACGGGCATTCACGGAAGCGGACAAGAGAGAGTCCCAGGGAGTAGGACGGACCCCGTCGGGCCCTGCACAGGGTCGCCGCCCCCGGCCGCAATTGTCAGTCGCCTGGTGTCAGGTGTGACCTACACGCGCTCAGGCAAGCATGTGCGTGGGCGAACTCATTGTGGTGCCTCCTCCGGTTGTCGAATTCGGCGGTTGCGGCGCTGCTCGACCGACCAAAGGCTGCGGCACTCTCGGTTCTTCGTCGGCGCGGCTGCCACGGGAAGTTCGACGCCCTGCTCGCGCATGCTTCCGTGTTGAAGCTCTCGCTCGGTCCTCGAGGAACCCTGGAACCCCGTCCATATGCGCAGCCTTGAACGTGCGCGATGACATTCCCGTGAGTGTGCGAACAGGCGGGTGTGGACATCGTCGTTTGACTCCGATAGCATCGTACCGACCGACCGAGCGATCGATCGGTGTCAGCGACGGAGAGGTTTGTGCCATGGGACTTGTCGTCCGTACGGATTCTGATCGTGAGGGCCGCTCCCGAACCTGGGGGAGCTTGCCGCAGTAGTCGGTGGCAACAGGCCGGTGACTCGTACTTCAGTGTGGAAGGAGAACTCGGGTGGTCGAGACGAGGATCGACGTGATCCCATCGGAGGACCGTGATGCGTGTTCGCGCACCGCTTGGTCAGCCTCTGCGGACTACCTCGACAGGGCGGCCAAGGTCGCAGATCTCGTCGAACGCGAGGCTGACGAGACTGAGCGTGCAGGCACTATGACCCGCCCCGTCATCGATGCACTCGTTGACTCCAATTTGTTCTGGATTCTTTTGCCCTCGGATCTCGGCGGCGGCGGGCAAGGGGTTGTGCCGTTTCTCGAGGTTGTGGAGGAGCTGACGCGGGCTGACGCCTCGTCGGGGTGGTCCTACATGGCTAACGCCGGGAGCATCGGCCTTGCGGCTGGATTCTTGCAACCCGAGGCCACCCGCGAGATGTTCGGCGGCCCGAACAAGGCGATCACGGCTGGCCAACTTGGCCCGATCGGGCGCGGAACCGAGGCCGAGGATGGATACCGCTTCAGCGGCAATTACCAGTTCGGCAGTGGGTCAGCTCACGCCAGCTGGATCGGCGGCGGTTTTCTGGTCGAGGAGGCCGGCCGCATCCAAATCGGTGCGGACGGCACGCCTGACGCTCGAGTTGCCTTCCTGCCCCGGGACTGCGCGACCTTCCTCGGGAATTGGGATGTGACAGGGCTGGTCGGTACCGGCAGCCACGACTACAGAATCGACGACCAGGCCGTCCCGAGGGAATTCACCTACCCCCGAACCGGAGCCGCGCCAGTCCGAGGAGAGCCGGTCTTCGCCCTGGGTCACGTGAGCCTCGGAATCGCCGGCCATGCGGCCGTAGCACTCGGCTTGATGAAGTGCGCTCTCGGCGAGGTTGCGCGGATCACCGACGGGAAGAAGAGGGTCGGTTATCCCGGTCCGGTCGGGGATCATCCGCTCTTTCTGCAGGGGCTCGCCAAGCACGACGCGATGTACCGATCCGCGCGAGGATACGTGCTGGACGTGTTCGGTGACGCAGAAGCGAAGGCCGCTACAGGTCGTCCGATCACATCGGCCGAGCACGCCCGAATCCGGCAGGCCTCGACGTGGGTGCACGACGTCGCGAGCGAGGTCGTCGGATTCTGTCGTCTTTGGGGCGGCACGCAAGCCTTTCGTAACCCCACGCGACTTGGACGAGTCGTTCGCGATCTCTCGGTCGCCACACAGCACGTCCTTGTCGATCCCGTGACGCTGGTAGACGCAGGCGCGGTCATCGTTGGCACCTGGCGCTAGTTCCGTCTCGACACCGGATTTCCGGCCGGATCGATCTCGCACTGTCGACAGATGAGGTGAGTTGGTATGCATCCCCAAGCTCGTGCGTTTCTGGACGGTCCAGCACGCACAATCCGTTTCCCGCCCATCGAGGAACTGCAGGATCCAGGCCGTCGGCAGCAGTACCTGGACAGCGTACGTGGCTCGGTAAGCCTGCCGGACAGTCCAATTCCGGTTCGACAGGTAGACGAGGACACCGCTTTCAACGTTCCGGTACGGGTCTACCACGGTAGCGAGCCGAGTGTCGTGGTTGTCTATATGCACGGCGGAGGATGGATTCTCGGCGATCTGAACATGCACGACGCTGTCTGCCGATACCTGGCGCGCCATGTGCCTGCGGTGGTGGTAAATGTCGATTACCGACTTGCGCCTGAGACGCCATACCCAGGCGCACTCGACGACGTCTCGAATGCGCTTCGTTGGGCTGCGGAGCGCGCCAGCAGATGGGGAGTGTCCCCCGAACGGCTGGTTATCGCGGGAAGCAGCGCGGGCGGCAATCTTGCTACCGCGGCAGCCTTGCGGGCGCGCGACAACCACGGGCCCTCGCTCGCCGGTCAGGTTCTTATATACCCCGTGACCGATCACACCACGGAAACAGAGTCCTACCGACTGTTCGGCAACGGCGAATACTATCTTTCGGCTGACCAGATGACCTGGTCTTGGCAGCAGTATGTACCCGAGGCCTCCCGGCGCAACGAACCATACGCATCCCCACTCCGCGGGGAGGACCTCACCGGCCTTCCCCCAACGTTCGTCTTGACCGCTGAGTACGACCCGCTGCGAGACGAAGGCGAGCAGTACGCGGCTCGGCTCGAGACGGCCGGAGTTTCCGTCAGCACTGTCCGGTTCCCGGGGCAAATCCACGGGTTCGTCGGCCGCGTCGACGTCTTCGACGATGCTGAGCAGGCGCTGTCACTCGTCGCCGACGCTATTCGCACGCTGTAGGCCACGGTGCGCTCGATGAATACATACGCAGGCAGCGACCGATATGCACTGACGAGTAACGAGATCGCTCGAGCTCGGTCCCAGACGCTCGGCGACATCCCGCGGCGTTCCGCCCGCAGGTTCGCCTCACGCACAGCAGTCATCGACGCGGACACGTCGCTGACCTTCGCCGAGTTCGACGCAACGGTCGACCGAGTCGCGGCAGCGGTTTCGGACGCGGGACTGACCAAGGGTGATCGCTTGGCCGTGCTGTCGCACAACTGCTGGCAATACCCGGTTCTCGTCTTCGCCACGGCCAGAATCGGCGTCATTCTCGTGCCGGTGAACTTCATGCTCGGGCCGGAGGAAGTCGCCTATATTCTCGACCACTCCGGTGCTGTCTCGCTAGTCGCCGAAGCCGCTCTCGTCCCTGTGGCCACCGAAGCCATCCGTAGTTCAGTCGGTACGGTCCCGATCCGTGCCGAAATTCGACTGGACGGCGCACCCGGCCACGAGGGATGGATTGACGTGGAGACTTGGTTTGCCTACGAGGGCTCGCCTCCCGATGTCGAAATCGGCGACGAGGACCCGCTACGAATCATGTACACGTCCGGTACTGAGTCGCGGCCCAAGGGAGCCTTGCTCGGCAGCCGCTCTTTGATGTGGCAGTACGTCAGCTGTATCGCGGCGGGAGAGATGTCCGAGCGCGACATCGAGGTCCACGCGATGCCGTTCTACCACTGTGCCCAGTTGGACAATTTCCTGATCACCGATCTCTACTTGGGTGCGACGAGCGTCATCCTGCGCCGACCGGACCCGGTCCTGATCCTGCGCGCCATCGAGCGCGAAAGGGCGACCAACCTGTTCTGTCCGCCGACGGTATGGATCGACTTGCTAAGAAACCCGGAGCTCGCCGAACGAGACGTGTCGTCGCTCAGCAAGGGGTACTACGGCGCGGCGGCGATGCCGGCCGAGGTCCTGCGCGACATACGGGCACAGTTCCCGAACCTGCGCCTGTGGAACTTCTACGGCCAGACCGAGATGGCGTCGCTGGCGACAGCCTTGCCGCCGCACGAACAGGACGAGTTCGCGGGTTCGGCCGGGCGCCCCGCACTCAATGTCGAGACCCGGATCGTCGATCCGGACGGGAACGAGGTCCCGGTCGGCACGGTTGGTGAGATCGTTCACCGCAGCCCCCAGCTCATCCTCGGCTATTACCGCGATTCCGAGCAGACCGCCGACGCTTTTCAGGATGGCTGGTTTCATAGCGGCGACCTCGGCAGGTTCGACGATGGGGGTCGTCTCTACGTTGTCGACCGGCGGAAGGACATGATCAAGTCCGGTGGTGAGAATGTCTCCGGCCGCGAGGTGGAGGAGGTTCTCTACGAGCACGACGCGGTGTCAGAGGCCGCGGTGTTCGGCGTGGAGGACCCGCGGTGGGTCGAGGCCGTTGCCGCCGTGGTCGTACTCCAAGCCGAGCACACGGTGACCGCCGAGGAACTGGTCGCGCATTGTCGCACGCGACTCGCGGGCTTCAAGGTGCCGAAATACGTGGTTCTCACCGAATCCTTGCCGAAGAACCCGAGTGGCAAAATCCTGAAACGAGAATTGCGAACCATATATGCCGGTCTTGCTTCGTCCGGTCTCAGCTTGACTTAGGAAAGGTCAAAGACATGATCTACGAACTTCGTGAATACACTGTGGTCCCCGGAAGAATGCCCGAACTGGTAAAACGGTTCAACAATTACACGTTTCGGCTATTCAAGAAATACGGTATCGACTGCGTGTTCTGTTCGCTGACCGACGTCGGCGAGAACAGTAACAATGAGCTGGTCTACGTCGTACGGTTCGACTCCAGTGCGGACCGAGATGAGAAGTGGGCCAAATTCATCTCCGACCAGGAGTGGGTGGAGGCGCGCCAGCTGAGCGAGAAGGCCGCCGGCGGACCGTTGGTCGCAAGCATTCGTAATCGAATTCTGAGTCCAGCGGCGTTTGTGTAATCACCGGAAAATGGGTAACGGCGCGGAATGGGGGATTCAGAGATGACAGACATTGTTAACGACCGGGCACTCGACATCTACGCGCTCACCTCATTCATGGACGGCGCAGTCGGTGGGCTGAACGGGCCGCTGCGGGCGCGGCTGCTGTCTGGGGGCCGGTCGAACCCCACCTACATCGTCGTCGACGGCGTCCGCGAATGGGTGCTCCGCCGGCCGCCGCACGGGCTGGTCCTGGCCTCGGCCCACGACATGGGGCGCGAGGTCCGTGTGCTGCGGGCACTGCATGGTACGGCCGTCCCAGTTCCCGCCGTCATCGCGGATGATCTCGCCGGGGTGGTGCTCGGTGTGCCGTTCTACGTAATGGAGCGGGTGGAGGGCGAGGTCATCGGAACCGTCGCGGATGCCGCACGACTCGAGCCCGAACAGCGGCGCCGCCTAGGCGAGGCGATGGTCGATCTCCTAGCCGCCCTGCACACGGTCGACGTCGACGAGGTCGGCCTCGGCGACTGGGGCAAACCCACTGGCTTCCTCGAACGGCAGCTGCTCGTCTGGCGGCGGCAGTGGGACGCGGTCCGCACGAGGGAACGCCCGGAGTTCGCCGACCTGCTTGACCGGCTGTCCCGGTCGGTTCCGCCCACCCGACGGACGGGTGTGGTGCACGGCGACTTCAAGCTCGACAACCTGCTCGTGGACGCTGCGGACTCGGGAATCATCCGCGGTGTCCTGGATTGGGAGATGTCCACCCGCGGCGACGTCCTGGCCGATCTTGGCGTCCTGATCAGCTTCTGGGACGAACCGGGCGGTGCGGTAAATCCGGTGACCGGCGGCCTGACCGCGCTCCCGGGTTTTCCTTCCCGCGCCGAGCTGCTCGAGCGCTACGCCGCCCTCACCGGCACCGACGTCGGGCGACTCGACTGGTACGCCGTCCTTGCCGACCTCAAGATCGCCGTCATCCTCGAGCAGATCCACGCCAGGCACGAACAGGGGCACACCGTCGGCGGCGGCTTCGCCGACGTCGGCGCGATGGTGGACCCCCTTCTCCAACGGGCGGTCGGACGGGCCGATACCGCCCGGATCGGTCGCTGACCACCTTCACACTCGTCTCCTCGGAGGATCGATGGATTTCGCGTACAGCCCGAAAGTGGAGGATCTCCGCTCCCGCTTGGCCGAGTTCATGCAGAACTGCGTGCTGCCGGCCGAACAGGTCGCTGCGGCGTACCACGATCAGCACCCCGAGCGCTGGGGGGCGCCGCCGGTGATGGCAGAGCTCAAGGCGGAGGCCCGGCGCCTGGGGCTATGGAACCTTGCGTTGCCGGCTGACTCCCGCGGCGCTGGCTTGACAAATTTGGAGTACGCACCGCTGGCGGAGATCACCGGGTGGAGTCCGTTGATCGCCCCAGAAGCGCTCAACTGCTCGTCCCCGGACACCGGGAATATGGAGATCCTCTCGCGGTTCGGCACCGCCGAACAACAGCACCGCTGGCTGGAACCTCTGCTCGAGGGGAAGATCCGGTCGATCTTCTCCATGACGGAGCCCGCGGTCGCCAGCTCCGACGCCAACAACGTTCGACTGGAGATCAGCGAGGACGGCGACGAGTGGGTGCTCAATGGCCGGAAATGGTGGTCGACCTCGGCCCTGCGGCCCGACTGCGCGGTCGCGATGGTCATGGGCGTCACTGATCCCGACGCCCCGGTCGGCCGCCGCCACAGCCTCGTCCTGGTCCCGACCGGAACGCCAGGCATGACTGTGTTGCGCTCCACCCGCGTGCTTGGGTTTGACGACCGGCAGGAGGGCGGTCACGGCGAGATCGACTTCGTCGACGTCCGCGTCCCGAAGGACAGCCTGCTTGGCGAGCGGGGTGCCGGTTTCAGCGTCGCCCAGGCGCGACTCGGCCCTGGGCGCATCCACCATTGCATGCGGTTGATCGGCATGGGGGAGAGGGCAATCGCGGCAATGACGGCGCGCGCCCATGAACGGGTGACCTGGGGTGTCCCGCTCGCGGATCAGGGGGTGGTGCAGCAGTACGTCGCGGACGCCAGGGTCGAGCTCGACGCCGCCCGGCTGCTGGTGCTGCGCGCCGCATGGCGGATGGACCGGGACGGAAACAAGGAAGCGCGTCACGACATTGCCGCGGCGAAGGTCAAGGTCCCCTTGACGGTGAAGAAGGTCGTCGACGTTGCCATTCAGGTGCACGGCGGGGCGGGCTTGTCCCAGGACACGATGCTCCCGGTGCTCTACGCGCAGGCGCGGTTCCTCCAGATCGCCGACGGCCCCGACGAGGTGCACCGGCGTTCGATCGCCCGCCACGAGCTAGCGGCCGACCGGCTGTTCAAGGGCATCTGAGATGGGGAGGCTGTGG